>CEUS01155209.1_pt1 | contig 14860 bp, 17 predicted proteins | sample 427031 | NCBI WGS metagenome assembly CEUS01 (sample SAMEA2622837, study PRJEB7988) | marine metagenome | biome: marine biome (ENVO:00000447); feature: marine epipelagic mixed layer (ENVO:xxxxxxxxx); material: "saline water (ENVO:00002010), including plankton (ENVO:xxxxxxxx)" | depth 140 m | reverse complement strand
GCATCGACGAAACCCCGAGATCCGCTACCGCGCCGTCGACAGTAGTAATCCCGTGTTCGTCTAGAACCTGGTCAATTTCTCGAAAATCGGCGTGCAAGAGCTTGACTCTGTCAGCCCACGATGCCAGTGCGACACGGGAGACCGGAAACGACTCAGGATCCCTGTCTAACCCGAACACTCGCCCGCCACCTGCTTCCAGCAACGCGCAACTGTGACCACCCGCACCCACAGTACAGTCAAGATAATGACCGTCAGGTCTTGGTTTGAGGCCCTTCACCACTTCAGCAGCCATAACTGGCTGGTGTGTAAGACGTCCAGATAGATCGTCCTTAGTCACGTTTAGATTCCAAACTCCGACAACGCGCGTGCATCATCGTCGGTGTAGGGGTCACCATCGAGACGTTCCACAAACCGGTCGTGATTCCAGATTTCCAGATGGTCATATTGACCAAAAACGTCAACCTCTCCCACCATACTGGCCGCTTCTCGAACTCGACCGTGGACTAGAACCCGGCCCTGTTTGTCAAATTCTGCGGGCTGGCCAAAAAAGTTAACTCGGTCAAAAAACCGACTGCGAGAAGGATGAGTCGAGGGTACGCGTGCGAGTTTCTCTTCGATACCGATCCAGACCGGCATCGGATAAATTCGGACCGAATCACCTGTAATACTGGTAACGAAGAGCAATGAGCCGTACGTCTCCTCAATTGTCGACCGGAACGCGGTCGGAATCTTCAGTCGGCCCTTGTTATCAATTTTTGCGGAGAAGTTGCCCCGTAACACCACACTACTCCACTCAAAACCACATTAGTCCACACCGATAGTAGGCAAGCATGGTGATTCTTGTCAACGGAAAACAGTTTTTATTGGAATGATTAAGAGAATTTTATGCTTTGATCACTAGGGTAAACCATGGGAATTCTACGTGCAGGACTTATCGGACTCCCTTCAACCGGGAAAACCACTCTCTTTCATTTGCTGACTAAAGGCGCTTCAGGTTCGTCATCAAACCGATTCGGACGACTTGAGGCTCAGATGGGGATGGCAACGGTTCCAGATTCTCGGCTTGAGCAACTTGCGGCAATTTACAAACCTAAGAAACGTACTCCGGCGACGGTGACATTCGTCGATATCGGAGGAACAACAGCACCGCGCTCTCTAGTAGATGTCGCAGCGTATCGCGAGGCGGACACACTGCTTCACGTTGTACGGGCATTTACGGCAAGCGCTATTCCACATACGGAAGGCACAATCGACCCCAATAGAGATATTCAAGCCATCGAAGTCGAGTTAATTCTCGCCGACCTTGCGGTCGCCGAAAAACGTTTGGATCGTATCCGACGTGACAGAAAGAAAACGGCTAGTCGGGACCTGGACGTTGAAGCAGCCTTACTCGAACGATGCTCTAAACAACTTGAGGATGGACTGCCAATTCGAAGCATGAAGCTGAACAAAACCGAGGAGAAAACGCTACGCGGTTTTCAATTTCTTTCCGCAAAACCATTGTTGTTAGTAAATAACGTTGACGAAAGCGCCCTCAATTCAACAACCGAGACAATGGAATCGGTTGACCTTAAAGAAATGTTGGACAAACCGAATATCGAATCAGTGAAAGTCTGCGCCAAAATCGAACTTGAAATTTCTGAGTTAGATTCGAACGACGAAAAAATCTTTCTCGCTGACCTAGGACTCGATCGCCCTGGACTACACCGCGTGGTTCAGGCGACTTATGGCCTCCTTGGTTACATCTCTTTCTTCACTGTCGGTAAAGACGAATGTCGCGCGTGGTCAATTCCTGCTGGAACTAGTGCCAATCAAGCTGCCGGCGAAATCCATACCGACATAGAGCGAGGTTTTATTAGGGCCGAAGTTGTCGAGCATGGGCAGCTACTTCACCGCGGCACAATCTCCGCCTGCCGTGACAACGGAGAGGTCCGCCTTGAGGGCAAAGATTACGTAGTCAAAGATGGTGATGTGATCAACTTCAGGTTCGCCGTTTAAGACTTTAGTTTCGTTCATTAATTAGTAGCATCTTTCCTTAGGCCTAGTTCGCATATCAGCCGTGGCATATACTGGAACCGTGCGGAGTGTTTTGAGAGTTTTCTGGTTGGTGATCCTGTTACTGGGGACATCGGTTACAGCTACTACTGAACTTGAAATCTCATTTCACAACGGGCGGGTGACCATCATTGCTGATGACGTCCCAGTTCAGAGAATTCTCCAGGCATGGTCAGAAATTGGGCAAACAATGTTCGTCGAAGCCGGAGAACTTCGCTCTCAATCGATTCGTGTTGACCTCATTAATGTGGATGAAATCGAAGCGATTCGTGTACTTCTTCGCCAAGCTGCTGGTTATGTCGCAACCCCGCGGTCGGCTAGACCGGTAGGACAATCACGCTTCGGCCGCGTATTCGTGATGGGGGCCAGTCAAAAAGATGAAGAAAACGCTTACCAAGAAACAATTAGCTTAAACAAGCAGGGGATTCTAGCTTCGCAGAGCCAACCCACCGGCTCATTGCCGACCTTAGAGCTCGATCCTTTCGCCGAAACAAGTAATGGTGAGACCATCAACGAACGTCAGGAGATATTTCCCCAATCATCGGATTTGATTGGCCGCTATGTTTCTCCAGATAACGCTCAAGAACAAGACAAGAATCCGGCAACCTCTTCTCGTCCAGGCCTCGTAGTCAAACCGGCTAACGACGATCAGCCCACCTTATTTATACGTCGCCCGGTTCGGGCTGTCACTCCGAACCAACCTCGTCGGTGAAACGTTTCGGCACGCAGTCGAACAATCTAGAATCCTCATGATTAAACGCCTGTTTCACGCATGGGAACACCGTCTAGCTGAATCAACATCAGATCGGGTCGTACGAGAATTCGAATGGGGAGTCGATTGGCTTGGGACCGGACAACTTGAGCATCACGAACCGGCTAGCGTCGTTACGAGCTGGTCAGAAAAAATGGTGAAAAATAGTAACGAATTCTTCGAAACACCAGAAACGACGCTTTATCAACTGTCAGATGACGTACTCAGTTTTCCAAGTGCATTGAAAACGCGAGACCAAAGTAACAACACGGTCTACGCTCGATATTACCCAACCAATGATAAGAATTTACGGCGGCGCGCAATTGTTGTGCTTCCCCACTGGAATGCCGGCCCAGAAGAGCACATGGCCCTCAGCCGTTTAATTGCTAAATTCGGCATCGCGACGCTGAGGCTCAGCCTTCCGTACCACGATCGACGAATGCCAGCGCACCTACACCGTGCTGACTACATCGTAAGCGCAAATGTGGGTCGAACATTGCAAGTCTGCCGACAAGCTGTACTCGACACAAGACGGGCAGTGCATTGGTTAGCCTCCGAAGGCTACCAACGGATCGGCATCTTGGGCACAAGCCTTGGGTCTTGTCTCGCCATGCTGGCAACTGCTCACGAACCTCAAATCAAGGTGGCCGCCCTCAATCACATTTCACCATTTTTTGCCGACGTAGTGTGGCAAGGGTTATCGACAGCCCATGTCCGCGCTGGCCTGGATGGCCAAATCAACCTTGAAACTCTGCGGCAAATGTGGCTTCCAATCAGCCCAGCACCGTATATCGAACGGATGAGACATAAACGCGTGTTACTCGTTTATGCTCGCTACGACCTTTCGTTTCCTGTCGACCTATCGCGCCAGCTGGTTCAGGAATTCCGACGCCGAAGAATCTCTCATCGTTTGTGCGTTCTGCCTTGCGGTCACTACAGTACCGCGATTCCACCATTTAGTTGGTTGGACGGGTACGCGTTGGTGAACTTTCTCCGAACAGAACTTTAGGATCGTAAATAGACACAACTCAGAACGTTTCTCACTGTAACGTTTTGAGTGCTGAGTAGGGATTTCAACACGGGAAACGCGCTTATGACGCCAAGCGAGTATTTGTACAACCAGTGCAACTAGCCGAACTATTCATGAGTCTTAAATTCACATAAGAACTCTCGCGCGCCCAGCGTCCGTCGTTACTCAACCAAGTAAGGTGTCCCGAGTCCTAGAGTCTCAAGTGATGGCAATACTTCGTCGGCTGATCCTACAACAACCGTAACAAGCTTGTCTGGATGCAGATGGGTGCCAGCCGCCGCCACTACCCTGTCAAGATCAACAGCCATCACCCGCTGGACAAAATTATCCATTTCATCGACCGGTAAACCGTGAAGCGCGAGTGTGGTTCCGACGCGGGCCACTTGGCTAGCTGTCTCCAGTCCTCGAGGAAACCCTCGAGTTAGGGCATCACGCGCTACTCTCAACTCGTGACTCGTCGGTAAACGGGTCGTTTGAATATCTTGAATTTCTTGAATCGCTTCACGGATTGCCGCAGCGGTGACACTGGTTTGAACACTGGATCGAAAAGAAAACGGCCCGCGGCCAACCCGAAAATCGAATGACGTGTGTGCCCCATATGTATAGCCCTTGTCCTCACGGAGGTTGAGATTAATGCGGCTTACAAACTGACCACCCAAGACCATGTTCAGAACAAGTAACGCGTGATAGTCCTCAGAGATTCTGGACACACCAGGGTGACCTAGTCGAACTTCGGATTGGACAGCATCCGGTCTTGGAACAAACACTAAACGATTCTTCACAGTCGGTGGTTCTTGAAGACGTGACCCTGGAACAAACGGTGAGGAAGACGCACCTTGGACAACTCGGTCAATCTCCGATTGGACCGTTTCAAGAAGTCTGTCGTGAGACATGTCACCGACGGCTACGAGGGTCCAACCTGTCGCCTGATAGCATCGACTGTGAAATTCAGTGACCGCAGATGCATCGATTTCAGATAGAGCTGTATGGGTCCCAATAGAGAGATGACCATACGGGTGCGAGCCATATACTGACTTCATAAATACCCGGTCGGCCACGGCAGAAGGCACCTGTCGCATCTGAAGAATTCGATTGCATCTGAGGTCTCGTACGCGGGCGATATCATCAGAAGACAATCGCGGATGGGCCACAACATCAAGAAGCAGAGCGACAGCTTCGCGCGCGTGTTTAGCTAAAGTGGTCAGCGTCAGTGTTGTCGCATCGCTTGAGACAACGATACCGAGATGCGCGCCGATACGCGTCAATGCTTTATGTAAGTCAACGTCTGTCAGTTGACAAGTTCCCTCATCTAAAATATCGCCGGTCAACGCGGCCAAACCATGTCGGTTATCAGGATCGTCGGCAGCCCCGACAGGTAGCAGTAACTTAAGCGTTAGGACCGGAGCCCTATGGTGCGTAGCTGTAAAAACATCTACGCCATTTGTCAGCCTGGTATGACGGAGTTGAGGAGGCCGAAACAGAGCTGGCGGACCAACGGCAGGAAGACAACTACGATCGACAGTGTTCACCCAACAACCACCCGTGTCGAATGAGGAAGACCAATCGCAGAATCGGCGCCAACAGGAATCACGCTCAGAGCAACACGTCTTTGGTCGGTTAAGTACCTCTGCGCAAGAGATTGTATCGCTGCCGAATTAATCTGCAGGTAGCGAGCCAAGTCAGCGTCAAAGTATCCAGGGTTATCGAGATAGACGTTATAGGCATTGAGTTGGTCCGAACGGCCGCCAAAATCGCCTAAACTTTGGACTCGATAGGCAAAATCGGCCTCGACCGTCATCTTGCTCCGCTCCATTTCGTCATCCGTAGGTCCGTCATGTTGCAGTTGATAGAGTTCATCAGCGATCACCTTCTCAATCTCGGTTAGTGAACCGCCTGGTACCGCCGTTGCAACAATACTAAAGATCCCATCGATTTCGCGGGAGGACTGGCCCGCGCTCACGTCAAGCGCCAATTGACCGTCTCGGACCAACCGTTGGTATAGACGGGAAGATTTCCCCGCAGTCAAGATTGTCGCGAGCAAATCGAGTCCTGCATCTCCTTCACAAAACAGTGCCGGACTTCGCCAAGACAGGTAGACACGGGCTAAATCGACGCGATCTTCTAGTAACAGCCGCTGTTCACAATCCACCGGCGTATCAGACACGTCGACCGCCGGTCGAGGTGGGCCTTTCGAAATGGGACCAAAATACCGTTCTACAAGATCAAACCCTTGGACCACATCGATATCGCCGGCCAACACCAGCGATGCATTGCCGGGGTGATAATAGGTTGAAAAAAACTGCCGGACGTCATTGAAAGATGCCGCCATCAAATCGGATGGCTCACCAATGGTGTTCCATCGATACGGATGCCCATGAGGAAATAAGGCCGGCATTAGCACCATCGATACCATGCCATACGGTCGATTTTCGTAATTTTGTCGCCGCTCGTTTAAGACAACTTTGCGCTGTGTTTCAAATTTCTCTGGAGTCAATGCAGACAACAGAAAACCCATACGATCCGATTCCATCCATAGAGCCCGTTCAAGGGCGCCGGTCGGTACGACTTCCCAGTAGTTAGTGCGATCAGCATTCGTCGATCCATTCAGTGCGCCACCCACTTCTTGCAGCGGAGCGAAATAGCCGCGATCGTGATGCGCAGAACCTTCAAACATCAAATGTTCAAACAGATGGGCGAACCCTGTGCGGCCTAGTTGTTCGTTTTTTGAACCGACGTGATACCAGAGATTAACAGCAACGATCGGACACGACCGGTCGGAATGCAGTATGACCTCAAGTCCGTTAGAAAGTACCTGCTTTTCGTACGAGACATGCATAATGTCACTCACCAATCAACTGGACAACGATCTCACGGTCCCGAGAACGAGTGTCACACTCAACTACCACAACCTGCTGCCACGTCCCTAGAACGAGCTCGGCCGCACTGAAAGGTAACGTCATCGACGAACCAAGCAACGCCGCCCTCACATGGCTTGAACCATTGTCGTCGCCCCAACGTTCATGATGCACATATTGTGCGTCTCGCGGTGCAAGCCGCTCGAGAAGGCGGTCAAAATCAGCTACAGCCCCGGACTCAAATTAGATGGTCGTGACTGCTGCCGTTGACCCGACGACCGTAACTGTCGCCAAGCCGTCACGAAACTCCGAACTTTCCACGGCAGTCGTGATCTCTTTAGTAATGTCCCGCACATCCCCCTGACCCGTCGTAGCAATCGTAAATCGAACTGTATTAACCATAGAAATTGCCAAAACGTGTCTCAACCGAGGCAGGAGTGTCATTCTAGCCGATTTGAGATCCCGACAGAGCGAGCCTCGAGTGCTAAGATCTAGACCCTGATGCCACCCTATCTCAGTTGGCCAGTCGCGTTGATATTGTTTTCAGCTTCAGTCACCGTATCTGCTCAAGAATCGCTGCGCTATCAGGTTCCACCGGACTGGATTCAAATCGCAACTGCTTCCCCGCAGCAACTCGACCATTATGGGTTACCCAGAACACCGGGAGACCCTGAAGATGCAGAACTTTCTGTGTACTACTTCGCAGATGATGCTGTCACGGTCGAAGCCACACTCGAATCGTGGACCAATCAAATGCTACAACCCGACGGGCGACCACCATCTGAGATGACAAGCACTACAAGTTTTGACGTCGCGAATTTATCGGTGACAGTACTTGATGTTCCTGGAATCTATTCAGCGGAAGTACAACAAGATTCTGGCATGCATTATTACAAACGAGACTTCCGGCTCAAGGCAGCAGTAGTCGAAACCCCCGAAGGACCGTACTTCTTTAAGCTAACGGGACCCAGCCAAACTGTGGCCGACTCGGAAGTGGAATTCAACGCATTGCTCTCCAATCTAAGTTTTCAACAGTAGCCATGATCTTCGTTAGACGGGATCAAATTCGCCCGGGTGCATTGTGTGCCACGGTGTGACCAGCTCGTAAGCTGAAGCCAATTGGAGAATGGTGCTCTCTTCATACAATCGACCCGTGATCATCAACCCCACCGGTAGGCCATCACGAAATCCGGCCTTGATCACCACTGCCGGATGCCCGGTTAAATTCGTCACCACTAGACTCTGACTGAGAGTAGGGCTGACGAACGCATCGTAGTCTGTCATCAAGGTAGCCATCTCCCGACCAAGTAGTGTTCGGGCTCGCTGGGCGCGGATGTACTCAGTGGCAGGAATGAACCGGGACGACCGAAACCGGTTGGGCCAAGCACCTGGACCTTGACGAGTAAGCTCATCAATGCCCCTGGTTCTCGTCAGATCATCGAATGCCGTCGCTGCCTCGGCGTCGAGGATCAATCGAAGCGCGTCAGTCGGAAAATCGGGAAGTTCGATCGGTTCAAGTGCGACGCCAAGTTCACGGAACTTGTTCAACGCTTCCTGTAAGACTTCTCGTTGAGCAAGCCACAGTCGGCGTTGCTCCGAAGATGTCCCGTTTGGTGGCAGATCTAACTCGGACGCAATATAACCAACTCTCAACCGTGAAACCTGAAAACCGGTATCCCACGAAAACGGAGCATCAACAACAGTCTCATCATGCTCATCAGAACCATAAATAGAGTTGAACACAAGCGCGCAATCCTCAACACCTCGACACATCGGCCCGATCTTATCCATCGTCCAACTTAACGCCATAGCGCCGTGCCGGCTCACCCGACCGTAGGTAGGTCGCAACCCTACGACACCGCACGCATTCGATGGAGAAATAATTGATCCGAGGGTTTCGGTTCCAATGGAAAAACCAACCAATCCAGCAGCCGTCGCGGCGGCGGGACCGGCGGACGAGCCACTCGAACTTCGCGATAGGTCCCACGGGTTGCGAGTCGAACCACCAAACCAAACTCCGCCCTGAGCCAGTGCACCCATCGATAATTTTGCTACCAACACGGCACCGGCATCTTGTAGTCTCTGCACCACAGTCGCATCGGAATCGATAATCTGAAATTCGTACGGTTTCGCACCCCACGTTGTTCGCACACCCCGTGTGGCAAACAAATCCTTTGCGCCCCAAGGAATTCCGTGTAACGGACCTCGGTAACGCCCAGCTTGAATTTCTTGGTCCGCGCGGGCCGCTTGCGACAGGGCGATCTCCGGAGTCAACGTAATCACACAATTCAGAATGTCACCATAGCGGTTAAGTCGATTGAGGTACATCGTCGTCAAATCGGTAGATGTGACCTCGCGACGTTCAACTAAACGTGACAGCACAGTCACTGATTGGAAGGCCAAACCCTCAATGCTATCCGGAACCTCAGGAAGTTCAGGACCTCGAATTGGTAATGCGCTTTGCGGGGTAGCAATACCCGTCGGCCGATCTCCTGACATGAACGGCTGAAATGTCACCGCAGGTTCTGTGTCATTAGGAATCGGCAAATTTCTGAGTGTTGCGTATCGTTCGCGGTTGCGCCGAATGGCACCCCGCATCAAATCGTGCTCGATCTCAGTGAACTCCAAATCTGCTAGTTCGCTCGCACTGCGTAAATGATTAGCCGTAATCGCATTTGACGGCTGAGATTCTGCAACCCCTGGTAACACGCCCGCCGCCACACCTGCTGGCGCAATACGCAGAAAATCCCTCCGGTTGAAGCCAAATAGTCGGCGTGGCCTTGACTTCCACATCATGAGTATCTCCTCATTAGGTCGGAGAATAACCCACTCGCAGACATGAATGGGAATGAACTAAAACTTACAGTAGGAACTTTCGAAAAAATACCGGCACAACATCGTCTCGGAAGAATTGATATCTACCGACAATTACAGTGCTTCAGCAGCCACCGGGAGCTATTTATCTCTCTGCTCTTTCTCCCTAGCGAGCGCCTTCGTCAGAGTGACCGCCGTATGAGTCAAATCATTGACCCGTTCAAGTATGGCGGCGCCTAGGTTGCCGTCAACGTCGATATCGGTTTTCGTACAGTAAACAAATCTTGGAATGATAAGGCAGCGAAAATCAAACATCAGACTGTTGGCGAATCCAATGGGAGACATATAACTCCGCTCACCTCCAGCGGAACAGAGAAACCCTACCGGTTTCTCTGACCACACCTGGCCAGTCATTTCCAGGCAGTTCTTGGCTGCAGCATTGAGATCATAGTTGTAGACAGGCGCAGCTACCAAAATAGCCGACGATTTCTCAAGTAACTCAGACAACGGTTTGACAGACTGGTGCTCAAAACTGGCACCACCATCACAAATCGGCAAGTCCCACTCGCGAAGATCGACAAGTTCAGCACACGCACCCTCCGCCCGAACCGACGCTGCGGCTGCTAACGCGAGTCGGTGTGACCGGCTCAAAGGGTTCAGAGAACAACTGACGACAGCGATGGTTAAAGGGCCGTCCATTAATTCATGAGTATAAGGGCCGCGGCTGGTCAGCAGTCAGAAAATACACCGTACACCGCGGCCCTTCACCACGAACTTCACATCCACGTCACACAGAGCAGCTCATATCGTCGCCGCAGCACTGGGGTGATTTGATCTTTCCGTGTCCGTCTGGACATTTTGCAATATCCACCGTTGCACCACCGTCAAGGGTTAATGTGTCATGAACGAGTTCTTTGCCACACTGTCCGCAAGTCATGGTTCCTACGCTCATCCCACACTTCTGACATGTATAAATTGCCATGTGTTTGTTCTCCTCCTTGTATTGACCCTGAACTATTCTATCTATATGGATTACGAGCATCCCGCACTTAACCACTCTCACAAGTGTTAACAACCCGACAAGGTCAGGCTAAATCAACCGAATCGGACGATTTCAAGTTAAATACATATTGACCGTTCGTAATCTGGACTCAGCGCATTAAAAAGAACCTCTCTCGTCACTGCCCTGGAGGCGTGTAGGACACGCTCTTTGATGTAGCAGCGTCGATTTCCTCTGGCGTCAGAAGCACCGTCGTCTTTCCGGTAATTGCTCCAGAACCAGCCGTCGCCAAGGCTAGCGTGGCCGCTGACACATTGTCTGGAAGATCACAGATGGCAAACAGATCTACGTCGCCGAAAGCAAAGTAGACACACTCAACCGTACCGCCCAGACTCTGTACCAACTTCTCAGCCTCGGCCCGCCGTTTACTTCCACCATCCTTGAATACACCGGCCGAACCGGCGGCAGTATAGGACAACTCAACCATATACTTTGGCAATTTCCGCCTCCTCTTCTTGAACGGAGAAAATGTAGAGCATACCCCCTTTCGGCTGCCCTAGCAGATTATTGTCGACGCCATCTCAGTTTGTCCGCAACCAGAACACCCGACTATGACTGGTCTACTAATCAAGATTTAAGTGGCTTTATGCGAATGAAAATCGCAGGGTCGCAGCTGTTGCTCTCGAAAAACGGACAACTTGGTTTTTGAGCCGTTCCCAACACTGGTCTATTATGAGGTTCGTGGTCCAGTGGTTTCGCAGACAGCTCGGAAGTTTTCCCGTCCTACTTTTGCTCACAGCGTCGATTGTTCTGGGAACTGCAGCCCTGACTACCCAACCACGTACAACACCTGAAAGCGAAATCTCAAACCGGCCAATTCAAGTTCCGGACGATGGCTTCGTATCTTCGACAACATGTAAAGCCTGTCATCCAAACGAGTACGCCACTTGGCATGGTTCGTACCATCGCACAATGACTCAAATAGCGACACCCGAGACAGTCCAGCCTGACTTTGATGATGTGACCGTATCTGAAGTGCCGGGTCGAGCAATGCACCTCGAACGTCGTGGGACGGAATTCTGGGCAGAATTTGACGACCCTGGCTGGGAAGGACCCGGCACCGAGCGACCAAGAATTACACGCCAGGTCGTCATGATTACCGGCTCGCACCACCAACAACTTTACTGGTATGCCACCGGTCATGACCGAAGCCTGAACATTTTGCCTGGCGTGTTTCTGCTAGATGATCGCCGCTGGGTTTCTCGCAGTGCGGTGTTACTCCACCCCCCCGATCAATCGGTGGCAACATTTGACGGTCACTGGAACGCAATCTGCGTGGCGTGCCACACGACAGCACCGAAAACCAAATTCGATACTCCGTTCCGGTCAGAAGCGATTGACCAACAGGCCGTAGCTACTACGACGGCAGAATTCGGTATCGCATGCGAAGCCTGTCACGGACCGGGCGAAGAACATGTGCAAGCCAATCGCAATCCAGCTCAGCGATACCTGAGCCACATCACTGGCAAAGCGGACGGTTTAATAGTTCAACCCGCTTTGCTGAACCCTCAAGCGTCATCTCAGGTCTGCGGACAATGTCACAGCATCTGGGAGTTCTACGACTTAGAAGACGAACGTATAGCCAACAACAGCGGATTCCCTTATCGACCCGGTGACGAACTCACCGACACCAGATTTATCGCACAGCCGATGGGTGCCGCCAACAGTGCAACCCTGAGAACATTCGTCGAACAGGACCCAGATTTTGTTCGAGGTTCCTTTTGGAGTGATGGCATGGTTCGGGTCTCTGGACGCGAGTACAACGGCTTGATTGATTCTCCTTGCTTTCGTGATGCGACCGAACCGCAAGAGACATTGAGTTGCTTTTCCTGTCACACGATGCACAAATCACCCCTTGACAACCGGTCGATTGAGACTTGGGCAAAAACTCATCAGGTTGCGTCTAACCGGGAAGGAAACGAGGCTTGCCTCCAATGTCACGAAACCGTTGCGCCCAATCTGAGCCAGCACACAAATCATGAAGTAAATTCTGCGGGAAGTTCCTGCTACAACTGCCACATGCCTTACACATCCTATGGCTTGTTGAAAGCAGTCCGCAGTCACACAGTCAGCAGTCCTTCCGTTGATGAAAGCATAACGACAGGTCGCCCCAATGCCTGCAACCTATGTCACCTCGACAAAACACTCGCGTGGACGGCTGATACTCTGAATGCTTGGTATGGACAGCAACCCCCGAGGTTAACTGAGGACGAAGCCCGTGTTGCGGCGTCGCTGCTATGGATACTCAAAGGTGACGCGGGAATTCGTGCACTGACCGCTTGGAGCCTTGGCTGGAAACCGGCACAGGAAACCTCAGGAACGAGTTGGATGGTTCCCCATCTTTCAGAACTTCTCAACGACCCATACGAGGCAGTTCGGTACATTGCATATCGCTCGCTTCGCAGTCTGCCTGGTTATGCAGAGTTCGACTATGACTATCTTGCTCAACAAGCAGAAAGAGTCGACAAGGTCGTGCCACTCATTCAAGCATGGCGTGCCAGTATCGTGGCCGACCAGCGTCAAGAAGCAGAACTCTTGATTGATGCGAACGGCGATCTCCAAACGGACGTGATGCGGCGACTATTCGATCTGAGAGACAATCGGCGTCTCTTCTTGCGAGAGTAAAAGTGCCAGCGTAACTAGAATCCTAGTCTGCCTGTGACAACTTGTGTCTAACAATAACGACGAAACTATAGGTTACGCGAGAAAACACATCCGCTTCGGCTGGTGGGCCCTGCTAGTGTTCCTCACACTTGGGTTTGGGCTCGAGATGCTACACGGCTTCAAGATTCGAGCCTATTTGGATGTGTCTAACGAAACGCGCAGGCTCATGTGGACACTGGCGCACGCTCACGGGTCGCTTTTAAGTCTCGTGCATGTACTTTTTGGCGTTTGCCTTCGCGTCACGCCGGAGCTCGGCACTCGCAACCTTCGACTTGCATCCTGGAGTCTCGTGGGAGCCAGCTTCTTGCTACCTGGGGGATTCTTTCTGGGCGGAATGTTCTTCTACAGTGGAGACCCAGGATTAGGCGTCGTCCTCGTTCCGGTAGGCGGCACACTGCTCGGAATCGCTGTTTATATGATCGCACGATCCACAGAACATTTGCCGCAGACGTTGCCGGCTGTAAAACAGAAATCAAAAAATAAGCGGAATTAGTTTGCTGCAGTGACCGTTACTTCAATATTCGCCGGTGTCAACAGCATGCCGTCACTAACGACAGCCCGTAACACGTAATAACCGGGTTCGGTGAAAGTCGCGGTTGTCGAAAACACTGCCGCCGTTTTTCCGTCACCTTCATCTCCTTCCTCCCACTCGTCATATTCATCGGAGTCAAACGTGACTTCGGCTGGCCCTCTGTAGAGTATCCATTGAACAGCGAGGCCATTTCTCGGCGGCATCGGTTTTGAATAAGTGATGATGTTGTCGGGGATGTCAGGTGCACCATCGGGACGCTGCAGTGTCGGATCTAGACGGCGGGGCTGCCGCTCCGGAAGATCTTCCGGAAGGCCGTCGTCAGTAACTCGTGCCGTCAGCGTCAACGTGTCTGGTAACGTAACCGGTTGAACTGGATCGATAGTAACCGCCGACGGAGAATCAGCGTACAAAGCGTCGTTACTTCGACCTCGCTGGAGGTTCAAAATCGACGTGATGTTCTTGCGGTCAATCTCCCATTCGGGTTGAAGCCATGCATACAAATACTGCGTGCTACCGTTGTGAGTCAGTTGCCAGACGAGCTCTTTCGTCGGTCCCCAATCAGCCGGAACCGTCACACTGAACTGATAACGTTGTGTCCGCGGATAGAAGTAAGTCGGCTGACCCTGGTCCGGCGGACCAGGCGAAAGGAAGTTATTAGGTCCGACCGGAACATACGGCTGCTCTTCGTAGTTTCGATTGAGATACCCCATGTGGAAAGTAAACGTACCGTCGTCATTACGAACCCAACCTTCATAAATTGGTTGCAGATCCTGCCCAATATTAAAACGCTGCTGCGGCTGGGCCGTCAGTGGGATGTCACGGGTATTCACCTGCGCCGTTGCCGAAATGGAAAATCCAATAATAAAGAGAAGACCAACCAAGAGCCACAGACCCGCGAAGCATTTTGAGAATGGTTTCATAACGATTTCCCGTGTCATCCGAATGCAGTGGCGACAAGAACCCGAGCGACTCGTGCCAGCAATAATCAGATAGCCCAATCGAAAAACCCTCTGCGGAACAACTCCGCAGAGGGTTTTTCAATATTACGCATCAAATCTCTAATTAGTTATTGTTTGCGTTCCTTTTTAACTCAAGTTCA
>CEUS01284239.1_pt1 | contig 14865 bp, 14 predicted proteins | sample 427031 | NCBI WGS metagenome assembly CEUS01 (sample SAMEA2622837, study PRJEB7988) | marine metagenome | biome: marine biome (ENVO:00000447); feature: marine epipelagic mixed layer (ENVO:xxxxxxxxx); material: "saline water (ENVO:00002010), including plankton (ENVO:xxxxxxxx)" | depth 140 m | reverse complement strand
TCTCTTACAGGCAAGGATTTTTTGTTTATCAAACATGATGTGACCAATTACATCAACATAGATGAAAATGTTGACTTCGTGCTCCATTGGGCCAGTCCCGCAAGTCCCGCAGACTACCTAAACTTCCCGATTCAGACATTGAAAGTAGGTGCACATGGCACTCATAATGCCCTCGGCTTAGCAATGGCGAAAAATGCAGCCTTCGTTCTCGCATCTACTTCTGAAGTTTACGGTGACCCCTTAATTCACCCCCAACCAGAACATTACTGGGGCAATGTCAATCCGATTGGCCCACGTGGAGTCTATGATGAGGCAAAACGTTTTGCTGAGGCGATGACGACAGCCTACCATCGATACCACGGACTAAAAACTCGAATCGTGCGCATATTTAATACCTATGGCCCACGTATGCGTCTAAACGACGGCAGGGCGATTCCAAATTTCGTAGGCCAAGCACTTCGTAACGAACCACTCACCATCTATGGCAATGGAGATCAGACGAGAAGTTTCTGCTACATCACCGACCTTGTGGATGGGATAATAAAACTCATGCACTCAGACATCTCTGAACCTATCAATATTGGAAACCCTACCGAACTATCCATCAAAAATATTGCGCAACAAATCATTAAAGCTACAGGCTCACCATCGGATCTAATCTACGAGAAGTTACCTACTGACGATCCAAAAGTGAGACGTCCCGATATCAGCGAAGCTCAGAACTCCTTGAAGTGGACACCTAAAGTCTCCCTCGATAAAGGACTGTTAGAAACAATCGCGTATTTTCGAAACAAATTAGCAGACAACAAAGTTACTTAGATCGAAATACCTGACAACTCCACCGAAGAGTCAGCTTTGATTTACAAGACGAGTCGCATGCCGAATATAATGAACTCCTGACACCAAGGTAATGATTAACGAAGCCCACACTGCAACATCAACAAATATTGACACCTGCTCCAAATAATTAAAAAAGAGCGTAACGCTTCCCGTCAGAATATAGACGCAGGTGGCAATTTTTCCGAGGAATGAAGGTTTAAACGTAAACCTTCCAACAGCCAAATTAACTACCGCAACAGTAAGAACAATAATTACATCCCGACTAATCACCAGAACTGTTAGCCAGATAGGAAGGCTGTTTACAAGTGACAAGCTTGGAATCGTCAAAACTACAAAAGTTGATAACAGCAACAATTTGTCTGCCATCGGATCCAGCAGTGCTCCTAAATCTGACAACTGTCCGGACCGGCGAGCAATAACCCCGTCAAGACCATCTGTAATACCCGCAGTAACGAAAGTCACCAGAGCCCACCCACTTCGATCGTAAATTACAAGGATGACCAAAACCGGGACGAGCAACAGTCTAAATAACGTTAGCTGATTAGCAAAAGTCAAGTTCGCCATGTGAATCGCTACTGAAATCTACGAACCTAATAACATTAGGTCCAAAATACGATCAAAAGCCTGCACAATTTCGGTTCCACTTACTAACTGGGCTGGACGAAAGGTGTTCGATTCATACAAATCAATCACACCTAGACCAACCACTCTTACCGCTGAAAAATAATTTAGATGCCCAGTATCCATATCGCTAAATTCGATCTGTTCGTCCGAAGCGACCGGCAGATCGATCAATTCAAGCAAAGAATCAACTATTTCTGCAAAATCTCCACGACGTACTTCTCGCATTGGATCAAATCGATACCCTGGGTCGACCGCCATCACACCCGCCTGGGTAACATTCAAAATCCAAACATTAGCCCAGTGATCTCTAGTATCGGTAATAATGACAGTCCCGCCATTACTATTTCTATTTAACACTTCTGAAAACGTAGCGCCGATCACAGCCGCCATTTCGCCCCTAGTCACATTTGTCTTATCAGAAAAATCTGCTAGTTCTTCCGGTAAGTCAACCGTCCGAAGTGCACTTTTCAATCTTTCAATATTTTGTGTCGTTTCATCGCTCGGATCTAATTGATCTACCTTTTCAAAAGCCACCAAAGCTGCTTCTAGGTCGCCCGAACCCTCATAGGATTTTGCCTGCAAGATAAAAGCTGAAGAATCAAAGGGATCTAAATCAGTCGCTATTATTGAGTATTTAAGAGCATCAGCAGTATTCCCAGCACGAAACTCAACTCGACCAAGCTCAACGTAGAGAAAAGAACTCTCGGGAGACGACTCAATCACTCTTTGATATGCATCACGAGCATCCTCAAAAAGATCAAGATCGGATAATTCTCGAGCCTGCGCGAGTCGTTGACTTAACAAAGTAAAGCGAAGTTCCTGAACTATCCGATCAATTCCAGTAAGATTTGGCTCGACGGATAAAGCTGCTTCAAACGATTCAAGCGCACCCTCTGCATCTTCCAGCGTTAACATCATCTCTCCATAACCTAATAACGCCGGAACGTACTCTGAATTTCTATTTACTGCTTTTTCAAAGTACTCAGATGCCACCAGGGACTCTCCTTTCGCCACAAACACCCATCCTAAGCCTACCTGTGCAGGATAGAAATCCGGTGCTGATTCTAGAATTCTTCCATATCTATCCTCTGCAGCTTCTAAATCTCCACTCTGGAGAAAGCTCCAAGCTTGTCGGTGCCGCAATCCCTCTGCAATTTCACTCAATGATTCAGGAATGTCTGGATAAACAAACTTCGGATATATAGGAGAAGTGACAACTGGAATTCTAGAAGAACATCCGACAACCATTACAAGAACAGATACTGTCCCAACAATTCGACTACACCTCACTTGTCACTGCCTCCTGACAGCGGATCCAAAAACTGCGCCACAAATACTCTCTTAACTTCATATTCTTTTATGTTAGCTGTCACCTGATCGATTTTAGCACGTGATCCCACGGTAATACGCCTTCCCTAATTAACACAGGATCCTCTTGCGATACATCAACGATAGTAGACGGCAAAACGCCAGTCAGTGGACCCGCATCAATGACAAAATTCACAGCCGAACCAAGTTGGACATGCGCCCCACTCGCTGTTAAAGGATTCGGTTGTCCAGAAACATTTGCACTCGTAGCGGTGATCGGATAACCAAATGCCGCTGCCAAATCCGTTGGAAAAGGGTGTTTGGGAACCCTGACGGCTACAGTACCGCGACCACCAAGCAGGTCGCTATTAAAACTGGAAAGCACTGGGATCACTAAAGTAAGAGGGCCTGGCCAAAATAATTTTGCTAACTTATAGGCACATTGATTCAGTTTTCCAACCTTTTCAATTACTTGGTGTAAATCACTGGCAATTACAGGAATCGCCATATCGGACGGGCGTTTCTTTGCATGAAATAAACGACTTACGGCATCTGCCTGTCTAGGATCAATAGCTAGACCATAAAGAGTGTCCGTAGGATAAACAATGAGATCACCTGCAGATAACGCTTCAACCGCGTCACGAACTACGCTCGGATCAGTGGCGCCACTCTCAATCGTACGTTTGATCGGTCCCACAGAACACATCTCATTAGACATTCAAACAAAACGGCAAAAATACCATTTTTCTAGCTGCACCACCTGACCATCAGTAAGTTTTACTTTTATTCCTACAGTAAAACTAACTCTTTACTATCAACATTGCTTCTTTAATTAAAATCGAAGCCTCAACAGGTTACTAGAACCCTCATGAACATGTATCGTATCGATGAACTGCACCCGATGCGGATGAGTCTGCATAATTAGAGAACTGGTCCTACTACCTTCCCCAAAGAAACGAACTCCCTTCATAAAAGTTCCATCGGTAACGCCCGTAGCGGCAAAGACAATATTTTCACCTGAAGCTAAATCTGAGGCTCGATAGACCTTCTTTAGATCCCTTATGCCCATTTTCTTAGCACGCTCTTCCTTCTCAGGGGTATCGATCACCAAGCGTCCAAAAATTTCACCGTTAAGACACCGCATCGCCGCCGCCGCAAGCACACCTTCCGGGGCTCCACCTGTTCCCATAGCGGCATGCACACCACTACCAACCAAAGCCGCAGAAATCGCCGCAGACAGATCACCGTCGCCGATCAACCTAATTCGAGATCCTGCTTCTCGTATCTCTTTAATCAGTGTTTCATGACGAGGGCGATCTAACACCACTATAACCAGGTCCTCCACAGCTCGATCTAAACATTTTGCGATTACGTTTAAGTTCTGCTTCACCGGAGCATCTATATCAACTGCATGCTTAGAACGAGGACCAACCACCAATTTTTCCATATAAATATCTGGTGCATGCAACAGGCCTCCACGCTCAGCCGCAGCCAGAACAGCGATGGCATTTGGAGCGCCCGTTGCACACAAATTAGTACCTTCGAGCGGATCAACAGCAATATCAATCTCTGGAAAGTCCTTAGCGTCATTTGCCGCGCCACTACCCACCTTTTCACCAATGTACAACATCGGCGCGTGGTCCCTTTCACCTTCTCCGATGACGATACGTCCATCAATTGGAACACGATCTAGACGCGCTCTCATAGCCTCAACCGCCACATGATCGGAATGATGCCGATCACCCTTTCCCATCGTATGCGCACACGCAATGGCCGCTTTCTCTACTACATCAAGAAATGCTAATGACAAGTCCAACTTCATTTTTTTCTCTTGCCTCCCTATCGAAAATGTACACCGCTTCCAAAATCTATTCGCCCTTTATTTCTGCGCTATAAGCAGGAAGCGTGCATCTTGTTTCTTTGTCTACTCGGTAACCTAAAGCGTAATCCGCCTGCATTAACTTGTGGATCTCTCTAGTGCCTTCATAAATTACGGCACCTTTACAATTTCGGTAAAATCGTCCTACAGGATAATCATCTGAATAACCATTTGCTCCATGAATTTGCACCGCATCGGCCGCTGCTCGCTCCGAAGCATCCGTCGCAAACCATTTTGCCAGACCGGTTTCTCTAGTGTTACGTCTACCACTGTTCTTGAGCCATCCAGACCGCATCCATAAAAGTCGCGCAGCATGATAGTCCGATTCCATATTGGCAATCATTTCCTTCACCAATTGGTGCTCAGAAATCCGAACACCAAACGTTTTCCGTTCTTTCGCATAGGACACACTTGCATCTAAACAGGCTCTCACCAACCCAGTAGCGCCAGCAGCTACTGTGAAGCGTCCTTGATCAAGCGCAAACATTGCTATCTTAAAACCCTCTCCCTCGAGTCCTAAAAGATTTTCAGATGGGACTTCGACCTGATCCATCGAAAATGAGCCTGTATTGCCAGCCAGAATGCCCCATTTCTCCTTTATAGCAACACTTGAAAACCCTTTGAAACCACGTTCAACAATAAAGGCACTAATGCCTGTCACATCACGTAGTTTTTTCTTTTCTAAATCACTCCAAGCAAAGACAAGAAAATGATCCGCAACCTCAGCTAATGATATCCATGTTTTTTCTCCGGAGAGAAGCCAATACCCATCCTTCTTCACTGCCACGGATTGTATACCTCTCACATCACTACCTGCCTCCGGCTCAGTCAAACCGTACCCCGCTATTTTTTCCCCCCTCGCCTGAGGAACAAGATAGCGCTGACACTGTTGATCGGTTCCCCAAGACAAAAGACTCAACGAATGAAGTCCAATATGCACTGACATAATGACTCGTAGCGACGTATCCAAAAACTCTAGTTCTTCGCAGACCAATCCCAAGCTGACGTAATCCATGCCAGCACCACCATATTTTTCTGGCACGCAGACTCCAAGTAGCCCTAAAGAGGCCATCTGAGAAAGTACCGTCGGATCAAATCGACGTTCCCGATCAAGATCTCGAATACGAGGCGCTATCTCACGGGCACCCCAGTCCCGAACGGTTTGTTGTAGAAGAATCTGCTCTTCAGAAAAATCGAAATTAACCATATAAACATTTACCTCTATAAGACACCTGTTCTACTTACAACAACGGACAGACCGCTAGATACTCCTAGTAACTTTGCTGCACTGCTCGCATTTCCAGCTAACTCAAGGTGACCTGTGCTCCCAAACAGGCCACAAACTTCGTCTGCCGCGATATCTGCGTAAGTTTCGACAACTCGGGGAATGACAAAATCCCCCACTTCTACCTTAACAGCCCCATTTCCAGACATCTCTTTAAACACCCTAAGGCTGATGTTAGTAACTAAATTTCCGAAATGATCCACACGTACGATCGATCCTCTAATACTTTCTCCGCAAACTTCGGGAACTTCTAGTTTCAATCTGTGATAATTTTTGAAAGGACTGCCCAATTTTGAAAGCTCGATCCCTTTGGCAATCCAAGCAGCACCGGGTCCGAAACGATCACGTCCTTCAAAGGTACGACTGACCGTATCATTAGCATAAAACCTCTCCGTTAGGTCAACCATCAGATTTGGTTCTAATTCCTGAAAAACCGAGGTAAGAACACCGTTATCAGGAGCCACAAAAAAGTAATTACCCGCTCGGGCCGCTAGTCCTCGTCGCGCCGAACCAACTCCAGGATCCACAACAACCAAAAAAATACTCTCCGGAGGAAAATATCTGTAAGTGGCGGACAATTCTAAGCTCGCAGTCACCATATCGTGCCTAGGAATTTCGTGTGAAATATCAATAAGTTTTGCGTCAGGACAAATCGAAAGAATCGCACCTTTCATTGCCCCAACATAATGATCGCGCGTCCCAAAATCAGTTAGTAACGCTATCAATGGCTGTGACATCTGCTTACATTTCGTGAACGAACATCAAAACGAATCAACTACTCTTCTTCTGGAAAAATTACAGGCCTCTTGAATAGGACCTCTCGCATCTCGTTTTTTAAGAGGATTGATTGGCTAATAACAAAGGACGGAAAGAGATTTTCCACTGCTCTATTCGGCAAAACTATCTGTCTATGATTTTCGGAAACACGTACGGAGCGGTAACACAGATGTTCTTCGTCAACAATCTCGTACTGAAACAGTCTTAAACCTTTAGGCTTCACCGTTCCGTGAAGAAGCATCAGAACACCACCAGGGCGAAGACTGCCCTCCAAATCGCTTACCAAGTTTTGAGCATCAACATGCTTCAAATAATCAAACGTATCCCAACATAGGACTCCATCATACCGATGTTCTCTGTTAGATAACATGGAACGGGCTCTACTTAGCTCAACATCAGAGGGGGCTTCTTCCCGAACATACTTCGCCAAATAATCCTCGACATGTAATCTACAACCTGGAATTGTTTTAGTTAAAAAATCTACATTTTTTCCTACCGCAGGCCCAAGATCTAAAATAAAAGGATTTGTAAACCTTTTCAGAATAGAAATAAAAGCTGTCAGCGTGCGAGTGGTATTAACTCGATCTTCATCTGATGAAAAAATTGCCATCTCGAAAGAAAAACCTTTTTCATTTAAACTCTGACATCACTGGAGCTAATGCGCAGCAGATAGCAGCTAACTTTGAAATGTTGCTGCAGTGATCCAAGCATCAAAACACAAACTACTAAAAAATCATCAGGTTGTACTACTTAACTACCTGAGCGGCTGGAGATGAAGGAGAAGGAGGCCGTGAGAGCTGTTTCTTCTCTTGCACTGAAGCATCCTTCCGCTGCATATCAATACTGCCTCTAAAGTGCGCCCCCTCCGCAATAGCCACTCGCGGAGCTGACAAGTCACCATCGACAAAACCATTTTCTCGAAGATGTATTTTTTCTGACGCAGTGATGTCGCCTTTTACTTTACCCATAACAACGACCGATTTCGCAAAAATGTCCGCTGATATTTTTCCGTTCGGGCCTATTGTTAATATATTTTGATTTAACTCAATTTTACCCTCGACTTGGCCTTCAATTGTTAAATCTTCACTGCCAGTTAGTTCCCCGGTCACAATAACGGATTTTCCGATGTTGATCACCTCACGGTTTACCAAACCACGATTGCGCTGATCAGACACCTGATCAACTATATTCTCTGGTGCAGAGTCGAGTGCTCCATCGTTTTTCGATACCGAAGGTTTTGTATCGGATGACTCCTCACGTTTCCACATCGCCATATCTCCAGTCTCAATTAAGAACAGGAATCCAACAGACTGTCCGAATAAAGTGACCTAAATCTACAATTCACGAGTATACGAGCATGCCGCAAACCCTGTCTAGCCTTTCAAACCGAATCACTGATCGAGACTAATGATAATATCCAGATATTGTGAGAATATATTTTGACCATAACGCGACCACACCAATGGCTGAGGCAGTAACTGAAACAATCTTGGCCACTATGAAGAATCATTTTGGAAACGCCTCAAGTGTTCACTCTTTCGGTCAGACTGCAAAATCGATAATAGATGCCGCGCGTGGAAAAGTCGCAGACCTCATCGGAGCGACACCACAGGAAATCGTTTTTACAAGTGGCGGAACTGAATCAAATAACCTGGCTCTCCGCGGAGTGACTGGCAGAATATCAACGAAGAAGAGGCGCATCATCGTAAGTGCAATAGAACACGAGGCAGTCTTAAAGACTGTCAAAGACCTTGACGAACAGCGCTGGAGTATTTCCTTAGTCCCCGCTGATAGTGACGGACTCATCCTTCCGGAAGAACTGGAAAAAATGATTACCTCCGACACTGCTCTTGTCTCAGTCATGCACGCAAACAATGAGATCGGAACGATTCAACCCATCAAGCAACTAGCAGAAATCGCACATAATCACGGAGCACTCTTTCATGTTGACGCTGTTCAATCGGCAGGAAAGCTTCCAATCTCCGTTAAGACACTTGGAGTCGACCTTCTTTCACTCTCTGCACATAAATTCAACGGACCAAAAGGTGTAGGTGCCCTTTGGATTAAAAGAGGGCTCCGACTCTCTCCTCACAATACTGGAGGAAGACAAGAGCGTAGTCGACGAGCAGGAACAGAAAATGTTCCGGCACTCTCTGGTTTTGGCGTTGCAGCGGATATAGCCAAACAAAAGCTTGTTGAACACAGCAAAACAATAGGTAATTTACGCGACCGCCTAGAGTCAGGCATACTCTCCGCAGTCTCTGGTACGGTAGTGAATGGAACTGAGAAACAGCGGATTGCGAATACGACAAACATCAGTTTTGACCGTATTGAAGCAGAATCTTTGCTAATCGCGCTTGACCTTGAGGGCATCGCTGTCTCTACGGGTTCCGCCTGCTCTTCTGGCACCTTAGAACCGTCGCACGTACTAAAAGCTATGGGCTTATCGCCCCACCGAACGCAGAGCTCAATCCGCTTTAGCTTGGGGCTTGGGAACAGCCAGAAACACATTGACCACGCCGTAGAAATCATGCCTCGCGTCGTCGACAGGCTTCGCCGGCTATCTTTTTCCGGCCTTCGACAATAAAGATAGATTCAAATATATCTCGTTGATTTTATGAACGTTATAAACTCTATGCTTATATGAGAATTGTAGTGGCCATGTCTGGCGGAGTTGATTCCTCTGTAGCTGCCGCGCTCTTGTCTCACGATGGACACGATGTCGTTGGATTGTCGATGCAGCTGTACGATCAACGAGACGGAGATATCACATTTGGAAGTTGTTGCACCTTGGACGATTTACATGACGCCCGTCGCGTTGCAGGACTATTAGGTATCCCGCATTACATTCTTAATTTTGAACGCAAGTTCAAGGCGTCCGTTGTGAATAATTTCATCTCGGAATACGAGAACGCAAGAACGCCTATCCCTTGTGTGCACTGCAATGGAGAATTGAAATTCTCTACATTGTTGGAGCGCGCCCATGGTCTCGATGCCCCAAAACTCGCAACTGGTCACTACGCACAAGTCATTAAGAAAAAGGATGGAACCTATGCGTTAAAACGTGGTGTCGACCTGGAAAAGGATCAATCGTATTTTCTTTTTTCCTTGACCCAAGCTCAACTAGCCTGTGCCTCGTTTCCTTTAGGGCAGCAGCAAAAAAGTGAAGTAAGAGCATACGCCGAGAAATTCAATCTTCCAGTTGCACAAAAACCAGACAGTCACGAGTTATGTTTTGTGCCCGATGGCGATTACGCATCCTTTATTGAAAAACAAAGTCCTAGTATCGGAAAATCAGGCCGCATCACTGATTCGTCCGGTGCGACACTTGGCGATCACGACGGAATTCACAGATTTACGATAGGCCAGAGACGCGGTTTAGGAATTTCTAATGCGGTCCCTCTTTATGTCACCCAGCTTGACGCTGAAACAAACACTGTTACCGTCGGAGAGCGTAGTCAACTTGAGAAATCAAATCTTACTGCATCGGATGTAAACTGGATAGCTGGGACGCCACCTTCGAGCCCGTTATCCTTAAGTGTGCAAATACGCCATCAACACAAAGCTGTTCAAGCAACGGTTAAAGCTGAGGGTGCGGGACGCGCACACGTGACTTTCGAGGAACCACAACCTGCAATTACTCCCGGACAGGCAGCTGTGTTTTACGAAAGAGAAACGGTTATAGGTGGCGGATGGATCGATTAACAAAAGAGCGTTTATACGGCACTCCTGTTACAACTGTTCAAGATATCGTTCGGCATCTATGGCGGCCATGCATCCTGTGCCTGCAGCAGTAACCGCCTGTCTATAAACGTGATCCTGAACATCACCTGCAGCAAAGACACCCGGCACGCTTGTTCTCGTACCACTATGGGGTACGATGTACCCATTCTCGTCTAACTCAACTTTGTCTTTAAAAAGCGAAGTATTTGGATTATGACCAATAGCGATAAATACTCCTTCTACGTCCAGTGTCTTGCTTGATCCCGTGTTAACGTTTTTTAAGGTGACACCAGTAACAACACCTTTTTTGACGTCACTGATTTCCTCAATTGCGGAATCCCACTCAAAAGAAATTTTTGGATTCTTAAAAGCCTTTTCTTGCATAATCTTTGACGCTCGAAGGGTATCTCTTCGGTGCACGACCGTGACATGCGAAGCAAATTTTGTTAGGAACGTTGCTTCCTCCATTGCAGAATCTCCCCCTCCAACTACCACAATTGGCTTGTCACGAAAAAAATATCCATCGCAGGTCGCACAGGTTGATACGCCATGCCCCATCAACGAACGTTCTGATGATATTCCTAGGAGGCGCGCAGACGCTCCCGTTGCAATAATTAGTGTCCGACTTTCATAACGTTCCTCGTTGGTGGTTATAAAAAAAGGCGATCTATTTACTGTTACGGACGACACATCCCCTTTTACGAACTCTGTACCGAATCGTTCTGCCTGGGCCCGCATTTCGCCCATAAGTTCAGGCCCCATGATCCCGCCTCGAAAACCTGGATAGTTCTCAACTTCTGTAGTCAACATTAACTGACCACCTGATTCGAGTCCCTCAATCAAAAGCGGCTTTAAATTCGCTCGTGCCGTATACAAAGCCGCAGTCAATCCCGCTGGACCAGAACCTATTATTACTACGTCCCTCATATTACTTTTCACCCCACTTCTAGCTTATGACTAATAGGCGTATTTTCGTATGTTATGACCTTATTTATAAATTAGGAATTTGATGCGTTTAGCACATCACTATTTTTAGAAACCCATTCAATCAGCGCCCTAGTTTCACTAAAACGTCTTGAATTGGAACCAGCGCCCAGTACTACAACTGATAATGGTCCGTTATCTGGTATTTTCACAACTGTCGCGAAGCAATAGCCTGAAGCGTCAATGTATCCGGTTTTTCCACCATGTACAAGAAACGAACTTCTTAATAATTTATTTGTGTTTCTAACAGTTAACCGACGCCGACTCGTCTTTAAGACATAGACCTGTTTACGCAGAATAGTAGAAATTATTGGTTTTTTCGTCGCGTAAACAATTAAACGGGATAAATCATATGCCGTTGATAAGTTCTGTTCGTGAAGTCCTGACGGATCAGCATACGAAGTCGACTCAAGTCCAAGCTCAGAAGCCTTTAAATTCATCTGTTCGACAAAACCTACCGTGCCATATGGTGAGACCCGCGCCAAAACTCGGGCCGCAGCATTGTCTGATGCTATCAACGCGAGATGGAGCAAATCGTAAAGAGTTATCCGTTCTCCTCGGCGCAAATACGTTGTGTTTGCTCTGTAGACATCTCTCCGCGACACCACCACATCACGACTAAGTTCAGGCTTCTGATCTAAAAACACCAAGGCCATCATTATTTTGGTGATACTGGCAATTGCCTGAGGCTGAAATCCATTCGACTCCCACAATACTTGATGTGTTTCTGGGTTATAAACAATGGCAGACCGCGCTCGAACACGTGGACGTCTCAACCCAGTTACATCGAGTAATCGAGGAGGGCCATCAAAAGAATAAACCGTTTGGCTGGATCGAAGTAATTGGTTAGCCTTCGAGGTTTCATCTGGTGCGCCTACTGATTTCACAAGCATCAGTAAGACAAGCGGTATCAAAACCCAATTAAATAACCAGTGCGGAGAATTCAATTTCTACACCGCATGAATTCTTGCCCTGCTACATAATTAATGAACACTTGGTAAAGATTTTTAGCCACATTTCAACGAATCAGTCATCGAATCAACTATTGATTACCAGAATCCTCTTGAGCTCTCGGAAACGAGTAGTGGGTTCGATGACGCAATGTCACATCTTCACGGTCAACTTCAACACGAAGTCGCCGAGTACGGAAAGTTGGATCGGGATTACTCGAATAGAAGCCAAGAACGTAATAGTCGCTCGTCTCAGCATCAATTTCTTCTAGAGCATCTTCAAAGTCATTACGATTAACTACGGCCATCCCTCCTGTTAACTCGGCCAACAACCGCAACGAATTCTGAGTCTGAAAAACATGATCCCGCCATTCCCGTATCGGCACATCGTATCCGATGTCAGGCCCGGCCACTAATCCTCGAGGATCGACGGTGTAAAACGACGCATTAGCCCTATTAGCAGCCAAGGTCAATTGCTTTACCTCTAAAGCCAAATCTGTATCAGCAAACACGGTTCCCTGTCGCTCATTAACATTAAACATGTCAACATCACGATCTGATACGCCCCGGTAAAAACTATCCGAGCTTCCGCCCATCTGTTCTTGCACATCGCGCATTGCCTGGCCAACAGCGCTCCGCCGAAATCTTTCATACTCAAACGGATTAAAATCATATCCACTACTTAAATATATAAAGGCCTTTCGCCTGTTCTCTACATCTTCAAGATTCCTGACGATGTCACGTGCTAATTTAAAAGCTTTATGCGCACGCCAGCGCAGTTCGGTTGGACCACCAGGCCCACCAGCCAATTGCTCAACAATGTCTTGGTTAGAGAAGCCGTCACCGGTGATTTTGCCCATCGCTGAATACAAAAGATCCCGGTCATAAGTCATCTGCACATTTATAGCCGACGGTCCGGAGGAAATAATGCCGAACATATCCCCCTCATGAATCAAAGTGTCCGCAACCTTCTTAAAGACTTGCCGAACTTTAGGTGTTAAGCCAGTCTGGAGGTGAAGGTCATCAACAAAAATGATAAAAATTCTACCAGCCGTATCGCTTACGGGACGTGCCGGAGGAAGTACGATTCCCTCTTGCACAGGAGGTGGTGGAAGAAGCTGATTGTAAACACGTCCGCCATGCACCAAGACTAATGATGCTATTTCCTGAAGCTGACCATCCTCAAAAATTTTTATCTCTTCCTTGTTTAAATCAGGAATAAAGAGACCATTCTCATCACGGGGAATCACATCCGTTGTAACTAACGTCACTCCCGAACGAAAAGTAGGAGTCTCTTGTAAATCAGCACCAAGAGTCGTTTCTGTTTCGGGAGATTGCTGCGCTGTAATCACGAGCCCGACCGCACTACATATAATCACAAGGCAAAAAGCCCACAGCTTTACGCGAAGAGACGGCAACATGCTCATAGTGGCTCCATTATAACAAAGAGAATGAATTTTTTAATACAGCTTTATCCTAGAGATATTATCGTCCACAAAAACGGTTTTCTACAGCAATTTTATTAAATATTCTTAACTAAACATCAGTACTCCGAGGCCGCGCTCTTCTACGTCCTAATAATTTCTTAACCGTCTCTATTTCACTTTCAAAATTCTCTATCCCTCTTACAGCCTGCTCAATCGTGGTCCAATTGTTAGGATTTATAGCCTCAGCATGCTCTCGTATAACGGGATCAAGCTTGCCAAATTGATTCTTTTCAGAGATTCTGACCTCGATTTCGGCGTGTCGTGCTCTTAAACGCCCCAGCATTTCATCTCCCAGCAGCGTCACAACCGGATGCGTCCAATCCTCAACAACAACCTCCGCATCATCAGCCAAGCCAGAATAAGACTCACTTGGCAAATCTGACTGCTGCCCACCCTTGGAAGAATCAAAAATCTCAACACTATCTACTACTGGCACCAATTTTTCAGTCTCTCCAGTAATGTTTTTGGTTTCTGCTAATTTCTTGTTAACCTGTTCGACCTTGGCGCTCCGCCTAACCTTTTTAGAAGATTGAGATTTTCTAACCTGATTTGCACCCTTAGCCGGCGTCTCTAAAGGGACGGCAAACAACTTACTCCAATTAAACGAAAGATCAGGATTACTCTCTTCGATAGAACGAATTGCTTCAGGATCAAAAGAGTGCCTCCCTACTCGAACACTCGGTGGTGTACGAAACCAATACAACAGGCGCGTATGTGAAGATTCTTTTCGGCGGTAGGTGTGGAAGAGATACGTGCTCTCATACCCGCGTTTGTCTCGAGAAAAACGAATGAAAGGCATCCCAAAAATAAAGTCTATTTTTTCCGTTTTGCGACAGTTTTTGTCCGCGCACTTCGCACAGTCACTCGTCCGGACTTCTTCTTGGCCACCTTCTTCTTGGCCACCTTCTTTTTGGTCACCTTCTTTTTGGCCACCTTCTTTTTGGCTACCTTCTTTTTGGCTACCTTCTTTTTGGCCACCTTCTTTTTGGTCACCTTCTTTTTGGTCAC
>CEUS01284387.1_pt1 | contig 14868 bp, 15 predicted proteins | sample 427031 | NCBI WGS metagenome assembly CEUS01 (sample SAMEA2622837, study PRJEB7988) | marine metagenome | biome: marine biome (ENVO:00000447); feature: marine epipelagic mixed layer (ENVO:xxxxxxxxx); material: "saline water (ENVO:00002010), including plankton (ENVO:xxxxxxxx)" | depth 140 m | reverse complement strand
ATATTATTATTTATCTTTTCTAATAAAAAAATAATATTTTCCTTTTCTGATTTACTCCATATATCTGAGAATTTATCTAAATTTTCATTAATTTCAGTATCATCATTTTCAATTTGAATTAAATTTGTATTTAAAATTTCTTCAGAACTTGATGCGTCTTCTATAATAACAACTTCTTCATCACCTATAGCAACAATATTTTCATCTTCATTTGAATCACTGTTGTGCAAATTAATAACAGTTATTGTCTCACTATAAGCACTATTAATAAGGATAAATAGAGAAAATAATAATATATAATAATAATTTTTCATGTAATTAATTTATTTCAATTTCTATAGTTTCTTCAATTTTTTGTTTTGGCGAGTTCATAGTGACAAAAACATTAGCAAAAACAAAAATAAGAAAAATGATAAAACCCAATATTTTAATCATTGATGCAATTTTCACGATGGCTAAATAGTATAAAAATAAGGCAATTTATAGAAATAGATTAATAAATCATCATTTTTTCTACATTTTATGGTATTTTACACAGAATTATCTTCTTTAAAGATTAGACAAATGAACAATAATATAAAAAATTTAGATAAATTAGATAAAAAGCTAATTATATTGGTTGGCCATATGGGTAGTGGAAAAACCTTAATTGGCAAAATTTTAGCAAGAAAATTAGGTTGGGAACATTTTGACTCAGACAAAGAAATTGAATTAAATCAAAATCTTTCTATAAATAAAATTTTCCAGCTAAAAGGTGAAGATTATTTTAGAAAAATTGAAGTTTCCAACATAAAGATTTTATGTAAAAAAAAGAATGCAGTCATTTCATTAGGCGGTGGTTCAATAATGAATGAGGAAATATTAAATTTAGTAAAAAAAACATCTATTTCAATTTTTCTTAAAGTTGATATAGATAAACTTGTAAAAAGATTAAAAAGAAGTAAAAAAAGACCTCTACTTATAAATGAAAATATAAAAAAAATCATTACTGTGCTAAATAATGAAAGAATGCCAAAATATGAAGAGGTGGATTTTATTATTAATAATAATATACAGTCAGAAAAAACTGTTGGCAGAATAATTCAATATTTAATAAAAAATTATATATCATGATTAAAACTCTAAAAATAAAAACAAAAAGAAAAAATTATAATGTTATTATTGGAACTAAAACATTAATTAATATTCATAAATACGCCAAGATAAATAATAGAAATGTAAATATCGCAATTATAGATAAAATTGTTTTAAAAAAATATAAAAAATATATTGAAGAAACTTTAAAAAGAAACAACGTCAAAATAATTAAATTTGATTCAACAGAAAAACAAAAATCTCTTAATGGATATAATAAACTTTCAATGCAAATTCTAAAATTAAATCCTAACAGAAAAAGTAAAGTTATAATTATAGGTGGAGGAGTAGCAGGTGATTTAGGAGGTTTTGTTGCAAGTACAATTTTCAGAGGATTGGAACTAATATTAGTTCCAACTACACTTTTATCTCAAGTTGATAGTTCAATTGGTGGAAAAAATGGAATTAATACAATATTTGGAAAAAATTTAATTGGGAGCTTTTATCAACCAAATGCTGTCATCATTGACACATTCTTCTTAAAAAGTTTAAGTAAAAGAGAATTAAAATCAGGATATGCAGAAATACTTAAACATTCTCTAATAAAAAATATAAAATATTTTAATTGGTTAGAAAGTAATTATCATAGAATTTTAAAACTAAAAAATCCTTATATAACTAAAGCAATATATGAAAGTATTAAAATTAAATCATATTTTGTTAACAAAGATGAAAATGAAAAACTAAATTCTAAATATTCAAGAGCACTATTAAATTTTGGGCATACGTTTGGACACGCTTTTGAAGCTATTAACAGGTATAATAAAAAATTAACACATGGTGAAGCTGTTGCAATAGGCATACATTATGCAATTAAAATTTCAAGAATATTATCTTATCTTCCAAAAAATGATTTCTTAAGAATTGAAGATCATTTGATAAAGTCTGGTTTTAATATTAATATAAAAAAAATTAATTTTAATAAAATTTATAAGTATTTATTAAGAGATAAAAAAAACAAAAATAACCTTGTAAGATTTGTGCTACTTAAAAAAATAGGTGATGCTTTTCTATCGAATGGATATAAAATGGAAAACCTAAAAGAAATTTATTCAAAATTAAATTAATGATTTTAGAAGACTGGATTTATCTTTTATCAATAATATTATTAGTAGTAATATCTGGATTCTTTTCAGGTTCAGAAACTGCTATAACAGCAGTTTCTAAAGCAAGAATTTATTCAAAAATTAAACAAGGTAATAAAAAAGCAAAATATGTAGATAAACTTCTTCAAAATAAGGAAGAATTAATAACAGGATTGCTTCTTTCAAATAACCTTGTAAATGTTTTATCATCGGCTTTAGCTACAGCTTTTCTTTATAAAATTTTTGGCAATTCAGGAATTCTTTATGCAACTTTAATAATGACAATTTTATTAGTAATTTTTGCTGAAGTTTTACCAAAAACTTATGCAATTAATAGACCTATGAAATCAGCTCTGAACATTAGCCCAATATTAAATTTTTTAATATATTTTTTAAAACCAATAATAAAAATTATTAATTTTTTTGTTTCAATAATCTTAAGAAATTCTACCAAAAAAACTTCCAAATATAATGATGAACAAAGTGAGGAAGAGCTTAAAGGAGCTATCGGTATGTATGATACTTCAGATCCAGATTCAAAGCATGAAAAAGAAATGCTTCAAAATATTCTTACACTTTCTGATACGACGGTAGAAGAAATCATGACACACAGAAGTAATATATTTTCGATCAATATTGATGATGAAATAAATAATATTATAGAAAACATTTCTAACAGTAAGTTTACAAGAATTCCTGTTTGGAAGAATATCCCTGAGAATATTATTGGTATTTTAGATTCTCGTTCAATTATTTCAAGCAAATATTCGACAAATTCTTTAACAAAAAAGATTGTTAATTCCATAATTAAAAAACCATGGTTTATTCCGGAGTCAACTGATCTTCTTGATCAGCTAGTAGCATTTAAGATGAAAAAAGAACACTTAGCATTAGTAGTTGATGAATATGGAGAATTACTTGGTTTAGTAACTCTTGAAGATCTCATTGAAGAAATTGTGGGAGATATAGTTGATGAAATAGACACGCCAAGCTCAAAAATTACAAATAATCAAGACGGGTCTATAAAAATTGATGGCTCTGTAACAATAAAGGATTTAAATAAATTATATGAATGGAATTTGCCGGATGAAGATGCATCAACTATAGGTGGATTTATTATTAATTTATCAAAACGTATACCCTTATATGGTGAAATAATTAAATACAAAAATATATCATTTAAGATTTTATCTCATTCAAGAAAAAAAATTATAAGAGTTGAGGCAAAGATAATAAATTAATTCTTAATAACTTTTATTTCCAATGAATGCAAACCTTTATCAAACTCATTTTTTAATAATGAATTAATAAATTTATGACAATATAAAGTTGTCTTGTCATTAAAAAAATTAGAAGATATTTCAATACCGATGTGTGTTTCACCTAAACCATCAAACATATTATGTCCTTTATGTTCTTTTGAATTATCTCTGATTGTTAAATAACCCGGTTGAAGTTTTTTTTCTAATATTTTTTTAATTCTTTCTATTCGAGACATTCTAATCTAATATAATGTACAATATATAATGAAAAAAATTAAACCAGAAGTCAAAAAAAATAAATTTTCATGGGAAGCTAGAGAAAGCGCAAGATTCTGTGATGCTAATAACTGTATGCTAGAGGGAAAATATCGAGCTCCTAAATCAATTTTAAATCTAAGAGATTACTATTTTTTTTGTCTTAAACATGTAAAAGAATATAATAAGTCCTGGGATTATTATAAAGGAATGAATGTAACTCAAATTGAAAACTCAATAAGACAAGATGTAATCTGGAATAGACCTAGCTGGCCAACCAAAGGTTCTCACCAAACTATTATGGATACTATTGACAACATTTTTAATGTTAATATCAATTTTTTGAATAATGATAAAAATGCTAATCCTTTTATTGAAAATAGTAATATTTATCAGAATTTTACTCCTGAAGAAGAAAAAAGCTTAGAAATCTTAGGAATTAATGTACCAATTAATCTTGAAAAAATAAAAAGTTCTTATAAGAAGCTAGTAAAAAAATACCACCCAGATGTAAATAAAGATGATAAAAATGCAGAAAAAAATTTTAAAAAGGTTAATTCAGCATATAAAGTATTATTAAAAAAATTAATGGAAAAAAATCAATAAGATGGAAATTGCAAATTCAAAAAATGTTAATATAGAAATTAATCAAACACCTGATACAGTAGTAAATACAGAGAAAACATTTAGTTTAAAATGTCCTTTTTCTGTTTTTGGATTTAGTAAAAAAAATGAATATGTCCCTATAATTGATAAAAATTATAAATTTGATCCAAAAACTACATTAGCAATTTTAGCAGGTTTTACGAATAATAGAAAAGTAATGATTCAAGGCTATCATGGAACAGGTAAGTCAACACATATAGAACAAGTAGCAGCAAGATTAAATTGGCCTTGTATCAGAATTAACCTTGATAGTCATATTAGTAGAATTGATTTAATTGGAAAAGATACAATCATTTTAAAAGATGGTAAACAAATTACAGAATTTCAGGATGGGTTACTACCTTGGTCATATCAAAATCCAGTAGCATTAGTGTTTGATGAATATGATGCTGGAAGACCGGATGTAATGTTTGTAATTCAAAGAATATTGGAATCGGAAGGTCGGCTTACACTCTTGGATCAATCTAGAATAATCAAACCTCATCCATTTTTTAGATTATTTGCTACAACTAATACTATTGGCTTAGGTGATACAACAGGATTATATCATGGTACTCAGCAAATTAATCAAGGTCAATTAGATAGGTGGAATATTATCAGTTCTTTAAATTATTTAGAACATAAAGCTGAGGTTCAAATTGTTTTAAGTAAATTAGAAAAATTAAATAATAAGGATGATAAATTAATAATTGAATCAATGGTATCTACAGCGGAATTAACAAGAACAGGCTTTATTAATGGAGATATTTCAACTGTTATGAGCCCTAGAACAGTAATAACTTGGGCAGAAAATTATTTAATATTCAAAGATATTAAATATGCTTTTAATATTACCTTTTTGAACCGATGTGATGAACTTGAGCGTCAAATAATAAATGAATATTTTCAAAGAAGTTTTGGGGAAGATATTGATAATAAATCTGAAAAATAATGAAAAGCGATGAAAATATACATGAATTATTCAAAAAATGTATCGGTATTGTTACAAAAACAATAGGAAAGAAAAATAAAACCACAATAAATTTTTCTGCAGATAATTCTAAAATTAATGGTAATGATGTTACTTTGAAAGAGCCTAGCAAAGATCTTTCAAAAAATAATCTTATTAAAGTAAGGGGTGATGCTGACTCAATAGGAACGCAAATTAGATATCATAATTCCTCTATTCATAGAAAATATTTAAGAGGTGATCCTGTTTCTGAAAAAATCTTTAATTCATTAGAAAGAGCAAGATGCCAGGCTTTGGGATCAAAAAAATTAAAAGGTATTTTAAAAAATATTACCAATAAATTAATAATTGATAATGAAGAAAAAATTCAAAATATTCAATCAAATAAAGATTTTCAAATTGAAGACTATATAGAATATTATAGTTTTATAAACTTTACAAAGCAGAATATGGATAATAATTTTTTAAAATTAAAAAAATTATATTCTGAAAAATTTGGAAAAAAAATTTTATCTCATTTGGAAAACTTAAAGGAAAATCTTGAAAATCAGGAAGCTTTTGCTTTAAAAACTTCTAAAATATTAACTGAATTAGGATTTAGGAGCTTATCTGACCCTAATGAAAAAAACAATTCTAAAACTGAAAATGAGGAAGATAATATTACTAATAAAAATAGTGATCAAAATCAGATAGAGGATAATAATCAACAAAACCAAGATGATGATTTATCTTCAGAAAAAAATCAATTAAGTAAAAATATTTTAGGTGATGAATATGATGAATTAAATGAGGATAGTGAAGAAATTGAAAAGAATAATTACGAAAAAAATATAGATCTTAAAAATATAATAAATTATAAAATTTATACATCAAAATTCGATGAAATTATATCTGCTAATGAATTATGTGATAATCAAGAATTAGAAAAATTAAGACTATCTTTAGATCAACAGGTTTTCTCATTTCAATCATTAATAGCAAAAATCGCAAATAGACTTCAAAGAAAACTACTTGCTAAACAAAATAGATATTGGGAATACAATTTTGAAGAAGGATATTTAGATACCTCAAAATTAGCAAGATTTATTGCTAATCCTAGTAATAAACTAACTTTTAAAAAAGAAAAAAATATTGAATTTAAAGATACTGTAGTAACTCTTTTGATAGATAATTCTGGTTCAATGAGAGGCAGGCCTATTACAGTAGCCGCTTTATGTTCAGATATTATTGCGAGAACTTTAGAAAGATGTTTGATTAAAGTTGAAATTTTGGGTTTTACTACAAAAGCTTGGAAAGGAGGGAAGTCTAGAGAATCTTGGATACAAAATAATAAGCCAAATAATCCTGGTAGATTAAATGATCTAAGACATATTATTTATAAAAGCGCTGATATACCTTGGAGAAGATCAAAAAAGAATTTAGGATTACTATTAAAAGAAGGAATTTTAAAAGAAAATGTTGATGGAGAGGCTCTACTTTGGGCTCACAATAGATTATTATCTCGATATGAAAAAAGACGAATTTTAATGGTTATAAGTGATGGTGCGCCAGTTGATGATTCTACTTTATCTGTAAATCCTGGTAACTATTTAGAAAAAAATTTAAAAGATGTTATTAAAATAATTGAAGGCAAAAATGAAGTTGAGTTATTAGCAATTGGTATAGGACACGATGTTTCAAGATATTACAACAAAGCTGTAAAATTAAGCGATGTAGATCAGCTAGGTGAGGTACTTCTGACTGAATTATCTAATCTTTTTTCAAACGATAAAAAGAATTTTAAGAAAGCATCTTAGCAAACCATTCATTTTTTTTATCTAAAAAACAATCATTTTCAATAGCAGATCTAATATTTTGCATCATAGCATTCATAAAATATAAATTATGAATACTAATCAATTGTAGTCCTAAAATTTCTTGAGATTTAAATAAATGGTGTATGTAAGAACGAGTATAATTTTTACATGTTAAACAAAAACAATCTAATTCTAATGGATTTTGATCATCTTTGTATCTTGAATTTTTTATATTGATTTTACCTTTTTCAATATTTTGTGATAACGCAGTTCCATGTCTTGCTATTCTAGTTGGCATAACACAGTCAAAAGTATCAATACCTGATTCTACTAAATTCCAGATATCATTAGGATCCCCAATCCCTAAAAGATGAACTGGATGGCGAATGCCAAGCTTATTTGCTGTAAACTTAACAATTTTTTGCATTTCATTTTTTGTACCCCCTAAACTACCACCAATAGCAATTCCAAAAAAATCTTTTTTTAAATTAAAATCTATACTTTCTTCTCTTAAATCTTCATAAATTCCACCTTGAATAATACCATATAATTTCTGAGAACCAGATGAACCACAACCTGGAGGGTAATATTCATTTGAGTAATATTCCTGAATAGATTTATTGGACCAATTATGACTTCTATTCATTGAAAGTGCCGTCAGTGATTTATCAATATGATATGGGGTACATTCATCAAATACTAATATCAAATCTGCACCTAATTTTCTTTGAATTTTTATTGATTTGTTTGGCGTTAATTTATGCAATTTTCCATCAATATAAGATTTAAAAGTTGCTCCTTCATTGTCTACACGAACTAAAAGTTTATTTTTATTTTCTAAACTTTTACCTCTTCCTTTAATTTCATTTGCCACTGATCCATGTCCTAATGAAAAAACCTGAAAACCCCCACTATCGGTTAACATAGGGCCTTTCCAACTCATAAAATTATGGAGACCTCCATGATTTGCAATTATTTCTTCTCCGGGTTGAAGCATTAAATGATAAGTATTTGATAAAATTATTTGAGTGTGATTCTCCAAAACCTGTTGAGATGATAAAGTTTTAAGAGCAGCTTTTGTAGCACAAAAAATAAAAGCAGGAGTTTTAATAATGCCATGAGGAGTTTCAATTATACCCAAGCGTGCCCTGCTATTCTTTAAATTTTTTTTTATTGTCCAACTAAACTTATTCATAAATTTAATAATTATTTTTTAATCAAGTATTTTGAGGCATAAATAAATGGGGTATCAATTATTGCGATAAATATTCTTAAAGCATATGTTCCCAATATATAAGTCATAATTACAACTTTGAAATTTAAAGGGTCTGAAGCAAGAATTATGAATGCAAACAGACTAAAAACAGAATTATCTATTAATGAAGAAGCAAAAGTTGATATATTATTTCTAAGCCAAAGAAATCTTTTATTAGTAAATTTTGATAAAAAATCAAAAAACCAAACATCAAAAAATTGACTTATTAGATACGCAATCATACTAGATATAAAAAACACTGGAAAAGGTAAAAATATTTTTATAAGATTTGAATGGGTTTCTAATGCCCAAATATAATTTTGTCCTACAATATCTTCAGTTAATGGCTTAAATCCTAATGTAAATAATATTAATATTGTCATTAATAAAAAACCAGTAAATCCAATAATAACATTTTTTCTAGCACTTTTTTTACCATAATGTTCAGACAAAATATCAGTACACAAAAAAGTTGAAGCAAATAATATTGTTCCTAAAGCAACAGGGTCATTAAAAAAACTAAATTTTACTAATTTAAGAACCTGAATATTTGCAACTATAATAGCAACGACTGTATAAATATATAATCCTACTTCACCAAATAATTTTAAAAATATTAAAACACTGAAAAAGCAAAAGAATAAAAAGAATATCCAAGTTAATTCAACAGGTAACGAATTAAAGGATATTAAAAATTTATTGAAATCTAGTTTTAATAGATTAAATATTCCTTCAAAAAGATTAAACAATTTAGCTGTCTATTTATTTAAAGTTAAAATTCTTTTTTTAATTTTTAGAGCCTTATTAGATAAATTTGCACTTGAGGTTGATAAAAGAAATTGATCTAATCCACCATTTTTTTCTACTGTTCTTATAGTTCTTGCAGCTACTTTAAATTGAAAGCTATTTTTTAATTTATCACTAATAAAAGAGATTTTTTGCAGATTAGGATTAAATCTTTTTTTAGTTTTATTATTTGCATGGCTAACATTATTTCCATTTAAAAAGCCTTTGCCGGTTAGTTCGCATTTATTTGACATATTGATAACAATTTTCTAAACCTTCTATTGTTCTTTAGATAACACGTCAAGTCTAAGATGGTTTTTTTAACTTACTTTCTCTTAATATTCTAATTTTTTACTTAAAAAATCTGGCATAAAATGAAAATCCTTAAAATCTCTAAAATTATTTTCTAAAGATAAATTATTATCTAAAAATAATTTCTTATGCACACCAAGAGTAATTAACATACTTTTTATCCCAAAGTTTCTTGCACCTTGTATATCATGAGGTATTGAATCGCCAATTGCCAGTGTTCTTGACTTATCTAAATTTTTTATATTAGCAGTAGCTTTTTTATAAATATAACTAGACGGTTTCCCTAGTAAATAAACTTTACCGCCAATATTTTCATATAATTTAGCAATGGTACCCATACAAATCATCTTTTTATTATTTATTGTTTCTACACTCTCATAATCAGGATTTGCACAAATAAATGGTAAATCCCTTTTAATTGCTTTCTCAAGTATAGGCATATGGTCTATGACAGTCATATTTGGGTTAACTACAGTACCTAATATAAAATCTGCTTTATCAATTTGATTAATAAAAGTCTTATTTAAACCGATAGTAAAGTTTGTATTACTTTTTTTTTGATTGTTGTATAAATGAAAACATTTATTTCCTAATTTTTTCGACCAAGTTAGTTTTGGTTTGTTTATTTCGTCCCATATTAACTGCCCACTGGTTATAATTTCTACAAACAAGTTTTCATTAAATCCTATTTTATTTAAAAAAGTTACTGCATGCTCTACTCTTTTTGATGAATTGGAAATTATAACTAGCTTTTTATCTAATTTTGATAATTTTTCTATGCACTTTAATGCATGATTATAATTTTTTCTTCCATCATGAATAACTCCCCATTGATCAAGGATGAATGTATCAAATTTATCAGCAATAGTAGATAGGGATTTTATTACTATTGGTTTTTTCATAATACATCTGATCCAATTGCTTCAGAAATATTGTTAAAACCATCAGCTCTCAAAAGATAATATAGCTCTTTATTTATATTATTTATTATTTGTGGACCTTCAAATACTAGACCTGTATATAATTGAACTAACGATGCCCCTGCTTTAATTTTTTCATAAACATCCTTGCCTGTAGAAATTCCGCCTACTCCAATTAAAGGAATTTTTCCTCCTGTAAGATTATACATTTCTCTAAGTAGTAGAGTTGAAGGTAAGAATAATGGTTTGCCACTTAGACCCCCAATTTCATTTTTATTTTTGTCTTTAAGTGAATCTGATCTTTTGAGCGTAGTATTGCTAACTATTATTCCATTAATTCCTTGTGCTAAAGATGTTAAGGCTATATCTCTTTTTTGCTCTTCGTCTAAATCAGGTGCAATTTTTATTAATAATGGTTTATTTTTTAAAATACTATCATCTTTAATATTTTGTTTGATTGAAATTATTAAATTTTCTAAATACCCGCGATTTTGAAGATTTCTTAATCCTGGTGTATTAGGAGAGGATATATTTATGACCATATAATCAACGTATGGACCTAATGTAAGTATACAATTTGTGTAATCATTGCTTAAATCGGTAGTATTTGAATTTTTTCCAATATTTAAACCCAAAACCCCTGATATAGAAGTTATATCATCCTTTCTTTTTGATAACCTATTTTTTACCTTATCTTTGCCCTCATTATTAAATCCTAAGTGATTAATGATAGCTTTATCTTTAACTAATCTAAATATGCGAGGTTTATCATTACCGTACTGAGGTTTAGGAGTTACTGTCCCAATTTCTACAAATCCAAAGCCTAATTTTAAAGTTTGATCTATAACTTCACCATTTTTATCAAAACCTGCTGCTAAGCCTATTGGATTAATGAACTCTAAATCCCAAATAAACTGCTTAAGAATTGGACTTTGATTAAATGATTGTTTGATGAAATTTTGTCCGAAACCTAATTTCAAAAATTTAATTGTTAAAAAATGTGATATTTCTGGGGGAAGTAATTGAATTAAAAAGAGAATGAATCTAATCATTTATAGTTTTATTATTACTTTGCTGATTAATTACTTTATCTATTAATAATATAGTTTTATCAATTCCATACAGGGATATAAACGAACCTAAACGTGGGCCCTGTTTTTGACCCAAGAGTACTTCGTAAATTAATTGAAAATAATCCCTAAGGTTATTAAATTTATACTTTTTTCCTATTTCGTATATTTGTGTTTGAATTTCTTCTGGTAAAGAATTCTTATCAAATTTTTTTAAAATATTTTTTATGTCTATAAATATTTTTTTATTTTCCTCATCTAATTTTTTATAATTCTTTTTAGGCAGAACAAAATCTTTAAAATAATTTATTGCATGTACAACCATGTTGTGCAAATAAGTATTATTATCTTTATCTAATTTATTATCATATTCTTTAATAAATCCCCAAATAACATCTGGGTCTGTTGAATTACAAACATTAACTAAATTTATTAATGTATTAAAATTAATATTACTTTCTATTTTTGGAGGATCACCAGAATGAATGTGCCATACAGGATTATCTAATTTGTTTTGATTTTCTCCTTTATAATAATTTAAAACATAATTCGCATACTCATCAGCACTTTTTGGAATTACATCAAAGTGTAGCTTTTTTGCAGTTTTTGGCTTTTGAAACATAAATAATGATAAACTCTCAGGAGAAGAATATCTTAACCACTCTTCAATACTAATTCCATTACCTTTAGATTTTGATATTTTTTCCCCTTTATCATCCAGAAACATTTCATAAATTAAATTTATTGGTGGTTTTTTATTAAGAACCTTGCAAATTGAAGAACTCAATATAACACTATCTGTTAAATCCTTACCGCACATTTCGTAGTCAACACCAAGGCTTAACCAACGCATTGCCCAGTCTACTTTCCATTGAAGTTTACATGCTCCTTTTAAGACTGATGTTTCAACAAGCTTATTTGATTTTTCATCTTTATATACTAGGGAATTGTTTTCTATATTATATTCTTCGATTTTTACTTGTAAGACTTTTTGTGTTTTAGGGCATATTGGTAAAAAAGGACTATATGTTTGCTTTCTTTCATCTCTTAAAGTCGGTAAAACTATCGATAAAATTTCATTATAATTTTGCAAAATTATTTTAATTTGTTCATCAAATTTACCACTTTTATACATTTCAGTAGAACTCATAAATTCATATTTAAATCCAAAACTATTTAAAAATGATTTTAGTTTTTCATTATTATGATGACCAAAACTTTCAAATTTATTGAATGGATCTGGTATAGAAGTTAAAGGACTTCCAATAAAGTTCTTCAACATCGAAGCATTAGGTATATTATCGGGAATTTTTCTTAATCCATCCATATCATCTGAAAAGGTAATAATTTTAGAATTATGATTAGTTATTTTCTCAAAAGCATTTTTTACCATTGTGGTTCTTACTACTTCACCAAATGTTCCTATATGTGGTAATCCCGATGGACCGTAACCTGTTTCAAATATTATTTCTTTATTATTGGGTAATTTAAAATTGTGTAAACCACCATACAAATTTATAATCCTTTTTGCTTCCACGAAAGGCCAAGATTTTAGATTAGTAAATATATCAATATTCTCAATATTCATTTGTTATCTTTCGGCTTTGATTTTAATTTTTTTACCTAGAATTAATCTTAGTGAATTGCAAAAATTTAGTTCTTCCTTTCTTAATTTACCAAAAATATTTGATTCTACATTATTGATCTTTGGCAATATTCTATTTAATAAAGAATTTGCTTTTAAGGTCAATTCAATAATTTTTTTTCTATTGTCCATATCTGATTTTTTTATTATCAGTTCTTTTTCCAATAAACTGTATAAAACCGTACTAACTACAGAAATATCTACACCTGATGATTTCGATAATAATGTTTGAGTTGTGATGTTTTTGGATTTATCCAATATCAAAAGCGTTTCTAAAATTATAAATTCATTCAAAGTCATAGAAAATTCTTTTAAAATATTTCTTAATGAATTTTGCCATAAAATAGCTGCTTTCCAAACTAGAAGACCTGTTTTTTTATCTGATGGATAATTATTTAGCATATTATTTGTATACAAATAGTTTGTATACAAATTTTATTAAAAATCAATATTATTCATTGTTATTCTTTAGCTAAACTCATTTTTATTCCATTTAATGAGGTATTATATTCAATCTGACAACTAAGCCTTGAATTTTTTTGAACATGGAAGGTTTGATCAAGCATTGCTTCTTCGTCTTCACCCATACTTTCTAATTTATCAGTCCAATCATCATCAATATAAACATGACATGTTGCACAAGCTGCACATCCTCCACAAGCAGCCTCGATCGGTAAACCAGCATCTCTAATAATTTCCATAAGAACTAATCCATTATTAGCTTCTAATTCATGGATTTTATTTTCACGATCTGTTACTACAATTTTTTCAGACATTATTTAACTCCTAATTTTTTATGGATATCACTTGATGAAGTTGTATAACGAAAAACCCTCTTTCTATCAGGAAAACAATACTCTTCACATTTACGAGCCATTAAAGCTGCCTCATGAAAACCTGATAAAATTAATTTTAATTTTCCTTTATATGTATTTATATCTCCTATAGAAAAAATTTTTGGTATCGAGGTTTCAAATTTTTCGGTATCAACTACAATTAAGTTATTTTCTAATTTTAAGTTCCAACTATTGATAGATCCAAGTTCCATTTTTAATCCATAAAATGGTATTAAATATTTAGTTTTTATTTGGATTATTTTATCATCATTTTTAATTCCAACAGATTCGAGCTCTCCTTCTTTCCCATGTAATGAACTTAGTTGTCCAATTAAAAATTTAATTTTCTTTTTTTCATGCAAGTCATGCATTTTTTTTACTGAATCTTGTGATGCTCTAAATTCTTTTCTTCTATGAACAAGAGTAACATTAGCTATTTTTGAAAGTTCAATTGTCCAATCAATAGCTGAATCCCCACCACCTGCTATAAGCAAATCTTTATTATTAAATAACTCTTTTTTTTTGATTGAATAAAAAATACTTTTATTTTCAAATTTTTCAATGTTTTCTAAAGGAGGCTTTCTAGGCACAAAACTTCCAGCTCCTGCTGCTATTACAATGCACTTAGAATATATTTGTTTGCCCGTATTGGTAATTATTTTCCAGTTTTCACCATCTTTTTCTAACCGTGTTGCCTGTTGATTCAAATGAAAGACAGGATTAAAGGGCTTACATTGTTCCATTAAATCGTCTACTAATTCTTGTGCTGAGATTTTTACTCTAGACGGAATATCATATATAGGTTTTTCAGGATAAAGCTCTGAACATTGTCCACCTATTTTGTCAAGATTATCAATAAGATGACATTTCATGTCTAAAAGACCCAGCTCAAAAACG
>CEUS01043975.1_pt1 | contig 14887 bp, 15 predicted proteins | sample 427031 | NCBI WGS metagenome assembly CEUS01 (sample SAMEA2622837, study PRJEB7988) | marine metagenome | biome: marine biome (ENVO:00000447); feature: marine epipelagic mixed layer (ENVO:xxxxxxxxx); material: "saline water (ENVO:00002010), including plankton (ENVO:xxxxxxxx)" | depth 140 m | reverse complement strand
TAAGGTGCACTATGACACATCCGCCTTCGAGTTGATTCAGGACTCAACAGGAAGAGTTACTGGAGTAACAGCATTAGGCCCAGACGGGATAGTAAATATTTATGGCAAAGCAGTAGTCTTGGCAAGTGGTGGTTTCGAGGGCAATGCCGCTATGAGAGCAAGATATCTCGGAGCAAAATGGGATACAGTAAAAATGAGAGGCGTTCCATATAATACAGGAGAAGGGTTAGAGATGGCACTAGACATAGGTGCTATGCCGTATGGAAGTTGGAGTAGTTGTCACGCCTCCCCACAGGATATGAATAGACCCACATATAGCCTTCCTTCATCCCAAAGTATTGGTGGCAGAGAATGGAATAGATATGCTTATCCGTTTGGCATATTGGTGAATGTAAATGGTCAAAGGTTTGTTGACGAAGGCGAAGATATACGAGCTATGACATACGCAAAGATGGGTAGATCAATTCTGACCCAGCCACAAGGTGTTGCATTCCAGATATTCGATGCAAAGACCAGAAGGATGGGCCTTTTATCGGCATATGGGACTGCGTCTGGTGACACTAAAGGGACTTTGGAGGAATTGGCAAATAGTTTAGGAATAGACCCGATTGGTCTTACTAATACTGTAGCGGAGTTCAACGGTGCTATTCAGCCTGGCTTGGCCAATCTGACTGCTTTTAGGACTGATGGTATATCTACATCTGGAATCACCCCAGCAAAAAGTAATTACGCCATTAGTATAGAAGAGCCACCCTTTGAAGGCTACGCAGTATGTTGCGGAATCACATTTACATTTGGGGGATTATTAGTAGAACCTCAGACTGCCCAAGTGCAGCATGTTGCTGGTAGGCCAATTCCTGGTCTCTATACAGCAGGTGAGATGCTAGGTGGATTATGGCACTGGAATTATCCTTCAGGTTCGGGAATGATGTCAGGTGCAACTTTTGGACGGATTGCTGGCAATAGCGCTGCAAAAGACGCCTTATCCATTTAGGGATATCTAACCGATTCTAAGTAATTCGATCTCCAACTAGCTTAATCAACTACTAATTGGACGGCATTGAAGCAGATAGAGCTCGTTGTCTTTGTAAGCAACTTCTAAGTCGACTGGCCACCCCATTCTGGTTTCTAACTCAATCGCTAATTTGCCTAGCTTCAATGCCTGACTTTGATCTATTGATGGCTTATTTTGCATTTCACTAGATAAATCTACTTCTTCAGTACCTTGGACATTGAAAGCAGTTAAAACAGTTTTTCTAGATATGTGCTTTGATATAATAGAAGATGAAGATTTGTCTATAATATGCGTATCAGGGTTTACGGTTCCTCCAACTAAACTTTCTCCAAGTCCGAATGTAGAGTTTATATAGATCTCATTATTGTTTTTGTTAATCGGATTAATACTGAAAACTACTGCTGAGACGTCTGATTCTATCATCTGCTGGATCAGCACAGGCATAGTTTCTTTGTTATCATCTAGCCCGAGATGTTCTCTATAGGACAAAGCATGTTTTGAGTAGGAGGATAACCAACATTGAGAGATGGCATCTCTGACTTCGTCGTCTCCTCTGATATTCAAGTAAGTATCATGTTGACCCGCAAAAGATGATCCTTGAGCATCTTCATCTAGAGCGGATGATCTGACTGCTACACTAACATTCTTGACACCAGAGACTTCACATAATTTGTGATATGACCATGCGATGTTATCCGAATATTGAGGTGGTACAACTATGACCCCATTTTCCATCCGAATTTCATTTATTGGAGGTATCACAAATCCTGGGGGTATCTTATAGTCATTGTACAAAATACTTATATTTGCTGCTTTGTTTCCTACAAATAATGGATTTGTACTTGAAACATCACCAAGCCAAATTATTGACATATATCCCGCTTAAGAATAGATTTTACGAGAAGCCGAAGTCTTAGTATAGATAGTATACTAAAACCTAGCATGTATAAACTCGGGTATCATGGTTGTTATACATATAAGTCTCATATACCGACCAGATGTTATGGAGATGTGATGGAAGATTCTATATTTAAGTTACCCGACCCCAGATATGAGGAATACACTTGGGTTTTACAAGATGAGCATAACCCAGCCGCACATACACCTCTAATATCTACAGGGAAGCACACAGGCCGAGTTGTGACGGAGCCCACTGATCGTGATATACCTGAAGCGATTGTGGTTAATGGAGTAAATTATTCCAGACAGGATATTATGGGGGCTGCAGTTAGTCCATTTGGTAGCATAGTTGCTCCAGAAACAGTGCACGATTTGCGCAAATGGAGGACAGAATGGCTCCCTCAGATGGATGATTTGGCAGATATACTGCAAGGATTTGACCCAGAAGAAGTGACACAAGGTAAGTGGGCAGAGACTCTGGATGCGCATGATGCAGAATACAGGAGAGTGTTTGGTGGTATTCATAGAAGCGCCGTGGGTCCTTCCAGGCTAGCCGTATCTCGATTTGTTGATAGATACATCGAGATATTTGGAAAGGGGCATCGTATGGATGCGATATCTCTACTCCAGGGATTTCAAAATAAGTCTTTAGACAGAGTCTATGCTCTTTGGGACTTAAGTCGAATACTAAGAGAAGACCCTTCTTTGATTGAGCCATTTAGGGAAGAGAAAGAATTGCCCAAGACATCTTTCGGGCTACATTTTCAGAAATCTATGACAACTATGCTAGATAATTTTGGGCATACATCTAATAACGGACTTCAGGATTTACCTACTTGGGGGGAAGGATCCAGAGTTCCTATAGAGATCATACTTTCTTACTCCAAAGAGGATGATGCCAAGAATCCTAGATATATTACAGAGACTCAGATTGAGCGAAGATTAGTGTTAGAAAAAGAACTAAGAGAGACATTAAATGTGGAAAATCAGGATCTCTTAACGTTGATGGGCATTGCCCAAGAACTCATACCAAATCTCGAGGATCATAACCTCCTTTGTGATCAGAGATGCGTCTACGTATCTAGGGCTCGGTGGCTATCTATTGGAGATTACATGTGCCAGAAAGGTAAATTGTCGTCCAGAGATCAGGTGTTTTACTATACCAGAAATGAATTAGTTACAGCACTTGAAGGAGGCGTTATCGTCCAGGACAACGAATTAAATAACAGGCGTGAACTTCAAACAATATATAGGAATACCTATCCTCCAATTTATATGGGTGTTCCACCAGTTAATGCAGAGGACATCTCCTATATTCCAGAGGAGGGGCAAACTAGGGTTCAGGCGAAAGGAGTGCCAGCGTCTCCTGGAGTATATAAAGGCAGAGCTAGGGTGATCCAGTCTCTTGAAGAGGCTGTTTCACTTGAGGATGGGGATGTGCTTGTGGTTAGGGCTCTCACACCGCCATGGACGCCATATTTGGGCTTAATAAAAGCTGTAGTCACCAACACCGGAGGTGAATTGTCACATGGTGCAGTAGTTGCTAGAGAGTTTGGGATACCAGCAGTGGTAGGGACTGTTAATGGTACAGCAGTTATCTGGGACGGTTCAGTTATATCTGTAGATGGTACTAATGGTTTGGTGTATCTAGAACAACAGTAGGCTTGATTCGAGCGGTGGGATTGGGTTCTATATAAGAGAATATAGGAGGAATGGAATGGAAGAATTACAAGATTTGTTACTTTCTAGAGACAATGGAATAGCGACTATAACACTAAATAGACCACATCAACTTAACGCTATAAGCCCAGCTATGACGAATGGTCTCGTGAAATTGGCCAGAGAGTTACCTGAGGACCCAGATTTGAAGGTAATAGTAGTAACTGGTGCAGGTAGGTCGTTTTGCGCAGGGGGAAACGTTACTAGTATTGCCAGTAATGTAGAGGCCAATCAATCCGGTAGGCCTGCTGCACCTCTTAGACTAACTCATCCAGAAAACAACTATCAAATAGCATTTACACAATGTGAGCGCCCAATCATTGCTGCGATAAATGGCTATGCAGTTGGACTAGGTATGGGCTTGGCATTGTCATGTGATATAAGAATAGCCTCTGAAGAGGCTCAATTTTTCGTAGCTCAGACTAACATTGGTAGAAGACCTGACGGAGGTTTGAATTTCTTGTTACCCAGAGTAGTAGGTGTTGAGAAGGCGTTGGAATTAATGTGGACAGGTGACAGGATAGATGCCTATGAGGCTTATAGAATAGGGCTTGTTAGCAAAGTAGTACCTGCCAAAGATTTGATGGGTGAAGTTATGGAACTTGCAGATAAGATCGCCAAAGGACCTACTATTGCGCAAATGTTAGCCAAGAGAATGGTCTATAAAACTATGTATCCGGAGGAAGCACAAATAGCTTCAGCTGAAATGGAACATTACACAGGATACGTCATTAATATGACAGAAGATGCTCTTGAAGGTGTAAGGGCTTTTAGAGAGAAAAGGAATCCTGTATTCAAAGGTCGCTAGGTAAGGCTGTAGGATTAGGTTTTATTAGCTACTGGGATCAGGCGTACAATCCATTCTTTCTCTGCAATCAATTCTACGTTTATATTCCAGCCTTCCTTCAATGCTGCATTTGATACTGTTAATATCGCTGGGAGAAAATCAGTGATCATATCTATGGATTGTCCTTTTTCGGCGCCTTTCATGGCTTCCATCGCTTTGATGAGTGGGGTCGGGCATATCTCACCGCGCATATCCAGTGTTATAGCAGATTGACTGTTGTTCATATAGATGATCTCCTATCTATCTTTTAGTGCTCTATTTTCTACCAAAAGTAGATATGTATGCAATTAGTGCGGATTTGTCTGCATCAGATAGACTCATGTAATTTAGTCGTGACTCATTTGCCTCACCCATGTGCATACCTATCGCTTCTTCTATTAGGGTCGCTCTACCATGGTGCATGAAAGGGGGTTCAGACATCATTCCCCATAGCTTTTTTGTTATCCAGTATGCTGGATCTACAAAACGCTGTTCCCGATTTTCATTAGCAAGTATTGGACCCATATCATGTCGTTTAAGATCTGTAAACGCGTGTACGAGGATTGTTCCTTCACGGCTCCTTGTGACAGAGTTTGTACTTGAGTTTTTAGTCAAATCAATATCATATATATCAGGAATAGGGTAATCAGACAAAGTCCCTGCAGGATTGAATGGGTTAGGTTCTCTGTATATAGGTGATTCTAGTTCTAGATATGGTCTATGACATACTGCACATCCTATATCAGAAAATACCCAATCGCCTCGATTCACTTTTTCCTTACTTGCTTCGTTCTTGGGTTCCAAAAATGTAGGGGCTTCTAGAGTGGCCTGGAATAATATGATCGCCGTTATATCAGCAATAGTCAGTTCATTTGGGACTCCATCCTGGTCTGCGTCTATATCACTGCCTGCTCTTTCTTCAGCCTGCAAACCATGGTGTAAATTAAAGGAGTCTAATGTGAATTCCCTTAGCGAAGTATATACGCCTTTCTGAGAAAATGGTCTTACTATTAGGTCTTCATCTATGCCTTCAATTTTTGAGTTATCTATTAGACCATCAGGCCAAGCTGTGATTTCCCCAAATGAAACTCCTTTTGTAATTGCTGGTAATGTTACGGGCCTGTCTTCCTCCATTGCTTGGATCTTTGCATTGTCTCTGATGGTAAGTAAGTCTGTAGTCATCTCTCTTGCAAGAAGCTCTATTAACCCGGAACCGAACATAGATATAGTCCCTCTCTCGTTACCTATATCTAGTAAATTATGAGTTTCGTAGAGATCACCAGGGCCTTTGTCAAAGTTGGCGTTGGGAAATTCATGAGCTAATACAAAAACGTTAGCAACATTGTCTCCTCCTCCACCAACACTAGGTAAATTGTGGCATCCCATGCAAGAGTTGGCATCTGGTCCAGATATTCTATTAAAGCGTGCATTTATCTTTGATATATTGTCTTGATTAGGTAATAGTCGTGTCTTTGAGTTGCCTGCTCCATCTAATGTATTCAAAGATGCCCGAAAAATTTGTTCCCCGATGTCCAGTAGCTCTTCTAGGGGTATCTTGCCATCTTTTAGATCTTGGTTATTGGCGTGCCTGACTATGCCGGGACTTTCTACAGATGCAACAGATTCTACCTGGTAATCGTTGCTGGAGCACGACAAAACGATACTCAGAACTATGACAGACACGACAATCAGTGGGAATGTGAATCTTACGTCCGAGAAGGTGAGACCCTCCGGATTATTCCAGTAGGGTCTCACAAATTTATATACCGGCATCATGATTACGCTTACCTTGGTTCTGGTATGGTTATCTCTCCGTCGATCATATCACCTGTGAAGGTGAATTCAGGGCCGAATATGGCGTAGTTGATTGGTGCAGTGTCTGGTTCGAAGAATACTGTAAATTCAAAAGTATCTCCGGCAGGTCCCCCACCTAAACCAGCATCAGTTGCCTTGATTCTATATTCTGCAAACTCGGCTACTTCTCTGGATCCCATAGTAAGGTTAGCCTTTGCAACTTCGGTGAAACAATCTAGTCCACCAGTAATTAGGATCTCATTATGACCATCAGTTCCTTTTGTAACCTTAAATTCCTCTATGGTTGTCGTGGACATTGCCATGAAGAATTCGTTTTCTTCTATAAGTACTTCACCCATTTGGAAGGTTGGCATTATGAATGCCTCTGGGTTGTTATCTACCCTGCAAAAAGCATGATTGTTGTCAAAACTGAATACTTCTTGGAGTTCTACAGACAGCTCTCCGGTGTCAGGATGAGGCATCATTTTGGAGTTTACTCCTCCACCTGAAGCTGAGTTTAGATTTAGCCTTGATAATTCTGCTTTAAGTGCATCTACATCTTTAGCCTTCTCTGTCAATTGCCTGTTTTCTACAACAACAGAACTCTTCTGATCCTCTAGCTCTGTTATCTTGGCATTACCTGCGTTATTAGCTATCACATATCCAATTAAGAAACCGATTATCAGTGCTCCAATTATTTGTACAGCCTTATTATTCATCATTTTCTCCTCTATATATAGCTACTATTATTCCGATATAGTAGTTTATGTGTATTCTTGGATATACGATATATTTATCCATCGTAGTAGGAAAATTCTATGTTTGCCGACCTGCATCCTGCGGCTCCATCTGGAACATCAACAACGTTAGTGAATCCATTAGCTTGAAGGATGCTAACTGCTGATGAGCTCCTAATTCCGGCTTCACATATAACGGCTATTCCAACATTAGGGTCTAGTTCATCCATTCTGCTTCTCAGTTCACCAAGCGAAATCAGGATTGAGCCAGGTATATATCCCATTTCCCATTCTATTTGTTCTCTAACATCGAGTATGTGATACTCAGACTTAAGTAATTCTTCTATTGACACCTCCTTGACTGTTACTGAGAGTATTTCACTCTGCCCTGATGAGTCTTTATCGATTTCTATAGCCCCTCTTAACTGAAATGAGCTTCCGCTTAGTTGCTCGATTGCCCCATCAAGTTGGTCTAATTCATTTGCCAGGATTATGATCGGCCTATCAGGGCTAATCAGAATGCTGAGTCTAGATTCAAGTCCCCTAGCACTGTACGGTAGGCTTATAGACCCAGGAGGATGCCCGATCCCGAACGGTTTCGGGCCCCGGACATCCACTATCCTGGCTTTTCCATCATTTGCCAGTTCCAAAGCTTCGGTTGCAGTAAACTGTGTAGTCATTCTAGTGAAGTTTACTCGTTTGCCCAGAGGAACATTCCGCCTGGATTACTTTCCAATTCTATGCGACCAGCTACAGACCAATTCGAAGTATCGACAATTACTATCGATGCCTCTTTTGAAGCGTTCGCATATATATACTTTCCATTAGGATGTACAGCGACCTTATTTGGAGAGTTACCAACAGTTACTCTGGTAACTTCTTCAAGTGTCTCTGTATCTATAACTTGAACAATTGGGTCACCGGCATGTCCTATGTAAGCCAGTGAACCATCAGGGCTGAAAGTTCCTACAACGGGTTTTTGAGCAGCTGGTATTCTCTTCACAAGCTCAAGGGTTAGAGGGTCATATATCGCGTTTGTATGGCTACCAATCTCTTGAACCCACATCCGTCCGTCTTTCGGGTTGTTGGTATGCATAACGGGCCTAGCTCCTTCTGGACTATTGGTCTCTTTAAGGACTGCACCAGTGTGGGCATCAACCATGACTACTGAGTTTCCGTCTAGGGTAGGGTAGTAGAATCTCTCTACTCCGTCTGATCCTTCTACTACGTCTGCGTCACATACTACACCGTCCTCGCTTTGTCCTCGAGGCAAGTCTTTCCATGTGTGTAGTACCTGATGGGCTTTCGTATCAATAGTGACTATCTCAGCCGATCCTTGTTTTCCAACGTGTATGACTCCGGCTTTAGATGATTTACCTATGTATATATTCTTCTTTTCTTTACCAACCGAATGCCTGGATTTTTCTTCCAACGTGTTTACATCCAATGCAATAACAACTGCATCATCAGCCTCAGGATACTTCAGACCCAGCCAAACGTGAGTACCGTCAAAATAGTTGTTATCGTCGTTCCAGGTCCATTTTGTAAAATTCTCCATGTCTTTGGTTTCCAGTACCATATTGCTTTCGGCATCTATAACTGATACGTGTGGGCTAGAATTGCTAAAAGCAAGTATCTTTGCAGTCTCAGGTGGTTTTGGAGTATCTGTGGGCACGGCAGTATTAACTGGGGCAGGTGCTGGTGTGGATGTAGGATCTGCGCTGCTGCATGCTACGGCTCCAAGTACTACCGTCAGTAACAATGGCATTAGTATTTTTTTGATATGGTTCATTCCTGATTTTCTCCTTTTGGTATTAGGGATATTTTCCATTCCGGTGAGCCAGTTTCCTCTATTTCGCAGATGTAACCGAATCTGCCAGCTTGAGGAGGAATAGTTTCCAGGCAAGGTGCATGGTCAGTTATGACAACGACCGAGTCGCTACCCTCCAGTTTCTTCATTGCCTCTACTGCTTTCATCATTGGGTATGGACATATTTCCCCACGAACATCCAATTCCATATATCACCTCCAGTATAGATTGATTCCAATAATTAATTGTTAGCTTATCCTCTTTATCGCTTGTACTCCTATAAACGATCCGCATGCTAAAGATGCTGCAAAAAGCCATCCACTAAGGCTTAGAGACGGAACTGCAGAGAAAAATGCTCCTACAGTGCATCCTATTGCTAATCCAGCTCCGTATCCCATTATCACCCCGCCTCCTAGTGCCTGGATATATCTTTTTCTGTTTTGAGGGAACCTAAGCTTGAATTCCCTAGAAAACAGTGCAGCTATAAAACTTCCTGGCAGAATACCAACTGTTACAGCAAATGTATGACTAAAAAAACCACTTTCATCGGCTCGACCAGCGCATCCCCCGAGTTCACTTAGACCGAGAGCATCTGGAGGAGCCATGTTCATGAATGTCATAATATTGTTAGACCATCTGGTTAACTCGCCGGTTACGCCCCAGGGCATATGACTGAGATACATTAGCACCACGATGCCACCTAGAATTCCTCCGCCAACTATTGGTGACCATCCTCGTACGAATATAGTGTTCCATATTGAACCGAGTTTTTCATTGAAAGTATCGTTTGGTTCCTCTTTGCGTTTCATGTCAGGCATAGAAAGACCTACGCGTGACTCCCACCAGACCAGAAACAGAAATACTATAAAGAGCAGGGATAGGGTTACAACAACAGCTCCCCCGTATCCGAGGTCTAGTTTTGAAGGTATCCATATCTTCTCTTCATTCGAAATGAAGTTGGTCCACCACCAATTCCATGACTGAGATATCAGACCTAATCCTATTAAAACTCCACCTATTGATACCCATGAACTTATATATCCTTCTGCCATTCTGTATAGAGATCCTGAAACGCAGCCACCAGAGATAACCATACCAAAGCCGAATATTATTCCTGCGAATATGGTAGATATGCCGAAAGGAAGTATATTTGCCTCTGAGGGCAGGACTCCAAAGTTTGGGAATGGGACCATCCCATACATATTTATTGCGAATCCTATTGTAGATATTGATAACCCTACTAGAATTCCTTTCAAAATCTTGCTGTTACCAAATAGAAACAGGTCCCTAAATGCCGAAGCAAAGCAGAATCGGCTTCTTTGAAGAGTGAATCCAGCCATGATACCAAGTAGCCATAGTGGTGCTAGAACAGGGTCAACCCCAGACATATATACAGCCAATGCTAATGAGCCAATTAGCACGGATATTGCAGCTAAGTTGTGTGTTCTGAGTATTGTTGGTGGATTAACAGGTGTTCCACCTATATTGTTAACTTGTGTAGTCATATCTATGTAAATGAAAAAAGCCCTAGGTATATTTCCTGGGCTGGGTTAGTTATTTCCTGGTTTTTCAGTTTCTTGTAGCGATTACCCGGCCGTATAGGCATGGCTTATACAAGAGCAGGTCGTCCAGAGTACCGACTGGGCTCTGTTCAGTTCATTCCAGTTGTATGAGTTACTTTCGGTGACTATAAACACCGGCCCACTATACATAATTGTTAACTAGACGTCAACAATCTATATCGATATCTGGACCAGCTAAATACATTGTTGTTACGATATACGTAATGGCGCATGGATGTTCTCTTTTATACTGGCAAGTTTCTCAGATATTATCAAGCATATTCAGGCATCGTATCTGGGCCTAGCTATTAACAATCCATTTTCTTTATTTACAGATATAGAGAAATCGAAGTAGTCTATCGATAAGGCCCATTTCTTATCGTTAGGATGAAAGTGTGGAAGACCTGGATCTGAGAATTTCTGAGACTCTTCGCTGGCTTCCACTAGGTCTACTACAGAATTATGGTTGGGTTTTCTACCTTGGAGCAGGTTTCTTATATAGAATCCACACTGTTCATCTTCATCGGTTCTATATTTTCCTGCCGAACCCATAGCGACGATGCTTACAATTTCAGGTTTGGATGCCAATATTGACCTAGCTGTTGCGGCTGCATTTACTAACGATCCAGCGTATATTGTATCTGCATTTATTGCTGCGTTAACACCTACAGTTCCTGCACGGGTAGACTGAATTAGAATCTTACCTTCGACATCGCCGTTTGCTAGCTCGTGTGGCGAGTTGCCCATATCGAATTGTATAGGTTTTATGCCATCAACTTCCCCTACACACAAGTCACCAGTACCATTTTCTCTCAGCGCTATGGCCTCTTCTATTTCTGACACCAGTATTATTTCCTTCGCTCCTTTAGAGAACGCTACTGAAGCTGTAGTGAATGCTCTATATACATCTATTATAACTACGGTTCCACTTGCTTCTTGAGCACCTGAAAGCAGGCTGTACATATTGATTTCCATGCTAACACCTATCCTTTTAATTCTACTATGAGTTCTATTTCGACTGGTACTCCTCCAGGTAGACTTCCCATTCCTGCAGCTATTCGAGAGTGTTTTCCTGAATCACCTAGTATTGCGACTAGGAGATCTGATGCCCCATTTGCCACTGCTGGGTGCTGTGAGAATTCAGCGGTGGCATTTACCATGCAGAATACTCTTATTATGCGATTTACATTGTCTAGGTCGCCAATAGCTTGTTTCAGCGACGCAAGGAGTGATAATGTTACGTGTCTTGCTATTTCATATGCCTCATCGACAGACATATCATCTCCAACTCGACCGACAATTAAAGATCCATCCGCATTGCGTGGTACATGCCCTGACATGAATACCAGTTTTCCTGTAGCAATTGCTGGTAGATAATTAGCCACTGGTGGTGACAACTCGGGAAGTGAAAGTCCCATATCTTTTAACTTATCTTCTATAAACGACATATTATTCTCCAGTCTATTTTTGCAAACTATTTTATGAGTCATTGCTTGGAGGCTTTGGTGGCGTTGCAAACAGAATAAGTATACCCGCCAAAGACCATGATACAGCAAATATCGTGAACGATAGATTGTAATTGCCTAACGTGTCCCACATCCAACCTGCAAGTACAGGGGTAAAAGGTTGGACTATGTTTCCCGCTGGGGTAACTATACCCCTTATTGCCCCTGCATTTTGTCTTCCAAAATAGCTAGCTAATGCTACGCTCATTAGTGGAGGCCAGCCCCCCATACTTAAACCATGGAATATTGCATAGCAGTAAAGCATCACTATATTGTCTGCTACCACAAGTATATATAGCGATACGCCGGCTGGAATTAGGGAAGCGGATAGTACATATCTTATAGGAAATCGCTCTGCTAGAAACCCATAAACGAGCTTACCGAGTATAGCGAATCCAGCGAGAGTAGTAGCTACAGTTGCCGCAGTAGATAGGCTAAAATCTTTATCTTGTATATATGGGACCTGGTGAAGCAGAACTGGCATTAGAGACATCGCTCCCAGCGTTTGTACTCCTAGTAGAATCCACATAGCCTTAGTCCTGATGGCCTCTTTGCGAGTCCAGGGGTATTCCTCAATTTGGCTGTTGGCAGGTCTATTGTCGCCATTCGTCGTGCCATCATTAAAGTTTGGTATCCCGTCTGGCAACAGACCTATGTCCTCAGGTTGGCGTTTCATAAGCAATGCACTTATTGGCGTTATGGAAACTATCATAACTATCCCTAATGCAACCCATGCTGATCTCCATCCGTATTCGGATACCAACCATCCAGCAAGAGGCGCTATCACAAACCCTCCTCCAGATATTCCCATAGCACTTATAGCCATCACTCGGCCACGTTTTTTAATAAACCATTTCGCTAAGATTGCTGGACCTACTAGCATTCCACCCATACTGTATTGAGCTATGCTGAATAGCACTCCGTATATCAAGTAGAAATGCCATAACTCATGTACTAATGATGTGCCCATTAATATGAGCCCAGCTATTAAGCTCCCAAAAGATATTAGTATCCTGGATCCGTTACGTTTGTCGACAAATGAGCCTAGAAAAGGGATCAGGGGCAGTGCTGCAAGCCTGAAGATGGTCACAGTTGAGAATTGAGTTCTGGATATACCCATCTCTTCGCTCATGGGCTTTAAGAAAAATGGAAGCCCATATCCACCTATCCCAGCAGTAATCATACTGGTCATGAAAACGATTAATACTATGTACCACCCGTAAAAAAGTTTGTTATTAGACATTATTGATGATTCTAAAAATATACGTGTGTTTGGATGCTTGTTTGAGGTTATAAGGTTCTAGGAATTTGCTTATACAGTACAAAATTGTATATCACAGGTTATAATCAGGAATCAATCTTAGCTTAGTTACTTTAATTTAGATAGAGTTAGACAAATGAAATTATTCGATTGCCATACCCATCTTTTTGAGTACCCAAGAGATGAGATAACAGAGATATTAGACAGAGCTCAAGATTCAGGTGTGGCCGGCGCTATTCTAGCTGGCACAACAATAGAAACGAGCAGGAAGGCTATCGAATTAGCTAACTTGGATACTCGCCTATTTGCTGGAGTTGGCATACATCCAATGGATATAGAGAAACAACCGAGCGATGAAAATATTGATGAGATCCGTCATATGCTCGATGATCCTAGAGTGGTAGCAATTAGTGAAGTTGGTTTGGATGGGATGGAGGGGGCTCCTAGCCAGGATTTACAAGAATGCGTACTCCGTATGCACATTCAACTTGGGCATGAAACGGGGTTACCAATAATATATCATGCTAGATTTGCTTATCCATGGATACTGGATGTGTTGAGAGAAGAGAAGGCGGGTGCATTAGGTGGGGCAGCACATTATTTTCAGGGAGACTTAGATACTGCATACAAGTGTATAGATATGGGTTTCTATATTTCACTTGCCAGGCCACTTCTTAGGATTAAGGAACTCCAGGAGGTGACCCGCAAGATCCCGCTAGATGCTATAGTATTAGAAACAGATTGTTATCCTCAGCCATTCAAAAAGAAACGTGAAAATTGGACAGAACCCAGGCATGTATTGGAGGTGGCGGAGGCGGTAGCCGAACTGAAGGGTTTGGAGCTTAATCAGATCATAGAGCAGGCAGGAGATAATCTTATCAAGATGCTAGGCCAGCGCTCGACTGAGGTGACTCGGCTACTTGGTGAGTAGAACATACAAGAGATAGTTAAAGGGGGTTGATCGTACACCATGATGGAAGATGTAGGTAAGAGAGTTCAGTGGGTATATGAATCTGCTGGAGATGTAGAAGAACTCGGTAAGAGATATGATGAATGGGCTAGATTTTACGATTCTGATATTACAGAACACTATGGATATCAGTTGCCTTCTAGAGTGGCAGAACTCGTCACAAAATACGTTACCAATAAGCAAAATCGTATACTAGATGCAGGTGCCGGAACCGGCTTGGTTGGTCAATTACTACACAACTTGGGGTTCAACAATATAATTGGAATAGACCTTTCAAAAGGCATGTTGGCAGAAGCAGAGAAGAAAAGGGTATATACGGCTCTACATCAGAAAGTATTAGGCGAGGATCTTGGATTCGATACCCATCTATTTGACGCGGTGGTATGCGTTGGTACGCTTACGATTGGTCATGCTCCAGCATCCTCTCTGGAAGAATTGATACGAGTTACAAAATCGAACGGCTTCATAATTTTTAGTATGAGGCCAGATGTCTATGAGAACCATGGGTTTAAAGAAAAACAGGATGAGTTGGTAAGGGGTGGATTTTGGCGGATAGCTGAAGTGACAGAAGATTTTCTTGGTTTACCGAAAGGCCAGCCTGATGGATACAATAGGATATATGTTTATAGAGTCCTCAGAACCAAATCTATAACAAATATAGGGGACGATGACGGGGACGTTTTTCATAGATGGTCGCTCGAGCTATAGGAATTAAAATAGGACCAATTGGCGTTTAACATAGCTTGAGTTCGTGCCTAGATTTGTATTTGTTGGTAATATTTGAGGGC
>CEUS01010240.1_pt1 | contig 14894 bp, 16 predicted proteins | sample 427031 | NCBI WGS metagenome assembly CEUS01 (sample SAMEA2622837, study PRJEB7988) | marine metagenome | biome: marine biome (ENVO:00000447); feature: marine epipelagic mixed layer (ENVO:xxxxxxxxx); material: "saline water (ENVO:00002010), including plankton (ENVO:xxxxxxxx)" | depth 140 m | reverse complement strand
TGATAAAAAATTTTTTAAAATTGAAAGTTTTAATAAAAGAATAAAGTTTTTTATTAAGAAAACTAAGAAAAAATCAAGGGCTTAAGAAGTTGGATATTATTACAACCTCAAAAAAATTGGTTGACTATATTGCGAATCTTAAAAAAGAAGATACTAAGATTTCATTTATTCCTACTATGGGCAGCTTGCATGAAGGACATATTTCTCTTATAACGAGGGCCAAAAAAGAGAATACCAAAAAAATTGTATCAATATTTGTGAACCCCATACAATTCAATAACAAAAATGATTATGAAAGTTATCCTATTACAATGGAGAAAGATTTAGAAAAATTAATTAAACATGATATAGATTGCTTATTTTTACCAACAAAAGATATATTAAATAAGATTGAAGGATATAGGTTAAACAAAAAACCAGATTTCCTTGATTGTTTGTGTGGAAAGTTTAGGCCAAATCATTTTGAAGGAGTATATTTAATTGTTAGGAAACTATTTGATTTAGTAGAGCCAGACTATGTATATTTTGGCGATAAAGACTATCAGCAAACCCTATTAATTAAATACATTATAGAAAAATTTTACAATAATCAGATTAATCTTATCAGATGTGAAACAGTTAGAGATGAATTTGGGTTAGCATTAAGTTCAAGAAATAGTAGATTATCAAATGAAGATAAAAAATCAGCAAGCAATATAATTAAAGAATTAAAGATAATCAGAGAAAAGACCTTAAGCCACGGCGTTAATTTATTTAATGATTTGAGAAAAGAAGCCATTACAGCCCTAGAAAAATTTAATATGAAGATTGAATACCTAGAACTACTAACTTCAGATAAACTGGAAAAGAGTAATAATGGGAATCATAATCTTATGTTATTCATTGCTGTGGTTATTTCAGATGTAAGATTGATAGATAATCTTAAAATTTAATCTTTTGAATTTATTTTTTTAATAGTATTATATCTTAATTATGACTAGAACTTTTCTTAATGGAAAAATACATAAAGCAACTGTCACCGATGCTCGCATTGAGTATGAGGGTTCCTGTGAGATAGATATTTCCTTACTTAATGCCTGTAACATTAAACCTTTTGAAAAGATTGATCTTTATAATATTACAAATGGTGAGAGATTGTCTACATATGCTATCCCGGGAAAAGCTGAATCAGGAATAATTTGTGTCAATGGAGCAGCTTGCCATAAAATTGACATTAAAGATCAGATAATTATCTGCTCATATATAGAATTGCAAGCAGAAGAAATTTTTAATCATAAGCCGACTATTATTTATGTTGATGAGAAAAATAAAATAATAGAAAAAGAAAATTATGGTAGTATTAATTTAGCGAATGAGAACAATAAAAAAAGATGAGTGTACTGTTAAATATAAATGATATTGGCGGAAAAATAGCTAAAGAAGATGATCGCTATATAGTTAAAGATAACACACTTCTGAAAGGTTTGGTTGTTAGTAGCACAAATCTACACCCCATGAAAAGCACTACTGGTCATGAACATGAAGGCCAAGAGGAAGTTTATTTCTTTGTAAAAGGAAGTGGTAAAATGGAATTAGATGATAAAGAAATTAATGTAGGAGAAGGAGACACTGTGCTTATTGAAGATGGAGTTTTTCATAGGGTACATGCTGGTCCAGAAGGCTGTTATTTTGTATGTGTTTTTCAAGGAAAAAGAACCGTTTAAATATTTTTTTTCAAATTATCTAATCTCTCAAAAAGGTTTTTTTGATTCTTATCAATAATTGTTATATGACCTAATTTCCTTTTATCTCGCTCATCTTTACCATAGTCATAAAAAAATGTATTTGTATCAAGATTTAATCCTTTTTTATCTGGCATTTTTGATATTAGATTCATCATAGCTGCATATCCATTAGTTTCAATCTTCTCAAAACCTATATCACAGATAGCTCTTATATGAGCTTCAAATTGACTAATATTAGCTCCTTGAATTGTCCAATGTCCTGAATTATGAACTCTTGGAGCTATCTCATTCGCTATAAGGTTTAGGTTTTTATCAAGAAAGAATTCAATTACTAATACACCAATATAGTTGAGTTCATTCATAATTTTTTTCAGAATAGTCTCTGCTTTCTTTTGTAATAACTGACGTACTTCATTATTTTTATTAATTGGAGATAAGCTGATACTTAAAATCCCATCAATATGGTGATTTTCAACAAGAGGGTAAAACAAAAATTCTTTTTTATGGGTTCTAACACCTATTAAAGATACCTCTGTTTCAAAATCAATCTTATTTTCAATGATGGATGGAGTTCCTTTTGTTTTCTCCCAAACATCATCAATTTTATTATCATTTATAATTATTTGATTTTTTCCATCATAACCAAACCTTCTTGATTTTAAAATAGAGTTTGATCCATACTTTTCGAGAGCTTTTTTTAAATCATCTCTTGAGGAGATTTCTTTATAATTAGTTGTAGGTATCCCAAGTTGTTGAAATAAATTCTTCTCTTTTAATCTATCTTGACAAATTTCTAAAGAATCAGGTTCTGGAAAAACTTTTATTTTTTTTTGAAGATATTTCAATGCATCTGCAGGTACATTTTCAAAGTCAATGGTTACTAAATCACATTTTTCAGAAATAATATCTAGACTTTTAAAATCTGTATATTCTGCCTGTATGCATTGAGTAAATTTAGATGCAGGTGGATTTTTTGTTGGATCAATAATTGTAAATTCAATTTTATGTTTCTCATTTGCAGAATCAACCATCATCATTGCTAGTTGTCCGCCACCAAGTATACCTATCCGCATCTTATTCTCTAGGGTCTCCAATAGCTAATACTGTGCGTGTTTGTCGTGATCTATATTTTTTTAATTGTTGTTTGATAGTTGGATATTTATTACTTAATATACTGGCAGCCAATAGTGCAGAATTTACAGCTCCACTTTTACCAATGGCTACTGTTCCTACAGGTACTCCTGAAGGCATCTGAATTATTGATAGTAAAGAATCAACCCCATCAAGACTTTTTGTTTTTATTGGTACTCCAATTACTGGGAGGGTAGTTTTTGATGAAGTCATTCCAGGTAAATGTGCCGAACCACCGGCACCAGCTATTATCACTTCTATGCCTTTCCCCTCAGCAGAGGCGGCATATTTGTATAATAAATCTGGCGTACGGTGTGCTGAAACTACCTTTGTCTCATACTTAATTTTGAGCTTATCTAGCATATCTGCAGCATGCTTCATGGTTGGCCAATCTGATTTGGATCCCATTATTAGACCCACTAGACTAGTAGCTTTTTTCATATAAAGATTGTATCAGCATAAAATGTTTCTTCACAATACTTATTGTGTTTTTATTGGTTAAATTGCAGTAGTTTCTATATAATCTTATTAGTTAATATAATTCAAGATTTTTTAATATGATTGTTGTAACAGGTGGGTCTGGTTTCATAGGTAGCAATTTAGTAGAAGCTCTAAATAAAAATAATTATAACGAAATACTTATAGTAGAAGAATTAGATACTTATAAAGAAAAATTTAATAATCTAAAGAATTTGCAATATATAGATTGTATCAGCAAAGAATCTTTTCTTAACCAGATACAAAAACCCAATAAGTCTTTTATAAAGAAAATAGATTATATTTTTCATCTTGGAGCATGTTCAAAAACAACTGAAAAAGATAGAGACTATATATTGTCTACAAATTTTGAATACTCAAAAAATATCCTTGAATTTTCTGCTAATTCAAATATCAATTTAACATATGCATCATCAGCTTCAGTTTATGGTTCAAGTACAAAATTTGTTGAAGATCCAAACAACGAATCTTTTTTAAATCATTATGCAGAATCTAAGCTAATGTTTGATAACTATTTTCGCCAGAATCAATCAAAAATTAAATCTCAGGTAGTTGGATTAAGATATTTTAATGTTTTTGGGCCTTATGAACATCACAAGTTAGTAATGTCCAGTGTCATTTATCATTTTTTTAAACAAATGAAAGAAAAAGATAAGATTAGCTTGTTTAAAGGCAGTCATGGTTATGATGATGGAGAACAAAGAAGAGATTTTATTTTTGTAAAAGATACCATTAATATTAAACTTTGGTTTATGGATAATTTAAATATATCTGGAATATATAATATTGGAACAGGTAAAAGCAGAACTTTTAATGATGTTGCTTCCGCTGTAATATCATACTTTAAAAACGGACAGATAGAATATATAGATTTTCCAGCTGGTTTAAAAAATCAATATCAGTCCTTTACAGAGGCAGATATTACGAAGCTAAGATCAGTTGGCTACAAGGAAGAGTTTACAAGTCTTGAAAATGGAGTTTTTGAATATCTGAATTGGCTTACTAATCAAAGTATATGAAATCAAACGAAAGAATCTTAATCGTAGCCCCATCATGGATTGGTGATTTGATTATTTCTCAATCATTATTTAAACAACTAAAACTAATAAATAGAGACTGTGTTATTGATGTAGTAATTAGAAGTAATTTAATACCGATAGTAAATAAAATGCCTCAAATTGATAGAAAGCTACCGTTAGATGTTCCTCATGGCTCACTTGGTATTTTTCATCGCTATAGACTTGCAAAGGAATTGAAAAATTACTCATATCAAAAAGCATATATTTTAACTAATAGTTTTAAATCAGCAATAATTCCTTGGTTAGCTAATATCCCTATTAGAGTTGGATATCTTGGGGAGATGAGATATGGCTTAATCAATAAAAGGTTTTATGAAAAGAAATTTGAAATATCTATGGTTAATAGGTTTTTAAAGCTTGCTGATTCATTTTATAAAGAGGATTTGCTTCCAGAGCTTGTACTCAATGAGGCTGAAAAAAAAGAAGTGATTTTAAAATTTGATATTGATTTAAGCAAGAAAAATATCTTTCTTTGCCCCGATGCTGAATATGGGCCTGCAAAGAGGTGGCCATCTGAAAAATGGTATGAACTTGCAAGGATGTTCGACGCTCTTGGTTATAAAATATATTTCTTAGGGAAATCTAATTTAGGGTTTAACAATTTGTCTAGCTTACCAAATGTAACTTCTTTAATTAATAGAACTACTATTGAAGAAACTATACATTTATTATCTACTGCAGACTTGGTTGTCTCTAATGATTCAGGATTAATGCATGTTGCATCTTCCGTCAATGCTAAAATTCTAGCAATCTTTGGATCAACATCTCCCAAGTATACCCCTCCCTTATCAAAGAATGGTTACAGTAAGATTGCATATCATAATGTAGATTGTAGTCCATGTTTTAAAAGAACGTGTCCATATGGTCACTTAAAATGTCTTAAAGAAATAGGGGTAGATGAAATTATGGCAGAAGCAGGAAACCTTCTATGAAAAGTTCAAAAATTTTTGAATTTCTAAAAGGACCTTCTTTTTATTAATCAAAATATTTCTTTTATCTCCACCAATATCACTAAACTCTATCCTCTTATCAAAGTCATTGATAGTTTGCCATCTTAATTGAGTAGATGATTGTTTTGCTGGGTAAAAAGCAATTGTTCTTTTATTAAGAGCGCCAGCGACATGTAGTGGACCAGTTGATCCAGAACAAAATACATCACAGGTATTTATATTATAGAGTAACTCCTCAAGATTATTTGTTGGCTCTATTAAATGGAAATTTACTGAATTATCTAAAAGTTTTGATAAGGTATCAGCAGATGATTTTTCTTTTTTTGAATAATGAATCATAAAATTGTAATCATCAAATCTACGTAGGCCATTGCAAATATCTGCATATGTTTCTAATGAAATATTTTTAGATGATCCTCCTGATCCTGGGTGAATAAAAATAACTTTTTTCTCTGAATTTATACTATATTTTTGATAGAAATTTTCTTTTGCAGCCACCTCCTTTTTTGGATCCAAGGTTAGATATGGCGCGCCATCCATTTCTTTGAGTTCTTCACTAAAAAAGGTTTCTAAAAATTCAAAAATGAGATCCGTATTATATTCATGCTCCGGTTTTTTAGATTCTGATCTTCTTTGTTTCAATTTATGATTATAAAAAAATTGAGCCAATTTTGTTGCCGGTGCGAGCCTTATAGGTATTTTTGCATTTTTTAAAGCATAGCCTATTCTAAAAGTTGAAAAAAATGATATAGATGCATCAAATTGTTCTTCATGAATTATTTTCTTAAGTACGAATATATTTTGATCAATAATAAAGTCATCAATGAAGGGACAGAGTTCGGCTAAAGGCCAAAATTCTTTATTAATCAAACAAGTAATTTTTGTTTCTGGTAAATTCTTTTTTAGATAAGATAGAGCAGGCCAAGTCAGCATAAAATCGCCTAGCTTATCATTCCTAACCACAAGAATTTTTTTTATTCTTGAATCCATAAATTATTTTAATTGTTGTTTGAAATATTGAATTGTTTCTTTTAGCCCATCATCAATATCAATTTTAGGATGCCAATCAAGGATTTTTTTTGCCTCACTAATATCTGGCTTTCTTCTAATAGGGTCGTCCATAGGTAATTCTTTATTAATAATTTTAGATTTAGAGTTTGTAAGTTTTATAATTTTTTTTGCTAAATCTATAATCTTCAATTCTGTTGGATTTCCTAAATTTATTGGGCCTATGTTTTCTTTTGATGAGTCCATCATTTTTTGTAGACCTGTAACTAAATCATCTATATAACAAAATGAACGTGTTTGTTCGCCATCACCATATATAGTCAAATCTTTGTTTTGCAAGGCTTGCATTATGAAATTACTAACAACTCTTCCATCATTAGGATGCATTTTAGGTCCATATGTATTAAAAATTCTTACTACTTTAATCTCTAAATTATGTTGACGGTAATAGTCAAAAAATAAAGTTTCTGCACACCTTTTGCCTTCATCATAACAACTACGCGGACCAATAGGGTTAACATTACCCCAGTATTTTTCATTTTGTGGGTGTTTTTCAGGATCTCCATAGACTTCGGAAGTTGAAGCCTGAAGAATTTTCACGTTAATTCTCTTAGCAAGACCAAGCATATTAATTGCTCCATGAACACTCGTTTTAGTTGTCTGAACAGGATCATGTTGATAATGAATAGGTGAAGCAGGGCATGCTAAATTAAAAATTTCATCTACTTCCACATATAGTGGAAAACAAATATCATGCCGGACCATTTCAAAATATTTATTAGAAAACAAGTTACTTATATTTTTTTTAGTGCCAGTAAAATAATTATCTATACATAAGACATCATTGCCATCATCAATAAGCTTTTTACATAAATGGGAACCAATAAATCCAGCCCCCCCTGTTACTAAAATTTTTTTCATTAAATAGATGTTCTGAGTTTAATTATTTTATACAATACATTAATCTTAGTATTTTTGCTATAATAATCTAAGCTTATATGAATAAGATATTAGCCATTTGTACTTCACCAGATAAGGGCGGACTTGAACTCTACTTTGTTAAGTTAATCCATTATTATAATTCTAAGTGTAAATCTATTTTTCCAGTATGTAAAAAAAACTCTGAAATTGAAAAACTAATTGGTCTTGAAGCATTTTTGGTTAATAAAATTAATATTTTTAATATTTTTTCTTATGCGACTAAATTAGCAAAAATTATAGATAGAGATAACATTAAAACAATACATGTTAGTTGGACTAAAGATATTTTATTGGCGGTTTTGATTAAAAAATTATGTAGAGTAAAAGTTTCTATAATTTACTATAGACAAATGAAAATTACTAGAATGAAGGATGACTTTTATCATAAATTCCTTTATAAGAACTTAGATCTCATTTTAGTAATTACTGATAAATTAATGACTGAAGCTAAAAAATATTTTCCAGTTCCTACTACAAGGATACAAAAGCTTACGTATGGAATTCAAAAGCTCGACTCAGATTTAGATACAAAAGAAAAATTCTTTGAAACAAATAACCTTAATCCTGATTTGTTAACTATTGGAATATTTTCAAGAATTGAAAATCAGAAAGGACAACATTTAGTTATAGAGGCAATGAAAAAAATAAAATCAAATGTTCAGTTATTAATAGTTGGACATGTTATGGATATTAGTTATAAAGGAGTATTAGAAAAGTTAATAATGGAGTCTGATTTATCTAAGTTTGTGAAATTTATTGCACACTCAGAAAAGCCAATGAGGATAATGCCATTTTGTGATTTAATAATACTTCCTACATACGAGGAAACTTTCGGTCTTGTAGTTGCAGAGGCAATGATAATGGGTGTGCCTGTTATAGGTAGTGATGCGGGTGGCGTACCTGAAATTATAGAGGATGGGAAAAATGGCTTAATGTTTGAAACCAAGAATTCTAATTCTCTTGCCGAAAAAATTTTAATATTTATCAATAACAAAGAATTAAGGAGAAATTTAGCACAAAATGCTAAAGTGTATGCAGAAGAAACATATGATTATCAAAACCATTTTAATTTGTTAGATAATTACATTAATAACATATGAAAAAAAGAGTATATGAATAAAATAAGTGGAACAATTATTACCTTAAATAATGAAACTCAAATAGAAACCTGCATCCTATCACTTAAATCTATTTGTGATGAGATTATTGTAGTAGATTCGCTCAGTTTTGACAGCACCAGAGATATTGCAAAGAAACTTGGAGCCCAAGTCATAGAGCAAGATTTTCTTGGGGATGGACCTCAAAAAACATTCGCATCAACCTTTGCAAAAAATAATTGGGTATTTAGTTTAGATGCTGATGAAAAATTAGAAGACGACTTAGTTAAGTTTGTTAAGAGTTTAGACTTAAAAAATAGTAAGTATGATGGATATTCATTTCGTAGAAGAAACTTTGCAGGCAAAAGATGGATAAAGGCTGCTGGGTTTTACCCTGACAGAGTAGTTCGTTTATATAATAGGAAACTAACAAATTACCATGACCGCACATCACACTCATTTGTATCTGTAAAAAATGAATTTGAATCTGATTGTCATATAACTCATCACACTTATTCTTCCTACACTGAGTGGGTTGAAAAAATAAATTTTTACAGTACTCAAAGTGCCAAGACACTTCATTCTCAGGGTGTGAAACCATCAAATATACGGCCAGTCACGCACTCAATTTTTGCTTTATTAAAAAAACTTTTTATAAAAGGTGGAATTTTTCATGGTATAGATGGTTTTACTGTTGCTATAACAACTATGTTCAATACTTATATGAAGTATATAAAGTTGAATGAACTTTATGATAATAAGAAAAACCCAAATGATCACTTCCCGAAAAAAAATTAAATAGAAAGTAAGTCATGCTTTGTGTCAATGTCTTTAAGGGTTTGTAATACTTTATAGCTTTCTCCAACTGACTCTAAAGTATTTTGAATGGATAAAAAATCATTATTTTTAACTAAGTCTAATGAAATATTATTAGATGATTTTGATCCAAATAAATAAAAACCACCGTCTCTAGAAGGACCTAAAACATAATTACTCTCGTTTAAAAACTCAATTGCATCTTGAATAATACTTTTATTTAATGATGGTATATCAGAACCAATTAATATAATGTTTTCAAATTTTTTTGATTCAGAAATTATGCAGCTCTGCATTCTCTCATTAAGTGTATTTCCAATTTGATTAGCTAAATTTATTTTAAAATTTAAAAAGATCTTATTAAAAAAAACATGATGATGATTTGGATAGACCCATAAGCTAATAGAAGTGTTTTTTATGCCTTCTGTTTCATTTAGGATATTAAATATCATATATTTGGTTAGAAAAACCCTTTCATCTTGAGTCAATAAATTATTTAGTCGACTTTTAGGATTACCGGTATACGGGCATTTTGTTAATATATTAATAGAAGTTTTCATTAATAATATTTATGGAGAATTTTCGCACTTAGGCCAAGACTATATAGAATCCTAAATAGTCTCATTTTTAAGACGGTTAAATAGAAGCCATCTTTTTCCCATTTCCTAGCTGACGTAATTATTTTTGATTTTATAATTAGTGGTTCAGAAATTTCTTTTAGTAATTTACATACTTCTAAGTCTTCCATTAGTTCTATATCTGGGAAGCCATTAATTCTTTTAAAAATTTCATTTTTCATAAAAATTCCTTGGTCTCCAGTTGCACAGTTAAAAAAGTATGATCTTAAATTTATACATTTCTCCAATAGCTTATATTTTATAGAGTTTTGAGATAAACCTAGAGAAAAGAAACCCCAGTGAAAATCAGTTTTATTATTTTCTAATTCAATTATATTTTTTTCAGATATATATGTATCTGCATGTAAAAATAATAGGATGTCTCCTTTTGCAATATCTCCACCAGCATTAAGTTGAGATGCACGCTTCGGTTCAATGATAACTAACTTATCAACTAAGTTTCTTATTAGTGAGCATGTATCATCTTGACTTTTTCCATCAATAATAATAATTTCACAAAGTCCTTGATTTCTAATTCTTTGAAGATTTTGAACATTATTGAGAATCAGTTCTGATTCATTGAGAGTAGGTATAATTATAGAAATCATAGAAAAAATTTTAGGTTAATGTTCCAGTACAACTGCTTCCACTTCCAGCGGTACATCCATAACAATGATCAGCAACATTTATTTTTTGTCCATCCAAAACACCTTCATTAAGCGTGCTTATATGTTTCTTTTTATTTTTTGTTAATCCAATGTTTAACATTTGATTAAAATCACAATCATATAAATAACCTTGGTAATCTACGCTAAGTAGTTTTTTGCACATAACGTTATTTAGGGCTGCATGTGAAAATGATTTTTTTAGTAAAGACATATATTCTTTAAAAACACCTTTGGAGATTAAAGTACTCCCAAATCTAGCAATAGGCATGTTAGTAATAGTATATAATTTATTAAAATGGATTCCATATTTTTGATTTAACTTTTCTTTATACTGTGATTCTAATTCAGATTGTTTGGGAGGAAGCTGTGTACCTTGGGGGTTAAAAACTAAATTCAATAATAAATCTTTTTTAGTACCGTAGCCTAAACTATTTAAAATTTTTAAAGCTTCTATGCTCTGTTTAAAAACTCCTTTACCTCTCTGATTATCGACATTTTCTTCTTGATAACATGGTAATGAAGCAATAATTTCAATATTATTTTCTGCTAAATAATTAGCTAATTTTTGATTTTTTAATTCTAGTAATATGGTTAGATTGCATCTATCTATTACATGACAATTTAATTTCTTTGCGTTATTAACTAAGAATTTAAAATGTGGATTTAGTTCTGGGGCACCTCCTGTAATATCTATAATTTTTATTTTATTTGCTTTTATAAACTTAAGTATTTCTTTCATGGTCTGAATGCTCATCATTTCCTTTCTTTTAGGTCCAGCATTAACATGACAGTGAATACAGCTTTGATTGCATTTATATCCTAGATTAATCTGCAAAGTATCTAGTTTTCCCCTGTAAATATCAGGGAATTCAGTTTCTTGTATTAATGGGTAAATCTCATGCATCAGTATCTTTTGGATGTTACAATAATGATTTATATCTTTATGAGAGACGATTTTTTTAAGAAAGTCAAACAACTAATACCAAACGTTGATTATTGTTCGTTCAGATTTGTCAACAAGTATACCAATGTAATTTCCGTTACTCGCGGAATTACTGAACCGGTTAAAATCTTGGAAGATAATGGCGTCATGATTACAGTATTCAATAATGGCGGAATAGGTTACGGTGCAACATCTAATCTAACGGAGGCCGGAATATCAGATGCATTGGGAAAAGCTATGGAATGGTCTTCATTTTCAAAAGATAAAGTTACCTATTATCCAGATATATCCCCACTGAAAAAGCATGATGGTGATTATTTTACAAATGAAAAAGAATTATGGGCTCAAATTTCAACTAAAGATAAAATAGATTTCTTAAAAAATATAAATCAAGAATTGAAATGCAGCCCTTCTATTTCTAATTGGGCTGCAAGTCTAAGATATAACAAGATTGAAACATTTTTCATGGACTCGAATGACTCACATATCAGACAGAGAATTTCCTATTTGTTACCACAAGTACTTGTTTCAGCAGAATATAAAAAACAAACACAAACAAGAACTTTTGGTGGACATGCGCATGCAAGGCAAATTGGTTATGATTTTCTTGATGATATAAAATTTTCTGAAAAATCATCTAATCTTGCAAATGAAGCGATTGAATTATCTCGTGCCCCTAATTGTCCAGATAAAAAAACTAAAATTGTAATTTCACCTGATCAAATGATTCTTCAAATACATGAATCAATTGGTCACCCTCTTGAACTTGATAGAATATTGGGCGATGAAAGAAATTATGCTGGTTCTAGTTTTGTAAAACTTGACATGTTTGGAAAATATAAATATGGATCGGAGTTATTAAACGTTACATTTGATCCAACACTACCAACTGAATTAGCGACATATAACTTTGATGATGATGCAACAACAGCTTCAAAAGAGTTTTTGATTAAGGATGGTATTTTATTAAGACCAATAGGTGGATTTTTCTCTGGCCAGAGAGCAGATGTTGATACTGTTGCTTGTTCGAGGGCTTCTAATTGGAATAGACCTACAATTGATAGAATGGGAAATATTAATTTGGAACCAGGAAAGTCAAGCTTTGATGAATTAATATCGTCTGTTGAAGATGGTATTTTTGTTGAAACAAATAATTCCTGGTCTATTGATGATTACAGAAGCAAGTTCCAATTTGGCTGTGAAAAAGGAACCCTAATTAAAGATGGAAAATTAACAAATATTGTTAAAAATCCAAATTACAGAGGAATAACCCAACATTTTTGGCAAGATCTTATTAAAGTTGGAAATGGAGATACGCGTAAAACTTTGGGAACGGCGAATTGCGGAAAGGGTGAACCAAACCAAAGTATTTTTGTTGGTCATTCAACACCTGCATGTCTATTTAAAAATGTCGAAATATTTGGCGGCATTAAATGAAAGATTATTTCCTTAGCCTTTCAAAGTTGTTATTTAGTTTAATTGAAGATAATGAGTTATTAATATTGAATTTTGATGCCGAGGTGGGCGATTATATAAGATTCAACCATTCGAAGATTAGGCAAGTTGGCAATGTTAAACAAATAACATTAACACTTGATTTCATAAAAAAGAGAACAACCATAACTTCAACAATGAGACTTAATGGTGATTTGAAAAAAGATGCTAAACTTGTTGAAGATGCCCTAAATTTCTTAAAAAGAGAGCTATCAGAATTACCGCCAGACCCGTATTTAATGTATGCAAAAGAAAAAAACTCTACAGAAAAATTAAGTAGAAATGAAAATATAAATAATAAAGACATAGCTGAGAGAATAATAGAGAGCTTCTCAAGTCTAGATATGGTAGGAATTTTATCTTCAGGTTACATTTACAGGGGGTTTTCTAACTCTCTTGGTCAAACTAATTGGCATGAAAACGATTCATTCAACTTTGATTGGTCAATTTACACAAAATCTGGAAAAGCAGTGAAACAAAATTACTCAGATTTACAATGGAATCAAGATACTTTTCGGCAAATACTTGACGAAGGAAAACAAAAACTTATTGCTTTAGGAAATGACGAAATAAAACTTAAACCAGATGATTATAAAGTTTATCTATCTCCACATGCATTGAATGAGATTATTGAGATGCTATGTTGGGGTGGATTTAGTTATAAGGCACATAAGATAGGTACAAGCCCATTACATTTAATGAGTAAAGGAGAAACTAAACTTCATAAAACAGTCCATATATCTGAAAATTTAACTAAAGGTATAAGCCCAAACTTTCATAGAGATGGTTTCATAAAACCAAATGATACAGAATTGATAGTAAATGGAGATTATAAAAAATCATTAATTTCTCCTCGCTCTGGCCAAGAATATTCAATAAAGCATAATGGAGCAGAATATCATGAAACTCCTGTAGCTATTGATATGAAGGCTGGCAAAATAAAACATGACGAAATTCTAAAGACACTCGCTGATGGTATCTATATCAGTAATTTATGGTATTTAAATTTTTCAGACAGAAATAAGGCGCGCATAACTGGTCTGACAAGGTTTGGTTGTTTTAAGGTACAAGGTGGTGAATATCTCGGACCTATTAATACAATGAGATTTGATGAAACTGTTTATAACATTTTGGGAGAAAATCTTCTAGGATTAACTAATACTCAACAATTAATGATGGATTGTAGTACCTATGATGAAAGATCAACTTTTAGTTCTTCTTTACCTGGAGCATTAGTTGATGGATTTAAGATGACATTATAATTATGGTTAAAACTAGATTTGCACCCAGTCCGACAGGATGGCTTCATATAGGTGGAGTTAGAACAGCATTATTTTCTTGGTTATTTTCGAAGAGTCAAAATGGTCAATTTATTTTAAGGATTGATGATACAGATACAACCCGGAGTACAAATGAATACTCCGAGGCTATTATTTCTGCGTTAAATCTGTTGGGGTTGAATCACGATAATGAAATTATATATCAATCTTCCAGATTTGATACCTACATAGAGCGCATAGAACAACTATTAAAAAACGGAGATGCTTACTATGACAAAATACAAATTAATGAAAAAACAAAAGATACTGATTTAGAAGTACAATTTTCAAATAAATTGAATAAAGAAGGACATGTTATAAGATTCAAGAATCAAAAAGAGCACATGATCAATGTCAATGACCTTATTCATGGAGAAATAGCTTTCAAACCTGACTCTTTCCATGATGTAGTCATACTGAGATCTAATGGTGTCCCTACATATAATTTAACATCTGTTGTTGATGATATAGATTTTGAAATCTCACATATAATTAGAGGGGACGATCATTTAAGCAATACGGCTGTTCAAATAAATCTTTTCAAGTCTTTTGAGTCACAAATACCAAGT
>CEUS01253656.1_pt1 | contig 14895 bp, 12 predicted proteins | sample 427031 | NCBI WGS metagenome assembly CEUS01 (sample SAMEA2622837, study PRJEB7988) | marine metagenome | biome: marine biome (ENVO:00000447); feature: marine epipelagic mixed layer (ENVO:xxxxxxxxx); material: "saline water (ENVO:00002010), including plankton (ENVO:xxxxxxxx)" | depth 140 m | reverse complement strand
ACCTTATTGAGGAGTCCTAAATTCAAGAGATACAACGATTACAATGTTTTAAATTTTTTTCAAGTCTTCAAAATAAGCCTTCTTATCACAAAGCTATAAGCAGGATGAATATCCTGTTAACCTCTTGACTCTTACCAATTCTTTGGTTTTACTCAGTGTATCATGAAAATCTCAATTCATAATCATTCGCATCTACACCACCATCCGCTCACGGGCGGGCGGCTTGAGGTGTGCACCTGAGTTGAAGATTATCTGACAACCTAAGCACATCTGACGCTGGCCCTCCGAGGTCGGCGTTTTTTTGTCGCCCACCTCGGATCTCCAAAAACGTCTAATGGAGTTCCACATGAATCAAGAAAATAATAAGAATAGAGAAATGCTTCGCCTTGGCCTCCCCAAAGGCCGAATGCAAGAAGAGGTCATGAAACTGTTAGCTGACGCTGGCATTAAAGTGACACCAAGTGGGCGTGGATATCGTCCTACAGTATCGCTCCGTGCATGTGAAGCTAAAATTCTCAAGCCACAGAACATTATTGAGATGCTAGAGTTGGGTAGTCGTGACGTTGGATTTGCAGGAGCCGACTGGGTTGAAGAGATGCGTGCTGACGTGGTTGAGCTCTTAGACACAGGACTAGACCCTGTCCAGGTAGTTGCAGCTGCACCTACAGAACTACTTGATTCCAACGAGCTTCCAGATCAACGTCTCCTAGTCGCCTCTGAATATCAACGTCTCACCGAGGACTGGATTATAAACCGAAACCTAGAAGCTGACTTTGTCCGCTCCTATGGAGCAACCGAGGTTTTTCCACCAGAAGATGCTGATGTCATCGTCGACAACACAGCTACTGGTAGCACTTTGCGTGCCAATGATCTTGTCATCGTGGGTACACTGCTTTCTTCTTCGACTCGCCTATATGCAAGTCCGATTGCTATGAGAAATCCTGAAAAAAAGATTAGAATCGAAAACCTAAGTTTACTATTGAAGAGTGTTCTCGATGCGAGGAAGCGAGTTATGATTGAGGTTAATGCTCCTGCTGACAAACTAGATTCGGTAGTTTCACTGCTCCCTTGCATGCGAGAAGCAACTGTTTCTCCACTTTTTGGAGACAGTGGGTATGCGATCAAGGCAGCAGTTCCAAAAGAAATACTACCCGAACTCATCCCATCAGTGAAGGCGGCTGGCGGCTCTGATGTTGTCATCACATCTCTATCTCAGATAGTCCCATGAGCGACCAATTATCCCTTCCGTCAACCTGGATACCGCAAGACCCTTATTCAGGTCCCGGGATTCGTAACCTCCAAGATCTCAAACTGGACGGTAACGAGGGTAGTATGCCACCTAAAAACCTGTTGGCACGCCTTTCTGAAGAAGACCAATCAGTTCTAAGAGATTACCCCAATCTAGAGGGTCTGGAAATAGATATAGCAGATTGGATAGGTGTGGACCGAAAACAAATAGTAGTAACATCTGGTGCAGACGATGCCCTAGATCGAGTATGTCGATCATACCTGAGACCTGGGCGAAAGATGGTTTTACCTATACCAGCATTCGAAATGATGTATCGTTTTGCAGCCAAAACCGGGGGTGAGATTCAAACAGTCCCATGGGAGAATAATTTCCCTACAGAAGCCATAATTGCTGCATTAGACAAAGATGTTTCGTTAGTAACTATCATATCACCTAATAATCCTACGGGACTTGTGGCTACCCCTGAGGACCTTAAGCGCATCTCCGAATCTGCATCCAGAGCCATTGTTATTCTCGATCATGTATATGTTGATTATGCGGAAGATGATCTCACAGATTTGGCAGTCCAGCTTAAAAACGTAGTCATTATAAGATCTTTTTCTAAAGCCTGGGGACTTGCAGGATGTCGTGTGGGGTATGCGATCGCCTCCAAAGAGATTGCCAACGTACTTCGGAATGCGGGTAGCCCCTTCCCTGTATCCGGACTCTCTATCGCTGCAGTTAGTTTACAGATCCAAGAAAGCCAAGCATTACTAGATGAACACGTGAATAGGATATGCGCTAACCGAGACGTGCTCACGGAAATATTAACTCGCCTTTCTGTCAAACCTGTCCCCTCACAAGGAAACTTTGTTTTTGCAGACTTCGGAGAACAAGCAAATCTTGTATATGATGGACTGGCTTCGCTCGGAATTCTAGTACGACGTTTTCCACATCGACCAGAAATAGCCACTGGAATTCGTATTACAGTGCCCGAAAACCCAGAAGATATGGAGAGGCTTAAGGCAGGCCTAGAAACAGTATTGTCCCCCGAGGGAATCCTCTTCGATCTAGATGGCGTACTAGCCAATGTAGAAGAATCTTATAGACGCTGCGTTTTGGAAACTGCCCAAAGCTTCGGTATCACTATAACCCGCAACGATTTAGAAGAGGCTGTATTGGCAGGAGATGCCAATAACGACTGGGTACTCACACAAAGAATTATGAAGTCTAGAGGTGTCGAGGCACCCTTAGAAGAAATCACCAAACAATTTCAGGAAATCTATATTGGTACTCCTGATAATCCTGGACTCCGAGAATATGAAAAACTTCTAGTCAACCGAAACTTACTAGAACAGTTATCGGCCCATTTACCATTAGGAATTGTCACTGGTCGCCCAAAAGCTGAAGCAAAATGGTTTTTAGAAAGAAACGATATATCTGAACTGTTTGCTGCTGTAGTGTGCATGGAGGACGCAAAAATAAAACCTGATCCCGAACCTGTAAGGATAGCACTCACAAGATTGGGTATCGAGCGGGCATGGATGATCGGCGACACACCCGACGACCTTAGAGCTGCTAAAGCAGCCGGAGTCCTTCCAGTAGGTATAGTAGCTCCCTGTGACGACCCGGCTAAAGCTTCTGCAGCCCTCAAAGACACTGGAGCAGCCATCATACTTGACGATATTACAAATCTTGAGGAGTTAATCCTATGAAACAGCGAAAATCTGAAATTGAACGCTGTACCAAGGAGACTGAGATTAGTGCCAAACTGAATCTGGATGGAACAGGAACTGCCAACGTAGTAACGGGGATTGGATTCCTAGACCATCTTCTGGACACATTAGCAAAACACGCTCGTTTCGATCTAGATTTTATCTGTAAAGGAGATCTTTTTATAGATGACCACCACACAGCAGAAGACTGTGGGCTAACACTCGGAATGGTTATGCAAAAGGCCCTCGGCCCACGCATGGGAATCCGTCGCTTTGGATACGCATATGCTCCACTGGACGAAGCCTTAGCAAGAGCCGTAGTGGATATTTCAGGACGACCATTTGCAGACTTAAATTTAGGTCTCACAAGAGATAAACTCGGCGAACTATCTTGTGAGAACATTCCTCATATTCTTAGCTCTTTTGCTAGTACGGCAGGCATTACCCTGCACGTAGATGTGCTTAAGGGCGAGAACGATCACCATAGAGCAGAAGCAGCTTTCAAGGCTTTAGCATTAGCTATCCGTTCAGCCACACAAGATTCGGGATTCGAGGACATACCCTCGACCAAAGGAGACCTGGGGGGTACGGAAGAGTGAATCAGGTTGTCATTGTCGACTCTGGAGTTGCCAATCTTGCATCGGTAAAAAGTGCTCTGTACGCGCTTGGCGTTAAAGGAATTGTTACCAACGACCCTGACATGGTTCGGGAAGCTAGTCATGTAGTTCTACCCGGAGTTGGACAATTTAAAACTGGAATAGAAAGCATACGCAACCAGAACCTAGATCAGGCAATCCTTAATATTCACAAAAAAGAAATACCACTCCTAGCAATCTGTTTAGGGATGCAGATGCTCGGAGAAGGTAGCGACGAAAGTCCAGGCATACCTGGCTTAGCTATTTTCCCAGGTCGATTTGTACGCCTGCCATCCTCAGTACGTGTCCCACACCTAGGATGGAACCAAGTGGAGGCAGAATCCCAGTCAAATCTGAAACCCAGTATGGCAGCATTCGCTAACTCCTACTGTCTCACCAAAGTTCCGGAAGGATGGAGTGCGGCCTGGACGACTCATGGATTACGCTTCGTCTCAGCTCTTGCTAGAGGCCGAACCCTTGCATGCCAATTTCATCCTGAGCTATCGGGAGAATTTGGTATAGGAATTATAAAGAGATGGTTGGCAGGAGAGCCACTAGAAAGTGAAATCCACACTTGGGGATCGAAGATAAAAAACATTGAGACCAGAACTCTGGACGCATCCTTAGAAACGACGGCAACGGAAGATGAATCTTTATCTAAAACCAAAAGATACGCCCTAAACCAAGTGGCACGACGAATTGTTCCTTGTCTTGACGTGAAAAACGGAAGAGTAGTGAAGGGAGTACAATTCCAGAATCTGCGCGATTCAGGGACACCATCCATACAGGCTGGCCTCTATGAACAACAAGGAGCCGATGAAATTGTAGTTCTTGATGTAGCCGCATCACCTGAGGAGCAAAAAACCCAACTCGAAACGGTAAGTTCAGTAAGAGATTCTATACATATTCCGCTTACAGTAGGCGGGGGAGTTCGCACTGTTAACGACGCCCGAAATCTTTTGTCAGCCGGTGCTGACAAGGTCAGTGTAAATACAGCTGCTGTAAGAGATCCAACGCTTATTAAGCATCTGGCACAAGCATTTGGTTCACAGTGTATAGTTCTAGCTATCGACGCACGTCAAGATGGAAATCACTGGGACACCCTTATAATGGGAGGACGTGAATCTACTGGGATAAATGCTATCGAGTGGGCTCAGCAGGGCAACCATATGGGTGCAGGAGAAATTCTTCTGACAAGTTGGGATCGGGACGGCACTAGGAGCGGATGCGACCTTGAATTGATCCGTAAAATCCACGATTCAGTAACAGTACCTGTCATCGCTTCGGGTGGAGTCGGGACGAAAGATGACGTTGCCGCTGCTTTCAAATCTGGAGCAGACGCCGTCCTTGCAGCATCGGTATTTCATGACGGCGACCTAACCGTAGCTAATATCAAAAACTTTCTTGAAGCGGAAGGCATAGTAGTAAGGATATGATTATTCCAAGTATCGACATTATGAATGGACGAGCTGTCCAACTCCGACGCGGACGTGAGTTCGTCTTAGACGGAGGAGATCCATTAGAACGCCTCGAAGAGTTTTCAGTTGCTGGTGAGGTAGCGATAGTGGATTTAGATGCTGCTCTTGGCAAAGGATCTAACGCTAATCTGATTCGAGATATGATACGTATTGCACCTTGCAGAGTTGGGGGGGGTATCCGAGATCTTCAGACTGCTCTCGACTGGCTAGATAATGGAGCCACCCAAATTGTTATTGGCACAAAAGCATCCGTGGAATTCTGCTCTCAACTTCCCCGAGAACGAGTTGTGGCAGCTGTTGACGCAGAGCAACGTACTGTAGTTGTAGATGGATGGAGAACTAAAACAGAATTTCAAGTCATTGATCGCATTGGTGAACTTGCTTCAGTAGTGGGTGGTTTTCTACTAACACAGGTAGAATACGAAGGAGAGATGTCAGGTTTCAGTATAGAGCTTGTAGAACAAGCTATTAAAGCAGCAAAAGGTGTCCGTTTGACCGCTGCTGGCGGGATAACCACAGCAGAGGACGTAGCAGTCCTAGATCGCCTGGGAGTCGACTCCCAGGTGGGAATGGCATTGTACTCAGGAAATCTCACCTTAGGAAATGCGGTGTCAGGTCTTTTGGAAAATGGAGTACAGGATAGGCTATGGCCAACCGTTGTATGCGATGAATCAGGGACAGCATTGGGTCTAGTATGGAGTACACGAGAGAGCTTGGAAATCGCAATATCACAAAGAAAAGGTGTATACTGGTCCAGATCTCGCCAGGAAATCTGGGTTAAAGGGGCAACATCAGGAGCAACTCAAGAATTAATCAGGGTTGATCTAGACTGTGACAGGGACGCTCTGAGGTTTACAGTTCGCCAGGATGAACCTGGGTTCTGCCACACTGGAGAACAAGGATGTTGGCCAACTTTATTTACGCTTTCTACACTTGGTAAAATAATCCAACAACGCCAGTATGAAGCTCTAGACAAGGACAGCGTTAGTTCAAAGCATACCAGTGAAATCAGATCAGGTACTAGCCGACTTCTAGCAGACCCGGAACTCCTAAGAGCAAAGCTACTAGAAGAAGCAGAAGAATTGTCCAAAGCCACTGACAAAGATAGTGCCGTCCACGAAGCGTCTGACCTCATCTACTTCGCCCTTGTCGCAGCAGCAAGATATGGTGTGAATATGGAACAAATTATACGTGAATTGGAGTGTAGGAATCTCAAAGTACGCCGACGTCCCATGATTGCTAAGACAGAGGGAGGCAGCCAATGAGCAACCCTATACTCCCTATCCTAGAATTGAACCATCTATCTAAGGAAAGACCAAGTGTCATTTCCATTGATATTCTGAAAGAAGTGGAATTGATATTGGAGCAGGTGCGTGCCTTAGGTGAAGAAGCAATCCGTAATTACGCAATCAGATTCAATGAGCTGAACTCCGAACAGTCTCTTTACATAACACGTGATGAATTGAAAATACACCTAGAATCTCTGGATCCAGATGATCGTGAGCGATTGGAGAGGATCGGGAGGAGAATCCGTGAGTTTGCACAAGCTCAGAGGAATAGCATAACACCCCTAGATATGGATATTCCTGATGGAACTATGGGACATCGTATAGATCCGGTACACTCAGCAGGCTGTTATGCACCTGGGGGTCGTTACCCACTTCCATCATCAGTGCTTATGACCGCTGTTACAGCACGCGTAGCTGGAGTGGATTCGGTTTGGGTTGCTAGCCCACGACCAACCCCTATAACCCTAGCAGCCGCAGCTGTGGCCGATGTAGACGGACTCTTGGCGGTAGGAGGAGCACATGCAATTGCAGGATTAGCTTGGGGGGTAGGACCCGTACCACCTAGTGACGTAGTTGTTGGCCCAGGAAATATTTATGTAACTACAGCAAAGAAGTTGATTGCTGGTACAGTAGCCATAGATATGCTGGCCGGCCCATCAGAGCTAGTAGTTATTGCGGACAAATCTGCAAATCCAGCCTGGATAGCAGCTGATCTCCTAGCTCAAGCAGAGCACGATCCCGAAGCAATGCCTATTCTGATTGCGATGGACACCGACCTGATACCAGCAGTAGAAACAGAGCTACGTAATCAACTTGTTAACCTTTCTACAGCAGATACCGCACGATTAGCACTGTCAAAGGGAGGTGTCATAATATGTCCTAACCTCATCGAGGCCGCTCGTGTGAGCAATGCCATCGCACCTGAACATCTGCAGTTATCTGTATCCGATGCAAGTGACCTGGTGCCATATTTGAAACACTACGGCGCTCTTTTCATTGGAGAAAACAGTGCTGAAGTTTTTGGTGACTATGGGATCGGCCCTAATCATGTTCTCCCAACATCTGGAACCGCTAAAGCACGAGGGGGGCTCTCAGTTATGGATTTCCTAAGAGTACGGACCTGGATACACCTGGACGGACCAATCCTATATCGCGAGTTAGTGGAGGATTCAGCATGGTTAGCTAGACAGGAGGGACTAGAAGCCCATGCACGAGCTGCAGAGCTTCGATAAGACCATATCGATAGGCTATAATTGTTAGTCCTCAAAGGAGACATTATGAAGAGATCGGCAGGCACAATCCTAGCCAGATTACTCGGTACTGGTCTTTTATATCTAATGCCATTCAGCTTGATTATTCCGGAATTGACAACAACCCAGCTGACAGCTCAAACCCAAGATAAAACCTGGGGCATTACAGCAGTTGAGGGGATTACGGTTGGGCATCATACTATGAGTGATAGACCCACAGGATGCACTGTAATCCTGACCGGAGAAGGTGCGATCGGAGGAGTAGACGTTCGTGGAGGAGCTCCTGGTACGGTTGAAACGGACCTCTTGGATCCCGTCAACTCTGTAAAAAAAGTGCACGGTATCGTTCTTTCAGGAGGCAGTGCGTTCGGCCTATCAGTACGTGACGGAGTTATGAGCCACCTAAACGAAAAAGGTATAGGGTACCGGATGGGATCAATTACAGTTCCCATAGTAGCTGGTGCCGTACTCTATGATCTTTCCATAGGTGACAAACCAGATATTCATCCCGATGCTGACTGTGGATACCAGGCTGCTAGCCGGGCAACTACAAAAACACCAGCAGAAGGTAATGTAGGGGCAGGATCAGGAGCTACTGTTGGCAAATCGAGGGGTCTCCAGTTTGCTATGAAGGGCGGAATCGGGACAGCGTCAACTACACTGCCAAATGGACTAACTGTAGGAGCTATTGTGGCTGTAAACTCAGTAGGAGATATCATTGATCCATCAAGCGGTGCAGTGATCGCAGGGACCCGTACAGCAGACGGACTTGGTCTTGCTGATGCCCGAATACTGATGCGTGAAGGTCTTCCTTCAAATGATCCCCAAAGTGGAACTAATACCACTATCGGAGTCGTTGCGACAAACGCTGTACTAACCAAAGCACAAGTAACTAAGGTAGGACAAATGGCTCACGACGGGATCGCAAGAGCAATCTATCCTGCACACACCACAGGAGACGGAGACACAGTTTTCTCTCTCGCCACTGGTACCTTCGATGGAAAGGCCAATGTATCCATTATTGGAACATTAGCGGCGGATATGACTGTTGAAGCTATTTTACGGGCAGTACTAGCAGCCACCAGTATTGAAGGAATTCCTTCCGTATCCGATATAAACATCGACAGGTAAAGCAGCATAGCCTCAATTCCAAATTATGAATAAAATTTGTACAGTCACCTGATTCCAATTTCCGTTTTCAGCCTATGACCATCGAGGACTCTGCGAATCCATGAATTTTGAATTATTAGTCCTACTGGTTTATTCAGCCTCACTAATTGCACTCGGGTTATGGATCGGAAGGCGGGTAGAAAGCAGCGGGGAATTCTTTGTAGCTAACCGCAAATTAGGAGCGGGGCTCATATTCTCCACTGTATTAGCTGCAAATATAGGTGCAGGCAGTACCGTAGGAGCCGCAGGACTAGGTTACCGTGATGGACTAGCGGGGTGGTGGTGGGTAGGATCAGCTGCGTTAGGAACGTTAATCCTAGCTATCTGGATTGGCCCCAAAATATGGCGAATCGCCGCAGAACACGGTCTCTATACAATGGGAGACTACTTAGAGCTTCGATATGGCCAATCCGTTCGCGTGGTTTTAAGTGGCCTTCTCTGGCTAGGTACACCTGCACTCCTGGCCGCTCAACTCATCGCTATGTCAAAGATTCTAGAGTTCGTTACAGGAGCACCCACATGGACCGGAATTTTTATAGGTGCAGTGGTTATAATGGCATATTTCACAACGGGTGGCCTTCTTACATCAGCATGGGTAAATATGGTCCAGGCCATTTTCATTCTAATCGGTTTTGCAATAGCTCTACCATGGGCATTACAAGCTGTAGGTGGATGGAGTGGGCTGGTATCTGAAATTCCCCAATCCCACGACTACCTGGACTTCTGGAATGGAGGAAGATCCGGATGGATCTATCTGGCAATCATTGGACCAAACTTTATAGTTTCACCGGGGCTCATCCAGAAGGTTTATGGAGCAGTCGATGAACGAGCCATCCGCCTAGGCCTAGGAGCAGCCTCTTTAGCACTTCTGGTTTTCGCTATAGCACCACCCATCTTAGGGATGATTGGCAGAGTTTACGATCCGAATCTTATGGATCACGAACACGCATTGATGTTGGTTCTACGGAATGGACTTCCAACTCTTTTGGGAAGTCTGGGATTAGCAGCAGTTTTTTCCGCCGAGATCAGCTCAGCTGATGCCATCCTATTTATGCTATCCACATCACTATCTAAGGATCTATACAAACGTTTTATCAACCCCGATGCCAGCGACAAAAAAATCCTAATGGTATCCAGATCTGCAGCACTAGCAGGAGGTACGATTGCGGTGCTCCTGGCTCTTGTACTTCCATCAATCATAGACGCCCTTACCATCTTCTACTCCTTGATGGCAGTATGTCTTTTCATACCAGTAGTAGTGGGTCTATATACTCGGCGTCCAGGTACACCCGAAGCTCTAGCAGCTATCGGAGCAGGTATTGCTGTCCTAATCATCGTCAATATCATGGAGCTAGAAAACTCATGGCCATGGCTTGATGCCAGCTTCCTTGGACTCCTGGCATCAGCCGCCACATTTGGGATTGTATTTTTAGTGAGACGAGGCACTGGCGCACGAACATAGAAAGATCATAAAATACACCAGCCCTAGAGCTTCATAATATCCTATTAGAATGTTTATATAACGAAAACCACTAGTAGCTCAGCCTGTACTAATAATTGATTTATGAGATTGGATTCAGAGGCATTCAGTGAAGAATCATAAACCAAATAGGATCGCGTCCTTCTCTCCCATGACGCGCCGCCAAGTCCTCCAAGGATTTGGAATGCTCGGCACTTCATCTTTGATGATGGGTGCAATGAGCGCGTGGGATCTTATGGGTGAACCAGCAGGTCCAAAGCCGATATTACAAGGAACCCACCCAGATACCAAAGTAATAATCCTTGGTGCTGGACTGTCGGGACTCATAATAGCCTACGAACTAGGGAAACTAGGTTATGATTGCCGGATTCTCGAAGCACGCAATCAGGTGGGCGGGCTAACATGGACCGTACGAGGTGGCGACTCACACACAGAGCTCGGAGGGGGTGAGCATCAAGTGTGTAAGTACGATCAAGATTTATACTTTAACGCCGGAGCATGGAGAATTCCTAATGCCGATAAGGGAATCATAGATTATTGTGCCGAGCTCGGTATTTCACTTGAGTTGTTTGTAAATTCGAGCGATGCCAACTATTTATATCAAGAAGACCCAAGCAAAGGGCAGCTGGCTAAAAAGAAAGTGCGCCTGCGAGAAATCAAAGCTGACCTATGGGGATCCACCAATGAACTTCTTGCCAAAGCCCTAGATCAAGGCCAAATAGACGCACCTCTATCCGAAGAAGACAATGAACTCCTAATTGAGTTCCTCGTCAATTCCGGCTATCTAGATTCCGCCGACTACGTGTATAGACCACCTGCTATACGTGGTTCTCAAGAACGTTACGACTTGGCAGCACTCTTACAATCCGGATTTGGAAACAGCGTTCGCTCACTCGTTCGTGTAACAGGAGGGCCTGACCCTGTTTTCCAGCCAATTGGAGGAATGCAAAAAATCTGTTTCGCCTTTGCGGAAGCTATCGGTGACAGCATCATCTTAGGATCCGAAGTACAAAAGATAACCCAGACAGATGATGCTGTTCGTGTGGTTTATAAAGACACGGAGACTGGGCAAGAATACGAAGAGACAGCCGACTACTGTGCCTGTTGCCTCCCCATGTCAATTTTAAAAAAAATAAACATCAATCTGTCTCCGGAAATGGCAACTGTAGTAGCCAATAGCGAGCATAGTAGTAGTGCTAAGATGGGATTGCAGATGAAGCGACGCTTCTGGGAAGAGGATGACGGGATCTTCGGAGGTCACATATTCGGAAGAAGCTTGCAGATTGGAGAATTTTCCTATCCTTCCAATGACTATTTTACCAAAAAAGGCATTCTCCTTGGTTTCTATGCCGATGGCACCATTGCTGATCTAGAAAATAGACCCATACAGGAACGGATAGATCATGTTCTCCAGCAAGCGAGTAAGGTCCACCCACAGATGAGAGAGGAATTCGAGTCAGCTTACTGTGTCTGGTGGGATAAGATCAAGTACAGTGAGGGTGCATATAGCAGACGTCCAGACGATGAAGCATTAGCACAGCTCAGTAAAGCCGATGGTAGAATATATTTAGGTTCTGCGGGAGCTAGTAAACGTCCTGCATGGTTGGAGGGTGCTGTAGCATCAGCATGGAGAACAGTTGAAAGCATTCATAAAAGGGTAGAACAAGGTTAGAAACACCACACAATCCATTATAGGGATACATCATGGACATACGAAAAATCCAAGTACTCGTTCTCTTAATACTGGCTTCAGCAGGCTGTGAAAAAGCAGAAGTTATTAAAGTAGGATCTGATGATCGGGATAGGTCTTATGTTAATGGGCGCTCTCCAGCTGACGGAGACGTATCACCATTCAGTAGCGCTGTTCAGGTAGGCAACACCCTCTACATTTCTGGAACCTTAGGACTCGACCCAGGCCGGAAGGTTCCTGCCACACCCGAAGCAGAAGCCAAAAACATCATGGACAATATCCAGAATTTATTGGAAGACGCCGGCATGACCATGGACGATTTAGTGGCGGTACAGGTCTTCAGTTCCGATGTTTCTGACTATGATGCTTTCAATAGCGTATATCGCACCTACTTTAATAAAGAATTTCCAGTTCGGGCATACGTCGGTTCAGGAACACTACTTTTTGGAGCTAGGTTCGAGGTGCTAGGAACAGCTGTTAAGCGTTAGACCTTCTGTCTCTGTCATAAAAAGATGGATTTCCCAGTTTCTAATGAATGGCAACCAGCCTGGAGTTGGATGCCTTCGAGTGAAAATATCATCGATGTGTGGTTGTTGGATCTGACAATCCTAGATGAAGACTGGCATCTCCTTAGTTGCGATGAATCTGAACGAGCACATCGCATCGTCATAAAAGACAAAAGAAACCAAAAAGCAGCTGCTAGAGTTAAACTTAGACGGATCTTATCTCGCTACGTAAACACTGATCCTGAAAATCTTAACTTTGAATACGGAGAACACGGCAAACCCAGCCTTCCCTCAAAATTCAACACTAATTTCAATCTGTCTCACTCAGAAAAAATTGGGATTGTCGGAGTAACAAAAGACGTTCGTATAGGGATAGACTTGGAGCGATTACGTCCTGGAAGAGACTTGCCTGGCCTTGCACAACGTTTCTTTTCTCTGGAAGAAAACATGGCTCTGCATAATCTAACTGAGCCGGAACGCATAACAGCTTTCTATCGGGCTTGGACTAGCAAAGAAGCATACCTCAAAGCGTTAGGCACTGGCTTGAGTTTTCCATCTAACAAATTCACCATTGATTATACGAATGATGGATCAGAAAGAATCATAAACACCGACATGCCCGGAGACGATCCGTCTGTCTGGCATTTCTCTGATGTGACAATAAACGCCGAATTTGTGGCAACAGTATGCTTCGAAGGACCAGAACGGCCTATTAGGTGGTGGAAAATCTAAATTTTACCGGTAATCCTAGTCTCGTAAACTACGGAACAGGTAATCAGCCAATGTAGCCATAGCGGGAGCTGCAAACCCTACCAGTATCCCTCCGATAACTTCCTGCACGTTTAATTTGTCACTGTTATTGTTTCGTTCCCAATTTCCCACACGTCTACTACCAGTAGTTGTCATCACACCAAGTCCCAAACTAAGAGCAGAAGTAGCAGCAGCAGCAGCAATCATAGGTCTGCCACGAGAAAGATCAGTGACACCAAGAAAATGAGTGCCAAAGCCGGCTCCAAGTGCAGGAAGAGCCATGCCACCTATGTGAGCAAAAGCTTTTCCCACTCCTCCACAATCTAATTCCCGTATCTCTCGGCTCATATCAAACCAGTTGAAACACTTACCCCCTATTTTGGAAGACAGGAGGAGGCCAACCGTGTTACCAAGAGCAGCCCCAAGAAAAGCACGTGCTGACGGATGCGTCTCATTTTTCGATCCCCAATCGTAAACAGGGGATAAATTACCTGCCCTATTATCAATAATATTTTCAGGCCGTCTTGTAGTGATAAGTATGGTGCCGTAACCCGTCCCAAGCCCGTAGCGTGTCCCACCTTCAGAAACAGGCAAAACTTCCAGACTCTCAACATCGCCTATGGGAATCGACTCCAGATAGAGTGCGGGGTCAGGAATCCTTATTCCGTCTACTATAACTACCGGCATCTGACAACCAATTGGATCTCTCATGGACGTAGCACGCCGAAATTCTACACAGATGCCATTACCTATATGGCTGCTCATCGGCCATACTGTGATGCCAGGTACATAAGCCCTGAGTACATCTCCTATATTCCCCGCACGATTCTCCATAGCCTCTATTTCATGGCGCATTACTAGACTGCTCGAAGCTCCTCTTATACGCCGAGACAGGGCCTCAGGGGATAATTTTACTAGCAGAGGAGAAAGTGATATGGCCGTTGGAGAGATTACTATCTCAAGGGATAGGGTTTCATAAGCCCTGACATCAATAATGTGGCTTTTGTCACCGTATGACAGGTGCTCAAAAATCAGCAAATGATTTCCAGGAGATACTTCTGTAAAGCGAAATCCTCCTTCGGCGTCAGTGAAGGAAGCGTGTATAGATCCATCCAAACCTACGAGAGCGTTTTCAACAGGTTCTCTAGTTAAATGGTCAACAACATTACCAACTACGATGCCCGACTCTTGGGCAGACAGAAATCCGCATGAGATCATGGTTGCTGTTATAAGTGTCAGCAAACGTTGGCAAATATCATTAACCATCTTTATTTCATAACGATCTCGAGCTAACTAAGCTAGCCCCCAAGAGTAAAGGTATAGGAATACTTGATCAAAAGAGTTCGGTTGTCCCTTAGAGGCATAATCGGCATATGACGATATCTTTCGGTATTCAAGAGTTCATTATACACAATGTACAGATCACTGCCCTCTTTTGGATTAAAGCGTATCCGGAAGTTAGAGATAACCCTATCTACAGCACTATTGTATTGAATGAAAGCAATAGCCGAAAGTTTAGGTGTTAGAGCTGTCTCAACACGTAAACGAGCTATGTGACTATCAAAATTCTCTGCACGATCAGGGAAGCGTATACGTTCGTACTGATAGTTCCCAGTGAACTCAAGGTGCTTAGATATAGACCATCCGGGAGAAAGACTCAGACTTAAACGCGATCCATCGTAGAAAGAGCCTGCTGATCCCTTT
>CEUS01281583.1_pt1 | contig 14897 bp, 12 predicted proteins | sample 427031 | NCBI WGS metagenome assembly CEUS01 (sample SAMEA2622837, study PRJEB7988) | marine metagenome | biome: marine biome (ENVO:00000447); feature: marine epipelagic mixed layer (ENVO:xxxxxxxxx); material: "saline water (ENVO:00002010), including plankton (ENVO:xxxxxxxx)" | depth 140 m | reverse complement strand
GACCATCATCTTCGGCTACAATTGCGTTCTCCGGCTCACAATCCGTATAATAGCGGGTAAAGAAATCGGCAAAGGCATCACGGTCGTTGTATACCGGATCGATCGGATCACCCATAAACCCCGTGTCGCAACAAATGTTGCGCACTGCCTGACGGTCATTTGGAGAGTAAGGCCGAATCTTCAGACTCATGAATTACTGATTTCCCCGTGAAATGAGCCGGGATTTCTTTTCGCGCAAGTTCTTCGTAGAGCGCCGTGAGTTTTGAAAAGGTTGCCTCCCAGGAAAAGTGCTTTTCCATCTGCTGTCTACGCAAGCCCCTTTCTATTTCGGTTTCACCCAGATCCCAAATCTGCTGGACCGCTTGCGCAAGCGATTTACCGGATGGATTCCGGGCCATTATCCGCGGGTTTTCATACTGAAGGCTTTCATCCAGCCCACCTCTCCGGACAGCAAGCACACGTGTTCCGCAGGCCTGGGCTTCGAGAGAAACGAGCCCAAACGTTTCACAATTTCCTGCATGGACAAACAGGTCGGCTGCCGAATAAAAATCCGCCAATCTTTCGGGTGATTCGGTAAAGGGAAGCCAAGAAATATTTTTATCCTCCCGCGCTTTGATCCGTACTTCGTTGTGCCATTCACCGTCTCCAATCAGCACTAAGTGATGGGGGACCGGATCCTTCTTTAGGATTTCCAGCATCTCAAAAAGGCTTCGAATATTCTTCTCCCTCGCCAGACGTCCGACAAAAAGTAGCAGGCGGGTACTCTCAGTAATACCAAGTTCTTTAAAAATTCGTTCCCGGCTGCCAAAAGGTTTAAAGGTTTCCAGGTTTGTTCCCAGGGTGATAGTCCTGAGATTCTGAATTCCCAATGTATCCAAGGCATCGTGGCACCGTCTGCTCGAGACTACCGTTGCCGACATCCTGTTATAGAGTTTTCTGAGGTACTTTTGAATGAGAGGAGTGACGATGGATTCAATACGGGTGCTTAGGTATTTTCTAAGGGTCCGGTCCAGGGCCCGGGGGTAGTCAGAATGATAAAATGCTACGATCGGAATGTTGTTTTGACGGGCGCCTTCGAGCCCAATCCACGCAGCGCGATAGGGGTCCCCCACTTCAATCAAATCGGGAGTTTCTTTGGATAACGCCGCAAGAATTTTTTTCTTATTGATCAACATTCTGTAACTGTTGGATCCGATAAGGGAGGGACTTTTTATCTCGTAGATGGTCCGCCTTTCTTCCCGGGCAACAGCATCCCTGTGGGAGGGTACAATCAGGCAATGGGAATGATTTGCGTTTGCTAGAAGATAATTGATTTTTTCGTGAACATAGCGCCGGACACCACCGCTCAAGGTGCTGTAAAATTGGACAATGTCACAAATCTTCAGGTTAGGGGACTCCATAACTTGGCAAAAGGCTGAATAGTGTTTCTTCGAGCTGGAGCGCACGCAACAGATTTCTAAGCCCCTATTTGTTGATTTGTTAGCCGCCGGGCACACGCTGGCCAAGGCTTGCGGAAAAGTCTCCTTTGGGCAGGTGCTTAAAGTCCGAGTCGGGAAAGCGCAATTTTTAACACCATTTTTTGATGCGCCTCAAATGCTGCTTCATCAGGAGTTTTCGTTTCATAATTCATCACCCGTGCAAAAACATCTTCTCCATCAATGGGGCATTCGCCGATGCTTTTCAAACTTATGCTTTGGAAAATGGTGATTATCCTGCTGATGCTGGGCCTGCCACGGTCCCATCCGGAATAGAAAAATACTTCAAGACCAGCACTACCCCGGCCACAGGAAACTGCGACTGGGGCGAGGGTGTATTAGGGGTTGCCGCTTCCTTTTCTGTAATGGGAATCACTGCCAGGACAGGCGTCTTCGCTGAAATATATAAGACGCTCGACGACGGCAGCGCGAGCACGGGAGTTATTCAATAGAGCGGTGATCGCTTATTCTACATCATCGAAGGCTAACTTTTTTCTTTAACCGCCTACCTTCAGGCCCCAGTCAGCGATGGCTGGGGCTTTTCGTTCTTACAATGGAAAGGGGTCGACTCATAATTTTTGATCCTTAAGTTGACGGCATCTGGGCGTTGACATGAATTTTTCTATACAGGAAGGTTGGTGAAAGGCTGATCTTTTCACATGGCGAGTCCTCAATCTACCCGGTCATTTTGTAAATGGGCTCCTGTTTGGGTTGCCTTCTTTTTTGTACTCAAGGCCTCCGTGACTTCAATATGGATTATTCGTCCTTATGACATTCCTGATGAGGTAGGTCATTTTTCTTACATCAAGGATCTGGCTGAAGGGGAGGGATTGCCCGCCCTTCACCAAGCGCCAATCGACGTGGAGGTTTGGCAAACCTTCGCGCCCGAAAATTATCCTGATCCTGGAATGAATTGGATAGCCCAGCATCCACCTCTCTATTACGTCGTGATGGTGCCGGTTTACTGGATTGGATCTTGGATTAGCGGATCCTTTTGGGGGGCATTTTATGCTATCCGCGTGGTAACTGCCTTGTTTTTTAGCGCAGGAATTTGGGTAATGATTCGCGCTTTTCAAGAAGCAGGCATGCCTTTTCGCGTTGGTTTGGGTTTGGGAATCATGCTGGTGGGTATTCCGAATCACACTTTTTTAGCGGGCGGCGTTAACCATGATGGCATGGTCCTATTTTTTGGAGCTTCTGTTCTCTATTTCTGGGTCCGATACTTAAAAGAAAAACGGTTCGCAGATTTATGTTTCCTGGGAATTTTCGCCGGATTGGCCTGTCTGGTGAAGTACACTCTGTTGGTGATGGTGGCGCCGCTATTTTTGTGGACTCTCCTTTTTTGGTGGAAAAATCCCGGAGCATCCCGAAAAGCGATTGGTATTTTCACCGCCCTGGCATTTCTTCCCATTGGCTTTTGGATGTTGAGAAATTGGGTGGTTCTAGGGGAATTGCTTCCCGTGGATACTTCTGGGTTTACTTCCGAAAACCCTTTGCAGCTTTCCTTTTTCCAGTTCGGCCGGCAGCTCCCCGTTTTTTCAATCTTGTTGGACAACTTTTGGGGACTGATCGGTTGGATGGGCGATGGCACTATGCAGGTTCGCTGGTTCAGCCTATTCAGTGTTTATCGGGCGATATACACTTGGATTTTCCTGGGACTCCTTTTAATCGGATTCCTTTGTCTTATCCGCAAATCCTCCCTGGGAAATACAACGAATATGCCGGGTACTATTGGCGCCTTCACCTTGCCGGCCGTTGTATTCATCTCAGGCTGGTTTGGGAAGGATGATACTTTGACGATATTGGTTGCCGTATCAAGCTGCGCGATATTCGGTTGGAGCCTTGGGAGGAGTAGTTTTGCTTTTTGTATGAGCGAAATGGATACCGAGGATTGGATCATTTCGGGATGTATTCTTGTAGCCATGGTGTTCCTGATTGTTTACCTGTATACCATTTATGGCTTCAGCTATTCTGCAGGAAGCTTGCAGGGAGCTTTTGCTCGATATTTTTTCCCGGTTGTGGGATTTGCTCTTGTAGGCCTGGTTGCAAGGGGGAGTCAAAGTTTTCGTTACTTCGGACACATAATTTTGATAATGGCTATTATCTATAACTGCAATGAAATGTACATCTGGTTACATGAAGTTATTCCTTTTTTCAATGTCCTTCAGTAAAACGATAAGTTTCCTTTTTCCCGTTGTGGGTTCTTTGATTTGCGGGCTGTTGGCTGTCATCGTAATGGTGACGCTGATTCGTAAGTCCGAATCCGTTCATGCGTTCTCAAAGCAGCCTGTCCCTGAATTTTTTGAATCTCCAAGGCTGCATACAAATTCGAAATTTAGCCAAACTGTAGAAATTCCTCAGCGCTTTGACGGCCGGCCCTTTATTTTGGCGCTTTTCTTTGGCCGGATCCATGAAAATTCGACAGGAAGGGTTTCCGTGACCCTATCCCAGGGTTTAACCATCCAAAACCAGCAGACTAGATCCCTGCATAGATCCCTGCAGGCCTCCCTCATTAAACAAGAGCGGCTTCGCTTTGAAGGATTCAAAGGCGGTCCGGCACAACTTACGATTTCCGGACTAGGGGACACATCGCCGTCTTCGCCAAGTCTTATTTATCTTCTTGATGAGCAAAGTCCCCCCCTACGGGGAACCGGCATCCCGCAGAATGCTACTGCTTACATCGATTGGTATTTTGTCATGGAAGGTCAAGAAAAACTTCAAAGCGCATTCTCACCCGTTTGGTCGAGCTTTGCCTGGTTCCTGCCCTTTATCGGAATAATTGCGATTGCAATCATGGGCCTGAAGCCGGGCGAAGGATTTTGAATTATCCGGCACCAAGCTGCTGATGTAATATTTGCCATCGATCCTCAGGAAGAGCGGCTCCCAAAACCTGAACTGCTTCCGCTCCCACCATTGAGGCGAATTTTCCCGCTTGGTGGAGATCGTGGCCATTGAGCAAACCGTGTAGAAATCCAGACGCCCACAAATCACCTGCTCCCGTTGTATCTACGAGCCGTTCCACCGTGTGGGCATCCACAGAAATTACTTCCGTCCCATAGCCAATCATGGAGCCCTCTTTCCCCAGTTTGACAACCGCAATCTCCGCCAGAGTGGCCAAATGCAGAACCATTCCATGGTAATCTTTCCCCATATTAGTAAAGGCTTCGGCCTCTTCTTCATTGGAGAATACATAATCCACGTATTGTACAATTATGTCTTCCATAATGTCCTTGGCTGCATGGACTACTTCAAAGGAAGCTAAATCCAGGCTGACCGTGCATCCAGCCTCCTTGGCAGTGTCCAGTACCTTGAACATCAATTCACGGTTGAACAAAATATAACCTTCAATGTGTGCGTGTTGATACCCGTGAAAATCCTTTAGGGCGATTTCGTCCGGATGAAGCGTCATGGCTGCACCAAGGTCGGTGCGCATGGTTCTTTCTGAATCGGGTGTAATTAGGGATAAGCAACGGCCATTGGCAATGGATCCGATTTTAAACCGGCTTCCGTCACCTCCGCGCTCGACTAGGACTTCCTTGTAGGATTGTCCCGTTTCACAATTCCCGATTTTTCCCAGCATTGCGGGCGTGTGTCCCAATTCAGCCAATCCTAGAATGGTATTTCCGGCAGAACCGCCCGGCGCCTGGGTCGGCTCAGCCGGAAGTTGGGACATTAGAGTGTCCATGGCGGGTGTATCCACGAGGACCATACCTCCTTTTTCTCCCGCTACCGAAGTTACAAAATCTTCGGAAACATGAGCTAAAAAATCCATGACCGGATTTCCCACTCCTATAATTTTTTTCTGAATTGGCTCCTGATCCATGATTCTCATTTTGCCCGAACAGATCGTGACAATTTCAAAAGCTTTCTCATCGATCCCAAGATAGCTGCTCGCTCTGGAGAGTTATCCGGGTCGATTGATCGATGGTCCAGCAGGTTAAATGGCGATAAGTACAATAAAGTCAGGGAAAAGCCCTTTTTCGGATTGGGTCAACCGGATAGTTTGCCGAGATAGAATCTCCTGTTTTCCGATCTTTTCCCTTTTCTCAGGATGCCTTGGTGAAACAAATTTCGTTTGGACAACCTTTTGGTTTGAGCTTTGGAATTAATTTCAGCACTCATGTTGAAACTCATACCTATCCTATGAAGTATATTTTCATTACCGGCGGTGTTGTTTCCTCATTGGGAAAAGGCCTCACCGCCGCCGCCGTCGGGGCGTTACTGGAGCTCCGCGACCTCAAGGTCCGTATTCAGAAGTTTGATCCTTATTTGAATGTGGATCCTGGGACCATGAGCCCGTTTCAACACGGCGAGGTGTATGTTTTGGATGATGGTGCGGAAACCGATCTGGATTTGGGACATTATGAGCGCTTCACTTCAGGTGAACTTTCAAAGCTCAACAATCTTACTTCTGGGCAAATTTACGAGTCGGTGATCATGAAAGAACGCCGGGGCGACTATCTGGGTAAAACCGTCCAGGTAATCCCGCACGTTACCAATGAGATCAAAGATCGGATTTATGAGGCCGGCGACGGTGTAGATGTGCTCATCACGGAAATCGGAGGCACGATTGGCGACATTGAAGGCCTTCCGTTTATTGAAGCTATTCGGCAGTTTGGCACAGAACAATCCAGGGGAGATGTTATTTTTGTGCATGTCACTTTAATTCCCTACCTTGCAGCAGCCGGAGAATTAAAAACGAAACCCAGCCAGCAAAGTGTAGCCAAGCTCAGAGAAATTGGGATTCAACCGGACATTCTCATTTGCCGGACTGAGGAAAGCATAAGCTCCGACGTCCGAGAAAAGCTTGCCATGTTTTGCAACGTACCGGTTAAAGCGGTTATTGAAGAGGTCGATGTGGAAACTTCCATTTACGAGCTGCCCTTGATGCTGCAACAGGAAAACGTGGATGATTTGGTGGTTGAATTTCTATGCCTGGATGCACCTGAGCAACCCATGGACGCTTGGAGTGACGTTGTACGTCGATTAAAATATCCGGCGCACGAATTAACTTTAGGCGTGGTTGGTAAATACATTGAGCTGCAGGATGCTTATAAATCCGTTTATGAATCATTAACTCATGGAGGTATTGCCAACGATGCCAAGGTAATCATTGAACGTATCGATGCCGAGGAATTGCAAACCGAGGAAGGCCGCAAAAAATTGGAGTGTCTGGATGGTATTTTGGTTCCGGGCGGATTTGGCGATCGGGGAACGGAAGGAAAAATCTGGGCCGCACGATATGCCAGGGAAAATGGGTTGCCCTATTTTGGTCTTTGTCTGGGCATGCAGATTGCGGTCATTGAATTTGCGCGCAACGTTCTCGGATTGACAGAAGCTAATAGCCCCGAATTTAAGGAAAATACTCCGCATCCAGTCGTTCACCTAATGGAAGAGCAAAAAGAAGTTACCCAAAAGGGAGCCTCAATGCGGTTGGGTGCATACCAATGTGACTTGGTAGAAGGAACGCTTGCTCATGGCGCCTATAACGAGGACATTGTGAGTGAACGCCACCGTCATCGGTATGAATACAACAACGCATATCTTGAAAGTATGGAATCTCGGGGACTTAAGGTGTCAGGCGTGAACAAGAAGATGGACTTGGTGGAAATTGTTGAAATTCCAGACCACCCATGGTTTCTAGGGGTACAATTTCATCCTGAATTCAAATCAAAACCTTTCAAAGCTCATCCCCTCTTTGCTTCCTTTATTTCGGCTGTGCTGAAAAAGAAGTTGTCATCCTGAATGTTTTTTGATTCCCAGAAAATGCTCCTGCTGGCCGGACCCTGTTCAATCGAGTCAATGGAGACTTGCAGCCCGGTTGCTGAGTGCCTATCGCGACTCCAACAAGAACTGCCTGATTTGAAAATCGTATTCAAGGGTTCCTTTGATAAGGCTAACCGAACATCCATCGACGGAGCCCGCGGGTCCGGAATGGATTCCGGTCTGGAAATACTCGGCCGGATAAAAACCGACTTTGGTTTGCCGGTCGTGACGGATGTTCACGAAATAATCCAAGTCGATCGAGTTGGTGAGGTTGTAGATGTTTTGCAAATCCCTGCTTTTTTAAGCCGACAGACAGATCTGCTTCTTGCAGCTGCCTCGACCGGGAAAATTGTGAATGTCAAGAAGGGGCAGTTTTTGGCGCCTCAGGATATGGTCCACGTCGCTTCAAAGCTTGAGCAGGTTCCGGCTTCCGAAATCTGGCTCACTGAACGGGGGACGACCTTTGGATACCGCAACCTCGTTGTGGATATGCGCACTTTTGCTCTGATGAAAGAAACGGGCCACCCGATCATTTTTGATGCGACTCACAGCGTTCAGCTTCCCGGAGGTGGGGAAGGCAAGAGTGCGGGGCAGCGCGAGTTTGTTGCGCCATTGGCCAGGGCGGCCCTTGCTGCTGGCGCTGACGGCCTTTTTATAGAAACGCATCCGGATCTGGGAAAAGCCATTTCTGATGGGCCCAATATGGTCCCTTTGGAGGAATTGCCCGACCTGATTCGTGAATTGTTGCAGATATGGAAGGTCACGAAATCCTTGGCTAGCGACTAAAAACCTATTTTATAAGAAGAAAATGGATACCTTTGTTGCTCAGATTCCTATTCCTTCGATGGGTGCAACTGTCCATGAGCTCACGCTCATTGACCTCGACATTGAACCCGGAGACTCGGTGGAGAAAGGCCAAAAATGTGCTGAGTTCGAGAGCGATAAATCCGCTTTTGATTTTGAGGTTCCCTGCTCCGGCACTATTCAGAAGATATTAGTTCGGGCAGGGGATATTGTAGATGCAAATTCTCCATTCTTCTGGATCGAAACCGATGATGCCTCCCAAAAGCATTTCGAAGTAAGCGGACAGGAAGGTAACGGCTCAAACCCAGTTCAGGCGACCAAAGCGTCACCAGCAGCTTTCACCGCAATTGATAGTCAGCCGGCCCCAGCTCGTGTACCTTTAAAATCAGGTGCCAGCATGGGTGGGTTAAAATGGACCCCCAAAGCAATTCGCATAGTCAAGGAAGCTGGTCTTGATCCTGAAATAATTTCCGGCATCAAGGCTACCGGACCTGGTGGAAGGGTTTCCGGGGATGACGTATCTTCTTTCCTTGCTGATCGTCCGGCTACCGCCGTTAAACCAAAACCGGCAGTTTTGAAGGGTCGTGAAACAGTTTGTATCGCTGGAATTGGGTTTGCGGTTCCAGAAACTGTGATGACTAACAAGGAGATCCTGAAGCGCTTTCCAGACAAAGACGAAAACGAAATTTTCAAGACAACGGGGATTACTCAAAGACATATTGCTTCGGAGGACGATGATGTTAAAAGCCTGGCGGCCAAAGCTTGCGACCACGCACTCCAAATGGCCGGTATCGACGTGTCTCAAATCGATGGAGTCATAATGGCCACCATTATTCCCGATCAGCCTGTTCCAAGTTCGGCGAGTGCGCTGGCAAAACACTTAGGCATCCCAAGTGTGTTGGCTTTCGATATGAATGCCGCCTGTTCCGGTTGGCTATATGCTTTGGAAACAGGCCGTGCTTTTATAAGTTCTGGAACGGCTAAAATTTTACTGGTAGTTACTGCCGAGTTGTTATCGCGAATTACCAATTTCGACGATTACAGTACCGCCTTTCTTTTTGGAGATGGAGCCGGTGCCGCAGTCCTGACCGATTCCGAATCGGGGCATCAATTGCACCGATTGGAACTATCGGGAAATGCGGATCATTACGAAGCTATTCAGCGTGTTGGCGGTGGTGCCAAGAATCCAATCGCCCAAGCTGGGAGTGATTTGTCCGATTTTTACCTGACGATGAATGGAGCCGTAGTTTTCAAGTGTGCGGTTGTCGCATTCTCCGACATAATCGAGGAAACACTCCGCAGGGAAAATATCACTGCAGATGACGTGGCCTGGATCGTGCCACACCAGGCGAACGAGCGAATTCTTAAAGCGGTAAGCAAAAGAGTAGGTGTTCCCTATGAGCGTTTTGTAGTTACCATTGGAAAATATGCAAATACTTCTGCCGCCTCCGTTTCGATGGCATTGGGTTGGGCTGCCGAAGAAGGCATTTTTGAACCGGGGGATCGGATCATTTTTTGTTCCGTTGGAGCAGGTCTTACCTATGCTGGGGGATTAATGGAGTGGTAGAATATCGCTCCCGACTATCAAAACCTTATAAAATTTCCGGCGTTTGATTCCCTACCTCGTGCATGAGGTAGTTGCGTTTGCGGCACATGGCATAAATTTCTCACTATGGCCGTACTACTGGAAATTTTATTAGAAACTGCCATCCTCGCGGTGTTTTTGGGGATCGGCAAAGCCATTATGAAGGCGTAGACGGCTTTCAAAGCGTTGGCCATAACTACCCTTGCTTGGGGCCTTCGCCGGCTAAGTTCCTTTTGTCGGCGCATACCTTCCCATCGCTGTAGTAACCTTCTTTCTCTGAAAGATGGCTTGGGTGGACATGATTTATGACGGTGTTCAGTATTTCGCCTCTGGTGAGGAAATGTACTATTTCGATGAAAGCGGGGAGAAAATTTTGTGACCGTTGATGAAGTGCTCGGAATATCCGAAGTACTGGAAGCGGAAACTTCAGGAGCCTCCCAATTTGAAACGGTTGCCTTGGCCGATCACATGCAGTTTTTGAGAAGGAAGATACGGTCCAGAGCTTGTCTCTCGAGCAGGACCTGTCTCAGTATTCCACATACAGCATCGCCAAGCAGGAAATTATAAGCCTGGACAATCGGCAGTGGGCGAAGATTCAATTTGGCAACAACCGCGGAGATCAAGTTTTATTACTTACCCATAAGGATATCCAAGGATGCTAGACCATCGAACTCAACGGTTCATTCCAAAAATTGTCGGCAAATAAAGCTCAATTGGAACGGATGATGTATAGTTTTAACTTTCCGCTCTCGACCTACTTCCTGGCACAGGTAATCGAGAAAATTAACCTGCGTTTTTGAGCTCCATCAGGAAGACTCTCGAGAGGGCAGTGGTAACAGCAGTTTCAGTTCGCAGAACATTCGAGCCCAGGGATACCGCCTGAACGCCTTTTTTACGTAAGTAATCATACTCCGTATTTGAAAAATCTCCTTCAGGGCCCACGAACAACGTTACACTCTCCGAAAGCCTTAGTTCATTCCACGGAGTAGTCGTATCCTCCAGGCTCGCGACAATCGAAGAATTCCCGCTGCTATCATTCAGGAAGTCACTTAATGGAACAGGCTCGCGAATGGTTGGCAGCCATGGATTGCCGCTTTGTTTGCAGGCCTCTACTAATTGGGCCTTCCATTTTTCAACTTTCGCCTCAGGATTTTTTAAGTGGATCTGGGTACGCTTTGTCTCGATAGGCTGAATCCCGATTACTCCCAGCTCAGTTGCCTGTCTTAAAATAAGGTCGAATGTTTTTCCCTTTACTAGGGCGATAGCTAAGATTACCTGCCGTGAAGGCTTCGGATGGGCCCTCGTTTGTTTTCGGACAAGGATTGCCTCCTTGCGGTCGTCTTTTTCAAGTAGGGTATCCCATTCCAGGCCCAGACCATTGAAGGCAACCACGACATCTCCATTTCTGGCCCGGTTGGTTGTTACCAAATGGTGTGATTCGAAGGTCGTGAGAGCTACTCGTTCTTTGGTTCCGGCAAGGTCCGGACAATAACTGCGAAAACCTGACATGTTATGATGATGGGATCATCTTCCCATCCTTGTCCAGATTCACTGCATTTATGGTTATTCCCAAAAACAAAGAAGCTCCGCTTGCACTGAGCCCCACTTGCTTAACAAACTAGAATTAAACTATGAACTTTATTCTGAAAATGCTTTTAGTAGTGTTGTTGAGTAAGACGCAGAGACTGTGATTGTCGTTCAAACTTTTCTTCGAGGGTTTGAAAATCACATGCAGGACTGTAATCTATTGATAAGCAACTGGCTAAGAACTCGGATTATTTCCTTTTTCAGCCTGGAAAACTCGCAGATAGTGGCTCCATGCGCATAACCGGGGGACTAGCAAAAGGAATACCTCTTAAGACACCGACAGGGATGAAGACGCGTCCGGCTGTTGATTCTGCAAGAGAGGCTCTGTTTTCAAGCATTGCTGATCGGGTAGCAGGAGTGCGATTTGTGGATTTGTTCGCCGGGACCGGTGCTTATGGCTTGGAGGCTTGGAGCCGGGGGGCTTCGGCTGGGGTTTTTGTGGAAAAAGATTCCGATTGTGTAAAATACATTCAGGACAATGTCTTGTCCGTAGCCAAAAGTGGCCGGCTCGATTCTTCGTCCGTTGGGATTATCAGGAAAGATGTTTTTAAATGGCAAGTTACTGAAGCTTGCTCACCTTCTCTCGTGTTTGCGGATCCTCCATATGTATTGTTGGGGAAGTTTGAGGACGCCCTTTTCCAATTGGCTGGTTTTCTTTTGAAAAAGGATGGTTTGTTTATTTTGGAACATCCGGCAAACATTGAGATCCGGCAACCCGATTGGAGGTTATTGCGACAGCTCGGGAAAAAATCGGGTAGTGGACCAAGCGTCTCAATATGGGAGCCCGATTCAATCCGAAATGAGTGATCGTAGTATAGCTATGGCAGCGATGCAGGCTGTTTCCGTTCTGAGCACGCGCTCCCCCAAGTTTAGTAGTTTAAATCTGTTTTGTCGTAACACATCGCGCTCACTTTTGCTCCATCCCCTCTCTCCTCCCACAGCCAATGTAATAGGAAAGGCATAGCTTTGATTTGCCCCTAATTCCGTCGGAGCTTCGTAATTATCAAGTGCAATTCCTTCACCTTTGTTAGGGGTATCTTGAATAAGTTCATCAAGAGAGGCGCCAAAACTAAGCTTGGGGATCAGCGTGCAAAATGCCTGTTCAGCTCCACGTATCAACAAACGTTCCGCTTCCCCCGTGGACCATAGTTTGCTATCCCGATAAGCTGGCTCGCATTTTTCTGTATCGAAAAAAGAGATACTTTGAATTCCAAGCGAAGTGCATTCCTGGAGAATTTTACGGCAGGTTTGGGGACGGCAATAACTGACCCAGAGGTTTATCGGCAAGAATTGATTTTTTGATTCATGCCAGTGAAACGACAATGATAAGTGCGTCTCCTGTTGGCTTATCACGACCGCCTTTCCTCTCGGACCGTTTATTAATCCGACGTCGAAGGATTCCCCGGCCCGAACTTTTAGTACTTTGAGAATGTGTTGTGCCCGACTATCCGCAATCGGAAGCGGCTTTTCGATTTCGTTGGTATTGAATAAAATTAAGTTCAAAGCTCTTTTCGCTTAGACTAGACCCTTAAACTCAAAGCCCGCTTTGGTAATTGCCTGCTCAACGGCTTCGGCGTTGATAGGCGTCCCTTCAATCCAGGCCAAGTTTCGAGTTGCATCCGCGCGTGCGGCGGACACCTCCGAAAGTTCTTTCAAGGCCTTTTCCACACTGTTTGCACAGTGGCTGCAGGTCATTCCTTCTACCTTTATCATGAACAGTGAATCCTGGTTCAACCGGTTCGGGGAAGGTGATTTTTTAAGGTAGGGAGATGCCCCTGCCCAAACTACCATGATGATAAGAGCGATGCCGCTGATTAAGTGTATTGGGGAAAGGGTTGCCATTGTGTGGTGGTGGAGGTCAACTCCGGCAAACCATCCTGATCCAAAGGCATCGACAAACCAGCCACCAACCCAGGAAAGAGCGATGATTGAGACCAAATAGATTGCGATCGTTCTGCGTCCCAAGATTTTCAACAGAGTCGTTACGGTAGCGACGTTGGTTGCCGGTCCCGCAATTAAAAATACCAGAGTCGCTCCCGGACTGACCCCGGAGGCCATCAAGGCAAATGCAATTGGAATAGAACCTGTCGAGCAAACATACAGCGGGATGGCGATCAGGGTTACCGCAAGATAAGTAAGCCAAGGGTTTCTCAAGTAGGGTTCCCCCAAATTTTCCGGAAGCACCGCACTCAGTAAGCCGGCCAAAACGATGCCCAGTGCCAGGGATTTCCCAATGTCCTGCGGCAGCGTATAAAAACCAGATCGTATGATTTTTATGAGGGCAGATTCTTTCTTGGCTTCGCTGCTTTGTGGCCTGCATATCAACGGTGTTTCTGGTTTCGTGCGGGAAGGTTCAAACAAATCTACTAGCAATCCGGTTATGATGCCTGAAACCAACGCCACAAGTACTCGAATTCCTGCAAATGCAGGACCAATCAGTGCCGTAGTTGCGAGGATGGAATCCACTCCTGTCTGCGGGGTGGATGTAAGAAAAGAGGTGGTCGCTCCCTTGCTTGCGCCTCTTTGGTAAAGGGAGGTGGTTACCGGAATCACGCCGCATGAACAAAGTGGCAATGGAACTCCGAAAATGGATGCTTTCACGACTGCTCCCAAGGACTGTTTCCCAAGCCAGCGTTCAACCCATTCCTGTTTGAAGATAACAGACAGCAATCCTGCAAGAAAAAACCCTAGGATCAGGTATGGAGCCATCTCCAGTAGTATGCTCCATGTTTCGCTTACGAAGGATGTTAACCAATTTCCCATGTCACTTTTACCGGCTGAGCTTGAACATTATGTCGGTTAGTTCCTGGTAATGTTGTTCACCCTTTCCTTTTTGTATAGAATCGGTCACACAAGTTTCTAGATGGTTGCGTACTATTTCTTTGGATACACCTCGAAGGACCTCTTGGATGGCTGCAATTTGTGTAAGAGTCTCCAGACAGTAACTCTCGTTTTCCACGAGCCTTGAATGCCTCCCAGTTGTCCTTGGATGATCTTCAGTCTTCGTAGCGCTTTCTTTTTGTGTTCTGGCAGTAGAATCAGCTTAAACTACCCCTTGGGGCTATTAAGACAAGCAGGCTTTTCGAAAATTCAGGGACTCCCTGAGCGCAAAATAAAACCGCCCTTTTTTTGCGGGAGGTGTTCATTAAGGTGGTGCGGGTGGACGGAATCGAACCGACGTAGCCAGCTTGGAAGGCTGGAGTTCTACCACTGAACTACACCCGCAGAAAAGTCGGGTATTTCGTGATAGAAATCATTATTGATCAAGCACTATTTTAATTTTTTGGCCGGATTTCAAAGCGAATTTTTACACTTCTTTAACCATGTTTTGCATTGCCTAAGAGTCTCGCGTTATCCATTCATCACTTCAGCCCGTTCAATGAAGTTGAATTAGTTGGGGCCGATTGTTCCATTGCAGAAATCGCTGAGCTGAAGCAACAAATTGTGGGGAACGATGGTTTGGGCGGGTCCATGTTGGAATGTGCCACGGGAGGATCGCTATACTTGCAGTCGGCGGACCAATTAGATTTGGAAGCGCAAGGCGCCTTCACCAAGCTACTGGAGGCGGTAGGCCATCAATTCAGGCTGATTTATTCTTCAGAAGCCGACCTGGAAGAGAAAATGGATGCAGGCGATTTTTCTCATGAGTTGTTTTACAAGAATGCTTTGTCAGTGATTTA
>CEUS01086017.1_pt1 | contig 14907 bp, 13 predicted proteins | sample 427031 | NCBI WGS metagenome assembly CEUS01 (sample SAMEA2622837, study PRJEB7988) | marine metagenome | biome: marine biome (ENVO:00000447); feature: marine epipelagic mixed layer (ENVO:xxxxxxxxx); material: "saline water (ENVO:00002010), including plankton (ENVO:xxxxxxxx)" | depth 140 m | reverse complement strand
ATCCATTCTTTGGTCACGTCCTCGACTTTAGTGTATATCCATTGAGGATTGTTATCTTTATCTATAATTATTGCTCTTATTCCCTCAGTAAAATCTTGGTGTCTAGTAACTTGAATGGCTAAGTCGAGTTCAAATTGAAAAACTTCTTCTAAGCTTAGGCTACCACTTCTACTACACTGTTCCCAAATTAGAAAAGCTGAAGTAGGAGAACCCCTTTTTAACCCTTCTACACCCCTTATAAACCATTCATCATCTGTTTCTAACTCTAATATATTATTAACAACTTTTATTAAAGAATCTTCATTGGTTATATTTTGAATAAGATCAATCCTAGACTTTAAGTTATCCTTAGGAAGGCCTACTTTACAAGTTTCCTCTTTGGAGTATTTACTAATAAGAGATTGTATTAATTTAATATTTTCGAGCTCATCTAAACTCCAATTTAATTTTATTAGCTGATCTTCAAACTTGTTCTTTGCTGAAGTGGAGAGGTAATAATCAGTCAATCCTATGAGCTGGGTATCTGATGCGTTGAGTTGTGTAGCTGTTAACATCATGTATAGACCTATATTTTTAGGTAATTTGGAAATGTAATAAGTAAAACCAACATCAGGAAATAACCCAACCCCGATTTCAGGCATAGCAAATTTAGTATTTTCAGTACTTATTTTGAAATCACACCCGAGCATTAAACCTACCCCACCTCCCATAGCTATACCATTAATCCAACAGATTACGGGTTTAGGGTAAGCATGAATCTGATAATCTAATCGATATTCACTCTCAAAAAATCTTTCTGCAAAAGGATTTGGACCTCCTGGGTGCTTTATCATAGATTCGTAAAGGGCACGAATATCCCCACCCGCACAAAAAGCTCTATCACCTGCACTTTCTATAATTATACAAACTATATCTTTCCTTTCAGCCCACTTATCAAGTCGAGGGCTTATTAAATCAATCATAGAAAGAGTTAAAGAATTAAGAGTTTCTGGAGAGTTGAGAATAATACGTCCCAACTTTTTTCCACCAGAAGCCTCAACTTCTTCAAACAGAACTAAATCGTCTCTAGGCATTACGCCATTTTGGTGGTCTTTTTTCTAGAAAAGCAGATACACCCTCTTTTTGATCTTGGGTATCGAATAATTCAACAAAAGGTTTCTTTTCTGATTCATAACTATTTTGCTGAGAACGTGCTGAATGTATCAATGCTTTACAAGCTGAGATACTTAAAGGGCTTTGATTACATACCTGTTCTGCAAGCTCAATTCCTTTTGTATAGCTCTCGCCAGTTTCTACTACTTCCTCAACAAGACCTATTTTAAGACCAAGTTCGGCATCTACTTGTTCTCCAGCTAGAATCATTCTTTTTGCCCATCCTTCTCCTACTAACCTAGGTAGTTGTTGTGTACCCCCTCCACAGGGAAGAAGGCCTACTTTAGGTTCAGGCAGAGCTAATTTTGCTTGTTTCTCAGCAATTCTGATATCGCATGCTAAAGCACACTCCAGACCGCCTCCCATTGCAAAACCATTTATTGATGCTATTGAAACTCCTCTAAAATTACTTAAGGTAGAAAAGGCAGTAGCGAATGAGGTTGCCATTTCATTTGCAGCTTCTTTTCCTCCCTTATCAAAAACTTTTAGGTCTGCGCCTGCAGAAAAAAACTTTTCTCCTTTACCAGTAATCACTAAACTAAAAATTTCTTTATTGTCATTTAATTCTTCAATTGATTTTTTAAGGAAGCTAAGACTTTCTTGATCCCAGGTGTTTGCTGGAGGATTATTAATAATTAACTTTGCTATATGATTATCTATCTCTATAAGTAATTTTTCTGACATTCTTTACCCCTATTGCACTAAGTTAGTAGCGTCTTCCATCATCATTCTCCTTCCTATGATCATACGCATGATTTCATTCGTTCCTTCAAGAATTTGATGGACTCTAACATCTCTTACGTAACGTTCTAAAGGATATTCTTGAATATATCCATAACCACCAAAAATTTGTAGAGCTTCATTGCAAACATTAAAACCCACATCCGTTGCAAATCTTTTAGCCATTGCAGAATAAGTGGTTGCTTCAGGATGATTATTGTCTACTTTATTAGCGGCTAATCTTACGAAATGCCTGGCTGCTACTAGTTCTGTTGTCATATCCGCTAACTTGAACTGTAAGGCCTGGAATTCTCCAATTTTTTTTCCGAATTGTTCTCTCTCGTTCATGTATTGTTGAGCTGAAGAAAGAGCTGCTTGGGCTGTACCTATTGAACAAGTGGCGATATTTATCCTCCCTCCATCCAGTCCTTGCATGGCTATCTTAAAACCTTGGCCTTCCTCTCCAATTAGATTATCTTTTGGAACTTTGACTTCGGTTAGATTAACTATTCTTGTAGGTTGATTTTTCCATCCCATTTTCTCTTCTTTCTTTCCATAATCTATACCTTTGGAGTTTGCAGGAATTAAGAAACAAGATATTCCACCAGCTCCTTCTTTCCCAGTTCTTGCCATGAGTATAAGGCAATCAGTTTCTCCAGAGCCTGAGATAAAAGATTTACTTCCGTTAATTATATAACCGTCATTAGTTTTTTTAGCTGTAGTTTTGATTGATGCAGCATCCGAACCAGCACCAGATTCTGTTAAACAATAAGAGGCTAGTTTTTTTCCAGAACTAAGAGAAGGGCACCATTCTTTTTTTAGCTTTTCTTTACCAAATTTACTCAACATCCATAAGGCCATATTATGAATAGTTATAAAAGCAGTAGTACTTGTGCAACCTGTTGATAGTTGTTCAATAATAATACTTGCGTCCAATCTTCCAAGATTCATACCACCGTCTTCTTCAGGAACATATAAAGAGCAGAATCCAAGTTCTCCAGCTTTTTCTATTACTTCTTTGGGGAAGTAACTTTCAGAGTCCCATTTCGCTGCAAAAGGAGCTAGTTCTTTAGCAGCGAATTCTTTTGCTAAGTTTTGAAATACTATCTGGTCTTCAGACAAATCAAAATTCATTTTCTACTTCAATTTTATTGTTAGATTAGCTCCTTCACTATCTCCACCCTGAAACCATCTTTCAGTTACTGTTTTGGTCTCAGTATAGAACCTAACAGCTTGCTTTCCATAAGCGTGGAGATCTCCATAAAACGAACCCTTCCAACCAGTAAAAGAGAAGAAAGGTAAAGGAACAGGGATAGGAATATTTATTCCAACCTGTCCTACTTCTATTTCGTGTCTATATTTTCGAGCTGACCTGCCAGAGCTTGTAAAGATAGAAGTTCCATTCCCATAAGGATTAGCATTGACTAAATCTATTGCCTCTTCGAGAGTTTCTACATTGATAGCTAAAAGGACAGGTCCAAATATTTCAGTTTTATAAATCTCTGAATCTGTTTTTACTTCTGAGAAAAGAGTTGGACCAACCCAATTACCTTCTGGATAATCATTTACTTTGCATTCACTCCCATCTAGCAAGCACTTAGCTTCAGATTTACCTTTTTCTATTAAAGAAAGAACTCTATCTTTAGCTGCTTTACTTATCAGAGGACCGTATCCTGATTCTGGAGAATCCCATGATCCAGGAGAAACTTTTTGCATTTCAGTTTTTACATCTTCAATCCAATTCTTAGACTCACCTACAAAAATAGCAACACTGATAGCCATACATCGCTGTCCTGCTGCCCCAACAGAAGCACCCACCAAGTTATCTATTGTTCTCTGTTTATCAGCATCTGGCATCACAACCATATGATTTTTTGCTCCTGCAAATGCTTGTACTCTTTTTAAATTATCTGTTCCTGTTTTGTATATATATTGACCCACTGGAACTGAGCCTACGAATGATATCGCTTTTATATCTTTATGAGTAAGTACTTGATCTACCTGTTCTTTAGTTCCATGGATAACTTGAAGTAATCCTTTTGGTGCTCCCGCTTCAATAAAAAGTTCCGCTAAACGATTTGGAGTCATAGGGTCTTGTTCAGAAGGCTTAAGAACGAAAGTATTGCCACATGCTATTGCCATGGGAAACATCCATAAGGGGATCATTGCAGGAAAATTAAAAGGTGTTATTCCAGCACACACTCCCAAAGGTTGTGTATAGCTATAAGAGTCTATTTCTTTTGCAACATTTTCTAGCGTTTCTCCCATGAGCATTGGAGAAATATTAGCTGCTTGTTCAACAACCTCTATTCCTCTCCAAACATCTCCCTTAGCGTCCTCAAAAGTTTTCCCATTTTCTTTACTTAGAATCTCGGCTAATTCTTCTTGATTTCTTTTTAGTAGAAATTGATATTCCATCATCAACCTGGCTCTTTCTGGAGGAGGTGTTTCTTTCCAAGAAACAAATGCTTTAGCAGCACTAGATACTGCTTTATCTACTTCATCTCTTGAAGCACAAGGCACCTCGCATAAAACTTCTTGAGAAAGAGGATTGGTAACTTCTAAATAATCTTTGGAATTACTTTCAATGAATTCTCCGTCTATTAATAGAGGTAGTTTATTTACCATTTACTCTCCTATTTTGTCTTTAAAGTTAGTCATTTTTATCTATTTTTCCTCTTGCAACAAATATCTAGGTGGTTATAGTAGTTTCCCCTTTATATTAGTGCTAGCAAAGGAGAAAAAAATGTTTAAAACTCGCATAACAGAATTATTTGGAATTAAACATCCAATTATACAGGGTGGAATGCAATGGGTGGGAACTGGCGAGCTTGTTTCTGCTGTTTCTAATGCAGGAGCATTAGGAATTTTAACAGCTTTAACCCAACCAACACCCGAAGCCTTATCAAAAGAAATTGAAAGAACTAGAGCAATGACAGACCAACCGTTTGGAGTAAATCTTACTGTTCTGCCTGCAATCGAACCTCCGCCATATGAAGAATACGCTCAAGCTATAGTAGGTTCAGGAATAAAGATTGTAGAAACGGCTGGGAGAAGCCCAGAGCCTTTTATGGAGCTCTTTAAAGAATATGATGTAAAAGTAATACATAAGTGCACATCAGTACGTCATGCTCTTAAGGCTCAGAGTGTAGGTTGTGATGCTGTAACAATTGATGGATTCGAATGTGCTGGTCACCCAGGGGAAGATGATATTCCTTCTTTAGTCCTACTTCCTCAAACTGTAGAAGCTTTAGATATACCTGTTGCAGGATGTGGAGGTTTTTCTGATGCAAAGAGTCTAGTAGCTGCACTGGCTTTAGGAGGGGAAGCTATAGTAATGGGAACTAGATTCATGGCGACCAAAGAGTCGTTAATTCATCAGAATGTAAAAGTAAAAATGACCGAGGCGGATGAAAGGTCAACAAATTTAATGTTTAGGACTATGCATAACACCGCAAGAGTTTTCAAAAACTCAGTTTCAGATGAGGTTGTGGAAATAGAATCTTCAGGAAATGCGACTTTTGAAGATATAAAAGACTTAGTTGCTGGAACAAGAGGAAGGGTAGTGTTTGAAGAAGGAGATCTTGAACATGGCATTTGGTCAGCAGGTATCTCTGTTGCAAGGGTTAAAGATGTAGTGTCTTGTGATGAATTAGTTTCCAGGTTAGTTAGTGATGCAGAAGAAATAATAGCAGGACGTTTGCAGGCCGTAAGAGCTTCATAAGGAAAGAATATGGATAACATTAAAGTCTACTTAATAGCTAATTTAAAAATACAAGATAAAGATGTTTATCATAAATACGAAAAAGGTTTTTTCCCACTCTTAAAAAAACATGGAGGAGAATTTATTACCTATGATGATTCTATAAATCATTTAGAAGGAAATAACCCCTTAGAAGGAAGGGTAATCCTTTTTTCCTTTCCATCAGAGGAAGCAGCAAAAGATTGGTTCTCTGACCCTGAATATCAAGAATTAGCTGAACATAGAAGAGAAGGAGCACCTTTAGTTTCATTAACTATGGTAAAGGGCTTACCTCCACGAGAATAACCTTATAATTTAAGACTTTTTTAGGGATAAATTATGCCAGAATTTGCTAAACAGCTTTATCAAGAAAGACCCCAAGAGATAGCTCTTCGTTTTGAAGACAAGACCATGAATTGGTCAGATATCGATATAACTTTAAATAAGATTGCTAATGGTCTTAATAAGCTAGACTTAGGTTCTCAAAGAAGAATTGCAGTATTTGCTGAGAATGCATTAGAAACTGCTGTGGCTAATTTAGGCGGTTTAATTGCTGGTGCTTCCGTTGTACCTGTTAACTTTCATTTGACTTCAGAAGAAGTAGCTTACATTTTAGAAGATTCAGGAGCTTCTGTACTTTTTGTAGGTCCAGAAACAATGGATCGTGGTCTTAAAGCTGCTGAGATTGCTGGTATTAGAGAAGTAATAGGGTGGAATATTGAAGAAAAAGATCAACAAATTATTCATTGGAATGAATGGTTAGAAAGTTTGCCTGATAATGAACCTCTAATGGATTTAAAGCCTTTACCTAATCTTCTTTATACATCTGGAACAACAGGCAGACCTAAGGGAACAGATCTTCCACCTACAATGTTTGCTGCAGGAAATACCATTAAAGAACATTTAGATAACTTAAAAGACAGTCCAAATGTTGGATTAGGCACTCATCTTGTGGTTGGACCTATGTATCACACTGGCCCTCTTTCAGGAGCAAGATTATTAGCTGCTGGAGTGACTTCAGTTATTTTAGGAAAATTTAATGCTGAAAATACCCTTAGAGCTATTCAGGAATATTCAGTTGGAACAACAATCATGGTTCCTACTCATTTTGTTCGACTACTAGCTTTACCAGATGATGTTAAAAAGAAATATGATATTTCATCTATAGTGTCTGTAGGACATACTGGTGCAAAGTGCCCAGTCGAAGTAAAAAAAGAAATGATTGAATGGTGGGGCCCTGTTTTCTTTGATGCCTATGGTGCTAGTGAAGTTGGGACTACTTGTAGGATAGATTCAGATGAATGGCTAGAACATCCTGGTTCTGTAGGAAAGGCTATTCCGCCTTTTACAGCACTGATCTTAGACGAAGACGGCAAAGAACTTCCTCCCAACACAGAAGGTAAATTATATTTTAAAGATGATACTGGTAGAGGGGTGATTTATCACAATGATCCTGAAAAATCTAAGGCAGCTCATATTGCTCCAGGTGTATTTACTCTTGGAGAGATAGCTTATATGGATGAAGAAGGATATGTCTATTTAACGGACAGATTTAGTGACATGATTGTTTCAGGAGGAGTTAATATTTATCCTGCTGAAGCAGAACAAGCTCTGATTGAGCATCCTTATGTTCTTGATGTAGCTTGTATAGGGATTCCTAATGAAGAAATGGGTGAAGAACTTAAAGCTCTTATCATAGTAGATGAGTCACAGAATAAAGCTTCAGAAAAAGAACTTATAAGTTGGTGTAGAGATAAGATATCTCATTTCAAGTGCCCAAGGAGTGTAGAATTTGTTAATGATTTGGGTAGAAATACAATGGGCAAGATCAACAAAAGAAAACTTAGAGCACCATATTGGCAAGATTCATAATTTATCTAAATTTAGAGTGGAATAAGAATGAATCAACAAATGAAAGGTATTAATCATCAGTTAGCTGATCCTAATGATCCCCCTGAAGACCCTAAAGCAGCTGCTACTGTTCTATTAGTTAGAGATAAAAAACCTGAAGGAATAGAGGTTTTTTTAATTGAAAGGGCTTCAAGAACAAATTTTGGAGGTGCCTTTGTATTTCCTGGGGGTAAAGTTGATTTAGAAGATGGTTCAGAAGAAATAGAAAAGATATGTAAAGGACCTTCAGATTCAGAAGCCTCTTTTTCTCTTGGTATAGATAGCGGAGGGTTAGCATATTGGGTAGCCTGTATAAGAGAATGTTATGAAGAAGCAGGCATTCTTCTTGCTTATAGAAAGGATGGTTCTGACTTTAATCCAGAAAATAGTAATGAAAAAAATCTTTATATAGATTACCGAAAAAGACTAAACCAAGGAGAGTCAATATTGCAAGAAATGAGTACAAAAGAAGAAATTCTTTTGGCAACCAATAGATTGGCATATTTATCTCATTGGATCACACCAAAAATTGAAAAAAAAAGATATACGACCAGGTTTTTTGTAGCCCAGGCTCCTTCAGGGCAAACCGCCTTACACGATGGAAATGAAAGTATTAATAGTTTATGGATCAGCCCAGAAGATGCTCTTGAAAAACATAAAAAAAGAGAGCTATTAATGTTAATGCCAACAATAAAAAATCTTGAAACTATATGTGGTTATAGGGACACAGACACTTTGTTAAAAGAAAAAATATCGATGAATCCCAAAGATATTAGAACAATAGAACCTAAGTTTTTTATGGAAGATGGTAAATTGAAGGGAGTTTTGCCAGGAGAACCCGGTTATGATGAGCATTAATAAAAGTATTAATAATGAAATCTGAAGAAATTGTTCAGTTATCTCCCTTGGTTAGGAGAATAACAGCAGGAAATTCTAGTGTATTTACAGGTCCTGGGACTAATACTTATCTTATCGGAATTAATGATGTGACAGTCTTAGACCCCGGACCTGCGATAGAAAAGCATATTCATAACATCATAAATTCATCAAAAAAATTAAAACAGATTGTCGTTACACATACTCACCCAGATCATTCCCCCGGAGTTAAACTTCTACAAAATGAACTAGATATTCCTGCTTATGGAATGATAAATGATGCTACTAAAGATCAAGATAAAAGTTTTAATCCTGCTCGAATTTTATTTGATGGAGACATCCTTGAAGAAGAAGGATATACCTTAGAAGTAATACACACTCCAGGGCACGCTTCTAATCATTTGTGTTACCTCTTGAAAGAAGAAAAGATGATTTTTACAGGGGACCATATAATGCAAGGTTCAACGGTAGTAATTGCTCAACCTGATGGCCATATGAAATCTTATATAGATTCCTTATTAAAATTAAAAGATTATTCTTTAGAAACAATTGCTCCCGGACATGGTGAGCTGATGTCTAATCCTCACAAAGTTGCAGACTGGATTGTCCAGCATCGAGAAGAGAGAGAAGCTAAAGTTTTAGAAGTATTAAGAGACTTTAAATCAGGTAACCCTGATTCCTTAGTTGAAAGGGTTTATGAAGATGTTGACTCTGGACTTTTTCCGATAGCCAAGTGGTCTTTAGAATCTCACTTAATCAAGTTGCAAGAGGAAGGTAAAGTAACTAAAAAAGGAAAAGAGTATATCTTAAATTAAGAACACGGAAGAAGTTAGATTAATTATTTCAACAATACCCCAGTTCCTCCTACACCACAGTAGCCATTAGGGTTTTTAGCAAGGTATTGTTGATGGTAATGTTCGGCATAATAGAATTCTTTTGCATCGATTATTTCTGTAGTGATTATTCCTAAGTTTTCTGCATGAAGGTTTTCCTGGTATTTTTCTCTAGTTTGATTTGCCTTAGTCTTTTGTGAATCATTAAAGAAATAAATACCAGATCTATACTGAGTTCCAACATCATTGCCTTGTCGCATTCCTTGAGTTGGATCATGTTCTTGCCAAAAAGTTAAGAGCAATTGTTCATAGTTCATTATTTCTGGATTAAATACCACAAGTACAGTTTCATTATGTGCTGTCATACCAGAACAAACTTCTTTGTAATTAGGATTCGGTGTTAGTCCTGCAGAATAACCTACGGCAGTTGAATACACCCCATCCAATTCCCAAAACTTCTTTTCTACTCCCCAAAAGCACCCCATTCCAAAAAGGGCTTTTTCTAAACCTCTAGGAAAAGGGGGTTTCATAGGAGTTCCTTTCACAAAATGTTTTTCCGGAACTTCCATTTCCTGTTTCCTACCTTGCAAAGCCTCAGAATGATCAGGAAGAATAGATTTCTTGTTTATTAAATCAATTAAAGACATTAGGTATTTATTCTATTTTTTATAAGATCTTTCACAACTTCAGGTTCTGCCAGTGTAGTAGTATCTCCTAGATCATCAATTTCATTAGTAGCTATCTTTCTAAGAATTCTTCTCATTATCTTTCCCGATCTAGTTTTAGGTAAACTCGGTGACCATTGAATTATATCCGGTTTTGCTATAGCTCCTATTTCTTTTGCCACGAGATCTACTAAATCTTTTTTTAGGGCTTCATTAGCTCTTTTATCTTTCATTATAGTGACATAACAGTATATACCTTGCCCCTTGATTGCGTGTTCGTATCCGACTACTGCAGCTTCGGCTACAACAGGATGTAGAACTAGAGCGCTTTCGATCTCAGCAGTCCCTAATCTATGACCTGAAACATTCAATACATCATCAACCCTTCCAGTTATCCAATAGTAACCATCTTTATCCCTTTTTGCTCCATCTCCAGTTGTGTAGTAACCAGGAAAATTAGAGTAATAAGTTTTTATACATCTTTCATGATCGCCAAAAACTGTTCTAATCTGAGAAGGCCAACTGCTCTTGATAACTAGACTTCCTTCACCTTCACCTTCTATTTCTTTACCTTTACTGTCTAGTATAGCCGGGCTTATTCCAAAAAAAGGTTTGGTTGCACTTCCTGGTTTCTGAGGTGTGCAGCCAGCAAGAGGAGCAATCATGATGCTACCAGTTTCTGTTTGCCACCAAGTATCTACAATAGGACATTTACCATTACCTACTACATTGTAATACCACTCCCAGGCTTCAGGGTTAATAGGTTCGCCTACAGTTCCAAGCACTCTTAAAGATTCTCTAGATGTAGATTCTAAAGGTTTATTTCCTAGAGACATTAAGGCTCTAATGGCAGTAGGTGCAGTATAGAAAATGTTTACTTTATGCTTATCTATAATTTCCCAGAATCTCGAAGGTTTGGGGTAAGTAGGGATTCCTTCAAACATCAAAGTTGTAGCTCCATTCAACAAGGGGCCATAAACAATATAAGAATGACCAGTAATCCAACCTACATCAGCAGTGCACCAATAAATATCTCCTTCCTTGTAGTCGAAAATTAACTTATGCGTCATAGCAGATTGAAGAAGATATCCTGCAGTAGTATGAAGCACTCCTTTTGGTTTTCCGGTAGATCCAGAAGTGTAGAGTATAAAAAGAGGATCTTCTGAATCCATAGGTTCAGGTTCACATAATTCAGATACTTCTTGGATTATTTCCTCATAAACAACATCTCTATCAGCATACCAATTTATTTTTGACCCAGTTCTCTTGACCACAAAGACAGAATGAACGTTTGGACAATTCTCTAAAGCTTGATCTACATTTTCTTTAAGGGGTATGACTTTAGAACCTCTAACCCCTTCATCAGCAGTTATTACTACCCTACAATCAGAATCTAAAATTCTATCTTTTAGGGATTCCGGAGAAAACCCTCCAAATACAACCGAATGTATTGCCCCAATTCTTGAGCAAGCTAGCATTGCATAGGCGGCTTCAGGGATCATAGGCATATAAATGCAGACTCTATCTCCTTTTTTTATTTTTCTTTTCTTTAGAGCATTAGCAAATCTACAAACTGATTTATGTAATTCTTCGTATGTAATCTCTTTTGACTTATCTGGATCATCACTTTCCCAAATAATAGCTATATCATTTTTCTTTGTATTTAAGTGTCTATCGATACAATTTACACTAGTATTAAGTTTTGCTTCCTTAAACCAACTTATCTTACCCATAGAAAAATCTTCTTCTGAAATGTCTGTCCATTTTGAATCCCACTGAAGATATTTTTTGGCTTGTTCTTCCCAAAAAGTATTTGGATCTTCTATAGATTTTTTATAAAGATCTTCATACCCTTGAGCTGTTATTGAAGAAGATTTCTTTATAGTGCTTGGAATATCATAAATTTTTTCTTGAGCCATATTTTAATTTTATCAAAGCAGAGAAGGAGAAGGATTAAAATACATCTTTCTGCCTTCAGGGTTATTAAAATAGTCTAATAATTTTTCAGTTAACACATCGAAATCCTCCAAGTTATTAGCTAGATCTATATATTCTGTGTTTACAATCATTACAGGAGATCTTTCAAAAGATAGAAAAAATTCTTTATATGATTCATTGAGAGAATCTAAGTATTCAAAATCTATACTTTTCTCAATTTGAATTCCTCGTAACATTACTCTTTCATATAAAGTCTCAGTATTAGCCTGAAGATAAATTACCAGGTCCGGACTAGGAAGGTCTAAGGATAGATAGTTATATATTTGTAGGTATAACTCAAACTCAGTTTCAGATAAAGTGACTTTGGCAAATAACATATCCTTGTCTAATAAAAAATCTGAAATTCTTGCTGAATTGAAGATACTACCTTGTTTAAAGTCCTCTACATATTTTACTCTTTGAAATAAAAAGAAGAGCTGTGTAGCTAATGCCGCTTGTTTGGGGTTTCTATAAAAATCACCTAAGAAAGGGTTTTTAGATGGTTCTTCTAATATTACTTCGTATCCTAAGGATTCTGCTAATTTTGAAGAGAGGGTAGTTTTACCAACTCCAATAGGGCCCTCAACAGCAATAAATTTTGGTACCTTGTTATAGGCTTTTAAATCTATCTTTCTTGTTCCCACAAAATTTCCTTAATATTGAATATTGTATTCAATATTTTACCCTTTAATAAGAGATAAACTTTAAAGAGATTTTTTGAGATTTTGAGAGAACTTTAGAAAGTGGAGAACTTTTTAGACAGATCCAAACTGTTGCTTTTCGTGAATTTCTTCTAAAGTCTTGCAATCAATACACCTAGTAGCAGTTGGCCTCGCCTCAAGCCTTCTTATTCCTATCTCTATTCCGCAAGCACTGCAAAAGCCATAATCATTTTGATCAATTGATTCAACAGCTGAGTCTATTTTGTTTAACAGTCTTCTTTCTCTTTCTCTTGTTTTTAGTTCTAAAGTGAAACCTTCTTCATGTGTGGCTCTGTCAGATTCATCAGGAAAATTGCCGGCAATATCTTGAAGTTTATCAGCTGTCCTATCTTGTTCTACCACTAAAAGCGAGTGCCATCTTTCAAGAATTTCAATAAAATGTTTCTTTTGCCTTGCATTCATATATCTTTCAGTTTTTTTTATTTTATAAGGTTGAATTGAAGCTAGAAAATTCTTTTCACCTTGATATTTTGGTTTTGCTGAAACTTTTAATTTCTTCTTTTTTGCTACAGTTTTTTTAACCTTCTTTTTTACTGTGGTTTTTGTAACTTTCTTTTTTGCTACAGCTATAGATAATTTTTTATTTTTATCTGTTTCTATCTTTTTTGGAGGAGATTTCTTTTGCTTTTGTTTTTTTATCGCCATGATGATTTGTATAAAGATACTTCAATATCAGACCCAATGAAGGCGCGGCAATTTATCAGATAATTTATCTGATATCTACAAAAAATTATTTTTAATTTGCATGTAGCTTTCTTTTGGTAGTCTTGGGCCAAAGTTTTCTACTTTTTTTGAGGCAGCATAACAACCAAATTTTGCTGATGAAGGTAAATCATTCCCTTCTATCAGTGAATTAAGTACAGCTCCTGCAAACATATCTCCAGCACCATTGGTGTCTATTGCTTCAGCTTTAAAACCTTCTATAAATTCACTATTGCCATCCTTTGAGACCATACATCCTTTCTCATGCAGGGTAATTAAACTTGAAGATACCAGAGCTCCTAAATACTTTTCTGCTGCATACAAATCCTTAGTTTCAGAGAAAGAAAGAGCTTCAGACTCATTACAGAATAGCAAATCGCATTTAATGTTAATTAATTCCATTATCTCCTTCCTAAAGATATCAGCAATATTGGGGTCAGAAAGAGATATAGCTACTCTAGTTTGATTAGATGAAGCAATTTTTATAGCTTTTTTACAAGTTTCTAAAGCGGAAGGTGAAGTAACAAGATAACCTTCAATGAAAATATATTTAGAAGATTTAATTATGCCTTCATCTAAGTCAGAGATATTCAATGTATTACTTATGCCTAGACAAGTACACATAGTTCTTTCAGCATCAGGTGTTACCATAATGACACTTCTTCCTGTAGATAGATTAGAAGACTTATCTATAGCTGTAGGGTTGAAAAGAATACTATTAGATTCTAAATTCTTTAGGTAATAATTCCCAAGATCATCATCTCTAACTTTACAAGTGAAATGACAGTTAGACCCAAAACTACTGGCAGCATAAATAGAGTTTGTAGCTGAACCTCCGCATGCTAAGACGGGTTCCCCATACTCTAATTTAAGGAAATTTATAAGGTTATTTTGTTCCTTTTCTTCTATCAACATCATGGTGCCAAAAGGGATAGAGTGCTCATCTAAATATTTTTTTAGCTTATCTTTAACGCTAAACTGTACATCAACTATAGCGTTTCCAATTGAACAGATATCTAATTCCATTTTTGTTTATCCTATAAGAAGATTTAAGATATTAGATTGAATAACAATAAATCACAAGATAGTAGTAATTTAAAATGAAGATTAGCTTAAGACATTTTATTCTTTTCTCTCTATTCCTTTTATTGATAATACTTTTTGCGTTTATCTCGTTAATTAATTCCAAAGTTACAAATAAGCTTGACGGTGTTTTGTGGACAGTCCCAGCAAAAGTTTATTCAAGACAAATGGTCATTGCAGAAGGAATAGAAATAAATAAAGGGATGATGATTAAAGAACTTTCTTTGCATTCGTATATAAAGAAGTCTTTACCTAAGAATCCAGGAGACTACTCTTTTAAGAATGACTCTCTTTCAATCTTCTTAAGAGGTCATGAAGATCAAGAGGCAGGTTTATTTAAAGTAAATTTTAGTAAAGACAAAGTAGTTAGCATAAAAAGAAGTGATGGGATCAAACTGGATTTAATTCAATTAGAGCCTTTAGCTATTGGAGGAATGTTTCCTTCCCATATGGAAGATCGCTTAATAGTAAACTGGCACCAGGTTCCAGAATCTCTTATTGAAATTCTTCTATCAATAGAAGATCAAACTTTTTTTGAACATCAC
>CEUS01177921.1_pt1 | contig 14909 bp, 10 predicted proteins | sample 427031 | NCBI WGS metagenome assembly CEUS01 (sample SAMEA2622837, study PRJEB7988) | marine metagenome | biome: marine biome (ENVO:00000447); feature: marine epipelagic mixed layer (ENVO:xxxxxxxxx); material: "saline water (ENVO:00002010), including plankton (ENVO:xxxxxxxx)" | depth 140 m | reverse complement strand
CTTGAATAGAGACTATTCCTTGCTGACCAAGGTTCAGTCCATTTTCCTTGACGGCCATTTCGTGATTGAACATGGAGCACGCAGCAGGGCAAGCCTGTTCTTCAACTTTAACGGAACTGCTGGCATTTGGCGCAAATCGTGTATTGAGGATTCAGGTGGCTGGCAGCACGATACTTTGACCGAGGACTTGGATCTTAGCTACAGGGCGCAGATGGGGGGATGGCGGTTTGTGTTCCTGGATGATGTGGTGTCGCCGGCAGAGGTGCCGGTCGAGATGAATGCCTGGAAGAATCAGCAATTCAGGTGGTCGAAGGGTTCTGTACAGACGGCACGAAAGCTTCTCATGAAGGTGGTTCGAAGCAACCTGCGGCCGCGCGTCAAGGTCGAGGCCGTGATCGCACTGACTGCAAACTTCGCGTATCTTTTGATGGCTCTGGTCGCCCTGTTGATCTTCCCTGCCGTACTTTCGCGTCTGGACCTGGGTTGGTACAGGGTGTTCGTTGTAGACCTGCCTCTTTTTTTTGCGGCCACTGGAGCCGTTTCTCGTTTCTACATATACTCTCAAAAAGAGGTATATGCAGATTGGAAGACACGCATCAAGTACATTCCCTGTGTCCTGGCTGTCGGAATGGGGATTTCCTTCAATAACGCTTGCGCTGTGGTTGAGGCGCTCGGGGGACGCGAGTCTGAATTTAGAAGGACTCCGAAATATCATGTTGTTAATCAAGGTGATAGTTGGCAGGCTAAGCGATACGGTGTCAGCAATAATTTCCTGCCCTTCCTTGAGGTGACGATCGGCGCTTATTTTTGCTGGGTCATATCCTTTTCTATACGTAGTGGCGTCTATTTTCCCGTACCGTTTCTGGTACTGTTCTGTTCGGGTTTCTTCTACGTGGGTTTGATGTCGCTCTTTCAGGGTCGGTGGGAAAGGCTTCGACTGGCCTCAACTAAAGTGGAGACAGCTCCGGCTGATTGACGGGTGTGGTCTCCGAAGGGTCCGAAATTCGCCAGTTCCTCTCAGATGCCCTACCACGAAGCACCGTTCTCAATTGAAAAAATCAGCAGAATGGTACGCAAATCTTCCACTATGGAGTCGACGGGGGGGTCTGATCCCATCCTGAGATAGCTGGTGGTTTTTTTATTTAACTCTTGGAAATGCTGAATATGCCAGGTAGGTCTTTTACAAGAGCAGGCGGTATGGCTACAGTAATCTCGATATTCCTCGTGTCGAGGACTGTTGTCTGGCTTCTCTGGCAGGAAGTAAGGGTACAGGAAATTCGGTCCTAACCCATGGAGCAATGTTCAGTGGATTGTATTCGGGGGCATTTGTCCTTGTCTGAGGGTATTGTTCGGATATATTAGAGCGTTCATCAGTAAACTTCTATCCAATTACAGGCCCTGAGGAGATGAATCGGCTTTCAGACATCGCCGGCAGTCGCTACGCACTGACATATGCAGCAGCAGTTGTGTTACATTTGCTGTTTTTCCAGTTGTATGTGCCGATAAGAGGGATTGTGGTTGACGAAAACTCGGTTCAAGCGCAGCCCATGTCCTTCGAATTTGTAGATCTGCCAAATGATTCTCCATCTGACATACCATCTGCGAAGACCCCTATTCTTGCTGAACGGTCTTCTAGCTCAAGAGATGAGAGGGATCTCGAATTACCAGAGTCCCACTTGCCGTTTTCTGAAGGAGAGGTCGCATCCAAGGAGGATATGCGGACCCTGATCGGTCAGCAAGGGGATGGCGGTATGGAGGGTAAGGAGTCTCGTTCGAAGGAGAGGCCAGCCCAGGCTGAACAGGAGACGCCATCTTTCAAAAATTTCGACAATGCTACCGACTTTGCATCGATTATCCGCCAGGGCAAGGAAGCTGCGAAACGCCAGGAGGCAATGTTCGGGATCCCAACTATTCCCACCTCGCTGCAGCTTAACAACCGAGAGAGCCGGGCGCTCGAAAGAGGGGGGCTGCAACTCAGTACCTATGATTGGGAATTCGCTCCTTATCTGGCATATTTGAAGGCACACATTGGTAGTCACATCAATCCGCCGGCCGCTTTTACACAGTATGGTCTTATAGAGGGTCAAACCAGAGTTCGGTTCAAGATCATGCGAGATGGCACCCTGCGCGATCTCGCGGTACTTGGATACAAGGGTAGCCGTGAACTCAGAGACACGAGCACACGTGCGGTTGATTACTCGGCGGATTTCAGGCCTCTGCCTACACATTTCCCTGAAGAATATCTTGAGATCACCGCGTTCTTCGATTATGTGATCAGAAGAAGACCTCGATAACCGGGCAGGACAATCAAAACGCGATATATAGGAGTATATTATATGGGCTGGGAATTATTCGATCAGGGTGGATTGATAATGTATCCTTTGACACTCTGTTCGGTTCTGGCCGTGGCGATCTCACTTGAACGCGTGTTTTGTCTCCGCCGGACCCGTATTATCAGGCCCGAAATTGTCAGTGTACTTGAGAATATCAAAGGACCAGAAGATTTCGGTCTTGCACTGTCGGTATGCAATCAGCACGATGGCCCCTTCGCACACGTGATCAGAGGAGGGCTCGATAACCGGCATTTGCCCCTTGATGAGATCAAGGAGGCGATCCTGGATCAGGGCAGGCAGGAGATGGGGTCACTAAAAAAGGGCATGGTGGTTCTGGAAACGGTAGCCAGTGTCTCGCCCCTTCTGGGGTTGCTGGGTACCGTATTGGGGATGATCAAGGTCTTTCAAGAGATTTCTGTTGTAGGTGTAGGACAAGGCAATTTGCTTGCAGGGGGAATAGCTGAGGCAATTCTGACCACAGCAGCGGGTCTGTTCATCGCGATACCTTCACTTGTACTCTACAATTACTTTACATCCAAAGCTGAAAGCCTGATTCTGGAAATTGAGAAGTATTCAAATGGACTCCTGAAGAAGCTCAGAGGATTCCAGGTGGCTGATCCCGTTTCGGAAGGATTCGAGGAGGAGGCCAACTGATGCAGTTTGCGGATCACCCCAGGAAGCGACCAACTATCAATATCACTTCATTGATAGATGTGCTATTTCTGCTGCTCACTTTCTTCTTGGTAACCACGTCTTTCATAGAGCAGTCCGCTCTTAAGGTGGAACTTCCATCCATGCAGAACTCTGAAACGGTTCAACAGGAGAGGCGTTTCATTTTGGATATGGGCTCAAACGGTGAAATGAGCTACGACGGAGTCGGCGTGGACAGGAATTCTCTCGTCGAACGGCTCACAGGTTCGGTCGAGGAAATCAACGCAGGAGGAGGATTAGTATTGAGGGCGGACGAGACGATCCCGCACGGAGAGGTGATGACAGTTCTGGATTTGATTAAAGGGGCAGGAGTAAGGAGATTTGTGATTGCCACTGTTCAGCCTGGTGAGTAATTGTCCAATGAGAGTCGTAGAAGCAATGACATCAGGGAACATTGCGAAGAAGGAAGCCGCCAAATAGACGTTCTTGGCGGCTTTTTCATATCATCAAAAGAAAATTAAGCAAGAAACTACGCTTTTTTTTATATTTGTTCACCTTGTAAGTGATCAGTTACTTTGTCCAAATGATCTGGCAGGAGGAAGCATGCGTTCGTTGCACAGAATATTGGTTTTATTGATGATGCTGGCGTTGGCCGCATGCGGAGGCGAGGGTGGAAACCAGGCCCGTGACAGGCAGGGAAGAGGGGGCGGCCGGAATGCGGCTGCGGTCCCGGTTAAAGTCGAAAAGGTCGCAAGAAGAGAGATCTCCAATTACATCCTGGCCAACACTACCCTTGAAGCCTTTCAATGGGTGGATGTGCGATCCAGGACCTCCGGGCAGGTGGTCTCTATCCTTAAGGAGGAGGGAGATCCGGTACGGGTCGGAAGTGTACTCGCAAGGCTGGATGCTGAGGCGGCAAGGCTCCAGGTGACACAGATGGAGGTGGCATACCAGGACGCGCGGCGAACATTTCAACGCGATGAGAAGATGTATCAGCAGAAGTTGGTCAGCGACGAGCGATTTGAGAATTCGAAGGCACAATTGGATCGAACCTTTGCACAGTTGGAACAGGCGAAGCTCAATCTGAGTTACACGACCATTTCCTCGCCGGTCGAGGGGACATTGACGATCCGGAGTGTGGAGGTCGGGAACATGGTCACCAATAATCTTGTGGTTTTCTCTGTTGCCGATTTTGATCCCCTCCTTGCTCGGATTCGAATTCCCGAGAAAAATATCGGCAAGGTGGCAGTCGGCCAGGGGGCACGCATCCAGGTCGAGTCGGCACCCGACAGGATCTTTGGGGGACATGTGAAGATGATCAGCCCCGTGGTTGATCCCGAGAGCGGGACGATTAAGGTGACCATAGAGATCCCCGGAGGAGGGGATGGTCTGCTGAGACCGGGCATGTTTGCGTCGGTGTACATTATTACAGAGACGCACGAAGACGCGCTGGTTATACCCAAGAAATCTCTGGTTCTGGAGGGTGAGGGCAATCAGATCTTCATATACAAAGAGAACAAAGAATCGGGCATGGGAAAGGCCACACGCCGCAAGGTGGAAGTTGGTTTCGCCGATAATGAATGGCTCGAGGTGCTCTCCGGGATCTCGGATACCGACAGGGTGATCACGGTGGGTCAGGAAGGGTTGAGGCCAGGTACGGCCGTGAGGTTGGTAGGTGTTGGTGTAGTGGCATCGGGGGGCCGCAAGGGAGAACGGGATTCCACCTCTGCAAGTGGTCGTATGGGGGGAGATCGTAACGGGCAGCATGGTGACGGCGCGGGGAATCGTGGGCTATCGGGCGCGTCCGTCAGCGATTCGGAGGCAATAAAGGGCCTGCAGGAACGCATGTTCGGGCGATTCCCTGACCTGAAAAAGGCCTACGAAGAACAGCTGAAGAAGGATCCTGAACTCGCGACGAACCTGGGCAAATGGCGTGCATTCCTTGGCCAGATGCGAGAAAAAGGAGTTCTTCCTGCAAGACGCGGAGGTTGACCGGCCATCAGACCCCTCACGACCTGTAATTCTCTCCTCAATCTGGAAATCCATTCACTTTCTGGTTTCCTATGAAAGGTCCACCAAAATCTCGCCCTGGCTTTCCGTGTGCTCGTTGGTCCATCTGGTTATTTGAAATTGGGCAAACCCAGAAAGTCTTCCTCGTGGATTCTGCTTCCTTGGTTCATTTTGAACAACGGATACATCTTTCATGAAGCTCATTGAGTTCTCAACCCGCCGCCGTGTAACAGTGACGATGTTTGTTACTGCCGCTGTGATTTTTGGCATGGTTGCGTTCCAACGTCTGGCAATCAACCTGCTGCCAGATATCACCTACCCTACGCTAACTGTTCGCACTGATTACGAGGGGACGGCGCCTTCGGAAATGGAGCGGTTGATTACCGAGCCCGTTGAAGGCGCAGTGGGTGTGGTAACCAACGTGATTCGAGTGAGCTCTATTTCACGTCCAGGTGTGTCTGAGGCGGTAGTAGAGTTCGCCTGGGGCACGGACATGGATTTCGCGTCTCTGGACATTCGGGAAAAGCTGGACCGTCTGCAACTGCCACAGGGAGCGGACAAGCCTGTACTGCTGCGCTTCGATCCCTCGTTGGATCCGATCATGAGGCTTGGTTTGTATGGGCGTGAGAGTCTGGTGGCGCTTAGACTGCTCGCGGAAGACCAGATCAAGCCGGTACTGGAGAGTATCGAAGGTGTAGCCGCTGTACGCGTGAATGGGGGACTGGAAGAGGAGATCCACGTTTCAATAGACGAACCTCGCCTTGCATCACTGAGGATACCACTTAATCAGCTGGTGAGTCGCCTGAGACAGGAGAATGTAAATCTAACCGGCGGTCAGCTTAAGGACGGTGAGGCGGAGTATCTGGTCCGCACTCTGAATGAGTTTCGGACAGTTGATGAGATTCAGGACATTGTTATAGGGGAAAGAAGTGGAGCCGTTATCACTCTTGCCGATGTTGGGCAGGTGACTCGCGGGCACAAAGAACGCCAGGTCATCACCCGGATCAATGGCCAGGAGAGTGTTGAACTCGCTATTTTCAAGGAGGGTGATGCAAACACGGTTACCGTAGCCCGGCGCATCGGGAAAGCCCTTGAGGACTTTGAGAAGCAGACGGGCGAGCTGCTGGGCAGCGCGCGGATGGAAGTCGTGTTCAATCAGTCCACCTTCATCGAACAATCGGTCGCCGAGGTGCTTAACACTGCGATTATGGGTGGGGCCCTGGCCATAATCGTACTCTACCTGTTCCTGGGCAACCCGAAAAGCACGGGGATCATCAGTCTTTCCATACCTATTTCAGTTGTGGCTACATTCTTCCTGATGTTCGCCTCAGATGTGAGTCTGAACATTATGTCCTTGGGTGGCCTCGCCCTGGGAATCGGGATGCTTGTGGACAACAGTATCGTGGTGCTAGAAAGTGTACAGCGTTACCGCGACGAAGGTCTGTCTTCCTTAAAGGCTACGAACAAAGGGGCTTCTGAAGTCGGGAAGGCCGTTGTGGCCTCGACCATGACCACAATCTGTGTATTTGTGCCCATTGTGTTCGTGGAAGGCATTGCGGGACAGCTTTTTCGCGATCAGGCATTGACAGTTACCTATTCCCTTGTTGCCTCGCTTCTTGTGGCTCTCACTCTTATCCCGATGCTGGCGTCTTTGGAGTTCGAGTGGATGTCCGAGGTGGGGGAAGTCGAACGGCGCAGACGGGAGTTGGGAAGGGGGGCCACACATGGTTCGGCAAAATTTCTCAGCGTGATCATCCACGGCTTCAAGGCCATCGGACGGGGGGTGGTTCACCTGCTCTCTCCTGTATTCTGGCTCTTCGAGCAGATCGTTGGCCGGACCTACAAGGTCTATCCGTACGTAATCAGATGGGCACTGAGACACAGGTTGGCCGTAATCCTACTCGCCCTTGGAGTCTTGGCCGGCACACTGAGCCTGGCCAATCTGCTTGGCAGCGAGTTAATCCCGGAGATGAGCCAAGGCGAATTCTCCATAAGTGTAGAAAAGCCCGTAGGAACTCCGTTGGCATCCACCAACCAGACGATGCGGAGCATGGAGGATGTTGTCGTAAACCACCCTCAGGTCGACCTCGTTTACAGCATAATGGGTTCAAGTGGCTCGTCAGGTGGGTCGGCAGGGGAGGAAAGAGAAAATATCGGCCAGATACACGTCGGGTTAAAGGAAGGGGTAATCAGGGACAGGGAAAATGCTGTGATGGATCGCCTCAGGACAGACCTGCGGAATGTTCCCGCAGTAGATTACAAATTTGCAAGACCTTCATTCTTCACATCCAAGACACCTGTGGAAGTGGAGATTTCGGGCTACAACCTGAAGACACTCCAGGCACTATCTACGGAGATGGTCGAGCGAATGGAAAGCATCCCGGGACTGGTGGATGTGAAGACAAGTGCGGAGGGCGGAAATCCCGAGGTCCAGATCAGGTTCAACAGGAAATGGGTCGCCCAAATGGGTACCACGATTAGCGCAGTCGGGGCCATCATTCGCAATCAGATACAGGGCGAAGTCGCGACGGAATTTACCCAGGGCGACCGGAAAGTGGATATTCGGGTTCGAGCACAGGAACGTCATCGCAGCACGGTTGATGATCTGAGGCGTCTTGTTGTAAGCCCTCCCAATGCTGCGGCTCCCATTCCTCTGGACGTGGTTGCCGATTTATCGGTGGAGATGGGCCCAGCCGAGATCCGTCGAATTGATCAGGAACGTGTGGCGGTGGTGTCAGCCAATCTCGAAGGACGCAGTCTGAGCGATGTGGTTGCCGATATCGAGCACGAAATTCAGCAGATGCAGTATTCTTCGGACTATAACATTAAAATCGGCGGGCAGAACGAGGAACGGAAACGGTCTTTTGAGTCGATGCAGTTGGCAATAGCCCTGGCGATTTTTCTGGTGTATCTGGTAATGGCTTCGCAGTTCGAATCGCTTGTGCATCCATTTGTCATTATGTTTTCGATTCCCTTTGGCCTGGTTGGTGTTGTTCTGGTACTTCTGGTTACCGGACAGGCAGTGAGCGTCGTGGTTCTCATTGGTCTGATCATGCTGGCGGGAATTGTGGTGAACAATGCGATTGTTCTGATCGACTATATCAACATGCTGAGACGCGAACAGGGCATGGGGAAGTTTGAGGCGATCGAGCAGGCGGGCAAAGTCAGGTTGAGGCCCATCCTCATGACCACATCGACAACGGTTTTGGGCTTGCTGCCTATGGCGCTGGGTATCTTCGATTTCAGGCCGTTTGTGGGCGCGATTGAATCAAGCCTCGGAAGTGTCCTCCCGGTGCAGGCCATGACCTGGGTAATGACGGCGCTTAATGTGGTGTTCCCGGTGGGGCTGGGGGCAGAGATCAGAGCGCCCATGGCGATCACCGTCATTGGCGGCCTGGTTTTCTCAACCCTGGTCACCCTGGTTTTGATACCGACAATCTATTCTTTGGCAGACAGGAGAGACTAGGCCGGATGAGCCAAACCAGAACCACGTCGACTGCGGATCAGGACTACCGTGAGCGAATCAGGTCGAACACCCTCTCTGAACTCGAAGACATATACGCTCATCTGGACAGAGCGGATTTCCCCGAGCGGCTTCAGATGCTGAAGGAAGAGATGGAGCATCGACTCCAGGATCTCGGCGAAATGTGGACCTTGCCCTCTCACTTTACCGAGAAGCCTGCAGGCTTCTTCCGCAGGTGGTGGGCCGGTCTCGTGGACTTGTTCGTCCATTTCTTGATCCTTTCTGCCCTGTTCGTGCTTGGGTATAGTGTAGTGTCGCTAAAATCCAGCTTCGCTCCGGAGGGCGCCGCAACGGCTCAGCCACAGTTCAGACGAGGACCTTCTTCTTTCCAGAATTTCACCTCGGGATTGATAAAGGGAGATGGGAAAGCTTGGACCAACGTGGAACAGTGGAGATCTGTTGGGTCCTATACACTGGCATTTCTTACTTTCAAGGCGTTGATTACAATACCTGCCTGGAGGAGGTCCGGGACTACTCCAGGAATGCGAGAGGCCGGAATTGGGCTGCAATCCAGAGAAGGAGGCAGGATTTCGGTGCGACAAGGGCTTTCTAGGTTCTTGCTGCAGTATATCCTGTTTTTCTTAACCGCAGGCATCAGTGCGTTGTGGATCCTTTGGGATGGCCAGAAGCGTGCGCTTCACGATCGGATTGTGGGTACCCGAGTGGTCCGTTTCTCACGGCTCTGGGAGTTGTCGAATGAAGCTCGGGTCTACGAATGAGATGCGGGGATTTGAGGTTGTCTTTTAAATACATATTTCGTATAAGTTTGCACTCATAGCGACGATGTCTTGCCGCCAAAAGTCTCACTGCTGTTTGTCCTCACGCGGTCCCCGCCGCAAGTTGTTCCTTGTTCTCAGTTTTTCCTATTAAAACAGGTGGAGAGCTCAAGAAGAAGTGATCTTTGCACGAAACCTTTTCCTCTGTTCTCTTGTCTGAAAATCTATAACGGTGCTTTGGTTGCGTGGATTTCCAACCATAAGGAGTTTATCGATGGGTAAGAGAGTGCGAGAGTTTTTCTGCTGCTTTGTGGCGGCTGCATTGATGGTCACGAGTATTCCCCACCTTGCCTATGCAAAGTCTTATATGACAGCGAGAAGGACCTTTGGCTTTCTTTTCTTGGGTGGCAGTGCAATTATGGCCAAAAAGGCACTTGATTTCAGGAAGGATGCGAATGACATTTTTGACGCCTACAAGATCGCGAGGACGGCAGATGAGGCGGAGCGATTATTTCAGCGAACCAGCGATCGGGACACGAAAAGTCAGATGAGCATCGGCCTTTCTCTGGTCTTGCTCGTAAGTGGACTCCGGCTCTTGTTAGCCAGCGGCGTTGACGACAACATTCCCAAGATCGATCGCCGTCTGAAATTCGACGTTCAGAGCGATATTCGGAAACAAGGTCTCAAAGTGACTCTCAAAAAGTCTCTTTAGGTGTGAGATACTCAGTAGAGGGATATTAGATCTGTGAACAGAAAAAACGGATGGATCACGCGGACGAAGGAGAGGATTATGATTCGCAGGAAATCAACCCGATCGCCATTCGGGTTATGGGGGGCATTCGCCATATCCTTTATGGTACTTTTGGGATGTGGTCGAGACAGGGAAAATCCAATTGATCCGAATTTTCCAGGTAGTGAGAGCCTTAGCCCACCCACCAACGTGAGGGCACAGGGCGACATCGGTAGAATCTTCTTAACCTGGAATCCCATTGCCAGCAGCAACTTGGCCGGTTACGGTGTCTGGCGTGCCACGTCCTCAACCGGAAATTACACTCGGTTGAAAGGTGAACTGTCCGATTCGCTGATCACAACGGGACGCACGACATTCGTAGACACCACTCTGGATATTTCTAATACCAAAATCTACTTCTACAAAGTCAACACTGTCGATGTGCTGCGGCAATCCAGCGAACTGTCCTTGTTCGCATCTGCCGAGGCACAGGAAGACAAGCGTCCGCCCGGAGCGCCGTCGGATTTATCGGTGGTAACGAATGAGGAAACGGGCAACGTTGCCCTTTCTTGGAACCCGCCTCTTACGGACGCCGGTAACCAGGAATTGACCGGAATCAATGGTTACAAAGTCTTCAGAGCCAAAGACACCGAAGATTCGTTTGTTCTCATTGGAACGCTACCTGCGACCCAGACCACATTTACGGATTCATCGGATCTGGAACTGGATGCACGATACTTCTACCGCGTAAGTGCCCAAGACGGCGACGAGAATGAGAGTGCACGATCCACTTCAGCATCCATCACCACGACAGGTACTGGAGTAGCCATACCGGCGAACCTGAGAACCATTAGAAAGATCGGCGAAATCGAGGTACAGTGGGGCGCGGTCTCAGAGCCTAACCTTTTGGGCTACCTGCTGCTCAGATCTACATCCACCCAGTCGACTTTCCAGCCGGTTACCGGCGATACGCTGCTTACAACTGCCCAGACTACATACGTCGATACCGAAGTAGAGCCCGGCACGGTCTACTTTTACCGGGTGCAGGCAGTTATCCAGGATTCGGAGCGCGGGCTTGTCAGGAGCGAATCTTCCCCATTTACCGATGGTGAGGCGGAAGTCGATGAAAGTGCACCATCGGCACCGTCGGATTTGATCGTTAGCATTGATGAAGCCAACATCGGGACCATTCAGTTGAGCTGGACTGCCCCCACTACCGATCGTGACGGTGGCGAACTGACCGGGCTTGCTAGTTACCGGGTCTTTAGATCCAGGGAAACAGGCATTTCCTTTGCACTTTTGGATGAGATTCCGTCTACTCAGACAACTTACCAGGACACCAGCGTCGAGCTACTCACACGCTATTTCTATGCTGTCAGTGCTGTGGATTCTTCTGAGAATTTTGGGTCCAGATCTGTTTCGGTCTCAGTGACCACGCTGGGGCTTGCTCAACCCAGAAACGTTCGAGCAACAGCAGGTCCACAAGAGATTGTGATCGACTGGTCAGCAAATTCTGAACAGGAATTGATCGGATATCAAATACTCAGGTATTCCGATCCCACTGATTCAGATCCTGACAAAATGGTGAGTACTGCTCTGACCACATTTGTGGATTCACCGCTGGTGGCGGGCATTACATACATATATCGTGTAATTGCCGTTGGCGCCGGCGACATTACGAGCGAACTTTCCGGATTCGTTTCCGCAAGCCCACTTGGTTTCTCCGCGCCTCGGAACGTTTTGGCGACACCCGGACCCCAGGAGGTCATCCTGACATGGTCTCCAAATACCGAGCAGGCTGTTAGGGGCTATGAGGTCCTTAGATACAACGATCCCTCGGATGCTGAACCTGCTGCCACCTTGGCTACTGTCCAAACTGTCTACCTGGATTCACCATTGGTGGCGGGTGTAACCTACGTCTATCGGGTGCGCGCTGTTGGCAGCGGTGGTATCTCTGGTCAGTTGTCCACCTTCGTATCAGCCGTGCCGGAAGCAAAGTTGTCGGCACCTCAGAACATCAGAGCCAACGCGGATGTCAAACAGGTAACCGTGAACTGGTCTGCGAATTCTGAAGCAGAGCTGACAGGTTACAGGATCTTGAGATACAATGATGCATCCGAACAGATGGCATCGGCAACGTTTACCAGTTTGCTGACGTCCTATGTTGATTCGCCCCTGGTGGCCGGGCAGACCTACGTCTACCGATTGCAGGCTCTGGGGAGTGGTGGGTTGGAGAGCGAACTGTCTAGTTTCGCTTCGGCAACCGTGCCTGAAGACAACAACGCTCCGGCATCACCCGGCGTCTTGTCTGCGGTGCTGTCCAGCGATGTGGTAATCCAGCTCACCTGGAGTGCTCCCAAAACTGATTCCGATGGAACCGAATTGACCGGTTTGTCGGGCTACCGTGTCTACAGATCGGAGGGTACGGGGAGCGCCGGGTTCCAGCTCGTTGGAGCGGTGGATTCAACAGCGTTGACCTATGCGGACATTGGGCTGGACCAGTCCACTTCGTTCATCTACCGCGTAAGTGCCTTGGATGCCAGTGGCAATGAAAGTGCATTCTCGAGTTCTGTATCCCTGACCACAGGAAGTTCGGATGAGATTTCCACACCGACCAATGTGGTTGCGTTGTCGCTTGATGATCCGGACCTTGGTTTGGTTGTCCGGGTGACCTGGTCCGCCCCGAGTGGCATCACCGAATTCAGAGTGCAGCGGCAGACGGTGGGATCCACTTCCAGTGATTCATTCGAGACAGTGGTTGCCTCCCAGAACGACACTGTCTTCAACGACACCAACATTGAGAGAGGCAAGACCTACATCTATAGAGTATTGTCCAAGTCGGGATCTGCATTCAGTGAGGCATCAGATCCTGTTGTGGTGGCAGTGCCAAACATCTAGTCAGAAACCTGTTGTTGGAGATTGGGGCCGGCGTCTGATCAGTATCAGACGCCGGCCCTTTTTTGTCTGGTTTGCAATTTTACTCTCCTGCTACCTGTTCTGTATATGGTTACAGACCTGGAAATTGAGATGTCCAATCTGTCCAAAACTGAAACATCCATGTTGGGTAATTTCAACAATTTGCAGATCCTGTTTGGGAGGGTTGATCGATTGGCACATCACCTGCTAACCACAACAGTGAGTCAGCAGGTAGGTGTCAGCCAACAACTCATTCCTAGGATTGTTTCCATGGATCGTGTACTATTTATTGATGGAGATGAGCGGTTCTCACAGGATATGGGAGTCCGGCTTGCGGGTCGTGGACTTAAGGTCTCGCTTTTCCGCACTGAAGACGAGGGCATCAGGGCTGTCCGCGAAGGTGATGCTAGATACGTATACACTGAAACTGAGCTGCCGGATGGCGACGATTTCCTATGCTCTCCGCTGCACACAGTGCCAGGAGTTATACACCGTTGGTAACGGTTTCCAAGTCTTTCTTTCCTGAGCTGGTGCTTTTGGCGATATCTCAGGGGGCATAAGACTGCATTCCAAAGCCCATGGAGACCCTACTCTGGACAAGCTGCTCAAGAGGCTCAAGGCGAAGTAAATGCAATGAGACGCGGGCCAAGGCCGACTGGCCCTGACAACGAAGTAGACTATGGCATGGTGTTAGGAATATGCCCCGAAATGATTGAGACATTGAAAACCGTCGGGGCCGTATAAAATACCCTGGCGACAGTACTGGTCGGAGGTGGGAGTGGTACCGGCAAAGAGCTGCTCGCCAGAGCGGTGCATAGGGCCTCGGGCAGAACGGGCGCTTTTGTTGCCATCAACTGCGCTGCTGTGGTTGAAAGTTTGACAGAGAGCGAGTTGTTCGGTCTCGAGATAGGAAATGCGTCTCACTCGTTTCAGGCCAAGCTTCTCAGAGTGCTGGATCGGGGAGGATTTATCCGAGTTGGAGGTCAACAGGTTATTTGTCCTGACGTTCGGCTGGTGGCTGCTATAAATGCCAACCTCGAGGATCTAGTTTCCGAAGGCCGATTCCGACCCGATCTATACTATCGCATTAACGAAGTGACCATGAATTTACCCGCGTTACGCCAATGGTGGGAAGATATCCCGCTGCTAGCAAACGGACTGCTAGTTGCTGTAAATCGGAAGAATAACCGGAATATTCTGGAGCTTTCAAATGACGCGATGGAACTACTTGTGTCCTACCATTGGCCGGGAAATTTACGGGAGCTGCAAAATGTACTCACCAGAGCTGCGTTCCGGCTCCTTGGCATTACCAGACCAACGTTGAGACGAAAGATGCGGGTGTTCAATATGGACCGGGTAAATCTGGATGTCGATTTGGACGAGGACTCTGAAGGACGTGATCCTTCATACGCACGGGTGGCACAACTTCAGTAGGTTACCATCTGTTTTGAGAGAGCTTAGTCAGCCGAGCAATTCAGGCCTTCAACCTTGACACGGCTCCGAACCTTTTGCATACTTATTTCCTGCGCTTTCGAACCGGATCGTTTATGAGCGATTGAATCTTGATTACGTTTTATGTACTGCTGATGAGGGGAAATGGGATTTCTAACGGAGCTTGTCTGTACCCGCTGCGATGCAGCATTTGCCAAGAATCAACTTTGGAATCTCAGCACGTGCTGCCAGGCGCCGCTGTTCGCAAAATATGACCTGGAGAGTGCCGCCCGGGCATTGAGACCGGAAATGTTGATCAATCGAATTCCAACAATGTGGCGATATGCAGAGGTGATGCCTGTTGAAGAGGAGTCTCATCGTATAAGCCTGGGTGAGGGATTCACGCCCCTTCTACAAGCTGCCAGGCTGGGAAGGTCGGTGGGTGCGCCGAATCTGATGATAAAAGACGAAGGGGTGAACCCCACCGGTTCCTTCAAAGCCCGCGGACTCTCGGCTGCAATCTCCAAGGTGTTTGAGCTGGGTGGCACAGCAGTAGCAATTCCTTCCGCCGGCAATGCAGGAGGCGCAACAGCAGCCTA
>CEUS01102671.1_pt1 | contig 14916 bp, 14 predicted proteins | sample 427031 | NCBI WGS metagenome assembly CEUS01 (sample SAMEA2622837, study PRJEB7988) | marine metagenome | biome: marine biome (ENVO:00000447); feature: marine epipelagic mixed layer (ENVO:xxxxxxxxx); material: "saline water (ENVO:00002010), including plankton (ENVO:xxxxxxxx)" | depth 140 m | reverse complement strand
ATGGCGATGCCTCTAACGACCTTATAATTGGAGCACCTGGTGTTGGAAAATCAGGAATATCATACGTTGTATTTGGTCCCATAGAAGCAGGTGATTTTGATCTTTCAACAGCCGATATAACTATCTCTGGTACTGGAAAAGACGCCCTGTCAGGACATTCTGTAGGTACAGGAGATTTTAATGGTGATAGTGCACACGATCTCATAATTGGATCTCCTGGTCTGGGAACCACTTACATCGTGCTAGGGCCCATAGAAGAAGGTAATTTGAATATATCTGATATCGTTTCTACCACAGTAAGTGGATTCGAAGCAGATGACTTTTCTGGAGCGAGTGTGTCAAGTGGAGATATCAATGGTGATGGTTCAGCAGACCTCATAGTTGGATCTTCGACAGGCGGAGATGGCGGGAAGGTACACGTGGTCTTCGGACCAATCGAAAATGGTTCTATAGATCTCTCCAATTCTGTGTCAATCACTATTGCTGGAGGATACTCCGCCGACCGAGGTATTTCCGATCAACTAGGATTCGCAGTAGGTAGTGGAGACCTAAACAGTGATGGTGCAGATGATCTTCTTATTGGTGCACCGGGGGCGGCCCCATCAGGAGTGAGATTCGCAGGAATTACATATGTCGCGTTTGGTCCTTTGGGACCTGGAGACATTACAATGTCGTCAGAAAAACACCTCTTCATTATAGGTGGTACTGGCGCTTCGGACGGATACCTTTCAGGTAGCTCGGTTGTCGTTTCTGACATCAACAACGACGGTACTCCTGACATAATCGTTGGAGAAGCAGGACAAAGCCCTGGTGGAGGAAATCCAGCAGGAAAGATGTTTATCCTGCTAGGCTCATATAACTGATTTAAAATTCAAGCGTATACAGCTTATTTCTGACGACCCGTCCATATCTGTCGATGCAGATATGGACGGGTTTTCTGTACGCTTACAAAACTCCGAAGTGTAATCTTCTGAGTAAAACATTTGAATATTTCCAACAGGGTTTCTTACCCTAAGAGAGGAATTTATGGAAATAAATTCGTTAAAAACGCTAGTGACACTTGGTGAAAGTACAACAGCTGGAGGATGGAGCTCAGAACCGGAGCGTTGCTGGCCCGAACTGCTCGCAAATATGATAAGCGATTTTCAATTTGAACCGGTGAAATTGATAAACAGCGGTATAGGAGCCAATGTAATATCAACCCGTTCACCTTCCTACAATTATTCAGGTAAGCCTGCAGCAGATGAAAGGCTTCAAAAACACGTAATAGACCACGATCCTGACTTGGTAATAATTTCTTACGGCCTAAATGATTCAAGAGGTGGCACATCACTTGAAATGTTCCGAGAAGACCTAATGAAACTAATATCTTCCGTGAAAAACAGTTGCAGTACGTTAATAATGCTGCTTGGACCATATTATATGAACGACTTCACGGCAGGCGGACCAGTTTGGAATAACGCCAACCATGACACATTACAGGCGTTCAATAAATTGATTTCTGAAGTGTCAATAGACACAGAATGCATGTACACGGATGTATATAATGCCTACGGGGATGCCTCATGGATGGTTCACTACGATGGTGTCCATGCAAACGATCTCGGTCACCGAATAATTGCAAACTCAGTCTTCCAAACTTTGGCACAGAATCTTCCTAGCCTAGCATTAAAAACAAAAAATCTAGAGCAAACAAGTAAACGTTGGCGTGATGAATCAATGTTGCAGTCAGAATATGGTCACTGACTACAAGCAGTAACACAACACTTTCTAATAGACGACCGAATTCACAGAAATCGGTAAGGTTTTTAAATGATATGAAGATTATTGACGTGAGGGTAGTGAATTCGGATCATGTCAATTCATCAACAGCATTGATTGAAGTTGTTACTGACGAAGGGTTGATTGGTATAGGTGCAACCTCAGCACCAGTACCTGCAGTCGCGGCGGTGATCCAAGCTGGAAACACTAGCCTTAAGCCCCTGCTTTTAGGAGAAGATCCAACCAACACAAATCGGTTGTGGAATAAAATGTTTGAATCTTGGCAAGCACAGCGTGGACGTGGCGGAGAGGGTGGTTTGGCAGTCAATTCAATGAGCGCCATCGATATCGCTCTATGGGACATCGCGGGTAAGGCGGCAGGAGTCCCTATTCATCAACTTCTTGGTGGAGTAATCAGGAACAAAATCATGGCTTACGCAAGCACTTCAAGATCGATTAGAGGAAACCCCATCCATAATGACTCAAGCTCTATTCGGGTAGCGAAAACTACTGAACAGATGGTATCAGAATGCAAGATGTATGTTGAACAAGGATTTAAAGCTATCAAATATGGGTGGGGTGATTTTTTCGATAGTGCAGGACAGGAATCTTTGGCAGCAATCAGAGAGGCAATCGGACCAAATATCCGATTAATGCTGGATTGCGGACCAAGTTTTTATCTAGACAAAACTCTGAGCCTAAAAGAAAAAATACAAATAACTGAACTTCTGGAAAAATATGACATCTATTTCTTAGAAGAACCGGTACACCCATACGACGTTGATGAATTCAAAAAGCTTACCCGTAAATCTCCTATTAAAATAGCGACAGGAGAGAGTCTTACGACAGAACTAGATTTTAAGAGATTTATAGATTCCAGCGCTATAGATGTCGTACAACCGGATATTCAACAAATGGGGATGACTCAATTCATAAGGGTAGCACGTAGAACTCAAGATGCTGGAATACTCTGCATTCCTCACGGACCATGGACCGCGATACTGATTGCAGGTCACTTGAACGTACTTTCAACCATTAGTAATGGTGTAATGATTGAGTACAAAGGATTTGCTAACTTTGAGCAAGGAAGTACTGAGCAGATTGTTACAGACATACATAACTACTCAATAATAGAGACACCGCCTAAAGTGAAAGATGGATACCTAGAAGTTTCAAGCGATCCTGGTTTGGGCTTGGGCAATTTTGTACATGAATCTATCTCCGGTCTAATTACCAAAAAACTTTTGTCTCCCTAACTACTTACCACTTCATGAATTTGTTTTCCACTCAGGTATGTGGCCAACGGGCGGAGAATTTACAGTAACAATTTTCATCATTGAACCACTCGTGTTCTTTATTCCATGAATAGCATTAGATGGGAAATGTAGAAACATATCTTTGCTTATTTCCACAGGCTGTTCTAGTCCGAAATATCCTATGCCATTCCCTTCTACAATTATGTAAACTTCTTCATTTTCGTGACGATGGGGTTCTAAGATTCCACCAGGAGCTATATAAACTATGTTTGCACTGAGGTCTTTTGAAGGCGCTTTTGGATTTTGAGGATTAACAACCCTAACACCAAAACCTCGTACACACTCAGGATACAAAACCGGTATACCATCCTCTTCCGTTACGATATTTACTGAATTCTCGTTTTTTTTATTCATCCTACCTCCATTATTTTGGACATCTTTAGCAAATCTATTACGGCACTTTTCAATGTTGGGTTGCCCATAAAATCTAATCAATTTCACTTGTTGTAACTAGGAATAACCTCCGTCTTTAGCCTGTCTTCCATCAAGATATTTTTTATACGATGTCTTTAAGTCACGGTGAAAATTATCTATACCTCTAACTAAATCGTAGCTCCAGGATGCTTTCCAACTCTCATTTTGGTTACAGAGCCTGTTCCAAAGTCGTAATCTATCATTTCTATTCATGTCCTTGTGTGAAACAAAGAACCATGCCAGAATTTCCGATTTTGTTTTGTTTTGCTTGGAAGTTGGCTCAAAAAATCGGTTTTTTGCCCACTGAAAAGCCTCGACAACCTCTTTCGGAGTAGAAGTCGGATCCACTTTCAAGACAATTTTATTCGCTAAAATACTCGGGTAAATACTAGCCTCAACCTCAATAGCCTCGATCATAAATTGATCGCCTGTTAGTACATACGTGGTTGCTAATGCCTGAGACCAACCATACATTTGTGATAACTCTATAGAAAGTCCCCTTAATTTGTCTAAAGTTCCTCCTGTAGTCACATATGTGCTCCTTGCATCCCCAACCCAGTAATGAAGCTCATTGCCACTCAATCGTTTCACCCTCCGCACATTAAGTTCATTCGTTAAAATTAAATCCCCTTCGACTAATTCTGCGGTTGTATCATCTGGTAATGGAATTCGATCAACAAAACGTATTGGTACACCGTCCTTCGTCCCTGTTTTCTTTATCCATCCCATAACCATGTCTTGAGGTAATAGCTTGTTTTTTAATGCTTCCTTTCGAAATTCCTGAACACGTATACTATTTTCTGCCTCTAAAAACATCATTTTAGAAGTTATAGCTGACCTATTGAATTCGCCATAGAGGAACTTTGGAGGAATTGTAGTCGAACCAAACAATTCCCTTAACATAGAGGCTATATTTTGGGATGTTTCAAGTCCAGACTTACAATCTGATACCAAAGAAGCCCTTGAGTGTCCTATTCCTCTCTCCTGAGTGATGTAGGCTCTTTCTATCTTATTTAATACCTTACCGTAAGCCTTTTCTATCTCATCAATAATTGAGTCTTCCAAGACCTATACCTTACTTAACAGATACATACCCCTTCATCTGTATATATACCACTTGATAGTTTTTCATACAATATGATAGCATATAATGCACAAGTCAGGGAAGAAAATAACAAAAGCATAACTGCTATATTCTGTGATTAGAACATCCTCCAAATAGTACTGCCGATAATCTTTTTCTTCTGAATCGTAACCTACCGACAGCATACCCAAACTGATCAATGCACCCCTGATTTGTACTTATTCTAAAGTCAAATAGATGACATTACTTAAAATCTCACACTTTCAGATATACTAACCAAATTACGTTCGTAGTTGGGTAGGAGGTATCAAGTGAATCGCAAACTCAACTTAGCAGTTATAGGCCTTGGTAAGAGATCTTCAAATTTGATATCTATATTCCATAAATTATTCCCTGGATTTAAGTTGGCCGCAGTTATAGACATTAATGAAGATAGTGCCCGAAAAACATTTCCCTCACACTGTGTAAGTATGCATTCAACTAAGTTCTATTCGCATGTAAATCATTTAACAAAAATTTCAAATACCTTAGATGGCGTCCTGATCGGTACTCCATGCAACACTCACACACCCTTAGCAGTTAACCTGGCCACATTGAACCTTCCTGTTTATTTGGAAAAACCTGTAAGTATTACATATCTACAAATTGGTGATCTTAAAAGAGCATACAAAAATTCTGTTAATAGAGTAGTTGTATCCTTCCCTTTACGAACTTCACCACTATTTAATACTGTCCTAGACATTGTTCGAAGTGGTAGATTGGGCAAAATCAACCAAGTCCAGGCAGTCAACAATGTCCCATATGGTGCAGAATATTTCGGGTCTACTAACCTTAGAAACTATGATGTCACCGGAGGGCTTTGGCTTCAAAAGGCTACCCATGATTTCGATTATATAAATCTTCTCCTTGGCAAACCCAAAGCGATAACTGCAATGATGACTAGAGAAATCTACGGGGGCGACATGCCACACGATCTCTGGTGCTCTAAATGCGACAAATCCAAAATCTGTGCCGAAAGTCCTTATTCACCTGACCCAACACTGTACAAAAAATCAAATCCAATTGACCATCAATGTGTCTGGGGAAACAAAGTACTGAATCAAGACGCGGGGTCGGCTTTGATAATGTATGAGGGAGGAATCCACGCTAGTTACAGCCAGAATTTTGTCTCACGCCTCTCGTCCGCTACTAGAGGTGCAGTTATAACAGGATATAAGGCAACCGTGTCATTTGATTGGTATACCGAAAAAATCAAAATTGTCGACCATTTCAAAGACAAAGTCGAAGTGCTTAGCATTAAAGGGTCTAGTGAAGGACACCACGGGGGCGACGAAGCGTTGGTTAATAATTTTGCTGAAGTATGCTTCGGAGTGACTGACGCCAGCCCTAATTTGTCAGACGGACTACTGAGTGCAACAATGTGCCTCGCTGCGAGGGAATCGGCACATCAGCAAACATGGATCCCAATACCCGACATTAATTCAGATGACTTTCCAGAATCTAACACTAAGCTCTACCCAACGGATCTAGATATTGAACCTCTACCTTAAATTTTGGCATACTATAGAATATTGTCATCACTTCCTCTTGTATTCTTTTCATTGAAAAAGAAAACATCGAATCCGAAATCTACCCTCCACTTCAACAGGGAGGAATAGTGAGATAACTATTCCATACTTTCCATTAATGCAGCAAGATCATTTCTCTTATTCACTGCTGTTTCATTTTGAGGATCTAAACGAATTGCTTCATCGTAATCAGCCATCGCACGGTCGTAACCAAATGACCCCTCCCAAGAAATTCCCCTGTTGAGAAACGCACGGGCATTTGTAGAGTCTAACTCTATAGCTAAATTTAAGCTGTCAATAGCATCTAAATACAATCCGAGTTCATTATATACAACTCCCCTGTTATTAAATGCCCAAAAGTTTGTGGAATCCAACTTTATTGATAGATCTAAGCTATAAATCGCATCGAAGTACCATCCGAGTCTAATTTCTGCAACTCCCCTGTTATAAAATGCAAGAGCATTCTTGGGATCCAGCTCTATTGCTGCGTTATACTCTCCTATGGCTTCCTCATAATTACCTTCATTAGTAAATTCATTACCTCTTAAAATGTAGTCCGTTGCTGTCAATTCAGGAATAGAAGTGGCTGTAGGTGGTGGTACGGAAGTGGCGGTGGGTGGTGGTACGGAAGTGGCTGTGGGTGCGGGTGTAGCAGTAACAGTTGATTCCAACTTAATCTTTGTTTGTGGCATAGAGATCTGTGTTGGGGTAATTGGAAGTGGTGAGGGAATCGATAGAGGTATCTCAGTAACTATAGGTAGAGGCGTTCGAGTAAGCATACCTGTCACAACAGGTACAGGCGTTGACCCTGAATCAATCCCTCCACACGATAACATTATTAATACCAGTACAGATCCTAGCGTTAAAATTACATGATGTCGACAAACTGTAACCATGCCTTTATTTATATTATCCACACCGTACAGTACCTAATATTCATCTCGCATCCTTGATTTTATCTAATTCTCTGAGTTCTAAAACTTTCGCTTGAAGTAATTCGTCATTAGCAAGCCTCTGCTCGAGGTGCACCATACGTTCTGGACTAGCTGTATTAATCATAATGTCCCCGTAAGCCCTAAGAGCACCGAATCGATGTGCACCACCTTTAGTATTAGCCATGGAAGCAATATTCTCTCTCAAAAAGGGAAGATCTTTATCACTGAAACGCTGCTGAAGGTTTATAGTGAACATCCTACGTCTCGTACCACCTCCAAAAGATGCATGCTTAATGCACAGATCAAATACTAATAAATCACCAGGGGTAGTTTCCAGTGGAATTGCAGGAACATCTTTCTCTCTCATACCCCAACTATCTTGGGTCTCGAAAATCTCACTCTGTAGGGAATCTCCAAATTTATCACCTACTCTGTGACTACCTGGTATAACCCTAAGGCACCCTTCATCTTTGGTAAGCGGATCTAGGTAAAATGCCAGTTTCAGTGCCCCATATCCATAACTTGGCCTTGAAGGATCATTCATAACTGGACCATAGTTAAAATTACGACATGTATCAGAATGCCAATTAGTGTCGCCCACATAGAAATTACCGTCACTCGATGCATAATTGAAACCGTTTCCGAGAAGAGATGTACCTATAGCCTTAATTCGCTTGTCATCTATGAGAGAACTGAGGTATTCGTTGTCATCTATAAATGGCCAAAGAACGGATCTATGTTCGTAGTCATGGACACGGCCTTCATATCCACCTCCATGATCTTTCCAAACCTGTTCATACGCATCAGTGATACGGCCTATATCACCGGAAAATAACCCAGGAAATTTTATGAAACCAAAAGTACTGAAAAACTGAATTTGCTGATCCGATAATTTCATTTAACACCTCCAGAAACTTGACTCAGCATTTACCAATATATGAGTCTTTCATCAAACTAACTACACACTTTTAACCGAGTACACCTTCCGGTTTTTCCAAGAATTCTTTTGCATATTCTAATTCATGTTTAGCTTCCGGTTTACTTTTATAGTCCCATGTAATCATCCTACGTCCCATACTGCCGCCAAATGAGGCATGCCAAATTTGGTGGTTGAACAGAATAATGTCACTTGGTTTAGAATCTATCCCATATGACGGGACATCAGGTGGTGCCAGACCGAACTGAGGGAATCTAGAATTTTCCAAAAGGTGCTCAAACCTGCCAGGAATCTGATAGTGGAGAGATGCAAGATTTTCATGATATGGACTTAGATGGGATCCTGTATTACCCTCAAAGCCCCGGTTTCTTTCGTAAGCGGTTCTAAATATATGGCCGCCTTAAGTCCATAGTAGTATGAAGCCGGAAAGCCTTGAGGCCATAATGGATCCTGTTTCCCCAAAGGAAGGTTAGGATCCCAACCAAGGTCGCAATGCCAATCCGTGCCACTAGCGAATCTTTTAGCTACGTTTCCAGTAAGGTACCATCCAGGCCCCAGAAGGCCTTTAATAACTGATCGTATACGCTCACTTTTCAGCACTGAACGAAAGGTAGGACGTTTATGTAATTCATCTTCCCTGCGACTCAGAAACCATTGTGTTCCCACTTTAAATATCGTCTGCCCATCTTGGGTAGAATCAAACACATCCGCTGATTCAGGGACAGGTGTTTCTTCCAAAACTTGTTCAAAATCTTGGTCGATACCGTTCATCTCTGAATCGGTAAGCACATCTTGAAGCACTAGAAAACCAAACGTTTCAAAGAATGTTTTCTGATCTGACCTGAACATGTAAATCCTCTCTACAGATTGTGCCAAAGAAAGCTAACCTACAGAACCATGGAATTTCAACATCGGTAATATGAGCTCATCGCCCGGCGCAGAATTTCGGCATCATCTTGGAACGGATCCCAGAGCATCTCAGCATAGAGTGCGATTGGGAGCGGGATAGTCTCTTCAAGGATTGTATCTTCTAAAAGTCCGGTAACTATGATTACCTCTGGCTTCATTGCTAGCAACTCGCGGTAGAAGTGAGCTGCCTTCGGATAGTGCTGGAGCCAACTCTGCTCTAGAAATCTCCACGTGGTCTCACGCTCGCGGAGCGCTTCACGGATGGAGCGGGGATCCTCCTCACCCAGTACATAAGGCCCATGAAAGTCCCTCCACTTGAGTTGGGTCCAACCCTTGGGAACCATGCCAAAATCCAAACCTGGGCGCAGATGAACTAAATCAGCCGTATAGTCAATAGCCTGCTGTACACTCTCTTGAGAAGTATCCTCATCACTCAGGTTGTAAGCATACGGAAACCCCGCCACATCCTCCCAAACAATGGTGATGCGACGATCCAAAGCCCTCAAATCTGCGTAGTGCTCACGAATCGAGGCTGCGTGAAGGCCAAACTGTATGGACAAATCAGGTTCTACTTCAAATAGTGCAGAGGCTATCTCGTTAACCCAATCACAAGCCAGCGCAGCGGTGGATCCACCCGACTGCTCCGTACTCAGATGCTCGGTTAGCGTCTGGAAGTAGATACCATCCAAGTCGAGAGAGGCGTACTGCTCCTTGTAGGTACGGACTACCTCTTCCTTAGTTCTACGCATATCATCGGCGTCCGTCAGGCTCAGTCCCTTCCTGCCCCAACCCCAATGAAAACCCATTATGACACGAATTCCGTAACTGTGTGCGTACTCGATGACCTCGCTGGCATTGATTGGCACGGTGTTATTCCAGATAGTCACCATGTTCAGCTTAAGACGCGCCATGTTTGCAAAAAATCTCCGATAGTCGTAGATGGCATAGCCCCACGTCCATATGCCACGGTGGTCGATAGCAGGGGCTCCGCTAGTCAGTAAATTCGGGATTCTCTCAAGGTCGCTAGTCATAGGGATCGGTCCTATAGGCCCATACCCATCTCTGGGCCGAGCGGAAAAATCGAACCAGATCCCATCCGATAGGATCCGAGCCAGGAGCTCGTGGGCGCCATGCAAGACACCATCGGAATCACCACCAGCCACTACTATTAAACACCGATTCTCTTGGAACGGTGAATCGAGACATGCCAGCGAGTAGCCCTGGGGACCGGGAGGAGACTGGATGGCACGATCGTTTATGAGTTGCCTAATCCATCTATTGTTTTCAGGAGTGCCTACCAGTACGACATTTTCATCCGTGCCCGGAGGATCGTCCCCAACACGACGGATTTGTACTACATACGGAACAAAGCTACTTACCCTACGCTGGATTTCGTGAACCGCTGAGCGCTCAACACCATTATAACTTCCATAGAGAACAACCCATTTCGCTCCCTCCGGTTGCCAGCCGTCGCGATGTTCATCCACACTCATGGCTCTCCCCTTAGTGGTGCCACAATGCCAACCAAAACCTGATCGACATAACTATCAAGTCTCATATAACAAAGGTCCCAATAGCAGCACTGCTCAATCTCCTATCCATGAAGTCATTTCTCAGTATACTAACTTTATCTAATGCGCTCTTGGAATCACAACCTCCCCGTCTGGAAGAACGACCCTACAAGAAAAAGTCCACGCACCCCAAGTTAATCCCTTATCAGGGTTATCTAAATTGACTAGCAGTTGGTTATTACCTCTACGTAAGTTGACCTCTATTGCTTGATATTTGTATATCGTGTTATTGCCAATAGACTGAATGTCATCATCGTTAAGACGAACCTTCATCCCCTGTTCCCAGCTTAGATGCAACGTAGCGGTCGTATCAGTCTGAACTTGCAGTATTGTCGCGGCAGATGCGTTGGCGGGCCAGGTTATATTGCTGCCCGTGCTTCTGACATTAAATACATGAGAAAAATCGATAAACCCATGAAAAGAATGGTGCACAATCCCAGGACGAAGTACATCAGGCCCTATCCCTAAAATCTCCTCGCCACTGTATAGCCACCAGGTACCATCATCAGATCCGGCTGAGAATGACGTAGGTCCTTGTGCACCAATCTGTGTGAGCAGATCATATTTGCCACGGCTGAGTTCCACTTCATTTCCCCAACGACCATAGTCCAAGTCTTCCCATGACGGCATTTTTACGAAATATCGATGCGGCTCAGCCTGATACCAATAACTAGTCATACACATGTCATTCGCTTGACTGCCCCAACGAAAATGAAGAGACTTCTCGAATGGCAAAGGGTCATGAACATATAGTTTGTAGGCGCTTAATGCATGTCGCGCCATAGGCGTGCCAGAATCCTGATGCTCATAGTAGGGTATGCCAGCATATAGATGTGTTTCGGGTCGATGAATAACCCCCCCGAAAGCAACGTCAAACGTATTCTCTCCTCCAGCTGCCCTAAGATAGTGAGGTACGACTCTATCTTCCCCAATTGCTTCTCCATCGATATAAAAATTTTCGGAGCCTGCATGACTCCATCGCTGATCATCACTACGCTGACGCAGACCTAGAGAAAATCCCAAAAGATAACCATGCCCCAAAGCATCCATGACAAAGAAGTCATCACCCCACGCTGGAGCTGGATTCTCACGACGCCAAGAGGAATGGAAACGCAAATCCTCATCAAATTCGTCTGTAAGGTATTTTTGCCAATCCAGAGTATATGTAAATGAACTATCGCTACGAGCCTCAATTTCAACTTTAGCAGAATGAGCAAATGGCATCGGGAAGTAGCAAGCCATTCCACCCCGATCCTTAACCGATACGTAGTAGCTATTTATAGGATAGTAACGAATATCATGATGAATTCCAAAGAAATCGTTAACGGGTACCTCTACGCTTGGGCTTTCCTCTCCGTCCCAGTATATTCTCAGGATAAAACTACGGGAAATACGTTTAGGATCATTATCAGGACTGTTGTTAGTGCAATAGAAATGCCGTATACATCCTGGGCCTTCTAGCTGAGCAATTACTCGGCGTTCCCCCTGAACTAAGCCTGGGCTACCTAGTACCCGCTCAGGGCGGTACTTCTCAGGCAATTTCAGCCTCGATTCTATTGAACTTTGAGATTGCATCACTTATCTACCTTCGTCCCAATGCTACCGTATACTTCATAAGCAAAACCATGCCTAAGTATACCTAAAACAGTCAAGAGTGGCGTGGGTGCTGCAATACCCTCTACTGTGTAGTGCGGTGGACGGGATCGTGCCCCTGCCCGGACTCGAACCGGGGCACCCGGTTTAGGAAACCGGTGCTCTATCCACCTGAGCTACAGGGGCATGGTACAAAAATCGTGCAACAAATAGATCAACTTAACCGTTTCATACTAGCGTATCCAGGCTCACATAGCCAGATTTATAACATCAAACTGTTCCTAAATTCAACTGACTCCGGATGAATTAATTCCCCTTCGTTTAGCAGGTATCGTAATCTTCCCTCAAGGTATCGCCTGATCGCAAGCGCAACATTATCATTGGCCAATAGCTCTATGTCGCCTAACCAAGGTGATTTCTTAATTTTATCTGGATCCAATTTATCTGCTAAAAAAACTATCTTTGCAACCATACCCATACACTTCTTACCTGTAGTATGCCATCTGACTGCTTCCAATACCCTCTCATCGTCAACACCAGCCTTTTTCTTCAACCAAATCGCGGCAACAGCACCGTGCAATAGTTCAGGTCTTTCCATCTCAACAAAATTAGGTACTATTCCATTATTTGTTGCTTCAATCAAGATATCTGAACCATCCATAGCTTTCGCCAAATCGTGTGCTGATATGGCTAAATCTACTGGCGTTTCATCTATATTGTGAAGATTTGCCAATTTCAAAGCCACTTCCCTTGATCGTTCGATGTGGGATTGCAGCCACAGTGGCAATTGACTAATCTGATCTTGAACCACACTAGGCAAGATATCCAATTGTTATCCCATTGCCGCCAGGGGTTTAGCCCCAAGAATATGTAGGTGAAGATGAGGTACGACCTGACCGGCATTTTCACCTTGATTCACAACAAGCCTGTATCCAGATTCGACAATATTTTCTCTTATAGCCATTACAGAGGCTACCTTAAGCATACCTCCCAATATATGAGCATCTTGTATATTCACATCGACAAGTCTAGTGATATGCAGTACAGGTATTACTAGTAAGTGCACCGGAGCCCTGGGAGAAATATCTCTTATTACAAAACAATTGTCGTCGGAGTAAAGTATCTCACTATCTATCAACCCTTTATGTATCTTGCAAAATATACATTCTTCGGGAGTCATTCTTAGCTCCTAATAAATAATTTACTACTAACTAGCATATCTAATTAGCTACAACTATAAGAACATCTAACAAAATCCAGGGAATAAATCCAACTCCCACAACTAATGCAGATTTAAGCCAAGATGTATAGCCCAACGTCTGCCTAACCGCCACGCACATAGCTGAAAAAACCCATCCTGTCATGATCATCAAAAAAACTGACTGAGCGAAACTCGCTGTGGGGAAAAAAATCCCAAACGCTACTAAAACAAACGGAGCCTGAGCAAAACCCAGAGTACGTACAAAATTCACCATACCCACTTCAGGACGCTGAGGAGCCAAAAATACCGTTCCAACTATGAATATCGTAAATAATGGAAGACACCAGCTAATTATTAGACTTAACACGAACATAGGCAGCAAGCCAAATCCGACGTGTACGCCTATGCCCGTAGACAAACTTGCTAGTGCTACAACGGCGATACCTTGAAGGGTTGCTGATCCTTCTTGGCAAACCTCTTCATAAGTGGGAGAGTGGAGACGCACCGACCCCGTCATCCTGGAAAGGAATAAGAAACCAGCGAATGGTCTCCCGCCCTTATCAGTCAATATTTACCTTCCTATTTCCCACCATCCACGAAATATGTACGCAGGAAATTTAAGTTGGCCATTGCAGCAATTCAACTCGAACATCAACAGGTGTTTTCAAAAAAGCAATCCTTGGTCCACCCGGAACATCAATTGGACCTTCTTTAACTTCAGCACCGAGATTCGTAAGCCTGGCTATCTCTTCATCTATGTCATCGACCTTTATACCAAAATGCTCTAATCCCCAATGCGCATCGGCATTACCATCTCCTAGATGTTCATCAGTCCGAGCACCTGAAACATTGACAGTTACTCCATCAACAGTCTCACACCTTATAAAACGATCTCCGTAAATTCTGACATTATCGCTGACAACCTTGAACCCAAAAGCCTTAACGTACCAATCAACAGTTGCTCCTGGATCTGGAGATTTTAAATGGACATGGTCAAACTCGTGAGGCATTTGTAAATACTCCCTGTGAATAGTTATTAATTGTCACTATGGAAAAGCCTAAGTCATAGTTAATAATGATGTCAAGATAATATAAACATTATAGTCATATATGATTGGTCCCATTTACTCACATAATCCATTCCTTTAAGCTTCCATAGTAAATCAATTTGCCCGACGAACAGCTCGTGCGAAATCTTCAATTTTTTTAGAATTCTTAATCCCCTCAACCTCGATTCCACTGGAAACGTCAACTCCCATCGGATGTACTACATCAATCGCATGACTAACGTTCTCAGGGGTAAGTCCACCTGAGAGTATAAATTTAGTACTGGAAGCTAATTCAACTGCGATATTCCAATCAAATGACATCCCAGTTCCGCCTTTAACACCAGAGTGATACCTGTCAAGAGAAACCATATGTCCCATCCGGGTCATATTCTCTACTTCTTTGAGAGTTTCTGTCACCACTTCTCTATTATCCATCTCATCACGAATCTTTATTTGCCTAATTACAGGAACTGATATTTTTTCCAGATACTCTGACGTCTCTTCGCCACACAACTGAACCATGTCTAATCCTACACTTTGAACTACATCTTCTAACTCATTAATCGGTTGATTGGCGA
>CEUS01166413.1_pt1 | contig 14920 bp, 16 predicted proteins | sample 427031 | NCBI WGS metagenome assembly CEUS01 (sample SAMEA2622837, study PRJEB7988) | marine metagenome | biome: marine biome (ENVO:00000447); feature: marine epipelagic mixed layer (ENVO:xxxxxxxxx); material: "saline water (ENVO:00002010), including plankton (ENVO:xxxxxxxx)" | depth 140 m | reverse complement strand
ACATTCTCAATAGTAATCTCTCTTACTGGTACAGCACCTAGGTTAATCCTTAACGTGTTGTCTTTATCATCAAAGTAAGAAGGGGTATCCAGTGGAGCAAGGTATACACCTGAGTCTCCGTTTGAGAATGAACGTTCTGCCAGTACTGTCTCGTTAACTATGACTCCAGTACCTGCAGTAGAGCCTACTGCGAGTAGACCGATAGCCATCTGTGGATTTAATCCAAGGGCACGAAGTAAGCTGTATGGAGACTTGAGTACATTGAAGGTTCTTTTCCATTTGGCTGACTCGCCATTAAGATATTCAATCTTGGCAAATAGCCAGTCACGCCACGAGCATACCTTCCTGTATGCAGAGAGAACCTGACGAGGGAAGGACCGTATACCTCTGCGTACCTCAGGCTGTATGAGTGCCATTAGTAACAGTCCGATTGATACGGAAAGAGTTGCAATCCAGTTCTCATTTAACGAGACAACAATACCATTAGTGTAAACCAGTGCAGGTTCTAACCAACATCCTGTGTAGATATAGTAATCAATACACGTAGTTACATGAGGTTCAATCCACATAATTGGATTGGTATAGGAAATTAGTATTCCAAGGGTACCTGCTACTACTAAAGCAATGATTAATAGTATGCCGAACACTACCCCCAGATTACCCAACGAAACTTTAGGTATCTTGAAATCGGGCATCGCATCACTCCGCTTTTTCTGCCTTGGGTTTTGTTACTCTTGATGTACCCCCCCTACGCTCTCTAATGCGAGTAGAAAATGTGCGAGCCTCTTCTTCAGTGGTAAATTCTCTACTTCCCTTCTGACCAGATTCTGTAGTATAAGTAACTTTATACATATCTACCCCACTCTTTCTATGGATTTAACCAGTTTCCAGAATTTACTCATGCAAGCACTCTGTTCTGTACGGACTATCTTACCGTCTTTCACAGATGATTGTAGAGTTACCAGTAAATCTACAGTCTCATCCATACAGGAACTGTACTTCCTAGCAAACTTGATTGCCTGTATTAAGTTCATGTTCTGCCTCCATGTCTTATTAGTTTACGATATCCCTTTAGCTGTACACCAATCATTAGCAATGGTTTCCAACTCAGCGTTTGTGTAGTTTCTGTTTGTTGTTATTGTTGACGGATAACCGGGGGTACTCATTTCTATGAACCGCAAATTCGGAAGAGTCTTTACATAAGCAATAAGTTGGTCTTTTGTCAGTTCGGTCTTATATGCTGAGTCGGTTCCTCCTGCATCTCCAATCCCAATTAATGTCTTATCTACGGGATGCTTGAAGTAACCGTGGTCGGTTATCCCTGAAGGAAATTGTCCATTTTTAAATGTGTACTTTACGATTGCCATTACTTATTCACGTTGTTTTTAAAGAGCCACTCGCTTCTTACAAGTTCTGTAATACCGATATGGTTCATTACCTTTATATATTCCTCACCGAATACTTCTACACAATGGTCTAGAAATTCATAGAGATGGTCTATGTTAGGTACTTTACCTTCTTCATTTATCAGGTTCTCAACATCAGCTATATATTTTGCAATCACGTTACGTGCTGTCTGCAAATGAATACCGTACTGTTCCAGATACTCAGCATTACCTTGAGTAATAGTGCCTGTAAGAATCATATCCCTGTGTGACTGCCTAAACGCCTGTCTAATGTGATGACGTATCTCATCTATTTCAGCGTCTTCCTCGTCCCACAAAAGAGGTATATCGTTATTCTTTCTTATCTCTTCATAAGCATCCTGAAAAACAGCTATCTCTTTTAATGCACCATCTATGTATACTTTGGTACTTTCCATCCCTGAACGTGCTTCAGCTATATTTATTCTCGAAAGCGGTGTGTCTTCTTTTTCCCACTCCTTAATCTCCAGTTGTTTTTTCTGGAATCTAAAGAAGTGTTCCCTAAGAGCCTCTTTCTTTCTCTCTATCTGGGAAAGACACTGCCTGAGTCTCCTGTATGGGCTATCAGTCATCATGGTAAGTGTCATAAGCTGATTGGTAGTCTGAGTATTTCTTCTGCCAAGAGAATTATTGGCACGTTCCATCTCAACCATACGCTCAGAAATCTTTGCAATTTTTTCTGCCGTCATTGTCGCAAGACCACTTACAGAGTTTCGTATTTCAGCTAGTTCATCCATGTTATCTTCCTGATGTAGAGCCGTTTACTTGATTATTTTCCAGTAAATTACCGACATCAGTACCGTTACCAGTAGATGCGATAGTGATACTGTCTATTTCATCTGCGGTACTACCATCGTTACCACCATAAAATTCTCCTAGGGTGCCGTCAGCAGCTCCGCTTGTCTTGTCCCTGCCTGTATCCAAATCCCCAAAATCAGTTGAATTACCAGTTGAAGCAACAGTTACATACTCCAGTACATTTGTAGCCACACCCGGTGCAGCGAATACAGCCCTGACTGTTGAAGCCACTGCACTACCATTTAGTGAAGTACCAGATAAATCCCCAAAATCAGTTACGTTGGCTGAAGTTGAAAAGTCGTTATATTCCAAGACGTTTACAGGAGTATCTCCTGTATCACTCCATCCACCGCCTATAATATATCTCGTGTCTCCATTACTACCTGAAGTATTGCTTTTTAGAGTAGATAAATTTCCTGCATCTGTGCCATTGCCTGTGGAGGCAATCGTGTAATATTCCATTTGGTCTATTTCATTGCTTGGAACACCAGACCATCCCCCTGCTGAGAACAGAAGGGTTCCATTGCTACAACCGCTTTTAATTCCATATCCAGACCGTAAGTCCATATCGCCAAAATCTGTACCGTTTCCAGTAGAAGCTATAGTTATATAGTCCGTATCGGTTACACCGTAAAGCAACGTCCCTGATGTACCTGATGATAACCCCAAGCCACCTCCAAAAATTCCTCTTGTAGTATTAGAACCACCACACTGGTTATCTGCACGGTTTGTTTGTAAGTCTCCAAAATCAACGGTATTTGCAGAGGCTCCTATAGTTTTATATTGAATTCTGTTAAGGTCAGCATTTGCAAGTGATGTGCCTCCTGCAATTACTCCTCTTGAACCTGCCCAAACAGGACCAGAAGGAACTTCTACACCCATCATTTTCTCAATGTCAGCTTTTTCTACGCCCATAATCTTTTCAATATCATCGGCACTGACACCCATAACTTTTTCTGCTTCAGCCATTATGCAATCTCTACCATTGGTAACTGAGGATTAAAAAATAGTTTATCACCGTGCATACCTATACCAACAATCTGTACAAATTCTCCATCGTCTGCTGGAGCAGTAGCATCTAAGGCTCCAGCTGCTGTGTCAGACACGTATGCCTCACCACCTATGGTTAATGAAATAAATGCGGAAGCATCATGTGCAAATCCATACATTAAGAAATTACCAGTTGCTCCGTTAGCAACGTCAGCAATAGCCATAGCAACTGCTGGCATAGTGCCTACAGCATTGGCACGAGCAGGGGCTACCTGATTGGCTGTCCCTGTCATGTATACAATCTGTCCCTTTGTAATGGTAGAGCCAGTAGCATTCGCAAAGTTGCCATAGATTCCAGTGTAAGCATCATCAGCAGGTTCGCTTTCTATTATGATTCCCTTACCATCAGTCATAGTTACATCTTGAGCAAACGTAACTCCACCACCATCAGCTACGGTCATGGCATCATCACCATCGGTGAAGCTAACCTTTGTGGTCATGACTTCTCCGGGGACATTTATATTATTAACAAAGAGAGCATCACCTTCAGCACTACCATCGAATGTTACAGCCGTAACTGCTGAACCGTTATCATCAACCTTTATGATTACATCTGCATCAGTAGCCTGTGCGTCAATGGTTATGTTACCAACCGTTGTAACAAGACTGGCTGCAGCATCACCTGTACCTATATCGTCTAACGCTGTTGCTCCTGTACCACCAATATCAGATAGTACTTGTGTACCTGTTCTGTAATCTACGTTACCGCTACTATCCAGTACCAAGAACTTATCTGTATCTGTACCAGCTGCTGCAACTGTACTCAGTGTCAGGGTCTTAGCTATGCTAACAGCCTCTGAACTATCTGTAGTAACAAATGTCATGTAGGCGTTGTTAGCCTCTTCAATGATTAATGCACTACCTTGGTTATCGGGAATCTTGATGGAGTTCTCACCTGCTGTGGCAAATACCAAAGCCCCATCACCCCCGGCAGATAGCGTTAAATCTCCTGATATATCAACAGTACCATCAATGTCTAAGTTAGCTGCCAGCTGTAGTCCAGTAGAGTCAGTAATAACTCCATCGGTTATTACCGTGTTGCCTATAGTAAAGTCTGTACTAGCATCTATAGTCGTACCAGTTATAGGATTACCACTAAGCTGTACTGTTCCTGAAAGATTAGGAAATGTAATTGTCCTGTCGGCTGTTGGGTCTGTAATGGCAAAGGTTGTTTCGTAACCGTCAGATGTACCACCTTCAAAAGTTAAAGGACTGGCTCCCTGAAGAGTTGCCCCAACTGTCAGTGTATCCGCAGCTGCGTCACCAAGGACTAGGCTTCCATTTAATGTAGTAGTACCAGTAACAGTAAGTGCGTTACCTACTGTGAGGTTACCAGCTACAGCAAATGTAGAGTTAGCTACTGTTGCGTTAGGTGTAATAGTCACATGAGCAACATAAGTACCTTGGGTATTAAGGTCGTTCCCCATAGTAAAGACACCACCAGCTGCAGCGTTGAATAGCCACCTGTCACCAGCATCATCCCCCTCATCTGCAAACCAGTACATGGGTGCTGGTTGCCCCTCGTTACCTCTTACGTTAAGAACCTCGGTGTCTACTTCAGATAAATGTATCTTGTCGTCAAACTTAATTCTTCTCTTGGAAGAACCACTGGTTATCTGTACATCAAACTCACCAGCAGTAGTGTGAGCAATACTCCATGCCCCATTAGAATCGGTAGTAGTGCTTGCCCTTGATGTTGTCGAAGTGTTTTTGTCATAGAGGTTAATAGTGGCACCAGATACGGCATCACCTGAATCATCGTATAAGAACCCGGCAAAATTAATAGCTGGATTTGCCATTTACCTTCCTCCTAATCTGGAACTATCCTGATAATTTAATGCTTCCCTTGTAGTTCCCAAAGGGTCCTGTTCTAAATAATCCTCATCTACAAACACTAATGTTATCCCCATACCTGCCAGAGACTGTCTGGCAAATATGTCTTGTGCCCTAATCTGGGCACCCAGTTCATAGTGATAGTATACACCTTGAACATTTACTGCTAAGTCTGGAGGATTATTAAACATAAAGTCAATAACAACTCCACCCTTATCTAGTCTTCCTCCCATCAACGGTGACTGGTACGAGAAGTCTTCATCTGGCTGATAACCCAACTCAATTAAGGAAGCATAAAACATCCATTCAGGTTTAGAACCTTGCCATCCTTCAGGTGCTTCAGCTAACGATGGTCGTAATGACATTATCCGTCCAGTATTACTACCCAGCTAACCTTATCTCCACTGGAAGCAACGTCAACATAGAAAGTACTAAAAGCCACAGTACCCCCCTGCTCTCCGAAATTTATCTCAAGTGTATTACCTGCAGATAACTCGTATCCATTAGTGGCAGACACATCACTTACTCCGAAGTAAGCTATACCTGAATTAGCAGCCAGTGCCTTTACCTGTATCCAACGTACCTTGTTAGTTGTGTTAGATATCTGTACTTCTGTACCAGCTGTACCTACTGTTGTAGTACCTGCATCAAATATCATGGTTCCACCAACGTAATTCTAGATGAACCTCGTTCATCGTATCCTGTATATTCAATCCCGGTAGCTGATGTTACATCTACGTAGTAGTTACGTGTTCCACCACTATCATCTCTAAATGTAAATTCCTGTAATGTATTTGATTCTATGGAACTTACTAAATTATTTCTTAATTGCTTGGGGTCGTTACCTTTATAGGTAGTATTAAGGTCTACCTCTACAGTATGTCCATACTTGGCTTCCAGTTTTTTTCTGTATTCCAGAGTAAGAGACACAACGTCTGGGGATTTAGTTGTATCACTACTTCCACGGGCAAGAGTTAACTTAAACTTGATTGACCTAAAACTAACACCAACTGGATTATCAGATGTAGGAAGCAAAAAAGTTTGCGTTCCTTCTGTAGCCCCCAGTGTAGTACTGGTAATAGTTGTTAGGTCTGTATAGGAAGTTGAATAATCAGTAGCGTAAGATACTCCTACTGTTTCGTCTGATGAAGCATCCTGCACTTCTACCTTTAACTTTATAGCCAGCTTATCTACTTCTGTTTGCTGTGCATCAAACCAAGGGGTTTCATGTGTACCTGATGATTCATACGCATAGTCTGTTCCCTCAACAGCTACTAACTGAGATGGATTAGTTACATCAAAAGGAATTAATTGACTGTAAACCTGACCATCCAATCCCCACCATAACCTGTAATCACCCTTGCCAGCATTAGATACAAGCATTTTATCTACTGCCTTACCAGCCTTTGCAGCTGGAGCAACCCATTTAGTTTCCCATCCTGTATCGTTCCACGCCACTATGGATGACTGTCCACTACTTGCAGCAATTACGTTCTGACTACGTGCTGATGAACCAGAAGTAGCACCACCCTGCCACGGTATATCTGTAGCTGCCTGTGCCCCCGGTGCAGTAGTAGCATCTATTGCTGCTATCAATTCTGTATGGGTACCTACTAATTGTTTAATGGTTCCCCTATATGTTGCAGGAATACCATCGTCTCTGTCTGGTCCCATAACTGTAATAACAGCGTTATTGCTACCGTTAATATATTTATATATACCAAGACCGCTTGGGGTGTATATAGAATCACGCCACCTTACTGAACCCGTTCCATTAAAGTTATGAAAGGGTAACTGAAACTGTGTTTCTACCCATCTTTGATTAGCGTAATCATGAGCATAAAGTCCCGTTTTAGTAGCTGAATAGATAATCTGTTCACCAGTGGCATCCCTACCAACAAATAAATCTGTTACGTAGTCATTCTGTACAGGTAGCTTGGCATCATTAACAGGAGTGCCATCTATAGTAAGCGTGTACCAAAGTTGCCCTGTGCTATCTATTCCCCATAACCTATCGTCCCAGTATGTAAGAAAGTTAGCATCTGTTGTTTTGTCAGTTACCGTAGTGGCAGAGGAAAAATAACTATACCCTCCACCATGGGCAACAACTATATAGTCTGTACCGCCCATTCTTACAGTAATAGAATCTGTTGGGTCAGCAGGAAAACTATACGCACTACTACTATGAGTTACCCTAGTCCACCTATCGTTAGCTTCACTGTAGTAATAAGGAGCAGTTGAATAACCTGCATACAGTACTGTTCCTAAGTCCTGTATAAATGTTATTGCTCCCTGTATAGAAGTATCGTCAGCATCCTGTGCGGTAGTTGCCGTAGATAATGCTGGTAATACTAGGTGATGTCTATGCCTAAGGTTACAGGTAGAATACCAAGCCCTGTCAGCATCAGATGCTCCCTGCATTCTTTCAACACCAATACCGCCACGCCAATCAGACCAAGAAATAATAGAGGAACGTAGATTGCTGTCTCTGGTAGTGTCCCCAATGGTTACTTTAGCTGGATATATAGATGCCAGTACGCTCTGTACGGGGCGATTCAACGGGTAATAAGTACCCCCAAGATATATCTCGTTATCGTCTACTACCTTGCTTGCCATTATTCAACGACTCTTCCTGTGATTAGTAAGGGGAACGCCCTCTTAGCCTGTTCAGCTAATCCTAACCAGAAAGCAGCCTGTTGTCTCTTCTGGTCTGGGTCTGTATTAGCCCCACCAGAAGATGCTGCAAACGCTAATCCTGTTGCCCTTGCGATTATGTATGAATCATCTACCTCTGTAGCTGTTGTCTCGGCAGATAGCAGTGCAGGTTTATCTCCACCTACTATCTTTAACATAGAGTAACCAGCTTCAAACTTACCTGAATCAGTAAGCACTAAGTCCCGTGAACTCCTGTCTATCTTCCATAGATGCTTGGGGAATATCTCCCAGATAGCCGTATCATTCTGAACTACCTTTAAGTCATCAAGTCTAACCTGACACGCATTAAGGTCAGCATCATATTCTAATCCAATAGATATAATTGCCGTATCAGTTTCTGGATTAGCAAGTGCTACCCTGAAATAAGTCCAAGTATCAGCAGATAACGCTGGAACACTTAAAGTTTCAAGAGGACTAGCACAGCTAGCAGAATCATCTAGTAATATTTTTAGATTACCTGCGGATGTAGCTACTGTACTTTTTATCCAGCCTTCAAGGTAATCGTACTTACTTATATCTTTACTGGTTATAGAATCTGTAGCTATATCTCCTGCACTGGCACCAGATGCAATAACAAATTTGTTACTACCTGTTCCCTGTTTCTTGTCTTCTGTATCTACAGTAACTGTTATGTCTGAATCTACAGTTTCATCAAATGCAGCATTACAGGAATGTAATCTGGTAAACGATATGCTGCTTCTGTAATACAGTCTGTTAATGATAGATATATTACTGGGGATATCGAATCGCAATACCTTTCCATCTGCAAACAATGCAGTATGCGGTGAACTCGACATATCAGGGTTCTCTACCGGGTCATATGCCTGACCTGTAGCATCTATGATTGCCTGATTAATGAAGTCGTGTATTACAGCAGGGTCGTATGGTTCATCCCATAATTCATATTCATCAGAGCTGGCTACAGTAAAGCTGGCATTCTGTTGAAACTGAATAGTGTTATTACTGGCTGTGTAATCGTTAACATACTGTGTAGTCTGGGTAGTTCCGTCACTCGCATCAGTGACAAGAACCAACTTACCGTTATAGGTATCGTCTCCACCTCTAAACGTATTAACGTCTATAAGAGTGTTATTAGTACCGCCTGTAGCGTTACCAACCTTTAAAGCCCCTAGGTTGTAACCTATGGACTGCCTTAGTTGTTTACGAGTTCTTCCCTGTACAGGCATATCTAAGCCTCATAATTTTACTCGTCAGCAGGTTCGTCTACTACCTCAGGCTCTTTCATCATATCCTCAATCGTTCTCTTTAACGCTGCCACCTGCAACTCCAGATTAGTTATCTGAGTTGTCTTTGCCTGTAATACCGCTCCTACATCTGCTGAAGTAATGTCTATAGTTCCGTTCTGTTCGACCATCAGATACCTCGATAATAAATTCTATTGTTTGTACTCTCTCTACGCTTCTCAGCGTATTCTCTAAACTCTTTTAACTGCTTACCTATTTCTTTTCTCTGTGCAGCTGTAGGCTTCTTCTTACCATCTGTAACACGACACTCAATCAAGAATGTCTCCAGAGCCTGTGCTGCCATATCTTCTATGTGTGCCTGAGAAATCGTAGGGTCTGCAGGTATCTTCACAACCTGTGACCTGCCTGTCACGGGGTCATGAAACTGGAAAGTGTGTACAACAATGAACACCCCTGTCTCACCGTTATAGCCAGTGTCTTCACCGCCTACATACGTGGAGCCTTCGGGTGTCCAAAGTTCTACTGGCTGCATTAAATGTTTAGATATACCTCATGGTATTCACCGTTAACACCAGCAGTTCTTCCCATTGCTCCTATATCTTGTAAGGAACCATCAGCAAGTTCAACTGCTCCATCAGTACCATTAGACCTCATCAGCCCTAGTCCTGCACCGGGAGTACCTTGTATAAGCACAACGCCTTGACCTCGTACTTGCAACCATCCATAGCTACCACTGGCAATATCATTCATTGTTACTCCAACAGCAGCCCCAACAGCAGTTGCATTAGATTGAAGAACGCCCGAAGTAAGAGGTTTAGCACAACCAACTACATCAGTACCGTTTGTCAGTGCGGTTATTAAGCCGTCTTCATGGTCTAAAGTAACAGTTACACCTGATGTTCCAGCAGCGTTTCCTTTAATTCTGTATCGGAACCCTGCTCCTGCACCGCCACCTGCATTTACATACAGAAATCCATCTGCATATTCATCAAGAGTGACAGCACCACCAAATGTGACAGATACAGTTGTTGACCCTGCAGCGGTAGTTGCAACAGCCAAGTCATCATTCTCATTAGATTCTATAGCAGCAGATTCCATTAGTTGCCCTGCTAATACAGCTTCACCAGAAGACGCATAGATATACTCTGTATCAGCAATCTGCATTCTGGTTCCTAGCTTGTGCTTTTTAGCAGTAGTTACTACCTGCTCCCATCCCCATTTTCCCATTATAGTTTGTGGAAACGACATATCTAACCTCCTTAAAGGTTACTTGTTACAGGGTTTACCCCCTGCGACCAACCGTTATTTATTTAGAGAATCCTGAGAGCCACGGTCAATCGTTACAACTCTCAGGACTCTATTATACATCTGGGTGAGACTTACGTTTATGGAACGTCAACTTAGACGATGCCCCAGCTAGGTTTGCAGCTTCCGCTATAAACCCACACTCTTCACATGTCTTAGTAACCATCTCTGAATTAACTTCAGGTTCTGGTGCTGGTTCCACATACGATTCTCTACACCACTGACAATCACAACTTACTCCGGGTTTCCACGGGAACAATCCGATTTGAGCCTTTCTTAGCACATAGTCTGGATTGCCGGGGACTCCTGTAAGAGCAGTCCCTATATCTCTAACGACTTCACCTTGAACATTTAAACTGGCTTTATGCCTGTATAAAGTTGTCTTGGCTTGCCACTCGTCTATGTACCTCATGGAGAAGCCACTATTAACTAACTCCATTTTTTGTTGGTTTCTTTCGGTTATTCCTGCCATGAATTACCCCTTATTAAGATGTTGCAAGGTCACCAATTTCAAATGTAACTGGGGCACCACGACTATCATCCAGTTCAAACACACCATAGTCAGCAGTCATTACAACCTCAGTAGCCCTGAGGGACGCATCTCTTTGTCGCTCAGTTCTGGTGTCTACGCTAGTCAGAGCAGCCAATGCACTCTTATCAGCGATAACACCAATTCCAGAGTCAACTCCAGTTACTTTAGAAATATTACCGTCTTCAAATATGGAGATACCATTTATAGGTCGTAGTCCACTATAGAAGTTCTGTAGTAAATCTACGCTCCAGCCATTTGTAAGACCAGCTGCTGCTGCAGTGTCTGCTGTAGTAGCAGATTGCTTTGACAGTGTGGCTACAGCATTTGGGTGGTGAACTATGTAGACCTGAGAACCAAACTTGTTAGCTTTAGCCTGAGAAATAATTGCATGTACGTTTGCAGTGTTCATTTCTCTGCCATCAGCACCTAGGTCTGTTCCTCCATTAAGAGCAGAATACAGAGCAATTACATCTGTATCTTTCTTTCGTGCCATACCGTCACCCAGTTGTCGTCCAATCATGGAAAATACGTTAGGTGCAGATTGCCTAACGAGTTTGTCGGTCAGAATAACTTTAGCCCCTACCTCGGATGCGGTAAGGTCTACAGTGGTCATTCCAATCTCTTCCTCGTCTACTATGTCCTGACCATCTACTAGGTCACTCATGGACATCTGTCCTACTTTAGGGACAGTTACCTGCTTTGCTCCCTTTGGCAGTTTGAACTGCTCAATCAGTGCTAAAGCTGGTGCGTTATGCTCCTCTGTATATCGAGCAGCACTAATAATTATTCTTTGGGCATTTTCTAGATTGCCCGTTGTGGCTGTTTGTGCCATTTTATTTCACCTTATCCTAGTCCAGCAGCCCTTCTAGCTGCCGATTCTGCTTGAGGTGACCTGTCACCTTGATTGTACCTCTCTAGCCACCTGTCCTCGTCATTAGATGCAGCAGGTGTGGACTGATTGTCGTTAAATGACTGATTAGGTACCAGTTGTGCCCTTAACCTAGCAATTTCGGCATCCTTATCTCTGTCTGAAGCTATCTGCTTCGCTGCTGCTTCCATGGACTGTGGGTCCCGGTGCTGTCGAAGTTTACTTAAATCATTAAGACCTAAGTTATATTTTTGGGCAATGACTTCAGCTGCAATAGCCTGACCTTGTACATACTCTACAACTTCCTGCTGTTGCTGCTGCACCCTTGCCTGTTCACTCACTTGATTTAACCAGTTCCTAGCTACAAACTCTGCTTGGTCTGGCATGTAACCTGCATTCTCTAAATCACTTTTGTACTTTTCATAGTTTTGATTTAATGCAGCTTCATATTGAGAACGCTGATACTGAGCGTTCTGTTGTTCTAACTGTGCAAGTCTCTGACCTACATCATCCTGAGGCTGTGCCTGTGGAGGAGTATCTACAGGAGGAACAGGAGTATCCGAATCAGAGGCAGGAGATATAGCTTCTGATTCTGTTGTAGCTGTGGGGCTTGATTCTGCCTGTTCCGCTGTATTTGTATCCTCACTAGTGGGGTCGTCAACAGAAGGAGTAGGGGTATCCTCAAACGTGTTAACCCCTGCAAACTCCTCAGTAATATCTGTAGTTGTACCTACACTATTATCTATAGGAGTATCGACTGCTGGCTCTGTATTTTCTGGTGTATCTGCCTGATTAACCATATCTTACCTCTAGCTTAGAATTATTTTAGTATACCCTAAGGTTACCGAACAGCACTAGGGGTAGGTTGAAACCCTCTAAATGAGTTCATGTCTAACTGGTTTGGATTAAACCCTCCGGGTGTACTTATTCCCATATCTGGTCCAACTGGATTCTGATACGGGTTAGCTGGAAGCTGGGGTGGTAGCAAGTTAGGCATGGGAGTTCCCCATAACCTTGCTCCATACCCTATTCCATCTGGAGTTACAGGCTTATATCCTCTATCAGGGTTTACATCTCCATACCAGTAAACTAATAAGTTATCTAATAAAGACTGACCTGTAGAAGGGTCTACAGTAGACCTAACATATCTTTCTCTAACAGAATCCCTGACTCTTTTTAAACCTTGAATCAAAGAATGTTGACCCATGTCGTATTTTTCTCTATCACTCATAGGTGTACCATCTGCCTTCATTCCTGAAACATAAGTATCCCATAACTGTTTCTGTTGTGGAGGATAATCAGGAATAAACGAATCGGCTGTTCTTCCTATTTCCCAGTATGGATTCATAACAGTACGTGCCCTGTCATAGCTAACTTCCATATCTGTCATGTTGGCTCTACGTAAATCTGAAAACCTATTGAATACCTCTTCTCCATGATAGCTACGTATTGAATTAATAAAATTATCCCGTGCTTCATAGAACTTATCTTCTTCTTCAGGGTCTACTCTACCTGTCTGAGGATTAGCATCTGGGTATTTTATTGAGAAATACGATGTCATCAGCATATCCAGTGTTAATTGAATATTTTCAGCTGATGCCTGTCCAATAACCTGATGTACCATATTGAAATATTTCTGTTGCTCTTCTGCAGGAAAGGTATATATAGAATTAGGAGCATAAATTTCAGGAATTATTTCCCTTGCAAACGAAAACTTCCCAAGTCTTTCCGACCTTCTGTTTTTCCAATCCTGTGAAGTCATTCCACCCGTTGTCCCCATTGGTTTTTTAGACCACGTATCTAATCCAGCATCATCCTCTTGCTGCTCAACCATCTGTTGCTTACGTAATCTTCTAAATGTAGTCTGTACCTCTGCTCTTTTAGAAGCATCTACTTCTGGGAACTCGTCTTCACGTAGTGATTCAGTTAACTCCCGTACTCCACCACCGTAAGGAGGGTTATACCGTCTTACAAGTTGATTAATAACAGGAAGCTGCGACCATTCAGTTCTGGGTTTTCGCAACTCTGTTTCAAATTTCTCAAGTGCATCTATACCTTTCCTTGCAATAGTAGCCCTGTAAGCTGTTCGTTCTGAAGATGTTTTTTTACCTCTATATTCTTCAACCTGTGCTTCAGGAGATTTAGCTAAGGTTTCTTTATACCCAAGTGTTCTGCGTAATTCATCTATTCCTTTACCAACATAATCTGTCAAACCCATGACTGATTGACCTGAACTCCCAAATAGATTATTTGAAAGGTGGTCCATTCTTTGTGGGCTGTCATATACCCAGCCTTCTGGAATTATGTTTTCAGATATAAACTTTGCTGTTGGCGAAGTTCTCTGGTCAAACTGAAGTTCCGGGTCTAAGTGTTGTAACTCTTCAGATACTATAGGTTCATCTCTCCAGAAATCTTTACCCGTTGTTTCCTCTAGAATTTCTGATGCAAACGGTATACTGCTTACCAAATTTGTATCTGGTAACGGATTCCAGTTATCCATAATCTGACCATAGAATTTACCTATATCAGTTTTTTCTAATCTTTCACCAGTTTCTGGGTCTGGTTCCTGAGCCATTTCATGATGCTTTTCCATCAGGTAAACAGGCACACCAGCAAATATAGTCCACTCTCTGGTTCTATGGGGAATAACAACATAGTTAGGAACTACCTTACCTGTAGATGCGTCTATTTCCACGTTGCCGTTTTCATCCTTACGGGGAGGCATTAAGATTAAAAGTCCAGTATATTTAACCCAGCCCGGAATATCCCAGTATCCCCATTCATCTGCGTGTGCCAAATTCCATGCCATTATTCCTGTTTGAGCAACCATAACTCCACCCAATCTCATAAGAGACATTTTAGCCATGCCACGATGTTTGATATTAGGCATTATTTTATCTAAAGAACTAAATACAGAATTTTCGTAGTTTAATTCTGCCATTAAGTCTTCTGGATTCTGACCCCTCTCAAAAATATATTCCCCTTTCTCATCTAAATCAGGAAACTCTCTACGTATATCTATATCTTCAAATACTTTTCCTGTAGCCCCTCGTCTTCTAGGCATTGGAAGTGCATCTTTAAATGTTCCAAACTCCCACCTAGGTCCTCCCTCTATGGGATTCATAACAGGTCTTACGTTTGGATGTAGATTTATACCAAGAGTTCTGAAAGGTAATTTAGCACCTTCAGC
>CEUS01103561.1_pt1 | contig 14922 bp, 11 predicted proteins | sample 427031 | NCBI WGS metagenome assembly CEUS01 (sample SAMEA2622837, study PRJEB7988) | marine metagenome | biome: marine biome (ENVO:00000447); feature: marine epipelagic mixed layer (ENVO:xxxxxxxxx); material: "saline water (ENVO:00002010), including plankton (ENVO:xxxxxxxx)" | depth 140 m | reverse complement strand
GGCCAACCCAGACAGTTCCGATCCTATCGCCCGGCAATCTACACGCATAACCGCCGTAGCCACCAGAAACGGTCAGTCGACTTACGACCTCCGCACTTACCGGAAATGGTTTGAGGCACCCGAACTGCCCAATGGCGAAGCACACTTCCCTATGTTTGGAGTCACTGATTCATCTGAATGGGACTCCGATCATATTCAAAGTCTCATGGAGGATGCGTCTCCAATCACCCATCTCACAAATGACGACATTCCCGTTTACATGACCTACACCCGGGACAATGTTCCGGTGGATAAAAACACGCCTGCCGGCACCTGGGTTCATCACGTCTTACTCGGAATCAAACTGCAACATGCTATGAAAACACTAGACCTGGAATGCAGGATCAATTCACCTGATTACCCGGAAACCCGATACGGAAGTTTTGAGAACTTCTTAATTGCCAAACTCAAGACCTCTCACGGCAAATGATTAAAGCCAACCCAAAGTTGATGGGCGACTAGCCCACTGCTACACCTGTCCTCGAAAAAATTGTTACCTTAATGGGCAACCAGATCAAGACGTTAGTCTTGACTAAATTCCTTTTTTTTACAACACCAAAACTAAGATATATGATTAGCAGAAGAAATATGCTTAAAGGTGTTATGGCCAGCGGCATGGGTGCGGCTTTAGGTTCATCCTTTGTCCCTTCTGTGTTAGGGTCTATCGGAAACATATCGGGCGTCACTTCCAAGGCTAGACGTGTTGTCTTTTTCTTGCAGAACAACGGTTTTCATACCGCTGCGTGTATCCCCAAAGGAATGAAAGGCAGTGGTTCCCTGTCCGAAGCGACATTGCCCGAGTCGATAAAACCATTGGAACCGTATTTGGACAAAATGCATATCATCAACGGTCTGCATGGTCTGCATACCAGCCCCACCCACAGTGCATATTTCGGTGCCCTCGGCGGATACCCCGGCGGCGAGCTCAGGGTTCCCATTGCAAAAACAATTGACTACACCCTAAGCAAGTTGCTGCCACAGACCATACTGCCTCATCTCAGAATCGGCATGGGCGACCTCTCCAGTATGGAAAGACAACCAACCGTGGCTGCTTTGTCCGCTTCCGCTGCGGGGAAGCCACTCTACATGCATTGTAATCCCAATCATCTTTACCAAACATTATTTGGCAGCATTGCCGATGGCGACGTGAAGAAGAGATATGAAGCAAAATCTCGCATATTTGAGGCGGTGGAATCGGTTGCGGCTAAGGGGAAAAGCGGTTTGCACGAAAACGATTTGGCGCTCTATGAATCCTATGTTGACGGCTTCAGTGACATCAATGATCTGCGCGGCAAGCTCAGCTCTTATTCGGAGCAGCTCAAAAAACATCAACCGGAATATACTGAAAAGTATCTTTCACCGCAGTATGAAACAGATTGGCATGACGCCCTTCTGGATATTGGTATTTCTTCACTGAAATCTGGTTTGACGAATACCCTGACCATCGCATCAGGACGCGGGGATGTCTGGGGATCATGGGAAGGCCTGGGAATAGAAACCACAGGTCACTTTTTAGGGCACATGGGACAGGAAGGAAATCCCATCTGGCATAAAATCCGCAACTACAACTGCCGCATGCTGGTGAAACTCATGAAATCCCTCGAATCCGTGCCTGAGGGAGACGGAACGATGATGGACAATACACTCATTGTCTACACCAGCAATAACGCTGATAAGCAGCACACGGATGGCTCTACTTGGCCATTCATCCTGTTGGGGAACTGCGGTGGACAATTCAAGACGGGTGAATTTACCCAGTTCAGCGGCAGCGGGAAACGACCGATCAATGCCCTCTACGCGACCATACTTCATGCCATTGGCGCTCCTTGTGACCGCTACAATATGAGCGAGACCACCGCCCACAAGTACGATTCTGGAATCGGCCCCATAGAAGAATTACTAGTTTAAAATAAATAGAACTATTTGTTTAAGAAAACAGGAAGCAACTATGGTTCTAGGAAGGTTTGCCCGCGTTGTATTTTTTATAACGGCGGCCATAATGGTGCATTGTTCGTTTATACTGCTCAATCTTGAAGCAGATGAATCAACGAAGTTTATAAGCCGGGTCGATCCGTTTTTGTTTAAGTACTGCGCCTCCTGTCATGACGACGTCGAGCGAAAAGGTGATGTGTCCTTTGATGATTTGTACGAGATCAATCCGGCCAACACCCGCCTGTGGAAAAGTATTTGGGAGCAGGTAGCTCTGAAACAAATGCCTCCTAAGAAGAAAAAGACTCAGCCGCAGCTCGAGGAGCGCCATAAAATGACCGAATTAATTGTGGCAGAATTGCAACGCGTCCTGAGGGACAAGGGTGGTTTTCATGACCACCTTCACCCGTCCAAAGGCAATCTCTTGGATCATGATTTATTGTTTGGAGAATTGCCAAAGAACCTGGAACCGGCATCTTCTCTGGCTCGCATTTGGCGCCTGCATCCACAGGAGCACTTTACCAGACTCAACGAACTGGTAACAATTGAACCTCCCTACAACCCCGAAAAACCCGGTGCGAGAGCCCGTGGAGACCATGTTCCCGCAAGTAGTAGAGCCGGGACCAACATTTACCTTGGCCTTCACGACGTGATTGACTGGATAGGCACAAGTTTCTCTCTTCATCACGGCCTCAAAAAAATCACTCCCATATTAAGTACAAAAGTAAAACGTGGGCTGCAGCACTACCCCTACCTGTATTCAGTCAACAGCGCTGAAACCTTACGCATTGCCAACGATGCGGAAGCGATCATTCGCTTTATGGCCTTCGGCCCCGACGCCAACGCTTTTCAGTTTGCCGATCATGTGTCAGATATAGATGAAAAACACAAAGGGATAGCGATCTACAAAGGACGAACAATTCAAACCAAGCACGGCGTTCCCGAGGGAGTCTTTTACTACAATAAATCGAAGCGGCCGATCACGCCGATCTATGATTTGATGGCCAAACCCGGTGTTAATGATAAGCGACTCAAGGCAGCCGCCGATTTTCTGTTCGAAGCCTTGACGCTGCGACCACCGACTAATGAGGAAAGTGCCTCATATCTCAGAATCCTCAAAAAATCCATCGCAGACCTTGGCAAAGAAGAAGGTATCATCCTGGGCCTAGCACCGATTTTCCTTGATCGCGCCGCTCTCTTCCGCACAGAACTCTGTGAAACAGAGACACCCGACAAGTATGGTCGCGTCATGTTACAGGGTCAGGAATTGGCTTTGGCCATAAATGCAGCTTTTTCTTATATTGGCCCAGACATGAAACTCAAACACGCGCTTGAGGATGGGCGTTTGAAGACCAGGGAGGATGTCAAAAGAGAAGTCACCCGCATGCTAAACGATGACACTATTCGCAAACCTGTAATTCTGCGTTTTTTTAGAGAGTATTTTGATTACGACCTCGCCAGTAAAGTTGATAAAGATGATATATTGCTGAAAAAGGCTGGTGGCGGGAGCAGTAGCAAGGCAAACCGCCAACTCATGGTTGAAATGGCTGCCAACACAGACCGCCTGGTGGAATTGATTTTGAAGGAAGACAAAAATGTCCTTTCTGAATTACTGACCACTGACCGGGCTATCATGCCTAAAAATGTCAGGGATGAGGGATACTTTCGGGAATTGAGCAAAGACGGCAAAATAGTGGATGAAAATGGCAATCCGCTTTTTGTTCTAGAAGGCAACAAGTTTGTGAGCGTGCATGAGAAGGACAAAGTTCTTCTGCCTGTACAAGCCAAAGACTTGCCGGGATTTATAGTGGATAACACAGATGCAAAAGTCATTGGTGAGTGGACTACATCCAGCCATTCAAAACACCGTGTGGGTTCGAATTATCTCATTACTGAAGACCAAAGCAATAAAGTGATTTATCCCGTGAACTTTCCCAAAGCGGGTAAGTACGAAGTGCGTATCATACTCCCGAAGGACGAACCAAAAGTCTCCATCAGAATATTGGTGATTGTCCGCCATAAAGGCGGAGAAAAAAAATATCGTATCAACCCAAAGATAAACGGCTCTTTTCTGAAGCGTAGGTCGGATAGTAATTTTCAATCCTTGGGCTTTTTTGAATTTCCAGCTGGTCCATGGGATGCGGTCGAAGTTTCTGCCCAGGACGGCGACGTTTCCTTACATGAATTCGATGGCGACACAGGTGTGGTGGTGGTTGCCGATGCGGTTCAGTTTCTAGAAGCACGCGCTCCCCAAGTTATTGAAAAAGAAACAAAACTCGCCATGAAACCCGGCAGTAAGGCTATCCATGTAAGGCTTCAAGAATACGGCGAAATCTCTGGCCGTAGCAAATCCGATGCCCCCCTCCGCGCTTCAACTGAGAGGCATCTTATCAAACTTCCTGCTGAACAGCGCATGGGAATCCTTACTCATCCCAACTGGCTGGTAGCTCACTCTGATGCCATGGATAATCACGTCATCTTGCGTGGTAAATGGATTCGCGAGCGCCTTTTGGGCGGCGCCATTGCAGATGTGCCGATTACGGTAGATGCGTTGTTGCCGGATGAACCTGAAGAAACACTGCGTCACCGTATGCGAGTGACTCGAGAACAATCTTGTTGGACATGCCACCAGAAAATGGATCCGCTGGGTTTACCCTTTGAAATGTTTAACCATGCTGGGCTTTTCCGTACCACTGAACTTGGAAACCCCGTCAATACTAAAGGAGAAATCACAAACAGCGGTGAAGCATCACTGGATGGGCCGGTCAACAATGCCCTGGAAATGATCGAAAAACTCTCTCGCAGTGAGCGTGTGAAGCAGGTTTTTGTACGCCATGTATTCCGCTACTGGATGGGTCGAAATGAAACAATCAACGATGCTCCTGTTCTGCAGGATGCCTACAAGGCTTATGTTGAAAATGATGGTAGCATGAAGGCCTTACTCATATCACTGCTAACTTCAGACTCATTTCTTTATCGGAAGGTTCAGTAAAGGCATGCGCATTTTAAATGAAAAGTGGTATTAACCAACGTTATGAAACGAATTGGACTCATAGGACTGGGCGAGATGGGAATCGGACAGTTAGCATCCAGTTACGAGCCAACCGCCAAAGCATTGAAGAAGGATGGTTACGAAGGTGTGATCTCCCTTGAAAGTGTTTATTGCCCGGAAGGCTGTACCTTTGAGGATGGATTCGTGCCTCGGTTGGTTTGTTTAAACGGATATTCGGCTAACTCAAATGTCCCAGGTACGTATTCGAATAAATTCTTTTTTGGGTAGGGCGACAGCGTCCTCGCTGTGCCGTGTTTTTTTTGATTGTATGGCGGCACAGCGAGGACGCTGTCGCCCTACCTTTTGCAACATCAAAATCACATTTATTCCATGCGTCGCCCTGTTCTTTTTGTTCCTAGGATCTTCATGCACTAAACAACAAAAAACAATCCTGTTCCGCTACGCAAATGAACAACCCATTGGTGCCATTCGCAGCCAATCGATGCTGTTCTTTGAAACCGAACTAGAACAGCGCAGCGAAGGCCGTATCAAAGTTGAGCTCTATTTTGGAGGTGTGCTGGGCTACGAGCGCGAGCTACAGGACCTTGTCGCCACCGGCACTCTGCAGGGAACACGTGGTGGCTTTCACGCCGACGCCAATCCCAAATTTAATCTCCTGGGAATGCCCTTTCTGGTAGACAATTGGGACCAGGCGATTCGATTGGTAAATAGTGATTTTGTTCAAAAAATAAACCGGGAGGCGACCAAAAACGGGTTTCACATTCCGGCCACCGGGATCTCCCAGGGCTTTCGTGCCCACACCAACAGTGTGAGGCCGATCACACACCCAGATGATTTGAAAGGCCTGAAGATGCGTGTCCCCATGATGGAAGTCTATGTCCGTACTGCCCTGGCTTTCGGCGCCAACCCTCAAGAGATCCCTTACTCGGAGGTCTATCAAGCTTTGCAAACGGGAGTAGTAGATGGACAGGATAACGCGGTCTCCAATATCTGGGACTTTAAGGTGTATGAAGTTTCCAATTACCTAACCATAACCAATTACGCCACCGGCCCGGATCCTTTAATGGTTAATTTATCCTGGTACAAAAACCTTCCCGATGACTTAAAACCGATCTTCGATGAAGTTTCCCGTGAAACCATTGCACTGAGTGACAAAATGAATCGGGAGAGCGAGCAGGATTACATTGATAAAATATCTACCCACCTCGAAACGAACCTCGTAGAAGGCGATGCGCTCGAACCGTTTCGGCAGGCGGTTCAGCCGGTCTATGCCTATTTTATCGAAAGAGGCATCTTCACTCAGGAGGACGTTGACCGGGCACGAGCGGCAGCGCGCAGAGATTCATGAGAACGACTGGAAAGTTTCTCGCCAATCTGCTCGAGGGTCTACTAGCGGTCTGTTTTTTTACCATCCTTGTTGTGGTCGTATTGCAGGTATTTTTGCGCTATGTTCTCAACACTTCGATCGTCGGAGCGAACGAGGTCATTGTAATTTTGTTTGTTTATACCACTTCTATTGGCGGCGCCCTGGCGGCAGGCCGTGGAGAACACATTTCACTAACTTTTGCCACAGACACATTTTCAAAAAAGATCCAACGGGGCTTGACCCGACTGTGCCTGTTGCTGGTTGCGTTCATCAACGGCGTCATGGTGTGGTTTAGTTTTCACTGGATTGAAATTACTGGTGGTTACCTGATGCCGAGCACCGGACTCTCCCGCTGGGTGGCTCAAGTCAGTGTCCCGATTGGCTGCAGCCTGGCCGTTGTGTACTGCCTTCTGAAAGCTTTCTCGACTTTGAAGCAGAAAGGGAGCGGCTCTTGACCATTTTATTGATCAGTTTGTTGGTTTTCTTGATTATTGGTGTGCCAGTCGCTTACTCCCTAGGTCTCTCTACGTTTGTATATTTTGTGGTCGTGCAGCCGGACATCATGCACGTGCTGCCACAGCGCTTGTTCTCTGGAATGGAGTCCTACGCCTTGATCGCGCTACCTCTTTTTATCCTGATGGGTCAGGTGATGAACGAGGGTGGTATCACTCAACGCCTTATCCAATTCTGCCTTATGTTCGTGGGTCGTTTCCGTGGAGGACTCGGTTTGGTAAATGTAGGTTCGAGCATGCTATTCGGAGGCATTTCAGGTTCCTCATCTTCAGACACGGCTTCGATTGGATCCGTCTTGATCCCGGAGATGGAGAAACGGGGCTATCCAAAAGAATTCGCAACGGGCCTGACGGTTGCGTCATCAACCATGGGCATGATTATTCCGCCCAGCGTTCCCATGATCCTCTTTGCTGTCACGGCGCAAGTCTCGGTGGGCAAATTATTTTTGGGCGGAGTTTTGCCGGGTGTTTTGGTTGGAGTTTTTCAACTCGGTTTGGCACTGTGGCTGGCGCATCGAAAAGGATATCCAAAGGAATCGACTACTTTCTCTAGATCCCTTTTCGTGCGAAGCATTTATATCCTGATAATGCCGCTGTTCGTGGTAGGCGTCGTCGTTCTGGGAATTGCAACTGCAACCGAGTCAGCGGGACTCGGCGTGTTGTATGCTGTTCTGGTGGGATTCTTTCTGACGCAACACCTGACCTTGGCCCGATTCTACAAAGTGTTAAGATCTTCCATTCTCACCAGCGCCAAGATCATGATCATCATAGCTTTCTCCCAGGTGTTTATCTGGGTGCTCGCCTTGGAACGCGTGCCCGAGTTGGTGGCAGGCCTGGCGGAGGGAAAAGAACTCGCCCCCTTTGTGCTCCTTTTTATCATCATCGCCATCATTCTGATCGCTGGCACCTTTATCGATGTCAGCCCGGCTATCCTATTACTCACCCCGGTGTTTCTTCCAGCTATTATGGCAGCGGGCCTTTCCCCCATTCTGTTTGGTGTCATCCTTGTGACGGGACTAGCCGTCGGTGCTTGTACACCACCCGTTGGCAATTGCCTGAATGTGGGTGCCATCGTTTCCGGATTAAAGATCGGTGTCATCTTCCCTTCAGCGCTGCCGTTCCTAATGGTCAACGTGCTGGTGCTCATTCTGTGTGCGACCTTTCCCCAGCTCGTACTTTGGCTGCCCGATCTATTGATGGGCGATTAATATCAATTCCAGGTTCACTTTTGGTGATGTTTAAAACGTTTGCGGTAGAACACTATAAAAAATTTAATCCGCAGATATGAATCGTTTCCTCACCCTACTGGCCGGGAAAGCAAATATCACCAATCTTCGACGTGATCGTCTATCAAGCCACGACCTTCCTAGGACTATTCTGCTTCATCCTGCCTACGTCCATGTGGGCAGCACAACCCAACATCCTGCTAATGCTTACCGATGATCTCGGTTGTGCCGACTCAAGCTTTTCACTCCGTCCCGCTCCTTTTCCAACGCCATCAAGGTTATGGCCCGGGCAATATCGTTTTTAAGAATTACATCCGGTTGCGCTACCATAGGAATAATTATATCACAAATCCCTCCATTCCTTATGGGAACGCCCCCCTTTTGCACCCTCTTTATAATGGGTCTTCTTTGGACAAAAAAGAGCAGCCCTTTTACAGGCTGCTCTTATTCCTTACTACAAACAGCCGTTTGGGGATCGCATCCTCAAACGGTCCTACTGACTAATTACTCTATAAGAGACTCCCCTAGAAGGCCTAGCGTTCAAAAAAAGGAGGTGTGCTCCTACGTAGCCTTTTATAGGTTCCAATACATACATACGGCCGGTATGCTTAATTACATTCATATGGCATTTCCCGCTAGCGTACACTGGTGCCAGCTCCACCCGTCCGCAATTTCGAAAATGGCATGACATAGAAGGCAAGTAAATTGGGAGGAAAGCGGGAGCAATAAAATCAATGATTTTATAAATCTTTGATAAATGATGATTAAGTGGTACCTGGGGCGGGGGTCGAACCCGCACGCCTTGCGGCACTGGATCCTAAATCCAGCGTGTCTGCCAATTCCACCACCCAGGCATATCTTTTCTCATTAGAGAAGAGTGGTTATTAAACTGTCAATGTGGCTTGGGTTTTCGGTCGGCTGACCCCTTCGGCTCGAAACCACCATCCAGGCATAAAGAAGGGTCGAAAGCTAAGACCGTTATACTAGAAAGCAAGTCCATTTCCGTTTTCCTAAATGCGCAAAAATCAACATAAGGTTTCAGCAGATTAATGACGAAATCTTATGTCACTGAATGAGTCATACCTTTTACAGCCCCTAGCCGCTTCGAATCTCCAATCGGGTTAATAAACAGCATAATAATTTCCGTGAATCCAAAGGGCGGAAGATTCAAGGAATGACACCTTTCTTTTCTCATTGATCCCTAACCTTCCTCAACAAAGAAAATTCTGAAAAATGATTTCGTTGATAAAGTATTCAATTCAATGTCCACTGTGTCACCAGAGATCCCAAACAAATTAAAATTCAAAAGAGCCCATGAACACAAATCCGTACTGAATTGTATCTCGAATTGAGATTGTTCACTTAATGGCCAAATGCGAAGAGATGAGACCTGTTTCAAAATCGTACTCGAGCTTTGATCCAAGATCAATAGGTTCGAGGTTAGCCAGGAATTCCTATTGGGATCTAGAAGATGGGGACAACCGCTTCCCTATCATAAATCTTTCTCCTAAACATTGGGAGTGTTGACCGAAGAAATAAAATTGCGATTCGTTGCCAAAACAATCTGCTTTAGAGCAAGGCAAAATATAACAGTGGAAAAATTTCAGCCTCATGCCTTTTGGTCTGAGCTGGATCAACCGACGCGATTTACCACAACCATAGAGCCGGGAACATAAGAGAAAGAAAATTTTTGAGTATCAGCAGGGCTGGAAAAGATGGATTAACCAACAAAATAGGGGCACCCAAAAGCCTCGCTCATCGCTCTGTCCTATCCTTTATGTCTCATTCCAATTTTTGTGGACCCTGTTTGTGGTTTAGCTGGTTACTTTATCGCTTCACTCAAACAGATAAAACCAGTAAAATTCTCATCAGGGAATACTGCGTTTGATTTCGAGGTCTATTCGGCGTACTCATTTTTGGTACCTTTGATTTGGTTCCTCGCACTGAGGGTTCTATCTCCAATCCATTAACAAAAAGATCCGGGTTGAAATCAAAGCCACTCGGGCCTTTGCAAGCGAAACAGTTGCCTGCAATGCCTTATACCAAAGATAAATTCGAAGACGTTATGGTGAATAAATTCGCAGGGCTTTCCGAAAGCCGAATTTCCTTTTCTCCCTGTAAAACGAACTTCTGATCCTTCGTTTTGAGGAATTTTACCTGCGGCGATCTTATAAAATCTTTAGAAGTAAAGAAAAGTGTCATTCCTTGAATCTTGCGCCCTCTAAATTTATGACGTCAAATAAAACCAATTCCTGTAAAAATTAAAGTTTCAGCCTTTTGGAACTCCAAGAAACTAAGTAAACGCCCCGAAGGGCCGACCCATTTGATCGTATGACTCGACTCCTTCACGAGACTGACCGACCAGGCCAGGATCAAAGAAGACACTACCGTGAGGCAAGACAGTGATAATGCAAGATCCTCCAAACCTGAAGTAGCCAAGTTCCTCCCCTTTCCTTACGAAGCCGGGGTTATACGTGAATTCAGCGCTTCCCACAAACGTGGCACCAATTACCACCACAACAGCGAGCTGCCCGCCCTTAAGTTTGAAAGGAATAATCCATCGCCGATTATTCACGAGATAATCCAGGTTTTGCGAAAGGGCCATTGGATTGACTGAAAACAAGGAATTGCCTACCAGAAGCGGAGCCATAGCCGTGCCCGAGAATGGGGCGTGAAATCGATGGTAGTCCACAGGACAAAGTCGCGATATCAAAACACTCCCTCCTTCAACGGATTGAACAGAAGGCATTCCGCCCATCAACTGCTCAATATTTAACTCCTGGCCTTTCGCGTAAATTTTCTGTGGAGTCTGGACGTTCTCCAGAGCGAGGTGCCGACCATCCGCAGGAAATACGACGCTGAAATCGAGATTGTCAATGGGACGGCATTCCGGCTTTAGCAATCGATAAAAGAACGCGTTGAAATGAGGGTACGATTCGGGTAGCTCCAAAAACTCTTCGGTGTCGACCTTGTACTGGTCAATAAACGAAGTGATCCGTTTCTTACTCCAAGAACGATCCATCCACCATCCATAAAAACTCGACATGAACGGATTCTTGATAAGAAGCCGTGTCATAATTTTTCCGACAGGATTAAAATAAGCCCAACGCAAGAAAGCCTCGCCATAAATTTGCTCGTCCTCCAATTGACCGGACAATCGATTGAAAAACCGAATCTGTTTTGTCGAGCTCATGTATCATGAAATTTCAATTACGCCTAAATCTAAAGCCTCCTAATTAATCGAGTTTGGTTTTTAATGGAAGGTAGTATCGGTATTTTCCCAGTTGCCTCTTTGAAGGGTTTCCGTAACTGATGTGTTTTTAAGCAATGTCTGAGCATCTGCATTTGCCGGCTCCTTGGCAAGTACCCACTCGAGGCGCTCTATGGCTTTCTGAGGCCGTTCTGCGTTCGACAAAACGGTGGCCGATTCCAAGCGAAAACGTATATTTTTCAGGCTCCAAATCACTGAGTGTCTTCCAGGAAAATAAGATCGTTTCGGTCCATTTCAGGGCGATTCCGGCCGCCTGAAGGCGGTCGTCAAGCTGTTTATTGGGAATTTCAGCATGACTCAGGAAAGCTGGTTCTTTACCTCGTATTCAAGTGTTTGATACCAATCTCTAACCTGATCGACATCTTCGCCCTCAATCAATAGGCGAATTATTGGTTCCGTTCCCGAATAACGCAACAAAACTCTTCCTTTTGTACCCATTTCCTCCTTCAGATTGTCGAGCACAGATTGAATTCCCGGCAACGTTTCCAATGCCGGCTTCTGCTGAACCTGCACAGCACCGGTCATTTGGGGCATCAGCAGCATGCAATGTTTTAATTCCGAGAGAGGCTTTTGTGCTTTGAGCATGATTTTGAGGACCAAGAGGGCAGCAAGCAATCCGTCACCCGTAGGATTCACATCTGCATAAATAATATGGCCTGACGACTCTCCACCCAGGTTATAACCGAACTTTAGCATTTCATTTAAGACATACCTATCCCCTATCGGTGTCCTGATGAGCCGCCCACCAGCTGCTTCCAAAGCCCGGTCCAAGCCCAGATTGCTTTGCACAGTGGCCACCAGGGTGTTTTTAACCAGATTCCCTACCTCCAGCGCATGTTTTGCCAGAAGAGCCAAAAGGACGTCTCCATGAAGCACATCCCCATTTTCATCGCAAAATAGTACTCGGTCTCCGTCACCATCATGCGCAATTCCAAGGTGTGCTGCGTTTGATTTTACCAGACTTGCCAAATGTTCAGGATGCTGGCTCCCGATCCCTTCGTTGATATTTCTTCCATTTGGATTGTTGCCGGCAATAATAAGGTCCGCATCAAAATAATTAAGAAGCGCTGTTGAAGTTTTAAAAGTTGCTCCATGCGACGCATCCAAAACGATTTTTACACCGCGCAATGAATACCCCTGCAAGATAGGCTGAAGCAAATTCAGATAAGCACCGGCGCCCTCTTCCGATGTCTGCAAATTACCTCTTCCAACCGTATCCATTTTTTGGATCGTTTCCAAGATTTCCTCTATACGCACTTCTACAGAATCCCGAAGCTTTACACCCCTTGAGTCGAAAAACTTAATTCCGTTATCTTTGGCTGGATTGTGAGAAGCGGTTATCACGACTCCAAGATCCGCGCTAATATTGCGGACATAAACAGCGACTGCAGGGGTTGGCAAAATTCCTAGGTCTACTACATTTAAAATGCCAGCTACCGATAATCCTTCGGCAAAGGCACGGCAAATTAGTATCCCCGATTCGCGCGTGTCCCTGCCTATTACAACCTTGGGGTTCGTTTTGGACTCTAGTATCCATTGTCCAACAGCTTTACCCAGTCGCCGGGAAAAACTATTCGTCATAATAGAATTCTCGTACTCGCCTCGTATGCCGTCGGTACCGAAATACTTTCGCTTCATGAAGCAAAGTAATCGCGAATATTCTCTATGTGGTCTTCAACTGCCCCACCCAGGAGTTGGTCCTTGGCGAGCGTAATGCCTTCGCGAATCGAAATGGTTCTGCCCAAAATGGAAAACGCGACTCCGGCATTCAAAGCTACGGTGTCCTCCAGTCCTTTCGGCGCCTTGCCGATCATCAAATTGTTGAGGATTTGAAGGTTGTGTTCCAAGTCTCCACCCTTGAGATCCTCTTCTGAGCACGGTGAAACCCCAATACTGTCCCAATCCCAATCAATGGTTAAGTCCCAGGATGCTCCAAACCCTTTGGTCTCCGGCTCACCACAGCAAGCGAGTTCATCCATGCCCCGAGTTTCATCCAAAACAGTATGCACTACGATGCCGTTTTTCAATCCTAAGGTATGAAAGGCCTCTGCCATGGGCACAACCCATTCCCTAGAAAAAACACCCGCCAATTGGTGGGCAGGGGATCCTGGATTTATCATAGGGCCCAATATGTTAAAAATAGTTCGCCGACTTTCCTGTGCAAGTTCTTGCCTGACTGGCATAATCTCTTTAAACGCGGGGTGAAAGGAAGGGGCGAAAAAGAAGACAAAATTCAAGGATTCGAGGGCCTTTCTCAAGCTCTTGGGATCGTTGAGAAAATTGACTCCCAATCCGTCCAACAGTTCGGCGGACCCACATTTGGAGGTGATGGATCGATTGCCGTGTTTGAATACTTTTACCCCGGCAGATGCCAGAATAAGGGTAACCGCGGTCGAAATATTGAAGCTGTGGGATTTGTCACCGCCCGTTCCGCAAACGTCTATCGCCTCATCTGCATAATCTTCGAGCTTTGGTTTCACCGCCAGACGTCGAAAGGCCGATGCAAAACCGGCAACTTCAGCGGGAGTTTCACCTTTTTCGTTTAGCGCCGAAAGAAAGGCTTTTTTGACAGATGCGGGAACGTCTGCGGAGGCCAAATCGTTAGCCGCGGATTCAGCCTGAATCAAATCCAAGGATTTGCCGGCCTGCAATTCGGGCAAAGAGTCTTCTAAAACACTCATATTTTGTTGGTCATGTAAGCAATTTACCCTTGCGGGTCTGAATAAGAGGGTTTCAAGCTGCCAAACCGAAAGTGTGAACTCAAGTCCAGCTTTGAAAAATACTACTCTAGTCATTAAACTCTCAGTTTTTTTGATGGCTCTCAGCCTTCCGTATCCGGTAGTTGCTCAGGTTGATCAGGCTGAAGAGGCAAGTCTGGCACAGGAACCTGCAGAACTCACACTGTTCCAGACTGTAGTCCTGGGGCTGGTTGAAGGACTTACCGAATATTTACCGGTTTCCTCCACCGGGCACCTCATACTGGCAGCCCATTTCATGGGATTATCGGAAGATACGATCCTTATCGATCAGCAGGGTACGGTTGTTTTTCTTGAGAACCCGTCCACCGAAAATCCAATTGGAACTCCGCTCACACTCGAAGCCGGGATAGATGCCTATACCATCATCATCCAGTTCGGAGCTATTGCGGCGGTAGTTTTTTTGTATTGGCAAAAGTTTCTTGGAATTCTGTTTGGAATTTTTGGCAAAAATCCAAACGGCCTGATGTTGTTGCGTAATCTTGTACTAGCCTTTCTTCCGGCTGCGGGACTCGGTTTGCTTCTGGAGAACATAATTGACCGTTACTTGTTTGGACCCGGTCCGGTGGTTGCAGCTCTCTTTTTAGGCGGGATTGCAATCCTGATGGTTGATCGCTGGTATAAAAAAACCATGGATGAGGACCAATCACCTAAGCTCCACGAACTGACAGTGAAAAATTGCCTGTTTATCGGCTTACTTCAGTGTGTTGCCATGTGGCCTGGCACAAGCCGGTCAATGATGACCATTATCGGTGGTTATCTCGTAAGACTCTCACCCACCAGAGCAGCCGAATTCAGTTTTTTACTGGG
>CEUS01179823.1_pt1 | contig 14941 bp, 16 predicted proteins | sample 427031 | NCBI WGS metagenome assembly CEUS01 (sample SAMEA2622837, study PRJEB7988) | marine metagenome | biome: marine biome (ENVO:00000447); feature: marine epipelagic mixed layer (ENVO:xxxxxxxxx); material: "saline water (ENVO:00002010), including plankton (ENVO:xxxxxxxx)" | depth 140 m | reverse complement strand
ATTATGTATGAATTCTACTATTTTTTATCAGTAAGCTTTAGATTTTATTAAAATGGAATATTATGATTGTATGAGTGATAATCAAGATGACACTTTCCCAATTAATGAAAAGGAAGTAATGGATTATTATGGATATTCTGGCAATTTTGGAAGGTTTAAAATTAAAATAAAATTTTTACGAGACTGGATCTTGCATTCTTTAGCTTATTCTTCTCCATTATCTGGATTTTCAGTTAGTATGCAAAGAGCCAGAGGTGTAAAGATAGGACATAATTGTCATTTCAATCCATATGTGTTAATTGATTTGATTTATCCAAAAATGATCGAAATCGGGAATAATGTTACATTAGGTTCACATTCAATGATTTTTGCTCATGTTAATCCTTCAGCAAATTTATTTCTTAAACAGGGTGATTTTCCTAGAAAAATATCTAAAGTTACTATAAAATCTGGTGCAGTAATAAATCCTGGAACGGTGATTATTGCTGGAGTTACAATTGGAGAAAACTCAATTATCTCTCCAAGAAGTGTAGTTACACAAGATATACCTGATTATTGCATTGCAGTTGGTAATCCTGCTAGAGTAATAAAAAAAATTGATCATTGAAAAAAATGAACATAATTGGAATAGATTTTGAAGATTGGTTTCATCCAGAATTAATTCAAAAATATTTACAGAAAAAAAATAATAAACCTAAAGTTTTCCAGGGCATTGGAAAAATAATTGATCTATTAAGAAAAAATGAAACCAATGCAACATTTTTTGTTGTAGGTGAACTGTTAGAATACGAACCTGAATTACAAGACATCATAATTGAAAATGGACACGAAATTGCTTTTCACACAATGAAACATTCACGAATTGACTCCTATAACTCACATGAAAAATTTGAAATGGAAATAATTAATTTTAATAATTTAACAAATGGAAAATCAAAAGGATTTAGAGCACCAAGTTTTTCATTAAATAATAATTCATCTTGGTTAATTGATATTTTAGAAAAAAATAATTATCTTTATGATAGTAGTATTGTACCAGCAAAAACTAAATTATATGGATTACCTAATGCAGAAAAAAAACCATACAAAATTACAAAAGAATCTTTAGAGAAACACTCAGATCATGGAAAAATACTTGAATTTCCATTACTAGTAACAAAATTTTTAGGGAAAAAAATTCCTGCTGGAGGTGGATTTTATCTTAGGTCATTGCCCTTACGCATAATAAAAAATTCCATAAAATCATATCAAAAAAATAATCTTCCTGCTGTGTTTTATATACATTCATGGGAATTAACACCTGAATTCATGCCAAAAATAAAAATGTCTAAACAAGATGAATTTGTAACATATCATAATCTAAACAAAGCATACACAAAGATGGATGAATTATTGAAAGAATTCAAATTTACATCGTTTGAAGATTTTATGAATAATTCAAAATTAATTGAGTAGAACAATCTAAAAAGCATAATAAAACGAAAATCATATGAAAATTGCATTAGTATGTCCTGCATCATTACCTGCAACTCAATTTGGTGGTATTGTCTTTTTAGCAGTAGATTTAGCACGTGAAATCTCATCTCTTGGTCATAATGTAACTCTCTACACAACTGATCTTGATTTTAGTAATGGACCAAATAAATTTAATAAAAAATTACCTAGAATTGAGAAAATTAAAAATTTCAAAATTAATAGAACACATGTATGGTTTTCAATCAAATTATTTTTCATTAATTCATCTATGTCAAAAGAAATTGAAAAAGATAGGCCTGACATAATACATACAATAGGATTAAGAAGTTTTCAATCAATTATTGCTTGGCGTGTTTCTAAAAAATTGAAAATCCCTCTAGTAGTATCAGATCAAGGAGGTTTAACAACTCATCCATTTTTAACTGAATCTGGTATGGGTTTACAGATTCTTTATAAAATTCAAAATTATTTTATTAAAAAAATAATTAATCATTCAGCAGCAATTAGTGCTGCAAATGAATATGAAAAAGAGATTTTTTTAAATATTAACAAAAAATCAAAAATAGAAATTATTCGGAATGGTATAAATCTTGAAACATTAGTTAGTAAAAAAAATTTTAGAGAAAAATATCAAATAAATTATAAATTCATTCTTTTTGTAGGAAGATTTTCAAAAAGTAAAGGAATTGAAACATTAATCCATTCATTTAATAAAATAAAAATTGAAAAAGAAATTTCCAATACAAAATTAGTTATAATGGGTGTAGATTTTGGATTTGAAAAAGAAATGGAAAAATTAATTAAAAAATTTAACCTATCTGATAGAATTCTAGTAATCAAAAATCCACCACGTGAAGATGTAATCTCTGCCTATGGGGAAAGTGAATTCTTAATTCTTCCTTCTCAATGGGAATTATCGCCATTAGTTCCACTTGAATCCTTTGCATTTAAAAAACCAGTAATTTCAACAAATTCACACGGAATTCCTTTTACAGTAAAACATAATGATAATGGCATTCTTGTTGAAACTGAAAACCCTAATGAATTAGCTAAAGCGATAATGAAACTAATTACTGATGAAAATCTTAGAACAAGATTAGGAATATCAGGATATAATTTTGTACATGACGAATGTAATTGTATTTCAATGGCACAAAATTCTTTAAAATTATATGAGCAGGTATTAAAAAATACTCATAATAAATAGCGACTATAGGAATAAAATATGAAAAAAGATTTCTTCAAAGATTCAAAAATAAAATTCCCTGCATATGAGCCATGGATATCAAAAGATGATCAAAAAATTATTGAAAAAACTCTTAAACAAAGTATGCTAACTCTTGGACCTCAATTGGAAAAATTTGAGACTGATTTCTGCAAATATTCAAAATCAAAGTATGCTATTGCTGTATCTAATTGTACCGCAGCTCTACATTTGTCTCTTAAAGCATTAGGAATTAAAGAAAATGATGAGGTAATAATACCTGATCTGACATTTGTTGCTGATGCTAATGCTATACTTGCTTGTAATGCAAAACCCGTCGTTGCTGACATAAACAAAGAAAATTTCTTCTTATCAATTTCAAATATAAAAAAAAATATCACCAAAAGGACTAAAGCAATAATTCCTGTTCATATCTATGGGCAAGTCTGTAATATCGAAGAAATCGTTGATTTGGCAAAAGATAACAATCTAAAAATCATAGAAGACTGTGCACATGCAATTGGAACATTTCATAAATCAAAACATGTAGGTACAATTGGCGATACTGGCTGTTTTTCATTTTATCCAACAAAAAATATAACTACTGCTGAAGGAGGAATGGTTACTACAAATTCAAAAAAAATTGCAGAAAAAATTAGACAGATCCGTAGTCATGGAATGACAAAATCTCTGAAAAGTCGTTATTCTAGTAAATATCCTTGGGTTTTTGATATCATTGAACCAGGATATAATTATCGATTAGATGAAATTAGATCTGCATTAGGAATAACACAGTTAAAGAGAATTAAAAAAATCAATGAACTTCGTAAAAATGCATCTCTATATTATCATAAAAATTTACAAAACATTCCTGGAATAATCTTACCTGACATGGTACGTGATAGAAGTCATTCTTACCATCTATACACAATTCGTGTTACAAAACCATTCAAACTTTCAAGGAATCAATTATTTGAAAAATTAAAAAATCATGGAATTCGAACAACTGTATATTGGATGCCAATACATGAATACACTGCATATAGAAAATTTACTAAGAAATCTAATATAATTAATACAGTTAAAATCTATAATGAGATTTTAGCACTCCCACTCTTTCCAAACATATCAAAAAGACATCAAGATGCAGTAATCAACGTAATAAAATCATAAAATAAAATTTCTCAGAAAATATCTGAAAGCCATTCTTCTTTATGGCTTTTATCTGAAAGTCTATGTGCTTCCATTACTTTTGCTTGATTTAATAATTCGTCTTCAAAATTAAGTAAAGATTTTTTCTTTCCTGATATGTCTAAACAAAATGTATCAATCATTTTAAGGAAATGATTTTCTGGTTTAATTTCAAATATTTCTTCTCTCCTGCCATTCCAATTATTTTCAACAGTATACTGTAAATTTACTCTGGTTACAAAATCTGGAGGAACTGAATAAGCTCTATCTAAAGATATGAATCCATCATTACCCCAAACTTCGTAATTTGCTTGATAAAAATTCCCATTTCCGTATGTCAATGTAGCAACCTTATCATTTTTGTATTTCAGAATGGAAGTTCCACGAATATCAACACCTGTTTCTGGATCGTTGCTTTGCCTGTTATAATACACTGAAAGTGGCTCCTCATTGAAGATCATTCTACTCGAACAAACAGGATAACACCCACAATCATTCAAGAATCCTCCTCCAATTTTATCAGTATATCTAATATCATTTTTTGGAAATGCTGGAAAACCAAAAATACTATTGAATGCAATAAGATCACCAATTTTTTCACCATCAATCAAATCTCTAACTTTTTTATGCTGAGAATGAAATCTAAACATAAAGCCCTCCATTATTCTGACATTGTTTTGTTTTGCATTTTCAACCATACTCTTTGCTGATTCCAGATTGTATGTCGATGACTTTTCACAATACACATGTTTGCCGGCTGATGTAGCTTTTTTTGCTAATTCTTCATGCGTTCCTATGGGAGTTGAGATATAAACAACATCGACTTCGTTATTTGACATCACGTCTTCATATGTCCCATATTTGTGACAACCCAACTCTTTTGCTAATTCTTTTGCCTTTTCTACAGTTCTACTTCCAATCATTTCTAATTCTGCAAATTCTGATTCTAAGATAGCAGGAATAACTGAACGTTTAGCAATTCTTGAACAACCAATAATTCCAAATTTCAAAGGATTCATTCTTATCACAAGTATGAAATAATTCCTCGAATATGTGGCCCTACAAAATTTTCAATTTTTAAAAGTTGTTTTATTTGATATAATGTTATCCAAATGAATGAATCTGGAATTGCTAATTCTTCATTCTCATTCACTTCTATAATCATATTGAAATTTGATTTTAAATGGAACCGTCCTCCATCTTCTGATTGCCATTTTGCATAGATAATTTTTGCATTTTTTGGTTCGTCAAAATATTCAGCAAACAATGGTCTAATTCCTCCATGAGCTTTTAACAAATTACTTGTTGTAGCTTGAAGGGTTGGAGATAATTGTAATTTACCAATATTTCCCGGTTCAGCTTTTGCTTGTAGCAAATAGTGTGGTATGCCATTAATTTTTTTCATCAAAATACCTAAAATTCCGCCAGGATTCTTTGCAATCATTGGTTGTGTCCATCCTTTTTTACCCACCTCTCGATCAAATGTGTTAGAAACTTTTACTCCAATCACTTCAAAAAATCCTCCTGATTCATGTGTTATGTTGCCAGAATTATTGTCAACATTCCATTTATCAAGTTCATTTATGCTAATTTCTTCTACAATCATATCTGATTCTTCTCTTTTTTTATTGAACCATTCAATGACATCATTTAGCTTGTTAATTTGATTATCATCTCGAATTGAATCTAACATTACTTGTATTCTAGATATTGTTTCTGAATCTATTTCATATCCATTACTTTCTAAAATTGATTTAATTTTTTCAACTACCACACAAAACCTTAACAGAATGTCTAATTATATTTTCTATTATTTACTCACTCCCGAACAAATTTGATTAAATATCAAAACATCGATCAAGTTATTAATCAAAATCATAAACTAATACTGATTTTATTGAAAAAGACTACTCGTGATACCAAAAAAATTCCTTTCTTTGTGCCTGACATTGACAATAATGATAAAAAAGCTGTTCTTAAAGCCCTAGATCAACCTACTCTGACAAATGGCCCAAATCTACAAAAATTTGAAAGAGCATTTGCAAAATTTACTGGGGCAAAATATGCAATAGGTGTTACAAACGCAACTGCTGCATTGATCTTATCGTTAAATGCTTTAGAATTAAAAAAAAATGATGAAGTAATTGTGCCTGATGAAACCTTTGTTGCAACTGCTAATGCAATATTACTTAACGGAGCAACACCTGTACTAGCCGATATTGAAAATAACGGTTATAATGTATCTGTTAAATCAATAGAAAAAAGTATTACAAAAAAAACTAAAGTCATAATGCCTGTGCATGTTGCAGGAAAAGCGTGTGATATTGTTAAAATTCGTAAACTCGCACGTGATCATGGACTAAAAATTATTGAAGACTGTGCACATGCTATTGGAACCAAAATTAATAATACACATGTAGGGAATTTTGGAGATTTAGGCTGTTTTTCATTTTATCCAACAAAGAACATGACTACAATTGAAGGTGGAATGGTAATAACAAATTCTAAAAAATTAGCAATAAAGATTACCTCTTCTCGGAATCACGGATTTGTTAATAATAAAAAATTTAGTTCTAAACCATGGATCTATGATGTTGAATCTCCTGGTTATAATTTCAGATTAGATGAAATAAGATCTGCTTTAGGAATAAACCAATTAAAACGCATTAAAAAATTAAACACTCTTAGAAAAAAAGTATGTCAATACTATAATTTAAAACTTCAAAACGTTAAAGGAATTGAAATACCTTTTTTATCACAATATGATGATGATGTAAATCATTTGTATATGATTAGAATAAAAAAAGAGTATGGTTTAACACGAGATGAATTATTTAAAAAATTTTTAAAATCTGGAATTCAAACATCTTTACATTACACTCCTTTACATGAATTTACCATCTTTAAAAAACTTGCAAAAAAATATGTTAGTCTAAAAAATTCTAAAATTCTCTACAATGAATTGATATCTCTTCCAATGTTTCCATATATTAGCAGAAAAGAACAGGATAATGTAATTAAATGCATAATCTCTAACAAATAACAAGGTAAGCTATGAAAAATAAAATCATTTTTTGGATGGATGCATTTCTTTTACATTACTGTCTTGCGTTTTACATGCAAAAAAAATATGATGCTGAATACTATGGAATTATTGATATTTCTAATAAACCAAAAAGTTTTTTTCAAACACAGGAATTACTAAACCTTAAAAAATTCTGGTTTTATCATGATCAAATCGATCCTGATGAAAAACCAAACCTTGATTATCTGTCTGAATTTGAAAAAAAATATGAAATAAATTTATGGCAACTAGCAATTAATGAAAGAATTTTCTATAGATTTAATGATTTTTATAAATTCTCTGATAATCAAATACTCTCAATCTTAGAACAAGAATGTAAATTCTATGAATCTATTTTAGATGAAATAAAACCTAATCTAATAATAGCCGAAAAACCAGTTTATCATCACAGTCATATATTTTCTGAACTATGTAAAGCAAAAAAAATTAAAACTCTTTTCATTGGTCAATCACGATTGGCTTACAAATCGATCTTAAGCAGTGATGCATTCCAACTTGATTCAATTAAAGATTTTGAAACTATGGATAGTAAAAATAGAAACTTTGAAGAATTGCTAGATTTTCTTAAATCTTCAAATGTCTCAAAACAATTAAAAACTTTTAAAGATAGTTTTACAACTTCAAAAATTAAAAAAATTAATGCTGCAAAAGAATTTTTGCTCTTTTCTGAAAATACAAATTTGAAATCGCATTATACCTATTTTGGAAGAACTAAATCGAAAGTAGTACTACATGAATTATTATCTTCTATAAAGAAAAAATATCGAAGTAACTTTATTGACAAAAACTTGTCTATGGAAATACCTGATAATGAAAATTTTGTTTATTTTCCTTTAGGTATGGATGAGGAACGCAATTTGTTAATTGGTGCTCCATTTTTTACAAATCAAGTTGAAACTGTTCGTCATATTGCAAAATCATTACCAATTAATCACAAATTGTATGTAAAAGAACATTATACTATATCGATAAGAGATTGGAGAAAAACATCTGATTATGATGAAATAATGGCAATTCCTAACGTGAAATTATTTCATCCATCTGTTTCTAATAATGAATTACTCAAAAACTGTTCGCTAGTAATCAGTGTCGGAGGAACCAGTAGTTTTGAAGCCGTTTTTTATAAAAAACCTTCAATAATTTTCACAGACACAAACTATTCTATTCTTCCATCAGTATACAAAGTAAATTCAATGCATGAATTGCCTTCTGTAATTAGACAGTCATTATTGACTCAGGTTGAATCAGCATCTTTAGATAAATTTTTACAAATACTTGAAAAAGATTCAGTTAATTTTGATCTTTATGGTTACATGTCAAAAATGCATGAACATTTTTATTTTGGTGGAAATTTAGCTGATGTAGAAATCACATCATCATCTATGAAATCTTTCCTAGAAAACAATAAAATTGAATTTGAAAATTTAGCGGATGCCCACATTAAAAAAATTGTTGATTATGAATTAAATAACTAAACTAATTTCAAATATCTTGTTTTGAAATCTTTTTAAGAACTTCAACTTTTGATCTAAATTTTTCATCATTTAATGGAGATTGTGAATATTCAAAATTATAATCATCTTTAATATCTACATCACTAACATCCTTTTCTTTACGTGCCTCAATAATTAATGACATCACAGGACTTCTATCAAAACCAGTTAATGTAAAATTTGTTTCATAGGATTGTGTTTCTTTATTGTAAAAATTTATCAAATTATTTTCTTTGTAAAATTTTTGATTAAGATTTTTCCAAATTGGTTCCATACCTTCAACGTGTAATGGCTCATTAAATTCCTCAATTTCGGAGTCACAGAAATTCTTTTCTTCAATTTTATAGAATCCATATTTCTCTAGTAAAATTTTCAACATATCAAAATCATATAGATAGATATGTGCATATCCTCCAATGAATTCATCTAATTCATTGTTAAAAAGTACAGTATCTTGACCCGCAGAAATTACAAAATTCATAAAAGTTCCACCATATGATAAATCGGTTCTAACTTTTCCAGATTCTTCACGAAGTCTCTCCAAAAAATCTACATCTTTTGTTACATATGCTTTTGCTATACGATAAAGATCTGGTGTCAAAATTCTAATGACGCCATCTTTTTCTAAAACTCTGTTAAATTCAACTAAACATTTTTCAAATTTATAGTGAGGTATATGCTCTATTAGATGACTACAAAATAAGATAGAACAACTTTTAGGATCTACTGGTATATTTCCTGCATCGCCAATAATTGCATCTCCGTCTACTTTACTTGTTTTATGATCCAAACCTATCCATCCATCTTTTTTCCATATTGGACTTGGACCGATATTGATCTTTTTCTTATTCATGTCTAAAACAAAAAAACTGTTCTTATAAAAATCATATATACTTTTTAAAAAATTTATCATAAGTATTTTTTATTAATATGTACAAATCAGAACCATTGTGAAAATTGTTACAATTATCCCTGCAAGAGCTGGTTCAAAGGGAATTCTACACAAAAACCTCCAAAAATTAAACTATAAACATCTTATTCAATATCCAATTGAATGTGCAAAAAATTCAAAATTTGTAAACAGAATTATTGTAAGTACTGATGGCGAAAAAATTGCTAATGTTGCAAAAAAATCTGGTGCTGAGGTACCATTTCTTAGACCAAAAAAGTACTCTCATTCTAAAGCATCTCAATTAGATGTAATTATACATGCACTGGATTATCTGGAAAAAAATGAATCATATGTTCCTGATATAGTTACAATACTTCATCCAACTAATCCATTCACAACATCTAATCTTCTTGATCGTTCAATTACTAAATTAAAAAATTCCAAAACTGATCTTGTACTTGGTGTTATGCCGGTTAAGACTCATCCTTTCAGATCATTTTGGCACAAGTCAAATCTTTTAAAAAAATTTACATCTGATTTCGATAAATACTATCAAAGACAATTGTTTCCTCCATTATATTTTCCTACAGGAGACATCTACACTTTCTGGAATAAATCTTTTAAAAAATATGGTAAAGTTTTTTGTCCAAAAATCACTCCACTTTTTTATAAGAAAGATGAAATTTCAATGACAATAGATACTCCATTTGATCTTTTTCAATGTGAAATGATAATGAAAAATTGGAAATCGTTTAAAAAATCAAAAAAGTTCAAAAACTATTAAAACAATTAACAAATACTTCAAAATGAAAAAAATTAATAAAACAATCCAGAAAAAATGTCTCGAAATAAAATTAATTATTACTGATGTTGATGGAGTACTCACTGATGGAGGTAGGTATTACTCAGAAAAAGGCGAGATAATGAAAAAATTTCATGTGCGTGACGGTATGGGCGTGAATATCTTACTAAGAAATAATGTTCAAACTGTTATTCTATCCAAAGAAAATTCCCCAATTGTTAAAAAATGGGCCAAAGACATGAATGTGTCCTACGTTAATCCTTCTTCAAATAAAAAAGAACAAGAATTATCTAAAATCTGTAAAAAATTTTCACTAAAACCATCAAATATTGCTTTTATTGGTGATGATGTAAACGATGTAATTTTAGCACAAAAGATAGGACTTTCAGCATGTCCACAAGATGCAAATGTCTCAATTAAGAATACTGTTGATTATATTTGTCAAGAAAAAGGAGGTTGTGGCTGTTTTCGTGAGTTGGTCGACATCATACTATTTACAAAATTCCCAAAAAAGAAAAATTGGTATTAAACTTCATATAGTTAAAATCACGGTTTGTATTTAGTTGGTTTTCATAGTTGCTGAGATAGGCATTAATCATAACGGTGATCTAAAAATTGCCAAAAAATTAATTGATATGGCCGTTAATGCTGGTTGTGACGCTGTAAAATTTCAAAAAAGAACTATTGAGAAAGTATATTCGAAAGAAACACTTGATTCTCCTCGAGAAAGTCCCTGGGGTAAGACCACACGTGAACAAAAACTTGGATTAGAATTCTCTGAGAAACAATATAAAATGATAGATAGTCATTGTAAAAAAAAGAAAATTGATTGGTTTGTTTCATGTTGGGATATTGATAGCCAACTCGATATGAGAAAATTCAAAACCAAATACAATAAAGTTGCATCTGCAATGCTTGTTCACAAAAAACTTCTACATAAAATTGCTGAAGAAAAAAAGCATACTTTCATATCTACAGGCATGAGTACCATGAAAAATATAGTGGACGCTGTAAAAATATTTCGTTCCCATTCTTGTCCTTTTGAATTACTTCATTCTCACAGTGCTTATCCTATGGATGTAAAAGAAGGTAATCTTAGAATGATTCAAACATTACAAAAAAAATTTAATTGTAATGTTGGTTATAGTGGTCATGAAGTAGGCTCTTATCTTTTACCCGTAATTGCAGTAACATTGGGCGCAACTACAATTGAACGACATATTACACTCAACCGTGCAATGTATGGTTCAGATCAGTCTGCATCATTAGAAAAAGCTGGACTAAATAGAATGGTTCGTGATATAAGATTAATTGAAGATATCTTGGGTTCAGGTAAAAAAATTATTTGGGACTCTGAATTACCTGCACAAAATAAATTAAGACAAGTTTTTGTATAAAAAATGATTGAAAATATTAAAAATAGTTTTAATGAAAGTATAGAAACAATTGAAGCTTCTTTAGATCTAGTAGAAAAAATTGATTCTGTAATATCAATAATTTCAAACTCTTTCAAGAATAAAAATAAATTAATAATATTTGGAAACGGTGGAAGTGCAGCTGATGCTCAACATATTGCTGCTGAATTTGTTGGCCGATTCTGTCATGAACGTGAAAGTTTACCGGCAATTGCATTAACAACTGACACAAGTGCATTATCATCTATAGGTAATGATTATTCTTTTGATATTATTTTTAGTAGGCAATGTGAATCTATAGTTAAAAAGGGTGATGTCGTAATTGGAATATCTACCAGTGGTAATTCCAAAAATGTAATTGAGGGATTAATCACTTCTAAAAATTTAGGTGCAACTACTATTGGATTATTAGGAAATGATGGTGGTCAAATAAAAGACCTAGTTGAAATTTCTCTAATTGTTAATTCATCTTCAACTGCTAGAATTCAAGAGGTTCATAGAGTAATTTATCATATTATTTGTGAACAAGTTGAACATCAGTTTATAAAATAATGAAAAGAGAAAGACAACCACAAAGTAATGGATTCTTATGGAACATTGATAATATTCAAACACTTTTTACAAAAAACTCTTTACTCAATCCAAAATTGTTACACACTAGTAATAGAAAAGATATCGATCTTCGAATAAAGTTTCTTGATGATGTTATTAATCATAAATTAGAATTTGACAAAACAAAATATTTTCAATTTATTTCTGAATCTGATAAAGGAATATCTCGTGAACCAGGAAAAGCAACAAAAAATTTTATAAATTTATTCTATGAAATAGAAAATAATAATATTACTGTACCACTTCTCATAGGAAAATTTACATCCAAAAAAATTAAAAGCCGTTATATCATTAATGAAAAAAAAATTTGGTCAGAAATTGAAAATATTACAGGGTATCAAATATTGGATGGTGCACATAGACTTGCAATTGCTTTATTTAAAAAAATGAATCAAGTTCCTGTTAAAATAATTAAACCTCTTGGATTTGAAATACCAAATTACACAGAATATCTCAAATACAAAGAAAAGGAATATTTGTAAAGAAATTTTATTATTATCATGGGATTTATAGAAAAAATTACTGGAAAAGTGGAACTTCCTGAACCTAATGGTTGGGAACCTGAAAAAGATCAATTCAATCTTCCATTTGCAATTGAGTTAAAAGAAAACTGGCATATTCACTGGGCTGATATTCGAATTGAAATGACAAGCGAAGATTTTGAAGGTTTTGCAGAATCAATTATCTCTGCATATGAAAGCTGGAAAAAAGATGGAAAACCACCTGTTCTTCCTGAAATGAAACGGTATGGAGAATATCCAGATGAAGAGGATTTTGATCATTTTCAATTCAACGATAGAAATAATCCTAAAAATAAATCTGGCAAACCAAGATTCCATTTTAAAAAATTCCCTAGAACTGAACATGGAAAACTTTTCTTTGAACCAGCTTTTCAGATAGAATTACAAAAATCTCGTTCAGATGCACCTGATGGTTGGTATCATCTTCATTACAAAAATTTCCGAATAGAGATAGGTAGAAAACAACTTAAGGAAATGGCTAAAGTATTTCAAGATTCTTTAGAAAAATAAAACATCAAAGATTTTTCTTGATATAATCAATTGAAGATACTGGTGAAGGATCTACTTGTGATAAAATTGCATGATAAATACTGACATAATCAAAAAAATAAACCAAACAAGCAATCTTAGTTAAAATATTTCCTTCATTAGAAAAAATTTGTTTATATTCAATATTTTTTTCACAAAAAAAGTTTTCTAGAATTGTCCATCTTTCTTTTGTTTTTACATAGTCGTTAGTACCTTGAATAAAAATGGGCTTTAGTTTACTTGGTTTTTCCCATGCAACAATACCATTATGACATGATTCTATCACATCTTCTATAATGACATGATTTTTTGCATTTTCTTGTAATGAATTTTTAAATCTAATTGCAACTGAACCTAAACCTGCAGGATAATAAATTATTGGAATGCCATTAATCCATTTAGCTAGTTCTAATGCTGGATTTTCTTTGGTTAAATTTTTGGATGAAATTTTTTTTTGCAGAATCTCCAATTCATCTAATGATTCAAGAACATCTGATTTTTCGATTGGAATCAATCCCTCTAAAATATTCAATATTGAATATAAAAATGCCAAAAGTGATGCACGTGGAGAGTGTATTTTATCTATTTTAAAAAATGAAATATTTTTGTTCTCATTTGCAATCTTCTCCATTTTGCCACCAGATGACATTGCAATAATCTTGGCGTCAGTTTTTAAAGATTTTTCAAGAACTGTAAGTGTTTCATCCGTATCTCCAGAAATACTTGTTATAACTACTAATGTATTTGAATCAACAGTTTCTGGTAAAAGATAACCCTTTACCACTGTTGTATGAATGTCTTTTTTAGATAATATTGATGAAAATATATCTCCTATTGTACCTGAACCTCCCATGCCGACAAATACTACATGATCTATATCTTTGAAATTTGGTCTTGAGAAATCTTGTTCATAAGAGTTCTTTGCAATTTCGTACCATCTATCATAAACTCTATACATTTTTTCAGTATCTATATTATTTAGTTCCTCCAAATTCATAGTCTAGTTTTTGATTAATCATTATTATAAAATACTTAACTATGAATTTCTTTTAAACTCAAGAATTATTATGGTCCAATTTCTGCTTATTTTATGTCACTAAAAACTGTAGAATGGAAAGATAATTCTGTAGTGATGATTGATCAGACAAAACTTCCAAATGTTCTTGAATATGTGACTTATACTGATTATAATCAAGTTGCTGATGCCATTCGAACATTAGTTGTTAGAGGTGCTCCTGCAATTGGTGTATCTGGTGCATTTGGTCTTGCATTAGCTGCATTACAAAGTGATGCTTCTGAAAAAGACGATCTAATCAATTATCTTGAGAATGCCAAAAAAATATTATTTGAAACACGTCCTACTGCGGTAAATCTTGCATGGGGTCTAGACAAAATTATGGAAGTTGCAAATAATGCTTCTTCTGTTGAACAAATACGAAACGATGTTGTTGAACACGCAAAAAAAATGGCAGAAGACGATATAGAAATTAACATGGCAATGGGAAAAAATGGTTCTGAATTATTTGATAACAATGATACTATAATGACTCATTGTAATGCTGGTGCATTAGCTACAGTTGGATATGGTACTGCTCTTGGAGTTATTCGTGCTACAAAAGATAGTGGTAAAAATGTGAAAGTTATAGCTACTGAAACTCGCCCAATTCAACAGGGCTCTAGATTAACTGCTTTTGAATTAAAACATGATGGAATTGATGTTAG
>CEUS01283070.1_pt1 | contig 14942 bp, 13 predicted proteins | sample 427031 | NCBI WGS metagenome assembly CEUS01 (sample SAMEA2622837, study PRJEB7988) | marine metagenome | biome: marine biome (ENVO:00000447); feature: marine epipelagic mixed layer (ENVO:xxxxxxxxx); material: "saline water (ENVO:00002010), including plankton (ENVO:xxxxxxxx)" | depth 140 m | reverse complement strand
CAATGGCATTGAAGAGGTACGGGGTTCGAGTCCCCGCAGCTCCACCATCTATAAGTGTTAGTCACGGGCTCATTACTTTTATAGATTGTGTATTAAATGGGTAGATAAGTTATCCTACTACTAGGATTCAATGTCACAAGAAACTTGGGGGAGGGAAATTGGGAACATACAGAATGTATTCAGATGATAATGGCATATCTCATTGGGAAGAAATCGACTTAGACAATATGCCTAGTTGGACTCAAGGTATCGACGTAACTCAAATACGCTTCGGCAGCCGTCAACCTGGCATATTGATGGACTGGCATCCTGCCCCACAAAGGCAATTTGTAGTTATTTTGTCGGGTCAACTGGAAATTGGTTTTGAAGACGGTACTACAAAGGTGTTCGGACCTGGTGACGCCCGGTTGGTGGAAGACATTACAGGCAAAGGCCACACCACTATTGCTATTGGAAACGAACCCTGTATAACAGCCACCGTAGGACTTAAAAACCAATAGTTTTGATGAACACTACGTGGTGATCCAGTTTATTCCATTCAAAACCAGTCGCTGAAATTCCGGTGTTCGAAAACTCAGAGCGTTGTGTCCCAGTAATGTAACAAACACTTTCCCATTACCATATGTTCTGGTCCACCCAAGAGGGAACGTGCCGGCAGGCATTTCCGTTTCTTGACCTCTCCAAGGGTACGTTCCGGCAATAGATGTTGCTTCCATAAAAACATCGTTGTCAGATCTGAAGTCTATGCCCATATAGAGTTCGTCATTTGTATAGAAGTCACTAATGCCCGCAACTCCTGGATGATCTGAATTATTGATGTTTACCAGAAAAGACTCCTGAGGAGGATGGAAACTCGACTCCATGATCCAGCCTCCACCAGTAATCTTCTGGTACTCAGGCCACGCAGAAACTACACAACCCGATATATGTATGCACAAAAATCCTTTACCACTGTTTATAAAATGCTCTAGTCCATCCTGTTGAGATTTATCAAGAGCCGTTTCTTCAAACCTCAAGGTGTTGAATATGAGGACATCATAAAGATCCATCTCACTTGAATTCGCCAAGATATCTGCTTCCCCATGGACAGTTGTATCGTGACCCGCGCCGTTAAGGAATCGTTCCAACACTGGAGTTGTTTCTTCATATGGATGTCTTCCTCCAGAAATTACAAGAAGCTTCATTACCACACCTCTTCATTTAAATCATTTTTATATTCAAATAACCATCTTTAATCTACTGGCAGGAACTACTAATAAATCAGGATGTTGGTGACCTCTGGCCATCATCCGTATTAGACACGGGCATATTTATTCAATGCATTGGGCTTACCAACCTGGGCAACATAAACATCTCCCCTGGAATCAATCCAGATGCCGTGAGGCCCACCAGTAAACTGCCAAGGCTCTGGCCCCATTGAACACCATGACCCTATCAGTTCTCCATCCAATTTACTCACATATACCTGTCCATTAGATGCTGAATGCATTACATCTGATTCGTCTATAAAAGCCTGGTTGGGGTTGGTAATGGACCATTCATATAAGTACTCCCCATTAACGTCGAATACCTGTATCCGATCATTTTCTCGATCCATAATGTATATCCGGTCGTTCCTATCTATACTTATTCCGTGAGGCAACGCAAACTCTCCCGGTCCTGTCCCAGGTTTGGGGTCGTATCCGAAAATTGCAAAATCATACTCGTGCCAATCGCCTGAACCCCATGATAGTTGCAAATCCCTACCACTGTCGAAACGATGGACCCTGCACTGCCTATAACCGTCAGCTACAAACAAATCTCCACACCCAGGCGCCAGCATGGCTCCCGTTGGCTGATTGAAAGGCCCTCCGGCGATACCCGGCTGTCCCGGAGTACCTATAACCTCGATAAGTTCTCCCCCCAAATTGTAATGCCTTATTACATGGTCAAAACTATCTGCGAGATATATTTCATCATCCGAGCTTATCCATATATGATGAGGGCATCGTAATTTATCGTCGCCAAAGGATCTCAAGAACTTTCCATCTCTGTCGAAAACCATCACCATCCCAGCACGACTATCAAATTCGTAAGCGGTGCGAGTTGCGATATACACCCTGCCTTGTGAATCAGTTGCAACATCGGAAGCTATTCCGGGAATATCAATCTCAGGCCAATTCTCAATGGCTTCATATTGGTAATTTGCTACACCAAGACGTTTCCTCATATTTAACTCCTTGCACTCTGATTGAGATTATACGCCCCAATCTAACACAAAATTTCCGTGACGTTTCATCAAAGTTGCTAATTTAATTGACAATATTTATTTTTGACTGAACCAAGCACGATACTGTAGAGTTACGCACTCCAACATGAATACCAATTCAAACAATCAATATCCCAGCAGCGTTACAATGCCATCCGATTTTCAGGATTTTTGGGATTCTACTATCTTGCAAACTGAGAAAATCCCTCTTGAACCACGTTTAACCAAGGTTCAGCTTTATTCTTCCAGTGAATTAGAAGTTTTTGACGTAAGGTATAAAAGTTATGGGGGACTGGACATAGCCGGCTGGTACGTAAAACCCAGTAACACTAAAAACGCTCTGCCAGGGATACTTCAAGTACCAGGCTACGCAGGAGAACCCGCTCTGCCTACATCAATCGCTGCTAAGGGATACGCTGTATTATCCGTAGCTCCCAGAGGTAAATTACGTAGCAATCAAGTTTTTAATCCAGGTTATCCGGGCCTCTTAACCCACAATATAGAAAATCGTGACCATTACGGTTATCGTGGATTTTACATGGACGCACTGAGAGGTTACGACCTATTAGGGAGTTTACCTGGCGTAGACCATCAACGGTTGGGTGTCTTGGGTTCCAGTCAGGGAGGAGCGTTAAGCCTCTTGGTTTCATCTCTCAGGCCCGATACCGTCAAAGCCGCATCGGCTGGATGTCCTTATCTTTGCTCAATAATGGACGCAACCTTACTAACACGTTCATATCCCTATGAGGAGATCAATGACTATCTGAGATTGTATCCCGATAAACGTGACACCGTCAGCACCGTCCTTAACTACTACGATATCCATAATTTTGTTGATCGCATATTGTGCCCAATCATAGTAAACATCGGGCTAAAAGATGACGTATGTCCTCCAGAGACCGGTTATGCCGTTTATAAAGCCATCGGATCCGATGACAAGAGGCTCTACGAATACGATAACTGCGCACATGATGCAGGTACGGGATTAGGTCATGACAATATAGTCATGGACTTCATGGATAAACACCTTAAATGAGCACACACAAATGACTAAGCCACCACGAGTATTTCACACTTACTGGAATAAAATAGTTGATGAAGTTGCTGAGCTTTCAGGCAGTACAGTTGAAATCAAAACCCTACCGATGCGATCAAACGAGAACTCCACAGCATATACCGTTCAATTCAAGGGTGTAGGGAATTACCCTCTTTTTGGATACCTCAGTATACCACTTCATGGTGAGCATTTTGCAGGATTGCTGGAAACTCCGTCATACGGAAGCGTGGTTGGCATTCCATCCTATACAAGACGTGCTCAATACGTAGTTCTAGCATTGAGTCACCGAGGGCAACGACTGTCAGACCAACTCTATGCAGCCTCATATCCAGGACTTCTCACAGAAGGTCTACCTAAAGCTGACACATATATATGGAGAAATATCGTTGCAGACTGCTTACGAGCACTTGATGTCTTGAAAAACATAGATTCTGTAGAGACAAATAGGTTAGCTGTTACAGGAAACGATCTTGCATTAATCACAGCCTCTTTTAGGCAAGAAATCAGCACCATTGTTGCAGGTCAGCTATTGTTCAGAGGAACCTCTAAGAGATTGGCCAATCTGGATAGTTATCCACTGAAAGAATTGTCGGATTTCGTGAAATATAATCCAGACCTCAAGGATCAGGTAGAGCAAACTCTTGCACTATTTGACCCAGTGGGATTTGTATCTCGTATCAAAGCCAAAACACTAGTGACTTGTAGTGAAATAGACTTTGAAAGAATAAGAGATTTAGAAAATAAAACAACCCAATCCATCGAAATTAAAGTGGAGTCTGGCCGCGGCTTTTTAGATCGTCAATATAATGAAAATTGGTTGGCCCAGTATTTATAGAAAACCATACTTCTCCAAGCGGCATATAAAGTCAATTAAAATCAAGAAAATTCTTTCCTGAGTATCTCAGCGGCGATCACTTGGTTGCTAAGCTTTTCATATGCCTCTTCCAGCGGCACATCCCAGTACGCACCTGGAGAAAACCCACAGTCAGGATGCATAAAAATGCGATGAGGCTCTATTGACGCAATCACATTCTTGACCCTTCTAACAATTTCATCCGGACTGTCAATTTCATTTTGTTTAGCTTTTACGCATCCTACCCCTACATCAATATTCTCAGGCAAATCCGCAAGCATATTTAAGTCAGCATCATCCGGATCACATAGTTCAAACATAACCATATCCAAGTTCATAGATTTAAAATCATTCAACAAAAATGAATATCCGGATTCTCCATTTGGACCCATCGGCCTCTTTCCACAAAGGTGTAATGAGATATGAAGTCCCTCTATTCCTTCAACAGTTCGGTTGAAAGAATCCACTGCTATTTCCTGACGTTCTTCGTAGTCTGATACCTCTGCCTTTTTCGCAGGATCGTAAATACGGCCAAAACTCGTGTCATCAAACCCCACATATCTTATTCCTTCATCACGCAATGCTATGAGTTCTGACCTTAAAACAGGCACGAGCGCCTCAACAAAATCTCTCACCGAAGAGTATGCATTCACTGACCTCTGCGGATCCCATGTCACGTCCGCTATTTGAAAAGCCGAAGGAATAGCTATTCTGGCTTCACGGTCGGTATATTTCTTTATGAAATTTGCCTCCCTTGCAAACAGCCCTGGATTCACCGATTTTATTTGTTCAATTATCGTGTATCCGACAAATGCATCATGTCTAAATCCTTTGACTCCATAGAATTCATCAACATGCGTTTTTTTGAGCTCAAATCCCGTCACTATATCCGACACAACTCCAATATAAGATTTCCTGCGCCATTCCCCATCAGAAACAATGTCCAACCCTGCAGCTTCCTGTAGAGCAATCACATAAGGGATTGCTCTATCTAAGAGTGAATCTAATTTTTCCTCGCTACCTCCTTCAACGAGATAGTAGTCCACTAGGTCACGAAAAAATCCTGGACGGGTCATTGATCCCACTACTGTTGTCGGAAAAAGCTTGTTGATCATATTTTATTATCCTTAACTCTGCCGGTTTTTGATGTACGCCATAACTTACCAAATGAAAGTGTGTTACGTACCAAAAATTATCACAGATTAAATAAATAGGCTTGACACTATATTGGTTTCTGTCACTATACGATCATCAGTATCGTCCAAATATAGTGATTGTATTAATATCTTAGGGTTGCAAAATTATCCAAGAAAAAAATATATATGTACACCAATCACAACTCTAAAGCTGTTATCCTTCAATAGTGACATCTAACGACCATCAAAAAGAACTCCGCGTTGGAGAGGTAGTGGAAACTTCAAGTTTGGAGTTCACTGCTCAATGCTACGAACTATACACTGCGCCACCACTTGGTGCACTCGTTCGGTGTAACCAAGGAGATCCCGTATACGGTGTTATTAGCGAAATAAGTACTCGGAGCATGGACTTATCACGGCACCCTATAGCCAGAGGCGCAGAGGAATCAAGTGAAGACGATGTCTATCTTAATAATCCTCACTTAACTAGGCTCCTTAATACTGAATTCAAAGTTATACTAGTGGGCCACCGAGCAAATGGACAACTCATTCGCTTCCTCGGACCAATTCCTCCCAAAGTTCATGCTTTTGTATACGACTGTTCTGGTGAAGAGATACGTGAGTTTTGCGATTCATTAGAGTTCATACAAATACTTCTTACATCCTCCGTACCGTCACCTGATGATGTCACCGCTTCATTTATCAGGCAGTCCAGCTCTTACTTTACCAATCCTAAGGATTTCCTTATTGAAAGTGGCCGTGAACTGGCTTCAATTCTTAGTCAAGATACCAGGCGCCTAAATGGTTTATTGAAAAGGCTATCAGTATGAACAACTCCATTCAGAGCGATAAACTTGGAATTGTAATCGCAGGCTCTTTAACTGATGGGCTCGATGTTAAATTAGACCGACACGTAAATATCGAAGATATTAAAGTTGGTAGATATATCACTATTCAGGGCAAATTGATGCGCTTCTTCGGTGTGGTAAACGACGTAATGCTGAATTCAACTGATCCCTCTATGAATAATTCTCCACCCGAAGTTACAAATTCATTCATAGCTGAAGTCATATCAGGAACAACTGCTTACGGAGCCATCAGCGTTGAGCCAATGTTAGCTCTAAGCAATGATCCACTCGATATGGCTGATGGCCCCCAACCTGCCAAAACAGTTCCTCCACATTTTTCTACCGTATCCTTGGCATCTGACAGGGACGTCCACACAGTCTTTGGTCAAGAAGATCAGTCTCATTTCTGGATAGGTAGCCCTTTAGATATGGAGACCAAATTATGTCTTGATATTCCAGAACTGGTAATGAGAAGCAACGGGGTTTTTGGAAAAAGTGGTACCGGTAAAACATTCCTGACCCGATTATTGCTAATCGGCATATTACAAAGTGGGGCTGCCAGCAATTTGGTGTTCGATATGCAGAGCGAATACGGGTGGAAAGGATTTAGTGAGGATTCTCGTGAAGTTAAAGGACTCAAACAGCTATTTCCATCTAAAGTGGCGGTTTTTTCTTTGGACGAGGACAGTTCCAAAAGACGTGGATTGACTCCAGATTACGTAGTTAGAATCGGGTTTGATGAAATTGAACCAGAGGATATCCAATTGCTTAGAGAGTCATTAAGTCTTTCGGAAGTCGCAGCCGATGCAACATATTCTCTCCAAAGGCACTTTGGTAAAGACTGGTTAGGACAATTCCTTAAGTATCCGGCAGGAGATAGCTTCGGAGAACTTGCAACCTCATTGAATGTCAACGAAAGAGCACTCAGCTCTCTAAAAAATCGTTTGTCTCGCTTAGAGCGGCTGAAATTCATGGACCGCAAATCTAATCACGATTCAGTTGGTCAAATATTGAAATACCTAGACAGGGGAATGCACGTCGTCCTTGAATTTGGGCGCTACGGGAGCGACCTAGCCGCCTACATCCTAGTGGCTAATCTTCTCACAAGGCGAATATACGAAAGATATCAAAAATCTACCGAGGCCGCACTGGGAGATCACAGTCAACAACCAAGGCCTCTAGTAATAACAATTGAAGAAGCACATAAATTTCTTAATTCAGGTGTCGCCAGTCAAACAACATTTGGAAATATCGCGAGAGAAATGCGTAAATACAATGTGACCTTGCTCGTAGTAGATCAGCGTCCCAGCGGCATTGACGACGAAGTTATGAGCCAACTCGGCACAAAAGTCACATGCCTCCTAGATAACGACAAGGATCTTGAGGCCGTACTGACTGGAATATCCGGGAGTAGAAAGTTAAGATCCGTGCTCGCAAGACTTGAGTCTAAAAGACAGGCATTAGTTTTCGGTCATGCCTTGCCTATGCCAGTGGTGATCCAAACAAGAGAATATGGGTCTGCAGAGTCCTATCGTTCACTTGGCGTTTACGAAGCTTCAGAACTTAAATCTCAAATAGATCGAGAAACAGAAGAATTGTTCGGTTCTACTGATGACTAAAGCAGGGAAATCAGTTGATTAATTCCATATATATTGGTGCTAGATAGCCATCGGATCCACCACCCTGCTTAGAAACCAGTTAAATTCCCATCTCTCGGAGTCTCTCATCCCCGATTCCAAAATGATGAGCCACTTCGTGAACAATAGTGTTTCGAATTTCTCTAATAATTTCGTCCTCGTCGGAACATATTGATTCTATAGACCCCTTAAACAAGGTTATTTTATCGGGCAATACCATACCGTAGTCGTAGCGTTCGGTCAGTGGTAAGCCTTCATAAAGGCCCAACATAAATTCGCCTTCTTTTAAGCCTGATCCAAGAAGTTGATCTTGGCTGGGCCAATCGTCTACCACAACATCCACGTTATCTAGTCTATCCCGTATAATCACAGGAATTTGACCCAGTGCATTGGCAACTAATCTTTCAAATTCAGAACTTTCCATATGTCAATTTTATCAGAGTAGGCTATACGTTTGATACAATGCACCCATCAATCTTGAGGTAGCATTGTCTGACTTAACACAGAAGAATTCGGAGGCAACACATGAAAATCACTGCCGTTAAAAATTTTCCGTTCACCAGTGAAAATGGGGGATTTTACTATATTGTGAAAGTGGAAACCGACGAAGGAATCTACGGACTGGGAGAGGTTGGCCTACGTAACTGGGGGGCAGCCGTTGAAGAATCACTAAAGCACCTGTCCAATATAATCATCGGACATGATCCTTTTTCTACGGAACAATTATGGCAAAAAATGTTTCGAGGATCATTTTTCCCTGCGGACAAAATCTATTGCTCAGCAATCAGTGCTATAGATATCGCTTTATGGGATATCAAGGGTAAGTCCCTTGGAATGCCAGTCTATAAATTGCTCGGCGGACCAGTACGAGACAAAGTGGTGTGTTATCCACATAACATAATGCACGATACTGAATCTCTTGTAAAAAGTTGTCTCCAAACGAAAAAAGAAGGTTGGAAATTTGTCAGATGGGGACTCTCTGAAACAGAATATGCTGATCCGAAAGACCCGGATTCTATAGGGGTTTTGGAACCGGTTGAAGCTATACGTTTAGCTGAGACCCAAATGGCAGCTGTCCGGGATGCGGTGGGACCAGACATAGAACTATTACTGGATGTTCATACCCGGTTAGATACAACTCATGCAACAACACTGTGCAATATGTTGGAACAATACAAACCGTTCTTTATTGAAGACCCCATCAGATCTGAAAACCCCGGATCTTACCGTACTTTGGCCCGACACGTATCCTTACCAATAGCTGCAGGTGAACAATGGGCCGGAAAATGGGCATTCAGAGAAGTAGTCGAAGAAGAACTCATAAGCTATGCGAGGATTGACCTCTGTATAGTCGGTGGCATCACTGAAGCACTTAAAATTACCCACTGGTGTGAAACACACTACATAGATATCGTTCCCCACAACCCTCTAGGCCCTGTCAGTGCGGCTGCATGTGTAGCGCTATGCATGGCATCAACAAACGTTGGGGTACAAGAAATGCCGAGACAACCAGGAACCTTAGACAGAAACTTATTCCCGAAACAACTATCATGGGATAATGGTTACGTATATGCTCCAGATGTCCCCGGACTGGGTGTGGATTTCAATGAAGAAGCTGCTTCTGCTAAAAGAGCCGAATACGGTGGTTTTCCTCCACGTTTCAGGAGGAAGGACGGAGCATTTACAAACTGGTAAACTGTCTTATTCGACTTCCTTGGTTTGGCATTCCTCACACTGGCAAAGGCTTCTGAGTACATCGAAAGGGTAAATTCCGGTGTAGTGAGTATCACTCCATAAAAATTGGACAGCATAACGACCTACCAAAAGATAGTCTTCAGCACAGATATCTGATGGTACAGTAGCTGGATCTAATAATTTACGATTAGACCATTCCTCTACGCATTCTGCACAACCACAGTTAACTCGAACATGCTTAGCTTCGTAAACGCCTTTGTGGCCATCACTCCATTGAAAGATGAGTCTCTGACCTTCTATTTTTAAATCTAAAACAGCAAGCTCTCCCATGATGACTATACTCGTTCAACTCCTCTAAAATTTGGTGTGATGTATTCCTACAAAATACTAGCACTACCTAGCTAAAATATACACATGTTGGTATTAGGTTCAACAACCAGTATTTACCCGACTCATAAGGATTTATTTATCCATAACCGAAATACCGGAACTCCTTAACAAAGATCTAGTTTCTGGAATATCTTTTATCAAGAGTTCTTTCAGATTAGTATTTTGAATATCAAGTGCTTTTGAAAGTTCTTCAAACACAAGATTACTTTGTTTTGTTGGAGCTGCATCTGTACTAGATACTACTGGTGCCAAAGCCTCTAATTTTTCGGTAATCTGAGCAAGCTTACCTGGTTCCCCTGGTATTTTCACAGTGGTTAACTGTGATTTTATTGAAGATATTTTTTCCTTCAATTTTTTGGTGTGTTGAATCAAGGAATTGGCAGTTTCAGAATCACCTATTCTATCTTCCCAATCTTCAATCTGTTCGGTTAATTCAGCCAATTTTTTCAACGCACCACGCGATTCAGACAACTTGTTCCTGATTAACAAAAGTAGTTTAAGTTGATCATCAAGATCTTTCGAAGTCGCTGATGAACGAGGATCCTTCAATATTTCAAAAGTTTGACTTTGAACTTTTTCAGACACAACCAAAGTGACAGTGTATTTCCCCGGTATAGCCAACGGAGCAACAGGAGAAGGAAGGCTCTTTTTATTTTGGAAACTCAGTATTGGTGCAGGTTCAGCATCCGGATGCCTCATATCCCAAACGAACCTATTCATACCTCTTCCAATGTCAAAAGATTCTGGGTTTGATTCTTTCGTAAACTCAGCCAACACCTGATTATCTTCGTTAGAAATAATCAATCTAACTTCATCTTCGGAGTCCTTATCCAAATTGAATATTATTGGTACACCACTATCAGGATTGGTACCCGCATCAAGAAAAAGTTTTTGTTTATGACGATCTGAAGACTGTACATATGTTCCACCAATCCCAAAAATACCCGCTGAGAAGTTTTTACCAGGGCCGATACCAGGAACAAGACCATGCTGTGGCAATATTCTGTAGGTATCTGCAGGTTTAAACAAATGGCTAGATTTCTCCAACTTATCCTGAGTCAATTGTCTCAACAACGTCAGTTCACTCAAGATCCAAAATGATCTGCCGTGAGTTGCAACAACCAGGTCTTCCCCTTTGATCGCAATATCGTGGATTGGAACCACTGGCAGGCCTTCTTTTAGAGCTATCCACGTATTCCCATCATTAATCGATATGAAAACACCGGTTTCAGTACCTGCAAACAAAAGACCTTCCCTAACAATATCTTCCTTTATCACTCGGGTTACAGCAGTCGGAGGAAAATTGGATACAATTTCCTTCCAAGTCTTCCCAAAATCGTCTGTTTTAAACATCAATGGTTGATAATCATCCAACTTATATCTGGTAGCTGAAATGTACGCTGAACCTGCATGGAATTTTGACGGCTCTATATTGCAAATCATGGACCACTCAGGTAGAGCAGGGGGCGTCACGTTTTCCCAGTTTGCTCCACCGTCGCGGGATACATAAACTAGCCCATCATCTGATCCAGACCATAACAAATCCTGCATGGCAGGCGATTCGGCAAAAGCTGATATCGTGCAATACATCTCAATGGTTCCGCCTTCGGCACTAATCGGTCCCCCGGACAATTGTTGTTTAGAGGGGTCATCCCGTGTTAAATCAGGACTAATTAGTTCCCAATTGGAACCTTCATCACTTGATCTAAAAACAAAGTTGGAAGCTGTGTAAAGTATTGTTGAATCATGTGGTGAAAAACACAAAGGAAATGACCATGAGAATCTGTATTTTTGCCTTGATGGAGGCCAACTTCCGCTGGCTTCAGGCCACACTGTAACCGCTCGAGTTTGCTTTGTAAGATGATCGTATCTCAGTATGGGAGCCCCTCCTCCTGGAGTACTTCCTATTGCACCTGAATACACGATATTCGAGTCGTTTGGATTAACAGCTATATGCCCACTTTCAGAACTACCAACCAGATAGCAATCTCCCCACAAAATGGCCCCATTGTGAGACTGACTTGGCACACTTATAGCACTGTTATCTTGCTGAGTACCATAAACCCGATATGGGAATTGTTGATCTACATCCAAGTGGTAGAATTGAGATGTAGGCTGGTTGTATATGCTTGACCACGATGCTCCGCCAGTAAATGACACACATGCCCCCCCGTCGTTACCCTCAATCATCCTCTCCGGGTTATTGGGGTCAATCCACAAATCATGATTATCATCATGAGGAGTAGTCACTTGTTCAAAATGTTCGCCTCCGTCCGTAGATTTCCACGCCTGCCAGCAAAGAGCCCACACAGTGTCAGGTTCAGTAGGATGAGCAAATATGTGACTGTAATACCACGCTCTACCTTTTATATCTTCTTGTTGATTTAGCATTTTCCAGTTTTCGCCACCGTCATCAGAACGTAGGAGTCCTCCTTCTTGGGCCTCCACTAAGGCCCAAACTCTGTCTACCTTGGCAGGGGAAACAGCCACTCCTATGCGGCCCTTTAAACCTTTGGGCATGCCTGGGTTATCAGATAGGTCTGTCCAAGTTTCACCTCCATTCACTGATTTGTAGAGGCCACTTTCTGGACCTCCACTAGAAATCTCCCAAAAACTCCTGTGACTCTCCCAAATCGAGGCATATAAAACCAGTGGATTATTGGGATCCATTGACAAATCCGCCGCACCCGCCTTATCACTTTTGAAAAGAGTCTGAGACCACGAATCTCCTCCGTTGTCTGATCTAAAAACCCCCCTTTGCGAATTCGAACCAAATGCGTGCCCCAAAGCAGCAACATAAATTAAATTGGGATTGTCCGGATGTACTCTGATACGGGAAATATGCCTCGTGTCTTCAAGCCCTATATTGTTCCACGTGTCTCCCCCATCTAGCGACTTGTAAACTCCATCCCCATGTGACACATCATTTCTAATGCACGCTTCACCGGTTCCTACGTAGATAACGTTTGGATTTGAAGGTGAAACAGCTATAGCTCCTACTGCAGCAGTATTGAAAAACCCATCTGAAATATTCTCCCAATAGGTCCCGCCATCCAAAGTCTTCCAAACACCTCCAGAACAAGCCCCGAAATAAAACACATTTGAATCGTCCGGATGCCCGGCCACTGCAACAGTCCTGCCTCCTCTGGGCGGACCTATACATCGCCAATGCAAAGCTGGGCCTATAGATTTTGGGTCGATCTGCTCTTCCACAGCAAGTGTTCTTCTTGACATAGCGTTGCCTCCTCAACAGGCATAGATTTATTGACTCAATTAAATCAACAAACTGGTCCTTCAGAACCAACGCATTGATTCAACAAGACGGTTCGTATAGTTTGATAAATTGTTTCAGCCAATCGGTTCAATCTATAACCAAAGGCTCAATAGCACTAGTGTAGTCAGTTAATGCAGTAACTCCGGTTTCAGTCACTTGAACTAAATCCTCCAGATGATAACCTTCTATGTCCGGCTCATAATGAGCAGGTTCGATACAAAGAACCATTCCTGGCATTAATACTTGATCAGTATTAGGTTTGATAAACGGATGCTCATGCAAACCAAGACCTAGCCCATGCCCTATAAATGCCATCCAGAAAGGTAATCCGACTTTCTCGTACGACTTCACGCAAAGGTCATACAATTCACCGGATGTCATACCGGGTCGTATCCCTTCAATAGTTTCCGCATGAATCTGATACAAACGATCGTACCTGTCGCGTTGGCGATCGCTCGGCTTACCTACAAAAACTGTGCGAGCTACATCTGACCAATAACCTGTAAAACTACCGCCGACGTCAGTGTGGACTGGATGGCCTTGCTCCAAAACCATCTGTCCAGGACGTGCATGCCATTCGAAAGACCTCAATCCTGTACCTAAAAACATGAAATTGAGAATGTCTGCACCATTGTCCATGAGTTGATCAGACATCCTGTTTGCTACCAATTTTTCTGAATCTCCCGGGCTCGATGCAGAGAATGCCGATAGTATAGAATGTTCAGTAGCCTGCCCCGCAGCAGCTAGTCTTTCTATCTCATCACTTGTTTTGATCATTCTCGTTTCATCCATCAATTTTCCGCAATCGATCAATTTAAGCGTGGGTAATTTGGCCTTCAATTGATCCATGAAATCAGCTGCCAGTGCCCGCTTCTCGATCCCTATGCGGGCTTCTGCTAACCCTTTTTCCAAAATAAGGTCAGCAAGGGTATCTACTGGCGAAGAGACAAATTCTTTGTATGTACGCATATCTTCTATGACGCATTCATCTTTACAAGCAACATCTTCCCCCTTGCACACCACAATCGCTGGATCGCCACCCGAAGGCCAAAGGACAAACGCTAAGCGTTCAGGAAGCATTTTTTGTGTGACCATTCTCGTTCCAGCCAAATAGGAAACATTCTCTAAAGAATTAACAATAATCCCATCTAAGCCTGACTCATTGAGTAATTGTTTGAAACGTTCTTGATTCATTTACTGTACCCTCTCAGTTAATATATGATCTCAGTATCAATAAATATCCAATTTATTGGATCCAGTCAACGTGAGTACGCTAATCTAACCGTATTCACCGATTTCTTGAACGAGGAAAAATCATGGATTTCGATACACTGATCAAACACGGCACAGTTGTTGATGGAACTGGCCAAAAACCCTATAAGGCAGATGTCGGTATAACCGCTGGGAAAATAGCTGCCATAGGAGATCTCGCGCAAGCCTCTGGCGCCTATTTGATCGATGCCACTAACCACGTAATAGCTCCAGGATTTATCGATATGCACGCCCATTCAGACGTGACCATGTTAGATGACCCGAACGGAGAGAGCAAGGCTTACCAAGGTGTAACAACGGAAGTTAGCGGCAACTGCGGAAGCACCCCATACCCTGCTGGAATCTTTGGCACTGGCGAAGAATTAAGGAAAAGGCAACCCACCCACCCCATACCCCATTCACCAACCAAATGGAATTGGCATGATTTAGACAGTTGGGCAACTTATACTGAAAAAGCTGGTATAAGTCTCAATATAGTCCCTCAAATTGGCCATTCATCAATTAAGAAAGCTTCTGGTGCCTCCGAACACCG
>CEUS01111332.1_pt1 | contig 14953 bp, 12 predicted proteins | sample 427031 | NCBI WGS metagenome assembly CEUS01 (sample SAMEA2622837, study PRJEB7988) | marine metagenome | biome: marine biome (ENVO:00000447); feature: marine epipelagic mixed layer (ENVO:xxxxxxxxx); material: "saline water (ENVO:00002010), including plankton (ENVO:xxxxxxxx)" | depth 140 m | reverse complement strand
GAGCTGGGCCCAGCTTTATCGGCGGTTCTAGAAGAGGCAAAACCGATTTACGAAGAGCTCAGAAGCAGGAGAGTAATGCCCTAGGTGTGCCTTCTCATAAGGAGCCCGCTCTTGCTTCTTCCTGCCGCCCTTAGGAATACTAGGAGGTGCCTGAATGCGTCTTGGACACCTCCGTCGAGCGGCTCTCTGGACATTACTGACCAGCCACCCTTCTCGATCTCCTTTCTAAGATCGCTTACCTCTGTAGCATCTAGCCAACCGAGAAGCTCAATGCCACCAGATCCTTTGCTGAATCCAGATTCCCCCAGTGACCCCTCAGACAGCCCTCGGCCAAGCTTGGATAGAAGTAAGTGGAGGTGGCCTCCACTCTCGTCTTCACCGCAGTACTCCAGGAGGTATTCGATAGCATTGCCGTCATTCGACGGGAACCTGCCAAGCCTCTCCATCGAGTGTCCGCTGTCTAGGGGTCTGGGCGAGCTCCCGTCCTTCTGCCAGTCCAAGACAGAGATGAATAGCAGGGTGGCTTGATCCACCGGGGGGGCACTACCTTCTTCCAGGCTAACTCCCCTAAGGTCAGAGATCGACACAAGCAGATCTTCGTGTTCACCCCTCATTGATTTCGAAATCGCACCAAAAACATCGTCCGGGCTAAGCCTGATTGGGTCGAAAGTGTGGAATGCTGGAGGCGGTATGTAGCTCCCCATGGGGCATTCTCCACACTACCTGTCAAGAAGCCTTCTGAGCCTCTTCTCGAATTCGTCCTCTACTTCTTCGCCACCCTCTTTGCTACCTTCCATCAGTTCCACTTCCTCATCCACCTGTTCTTCCGCTGCTGGGTCCTCTTCGAGGTCTTTCTGGGTCTGGGCGCCCCCTCGTTCCTCCTTCTGGGCCATCTTCTTGTCTATCGCGGCCTGGGCGATGGCCATCATCCTCTCCCTCTCTCTTTGGTTGCTGACTATCCACGCGAGCCCCAAGTAAAGGCCGACTACTAGTATCGCGGCCAATATGCCTGTCCCAAGCTCGTCGATGCTGTCTTCTATCGTGGTCCCGTCGCTAAGCACCAACGAGGCCTCGTCGTCGCTGGGGTCGGAATCTATGTCCCAAGGAAACGAGCATCCTATTGTGACCACCAGTTCTGTCCCGTCGTCTACGTCGGGCCTGTCGAACTTGGGGGCTGGAACGAATGCTTGAGTCATATCCACCATGTGCTCAGAGTAGTGGTTTCCAGCACTCAGGGTGATTATGCAGTCTGCTTCTCCAAGTAGGTTCTCGTTCAGCCTCTTGGTCGGGACGTTGATTTGCTGAGCCTCTCCTTGGCCGACTAGTTCAAGGGAACCAATCCCGACGTTCCAGTCGCTCCTACGTATCTCGAAGGATCTTTCGGATTCTCCGATTAGCCTGCCCTTTTCGTCAAGGACTCTGATGCTCATGCTCCTCACCCCAGGCTCAGGATCCCATTCTGAAGCACTGAGGTTAACGAAAGATGCGGAGGAGTTTTCTCCGATGGTTCCGAATTCAGAGTCCAGCACCACCCCATTGTCTCCGATTAGTAGGGCTTGGAATGAGAATTCCGAGCTACCGTCCCCTATCGAGCAAGTGGGGAGGATATCCAAAAGGCTCCCGCCTATTGAGCAAATTACCACTCTCGTGGTGGAATCCGATGCTGACAAGATATAGGTGAGGGTAGTCGTCCCATCAACGGTAACTTCTCCCTCGGTGCTGGCGGTTGAGGGGAGGAGCCAGCCCATGCTGTTCCAAACAAGCTGCAAACCAGATGCCGAATCCAGAACTGCGGATCCTGAGTCGGTGCCATGAACCTTGATTATCGCGTCGTCCCCTCTTTGGGAGAAGATGTAGGGGGATGTGCCCCATGAGTGATCCGACTTCACTGTGTTCAGAATTACCTCTTGCATGTTTCCAGCCGCGTCCTCTGCTTGGATCCTGATGGTCTTCTCGTCACCCGTCCAGTCGCTGCTTGGTATCACTTCTATTGGGGCCCCCTTCTCCTCACCGACTCCCAGCACGATATCAGAATGGCCGCTGACCTCCCACCCTACGGGGAGGCTGAGGACCTCTAGGTGGATGTTTGCAGGAGCATTGCCTGTGTTAGTGATCTTAACTTGTGGGTGTCCGCCGTGCATGGATAGGACCCATGGCCCCGCCCCTTCCATCGTGAAGTCCTGAACGATGGAGACTCTGAGGGGCAGGGTAATTTCCATCAATCCCGTAGAGTCCCCTTCTCTCACCCTGACGTGCAGCTCCACAGTCCTACCATGCGTAGCGGAGTCTGGAGGTGTGATGTTCAGGGACAGTGGTGCCGACAGGCCAGGTTGAATAATCCCTAGCTCTTGCAACTCCCCTATCGCCCATCCAGTCTGACCTGTAACGTAGACGGACACGTACGGGGTGGTCGGGGAATTACCATTCTGCAATATCTCAAGCTCCACAGTGGATCCTCCCGGGTCAATCTCAAGATCGGCCATTGAAGACGAGACCGCCCAACCAGGTACGTGTGTCACTTCGATATTGAAAGAGAAAGTCAGGACAGGGGTGCCTCTTGCTAGGGCAGTTACGTGCACCCCCATCGTGGATCCGTTCCATGAATCCCCCGGGATAGAGGCCGAGATTGAGAGAGATACTGTCCCGTTGACACTAACATCCTCTGCCGAGCTTCCGTTGGCATGCCATCCCTGCGAGGCATCGGCACCCTCTAGCGTGGTTTGAGTCTGGACTTCTAGGGATAGGTCGTCAATTAGGTTGCCAGTGTTTGTTGCGTTGATGGCAAACTCGATCGAACCTCCCGGAGAAAGTAGGTAAGTGGAGCCGTTTATCGAAACGCCATTGAATGATGCGTCAATTTCCCACCTGTGATCCTGCCTGACTTCGAAAACCACGTCTTCGGAGTCAGAAACGCTCCCGTTACCATCCGATGTCATGGTGAATCTCACAGTTATGGGGACTCTTGCAGGGGTGCTGTCTGGTAGGGTCACGCTGAGTGGAATCGTGCGAAGGCTTCCAGCACCCAGTTGGACGGGGTTGCTGGAGAAAGAAACAACCATTCCGGGGTCGGATGTGATGTTCTCGTCGAGTATTAACTCGTAAGAGAGGGAGTAGGTGTCGTCCCCATTACCCGGGTTCTCAAGCCTCAGGACTACTAGGCTATCCTCTTCCACGTCGACTACGTAAGGCTGGGTCGTGGGTGAGTTCACTTCCAAACCAGATCTGTGTATCTGCATAACTTCAATAGAAAGTGAGAGAGGATAAAGGGCACCAATTCCCCCCTGTTCCTCGAATAAGTGGAAGGCAGGACGGGCGTCCATTGGGAGATCTAGATCCAGTGATCCGCTCACTCTAGATCCTTGACTTCCCGATATTGAAACTACATCCCCCGATACTGTAACCTGCCCGCTTCCTTCCCATGACCACCCTTGAATCATCATTCCGGCTTCCGTCAGGGACCAATTCAGGCTCGTCGAACCCTCCGGTAGGTCAGCTTGGACTTCCCAGGAGAGTCCCTGAACAGGAACAGATCTCTGATGACTGGGTTGAACTACGGCTCCGGATGCTACGAAGTATAGGCTTACCTCGCTGCACTCTTGCTCCTCTCCAAACCCTACGCACATACTCATAGGGGTGCTCACGGTTTCCCCGAGTTCGGTCGCAGTTGGGACCACCAGTCTAGCAGTGACTTCCTTCTGCTCCCCTGGTCCAAGAGAAAGAGCGCTGATTTCACTTCCCTCGGAGTCGAATATCCTCAGGTCCGAACCCCATTCTGTGCTGTCCCAGGAAATTGCGATCTGCTCCTCTGCGGCATTTCCTACATTCTCGATTAGTAGCCAAGCCATTGCTTCTTCTGAAACAAGTCCGTACCCGGTGCTCTGCGACGTTCCATCAGGGCCCCTAACGGAAAGGCCTCTGGTCCTGTTAGCCTCAATCGGTAGGTTTGCCGAAACCTCCGCTTCACTATCGTCATGGGAGACGGTCAGACCGAGGTAACCCGAATCAGAGCCCAATGCACCTTGTGGTGCAAAGATTCTGAGCACGGGGGACCACAAATCCCCCACACCTATCTCTACTCCGTTAATCCCTCCGGGGGTCTGGTCCCCCCAAGACCAGCCATCCGGAAGGGCCGAGTCATCGACGAGCAGAGTCCATGATCCGGCAAGCCTTCCAGTAGACCTGATGCCGAATAAAGCCAACTCGCTTTCCCCAGGATCCACCCTAACCGGATCCGTTGGGATTTCGAATGAGGCGTTGTACGTTGGGACTATTGAGAGGGTCCTTGTCTGGACGTCGTTGTCATACCTCGTTTGACTCAGATTCTGGTAGGGATCTAGAACGAGATCAAACACGTGGTCCCCAAGTCCACCGCTCCATTCAACACTGAAGGAGGCGAAAGATCCTGATCCACTGGGTTCCACCGGTTCCAGAGAAGAAATCCCAGTACCCCCGATCTTTTCGCCATTGGCGTAGAGAACCACGTCTAGTACTTCATCCGTTTGAGCCGTTCCGGAGTTTTCAACGTAAGCAGTGACCGTCACTTCCTCCCCGGGATCTGGAGCGCTCGGGTTGAACTCTATGCCACGACCATCTGTCAGGGCCCTAACATCTGGCATAGCCATAGACACCACCATACTCCCAAGCACCAGGTCCAAGGCAGCATCACCATCCAAGTCAGCCAGTGATGGTGAAGACCACGTCCTGTGATCCAACTCGAAATCGTCTGACCATTCCGAGTTTACTCCTGCCGGTGAACCCGATGAACCTTCGAAGGCCCACAGAGATCTTCCATACGCAACCAGAAGCTCTGGTTCGTCTTCGGAGTCTATGTCCATCCATGTAGGGGGCGACACAGCAATCTCGTCGTTGGGGTTCCCGCTGCTCTGTTCAAGATCCTGGGACCATTCCTCGTTAGGCACGGTTCCTTCCACGTCATGGCACCCCGCTGCCCCTTGCCTGTCAGTGGTTGTCTGCCACCAAGTTACCCAGCATACCCTGTCGTGATCTCCGTCACCGTCTGTGTCTATGGCCGTCGGCGGGGCATCAGCAAAACCATTTGAAGCCTCAAAATTCCAGATTTCTGATCCATCGGAAATCTCCAGCCCCCTGAACTCAGCTCCGTCTACCGCAGAGGAACCATCCGCATCACTGGGAATAGTTACAATGAATTCTGGATCGGAGTCTGAATCCAGGTTCGCTATCACTGGGCCTGGAAGTCTAATGTGCGGGGCATTAGTGTCTCCGTCTAGGTTGTTTAGTGACAGACCACCTTGCCAGACAGAGCTTCCAGTGGAGGAATCGATCTTCCAGACCCACATTGCCCCATTGTTCGCTTCGATTGTAGTGAGTATGATGTAACCAGTGTCCTCGTCAATCTGGGCGAATGCAGGGTCAGAAGGGTGACTCCCCTTGTTCAGAGAAACCTGCCACATTTCTTCGGGCGTCCCATTCGTCTGGAGGGGCAATGCTAGGACAACCGGGTTCTCCGAAACCTCGTCCAGTGCGGCAATAACTAGCTCTGCATCCCCGTCTAGGTCTAGATCAGCAAGAAGGGGTTGCGTTGTAGGCTTGTGACCTCCGAAAATTCCACTGGTGTAAGGCCCCTCTTCGCTACTTATCATCAGGCTCTCGTCATTCCATGACCAAAGCAACTCTTCGGAGTGCCCCGAGTAGGACCACCCTGTGACTGAGCAGGCTAGTCTAGGCGACCAAACGTCAACATTCAGAGAACCGCCCGCATCATACGCCACCACGATCTCGGGCCTTCCATCTTCGTCTATGTCAACTACCACGGGGGCTGCCTTGACTTTCTCAGTCGCCCCAAGGTCGACCTGCCAGGCAAGCTCGGAGTCTTCACCCTCGATCAGCCTTAGCATACTGTGAGCCGATCCCGCAACTTCCTGTGTTTGGATCAGAATCGAGAACAATGAGCTTTTCCCGCACCTTTCTTCCGCACCTAAACCCACTTCCACCGACCCTCCCAAGTCAGCAACTGGTGTGGCTAGCGAGTCAGTGCCTATGGAGTAAGAACCGTAGACCCAGTTTAGAGAAGGCTCCACAATCGACATCATTGAACTTGCATTTGCCGGATCCTCGAAACCGGCACCTCCTCCCGGAGAATGTTCGGGGACATCAGCAATCCTCGATGCCGTCCTGCCAAACTGCGGCCATGGCTGACCCCCATCGATCCAAACTTCTGTAGAGTCCCCCTGTGTGCCCATCTGCCTATTCTGCAGCTCTCCTTGCACTCCTTCCGATTCGTAATTCGGAGCAAATGTTGCTAGCGGCATTGTCAGTACCATCAAGATCGAAATGACGCAAATCGCCTTCCGACGAGAATCATCCATCAAGGCAGCCGCTACCATCAGAATCACAGATGCGATTCCGAGTCCACTTGAACATTCGCACCAAACCCTCGTTCAGACCTACGGTCTGACCCTCAACCCATTACGCCAGCAATACAATAGATTCCGTTGTGCTTATACCGGAGGGGTCGGTCGCCGGGTCGCACGGACCTCTCCTCCAGAGGCATGGCCGATGAGGGACGGGAGGCGACTCCCCCCCGCGTCCGGCTTCGGGAAGGTCCGCACAGGAGGAAGAAGGATGTATACCCTTGAGACAAGAGAGGACACTATCAGAATCCCTGCCGAGTACATCAGGAGGGGGCGCAGGCTAGAGGACCACATCGACGAGCTCGCTCATGACGCATTCGAATGCAGATTCGACGAAAACGAGAACTTCACCCTTTTGACTTTCGATCACGAAGCAGTTGGGAGGGGCAAGATTATCCACGGAGACGGTGCAATTTACCAAAACGTCCGGTTCAAGGCATTGGTATTCACAATGGACAACAACGAGGTTGTAGATGGGGCTGTTTCAGAGGTCTCAGAGTACGGGGCTTTCGTCCGAATCGGCCCCATGGAGGCTCTACTGCACAAGTCGCAGATACTCGACGAGCCGATACAAGTCAACATAGGCGTGAAGAGAATTGAGGGCTCGCAGAGCGGCAGGAACCTGGGCGAGGGATCTTTTGTCAGATCCAGGATAGTTTCCAAGTCGATTAATCACAACGACCCGAGATCAAGCAAGATAGGACTCAACTGCAAGATGGACGGACTAGGCTCGTTCGAGTGGCTTGGAGGTGAAGACTGAGATGCCAAAGCAGCCATTCGCATGCGGCGAGTGCAACATGATTCTCCCAGACCCGGAGAAGAAGGCAGATCCACCTCAATGCAATCACTGCCCGAGTGCCCCTGTGACTACTGATTGGCAAGGATTCGTTGTTGTAATGCATCCAGACCGTTCGGAGGTAGCAAAGAGACTCCAGATTACCCGCCCAGGAAGCTATGCTCTGAAGGTCAATATCAGGTAGGTGGGATGATGGAGATCATAGAGAGAAAGGAGAACTCCCTTCTAGACAGGGTAGAGCTGACATTCCAGTGGGACCACCCCAACGAGCCCACCCCCTCACTGTCTGAGATGGTTGAGGCAGCGGCTAAGTCTGAGCCCGGGGCAGACAAGAAACTAGTTTACGTCAAGAACGTCGGCACTAGGTTCGGAATGTCTCGGACTTCGGGAATGGCTCTGATTTACGGCTCAGAGGAGTCGGCTTCCATAGAGCCAGACTACATCTCAGAGCGCCACAAGTCACTGAACGAGTCCCCTAAGAAAGAAGCTGAACAGCCTGTCGAGGAATCAACAGAAGAGTCCGAGGAACCAACAGAAGAGGGCGGTGAGGGCTGATGGGCGAAGGGCCAAACCCAAACTCCAAGCATTCGAAGTACTCCGTCGAGGACGGGGAGCTAGTAAGGAAGGGCAAAGAGTGCCCAAACTGCGGACCAGGAGTGTTCCTTGGAGAGCACAGTGACAGGAAGGTCTGCGGAAAGTGCGGGCTCACTGTCAAGTCCGAGTAAGGCTTGCCCAGTCACTCCAAGTTCCATCATTGGAAAGCACCATTCCCCCTAGGAGAGCAACACCGATGTTTCTTCTTCGACGAGAGCGGACCTTTCCTTCGGCAAGGTCCCCATCGTGCCTCCATCCAGTCCAGGCCCATCTCCCATCTACGAACTCAGAGTCCATTACAGGACCTTTGGTCTTGTGAATAGAATGCCCTCCCTCGATCTTATCCATTACTGCAACTGTTCCGCCGTGTAGAATAACCAGCCAACCGGCTTCCTTGGAGTAAATTACGCTGCAGACCTTGTCCCCAAATTCCAGTACCCTGTTGTAAATTTCGACTCCATTAGAAGGATCCAGAACGGATACTCCTCCTGCTTGAGACCAAACTGCCAAACCTCCTGAGAACTCGTTAATACTGATCAAATTATCATATTGGGATATTTTCGAAATCGCAGGCCATCGAGGTATTGGGGACCTCCATATTTCATTCGCTTCTGAATCAATCATGTATATCCCAGATAGGGTGGCGAAAACGATGTTGTCCTCGAATGCCCCCATTTTCATAGGCTCTGAATCCAGAACTCTGTGCCAGATAGAATTTGAGGGCACAACATACCCCTCTGGAGATCCAATCGACAATCTCAACTCCTCTCTGGTTACGCCGTCCCCCCAAATCTCATCGATGGGCAGGGCAGCCATCCTAGCCTGCCTAAACTCCCGATCAAGCCAAATCCCAATCCATCTGTCTTTCAATACCAATCCGTCAATAGTTGGTGCTGGGAAGGGAGTACTCACCCCTCCCCTAGGGTTTCCTTTCGAGTCAAGAATTAATAGCTCTCCTTGGGTTCCTGCGATAACGTGAGAAACTCCCCCCCTGTCTATTCTACTAGGGGCGAATCCAACTCTCCTATGTCTCATGATAACTCTGCAGGGGTGGCATTTTGAAAGGGTGCCGGGAATATTGAAGCCAACATCCCTCTCACGATTCATGGGCACCTTGTTGCTGGCCTCCCGGGAGGACCCCGCATCAATGAACATCCTGTCCGAGGTCATGGAAATAGAAGGCTGGGGGGAGCCCGAAGAAATGCCTCACGGCAGTGTATCCAGACATGAGAGCGGCGAAGCAGAGGCCCTTCTGATTGAGGGACTCCATATCTGGGCCGACGGGATTGATTTAGAGCATGAGTCAGTAACAGGCTACGATGTGGACGATGTCCTAGTATTGTCGAGACATGTGTCAGCTTCGGAGACTCCCGCTCTTACTCTGCATGCCATTGGCGTCCCAGGTGAGATTCCTCATGGAAACAGGGCCAGATCGGGAGGCATTACCGGCAAGGTTGTCCCTCCCTCGACGATGTTCGCACACCTTTTCAGGACGATGAGTAGAATAGCGAGGGAGAACAATCTCGACCAGGAGTACGACATTACTCTGGAGACGACACACCATGGCCCTCTTTTGGACAAGCCGACCCTCTATCTGGAGATTGGCTCAACACCGGACCGGTGGGAGGACAAGAGAGCGTCTAGGGTTTGGGCCGAGACCATCTCCCTATGCCTAGGTCTAGAATGTGAAAATCCACTCAGATGGAGTGGTTCGGGAGACGTAATGCTCGGCCTTGGCGGAGGGCACTACGCACCAAGACACAAGGCAGTCATATCGGGGACTGAGGTCTGGGTAGGGCACATTCTTGCCAACTATGCACTAGTCTTCGAGGAGCCCCATGAGGGGGACCTACCTCTTGGGCCGTGGAAGCACTCGGTCATAGTGGCGCTAGACTCAACCAGGGAGGCTTTCCCGGGAGGCGAGGTTTTCGCCCATCTTGATCGCAAGTCGTTCAAGGGTTGGCAGAGGCAGGCCCTTTCCGGCCTGCTTTCTGATTTGGGCGTCCCGGTGCTTAGAGGCAAGCAAATCATGCCCCCGTAATCGTCAAGACTCTGGATGCGTTCTCGTGGGCAATGGGGCTATTCGGGCGAACCATGGTTACGTTCTTGCCATTTGCCCCACGGTTCGTTGTTCGTTGGGTGGCCAAGCGATATATGGCAGGAGAGAGCCTGGAGAATGCCCTCGAGGCCATGGAGCGTCTTTCTTCTGAGGGGGCTTGCTTCACAGTCGATGTCCTCGGCGAGGAGGTGAATTCTCTTGAGGAGTGTTCGTGGTTTATCAACGAGTACGAGAGGGTGCTAGACGCAATCGTTGACCGAGGACTCGACGCCAGTATCTCAATCAAGCCCACTGCACTAGGTCTTCTAATCGACGAGAAGGCCGCTCACTCAAACATCGAGAGGATAGTGCGGAAGGCATCAGAGACGAACACCTTTGTCCGGCTCGACATGGAGGACCATAGAGTCACACAGGCCACAATAGATGCGTCAAACACCATGCATTCCAGGGGTCTCACAAATGTGGGTGTCGTCCTCCAAGGCAGGATGCTTAGAACGCTAGAAGACATTGCCAAGATATCACGGATTACCGGGACTAATACTGACTTCAGAATCTGCAAGGGAATATATCTGGAGCCACCAGAGATAGCGCACACTAGCTACATAGATATCGTCGATGCCACCAATAAAGCAGTTGACGCGATGCTTGACTCAGGAGCCTACACCGCCATCGCTTCCCATGACCTTCCTGTGATCGAACACTCGTTGATGGCACTTGAGTCAAGGGGCATGGGTCCAGAAAATAAAGATCCTAGGGACGAAAACGCGGTGGATCGCTCAAGAGGAAAGGGGCCCGGCTACGAGTTTCAGTTCCTGCTTGGTGTCAGAGGTAATATCCGGAGAGATCTCGCCATGCAAGGGCACAGGACTAGGGTCTACCTCCCATATGGTACCAAGTGGTATGAATACGGTCTGCGCAGGCTGAGGGAGAATCCCGATGTCGCAGTTCACATAACCAAGTCCCTACTTATGCCCTGGACAAATCGAAGATAGCCCCCTTCAAGGTCCAATGGCCTAAGAGTGGTATCTTTTCTCTGGAAGATGCAGATATATTCTGCGAATTTCGTGAGCGTACCTGCTACCCGTGAGTGTTCTCCCCCTGCCCGTATGGATTGCCCTGATCCTCCATCGGCTATCCTCCACCATCATGATAGAGCCACAGGAGAAAACCCTGTCTGGCTCGCATTCTATCCTTGAGGACTCGCTTAACTCGCCATCGGTCATTGTGACTCCTACCACAGTCTTGTCCGACCTGGTGGCCCACATGGACTGGATCATTGAGGCAATCAGACTCTCCTCAGGCCTTGATTCGGCATTGTCTATTCTGGTTACCCTCCAGTAGATGCCTTCGTGTTCGAATACGTCTCCGACCGAAATTTCTTCATCCTCGTCGGACTCAATGCCAACGCTACGGCTTTCTTTCCCATCTGAGAGGGTTGTACTGACAATTACTAGCTTGGGAGGCCGGATCATAACCGTGTGAACCTTGCGACACTCCAGACACCTAACCAGGAAATCTTCACCCACCCCTTTACTCGATCTCTTGATTATCTCGTGCGGAGTCTCATCTTCGCAGTCGGAGCAGACCGACAAGGTTTCGTCAGCCAAGCCCTCATCCACATTTATTCGCCCTGCAACTCAGTATTCAACTCATCCTGTGGTATGGTTGAAGTGTGAGTGCTGGCAGAAAGCGATGTGGAAGGAGATGGGCTGGGAGGGGGGCTACCCCAGATGTCAGAGGCCGAGGTAATGAGGCTCCTACTATCAGAAGACCCCGATAGGGGGCAAGTGGAACCAGAGGTTGCTTCAAGCATAGGTGAGCAGATGCTGCACATGGACATGCCACTCCTCCCCAAGTCGGTTCGGTCTAGGATTAGGGATGTCTGCTCAAGGGTTTCATCTAGGAACGCAGTCCTTGTTGGGGGGGGAATTGGGCACCTCTCGGCATGGCTCTTCGACCTCTGGTGTCCCGAAGACCAAGAGGGGGGAGAGTCCAGCGAGTTAAGACCAGAATCCTTCAGGATTATCGAGCCCGGAACCCGGTTCGGAGTAATTATCGATCGTCTGATAAGGAGGTACGACTCAGAGTCATGGGCCAAGGTCATCTCTAGGAGCTGGCAGGAGGTCTTCGCCGAGTCCATGTCCCAAATGGTCTCGAACGTCGCTCTCCCCGAAACAGCTCTGGATTCGCTGCTACCAATGCCAGTGGACCTGGTGGTGATTGATGTTCCAGAGGACGATAGAGTACAATGTTCCTCGTCAGCCTTCGACTTAGTCTCCCCCGGGGGTCTAGTACTTGTCCTTGAGCCCACCGTGCCCACCGGTGATGTGGGAGAAATAGATGACGGAGACGGGCCAACTCCGGCACAGGAGAAGGTCCAGTCTTTCAACCAGTGGATAGATCTAGTCAAGAACGTAAACTCCGGCCACTCTCTAGGGTTCGCTGAATTATCCGGCGGTACTCTAGTGGGGCTTCTTAAGAGCCCGTAGATATATCGCTAGGCAGCGAAATATCCTATCAGGAGGTCAATCCTAAGATGCCCGTAGCCGTAATGGTCATCGTGTTCAGTCTGACCATCTTTCATTTGAGAATAATCGGTTATGGCGTTCTTTACGCTCTGAATGGACTGCCTGCCCTGCGAGCCCTCCCTCTGGAGATCGGGGTTTTCTTCCAAGAGAAGGGCCAGAGAGCCGCTAACCCATGCAGTCGCTGCGGATGTCCCGCTAGACCATCCCCACCAGTCGCTGTTCCCAGTTCCACCCGCGAATAGGACCGGCACTTCGTGACCAGGGGCCACGATCTCCGGCTTCATGTCTGGATCATTCCTGGGGAGAATGGGGTTTGGCCACAGCCTTCCATCGTTGTCCCCCTTGGAGCTCCCGGACCAGATGCTCCCAGTTCTGGTTATTCCTCCTACACATATCACATCATCTACTGAACCGGGTGATCCCACATCACCATCATCGTCCTCTCCGTCATTTCCTGCCGAAGCTACCACGAACACTCCGCTGTCCATGGCATCCTCGACAGACTGTTCCAGCTCGTCTGTTGTCAGGAAACCGGATCCGAAGCTCTGTCCCCCTCCTAGGCTAAGAGAGATGATGTCAGCCCCGCTCTGGACGCACCAATCAACCGAGTCCGATACCGTCGAGTCAGTACCCTCTCCCTGGTCGTCTATCGCTTTCGCAACAAGGAGGTCGACCCCAGTAGAAGTCCCTCTCAGGCCACCATCTGCCACGAGTATGCCTGCCATTGCGGTTCCGTGGCCTTCGTCGTCATAGGGGTCTTCAATTCCATTTACAGAGTCCCTCCAACCAACTAGATTCATGTTCCTTAGATCCGGATGGCTTAGATCTATTCCCGAGTCAACAACGCACACCACTACTCCACTGCCGTCAAGGTCTGAGACCGTTTCGTTGTTGGCCCCTACCAACTCCCTATACTCCCACTCCCATGAGGTCAGAGCTGATGACGGACCGACAATGATGAACCCGTCGTCACCCTTCCAAATGTAAAGAATGGCCACTGAGGAGGCTAGGGCAACCAGAAGAGCCATACAAACTGCTACAACAATCCCGATTGCGTCCCCCGGGCCTTTGTCGTAGCCTCCCTCTTGGGGCGCATCAATCGAATCCGTTTGATCTCTATGATTCACCAAACCTCAACCCTTCCGAAATGCCCCCCCACCGGGGTGTTGGATCCGCAGTTTGAGCAGACCACCCTGGAAGGGATCCTAACCTCGCACTTATCGCATTCCGACCCCGGCCCGCCCTTGCCCAGGCACCCATCGGCTGTGCAGGGAATGCTGATGTCTCCCGTTGGACCGATTGTAGCCGATGTCTGCTTGTTGCAAACTGGGCATTTGCCCTGTTCCACTTTCTTCTCCACGAGCGTCTCTCCAGCTACCTCACGAGCTCTCGATGATTGGATTCTCGCCTCGGCTGTCCCTAGCATAAACTCGGGAAGCCAGACAATAGCGAGAAGAAGCAAAGAGGCAACCAGTCCTGAGATGACGTGTATTAGAACTAGGAGGTGGCTGAATTCAAGCTCCCCTGGGCTAGGTGCCACCGAGTGTGTGCTGCTCCAGAAACTAATGTTCACGAAGACTACCCATATTGCGATGGCTAGGCTCCAAGCTCGTAGCCTATGATCGGTCCATGCCCTTTCAATAACTCTTGGATCGGGGTGGAAGTGACGTTGCTGCACGTGTACGTCTCTAGTCTCAACTACGGCCTTCCTAACTACGAACACAGATAGGAACAACATGACTAGGTTCGCAACTGTTACCCATATCCAACCCGGAAAACCTGCTCCTTGGGGGAAGTCGGGGAATTCCGAGTGCGCCTTGATATATCCGAATTGCACAAATGCCATCCCAATGACAAGGTAGACCATGTTCTCCCTCATTATCGGGTAATTGCTCCAAAGCAAAACTATGAACGCAGCCCAGCAGATTACAGATAGCAGCGAAAGAATTAGTGACATATCCTTCATGTGGAGTATTCCGCTTTCTTCGCCACCCAGAATTCCCCATCTATCATAGTCTCCCCCCCCTGCGAGCTCACCTATTCCGATGTCCCAAGATCCAAGCAAGAACCCAGCCACACAGAGTATCATCATTGTTGCTTCCCCTCCCCCCCAGAATCTCCTGACTAGGTATGTGTAGTACATGACCTCTGCAAACAGAGAATCCAGAATGCTCAGCCTGTCATTGATACCGGTGAACCTATTGCCTGTGGGGAAATCACTCAACCTAGCCATGGATTGCGATTCGGAACGAGCAGATACTTCTCCGCCCCGCTCATCCATGGCCTTCTGGGGGCATTGATATTGAATAAGACACCCGTCCAATGGACCTCGTGAATGCCTTCCTGTTAGCATAGATTGGCGCCGAGGGCGAGATTTGAACTCGCGAGGGAAGAATCCCACGGGCTTTCCAGGCCCGCGCAATACCGGGCTATGCGACCTCGGCTACACTAGCGCAGCGGCTTGGTGGTTTTCAGAATGACGTTCGTCATGTGGGCCTATCTCAGTCCGCCACGATTAAACCGCTCCCTTCGATCGACGCTGCGCTGCCACTGTGGCTTAGAGGTATAGCGTCGCCTTGGTAAG
>CEUS01284554.1_pt1 | contig 14955 bp, 13 predicted proteins | sample 427031 | NCBI WGS metagenome assembly CEUS01 (sample SAMEA2622837, study PRJEB7988) | marine metagenome | biome: marine biome (ENVO:00000447); feature: marine epipelagic mixed layer (ENVO:xxxxxxxxx); material: "saline water (ENVO:00002010), including plankton (ENVO:xxxxxxxx)" | depth 140 m | reverse complement strand
CAGGTAGAAGGTGCTGAGATCGGATTAGTAGGTAGCGGACCTGGTGTGGTTCCAGTTACTGATATGATCGTAAGAAGATAATAATAACAAAACAGTATAAAGAAAAAGGCAACACTTAAAAGTGTTGCCTTTTTCTTTTACTAATCACCTATTTGAATAATATCACTTAAACTAGGCACAATTAAATTTTCCATATTCCTTTGGACAGAATAAACAGTACGTTTACCATCGAATTTTATGAAAATTTGATCTTCAAATAAAATAAATAATAGAATTTCACGTTCTCCTGTACCTTGATATGTAACCTCAAATGTTATGTCAGGGAATTCAAAATTTAAGAATTTACTCTCTTGTTCTGAAGCAAATTCTTGGGCCATTAAAGGATTTAATAATTGTATCATCTGCGATATAACTGTTTGACTAGTAGAATATTGTTCCCCGTCAGCATAGACAAACCACTCACCACCGAGTTTGCGAAGATTATAGTTCCTTTTATCACCAGTTATGGAAATTGATTCAACTTCAGATTCCCTAATATTTAATATTATAGGGTCTCTCCATGAGTCTGGATTAGGATTAAATATTCTTCCAATATCAAAGGGTAAACTGTACGTCGGATCATGACCTGGACGTCTTAGGTAAGACAAACCAGAATCAGACACGTAGTTGCCTATAATAATTGATTCCAACGATTTACCTTCAGATATAAAATCTACGACAATTCCATTTTGTTCACTAACTCCCAAAACATTTTGACTTTCCATATTAATAGCAACAAGATGAGCATCATCAAAACTTTCGACAACTCCCCATAAGTTTTGCATTCTAGCATCATAGACAGGATTAACTCCTATTCGCCAAGTCTCTCCAGATTTAATTAATCTTGATTCATTTTCTTGAGATGAAACAATAATCTCATTAACGATTGAGTCATTTAAAGGGAATAATCCTGATAATGTTTCAGGATCTGAAACTCCTGAAATTAATCGAAATGCTAAACCTAACAATCCAATAGCCGCTATGAAAACAAAAACTAATTTTAGATTTCTAGCATTCATAATTCATAAGTCCTCAAACTAATTCTTTTTCTACGCATATAGAACAAAAACCCAATTAAGCCAATTAATATTGGAACTCCAATTACATTTCCATATTCCACAATATTTTTATGAGTGCGTGAGGTATAAATAAGTTGACGTCCTGATATCACCTTGGAACGGATACTTGCCAATGCATCTTCTTGAGCTAACCAATCTACAAGATTAAGTCCCGAGAGAACATTATCTGGAGCTAGAGTAATTAATCCATCAAGTAACCAATCAGAATCTCCAACAATTATCATTCTATAGTTTGGATTATTATTTTGTTGATTCCCTGAAACAGCAACACCCATTAATCTCTTATCAAAATCTTGTTGAACAAAATCTTTGGGGCGACCAGGTGTTATATCAAGGTAATCAATATCGATAGCAGCATATGGAGACGTTTCAAATATAGAAACATATTCCAAACCCTTCACCTTATTTAAACTAATAGAACTTGCCCAGGCTAAAACAACACCTTCAGCCCCACCAGCTATACTTCGATCTAATGGGGTTACCCGAGGCCAATATGGATATGGAAGATATGAGCCAGAACCAATTGGAAATCCTTGGTTCATTCTCGAATCATAGACCAAATTATTTAATAAAATAACACCGAAAGATTCAAGTAATGCCTCTAACTCGCTAGAGTTTTTTTGTGCATACATTCCAGTATCCATCTCTCCAATAATTGCTGCATCTGCAAAAATTAAGGCATTCCCACCATCAACAATAAATTTTCTAATCGAATCTAAAGTTTTAGAATTCAAAGGCAATTGTGGACCAGCAATAGCTAGAACATCAACACCAGTAAAGTCAACGAAACCATCAACTTCAGGAATTATTTTAGCGACATCGTATTGTTGTTTAAGTTGATTAATAAAATACGTATACCCCATATCTGCATCTTTTTCATTATGGCCACTCAAAAATCCAATAACTTTTTTTTCAGAATTTACGATTTTGTTAATACTACTTGCAACCTGATATTCAATTGTTTCAGATGAATCAATAAATGGTATGGAGGTTTGTCTATCTAGATATGTTATCGCCAATCCAAAATAACCACGTTTTAACTGAAGTTCATCTTGTCCTAAAACGTTGAATTCCACTGATCGAACATTTGATAGTTCAGCCCATGCAGTCAATTGTTCATCATCATCAGGATTTATTCTGAATACACGTACATTTGATGAGGAAGATTCCAGATCGCCTAAGAAGTCGTCGATATCTCTTTGTGTAAGAGAAACTTGGACAGGTAAATTTCCAGAAGCAAACAATTTTATTGTAACAATATCATCTAAGTTCCTAAGTATTTCTCTCGTTGAATCGCTTAAGGTATATTGGCGATTACTTGTTAAATCTAATCTTCCTCCTATCACCGAACCAAACCATCCTACCAATAAGCTCAACACTACAAGAGCAACTATGCCAATCTGTAAATTCGAATATAGTGCCGACATATGACTAAGACTTTTTCTTCGAACAGAGAAATAAGTTGCACTTAAAAATGTTGAAGTTATTGCACCGAAATATAATACATCCTGAATGGTTAACACACCTCTTGCAATATTTGAAAAATGTGAAAGTGGACTAAGTCCTTTGAGAATTAATGCGATCGGAGAAGGCAATGATCCAAGAATTAAATCAAGACCCAAAGACATAAGAATGCCACTTAAGACCAAACCAAACATAAATGCCATTACTTGGTTTTGTGTCGAACTACTCGTAAATATTCCTATAGAAACCAAAGACGCTATTAAAAAAATTGAGCCTAGATATTGTGCAATTAAGGCGCCAATATCTAGATTTGCTGCAGTTGCAAGTAGAATTGGTATAAAAATTGTAAACAACAAACCGATACATACAAATAATACCCCTGAGAAAAACTTCCCTAAAATAACATTCAATCCAGGAATAGGTTGAGTAAACAGAATCTCTAGTGTCCCATCTCTTTCCTCTTCTGAAAAAAGACGCATTGTTACTGCAGGAATAAACACTGCTAGAAGCCAAGGAAGAACATTGAATAATGGTCTTAATGATGCTTCATTGGTTAATGCAATTGCCGTAAAAAAAATGTAGGAAATACTCGCAACAAAAATTATAAGAAGTATAAATCCAGTTGGTTGATCCAGATACGCTTTAAGATCTTTCTTTATAAGTGTTAATAGTGAATACATTAATTCCCAGCGTATAGTTAGTTTCTTACAATAGTAAGTTCTTGAAAAACATTTTCTAGGGTAGCACGTTCTTCATGAAGTTCACTTAGTGTCCAATTATTTGTTACCGCCAAATGAAAGATGTCAGTACGGATGTCCCTATCCTTACAATTTACAACATAATGATAATTTCCACCTCGTTCACCCTCATAGCGGACAGAAATTACACCTTGAATAGCACGAAGACTTTTCATTACATCGTCACCTTTAACTTCAATAGATATTGAACGCATTCCTTCAGCATCTTTCAATAAATTGTCCACCGTACTATCTGTTATGAGTTTACCATGATTAATAAGAAGAACCCGATCACACGTTGACTCAACTTCACTTAGCACATGAGTACTTAATAAAACAGTCCTGTCCTTGCCAAGTGAACGAATTAGATCACGAATCAACACTCTTTGATTAGGATCCAATCCTTCAGTAGGTTCATCCATAATAAGAATTTCAGGTTGATGTAAAATTGCCTGAGCCATCCCAACTCGTTGTTTATTTCCTTTAGATAATTCATGAATAGTTCTGTAATAAATTGCCTGAATACCCGCACTTTCAATAGCGCTATCCAGTAGATCTTTACGGTTACTTTTAGGCACACCACGTAAATCAGCGATAAAGTTAAGGTATTCACAAACTAGCATGTCACCATAAAGAGGATTATTTTCAGGTAGAAACCCAATAGAAAGTTTGGTTTTTTGTTCGTTTTTTTGTGTTTCCAAACCATTAACGTTGATCATGCCTGAGTCTGGAGTATAGTATCCGGTTATGAGCCTCATGGTTGTTGTTTTTCCCGCTCCATTAGGGCCAAGAAAGCCAACAACCTCTCCGGCTTTTATTGAAAAAGATAAATCAGATACTGCACTCAAGTTACCAAAAGACTTGGATACAGAATCCAAACGAATATGTTCATTTTTTTCAGGCAATTATATTTTCCTTGAATTTTTTACGATAGATATATTATCTACCAATAAAAACAGGAGTACGTTTTTCTAAAAATGCTTTAGAGCTTTCTTCACAATCTTTCGAAGCAAAGCATTGAGAAATCATTGGTCCTTCAAAATTAGCAGAGTATTCAAGGTCATTTTCAAGTGCACTGTAAATACCTATCTTTGCAAACTTATATGCTAATGAAGGTCCTGAAGCGATTGAATGTGCAAGTTCCATAGTTTCATCATTAAGTCTATTCAAAGGAACAACTTTTGAAACCAATCCTAGGTCTAAAGCTTCCTCAGCCTCAACAAAACCACCATTTGCAGTTCGCACAATAATCTCAAAAGCTTTTTGAGCTCCCACAACACGAGAAAGGAGATGAGTAAGTCCCATATCAGGAAGAATTCCTCTTCTAACTTGAATTGGAGCAAGCTTTGTTCCTTCAGCTGCGATCCGAATATCTGTAGCTAATGCAAGAGAAAGACCTCCACCAACAGCAAATCCATGAAGTGCACCAACAATAAGTTTTGGGCAATTCCGTAAAGCTAAGGGAGTACTACTCTCACTGGCTGGCTTTCTATTTTTAGCTCCTTCTTCCCGCTTTTCACGATTTTCTTCACCGACAGGAAACCCGCTAACATCTCCACCTGCACAAAATGCACGACCTTCACCCCGAAGCACAAGAGCTCTTATTTCAGTATTTTCTTCCATCTCCTTCGTTACACTAAACAATCCATGGTTAATTCCTGGGCTTAATGCATTTAATTTCTCTGGTCGATTGAGGGTCATGACACCCACTGATCCATCTACTTCGAATGAAAAATCTTTATAACTCATCTAAATCTCCTTCTCTAATAACGCTATTATAACTATCTAATTAAAATGCGGAAGAATTTTTTCTGCTGCTAATTTCATTTGGTCATGGGCATCGGCTGGATCACACATCCAATTAAACATAAAGTGATTAGCACCAGCATCAATATATTCCTGAATGCGTTCAATAGCACTTTCTACTGGACCGAGGACTGTATATTTTCCGATTATTTCTGCAAGATTCCCACCGGTTCTGAAAGATCCCCCAACACGTTTTGCAGCCATCTCAGCAGATTTTTCACGAGTTTCGTATAAACTTATGAAGGTATAGTGAGCCCATTTAAATCCATCAAGATTGCGTCCAGTTTCATTAGCATAGTTAACAATATAATCAAAACTAATTTTGTATCGTTCTGGACTGTAAAAATACGGAAACCAGCCGTCCCCATAATTAACTGCTCTTCTCATAGCAACATTTTGCCGACCTGCAACCCAAATTGGAATTGTGGGAGTTTGAGTAGGTTTAGGTAACAAAGTTACATCATCAAGATTAAAAATTTCGCCTTGATAACTAACATTTTCTTCAGTCCATAATTTTCGTAAAATCTCAAGACTTTCATTTGATCGTAGTCCTCTTCTTTCAATAGGAATCTCAAGAGAAGTAAAGTCGGTAGGATGTTCTCCTCCGACACCTATACCCAGGTCGAGTCTTCCATGAGAAGCAATATCAAGAGTAGTAGCTAATTTTGATGCCATGACAGGATGGTAAAGTGGAAGATAGAGGATTCCACTCAATAAACGGATTTTTTCTGTAGCACCAGCTGCAACACCAAGTACAGGCATACTCATGCTCCCTCTGTTGCCTGCACCCCTTACATGTTCACCAGTGCTAAGATTATAATATCCCAAATCCTCAATAAATTTTGCTTCCCTAGCAGTATTTTCAATTCCACCGGTCATTCCTGAACCAAATAGAATACTCATATATAAAACCCCCACCTTTTGACACCTAGTCTTTTTTTGTATAGGTGGTACTATAATATTTCATCAATACATATTCAACCGTTTATTTAAAGTAGAGACATATATGAATAAGCAATCATTGTCAGGGATACGAGTTTTAGATTTCACAAACCATATTAGTGGGCCTTATTGCACTAAACTTTTAGCTGATTTCGGTGCCGATGTAATAAAAATTGAAAAGCCAATAACAGGCGATATATCTCGATCGATTGGTCCGTTTCCGGGACAACAAAAGAATCTGGACAAAAGCGGTCTTTTTATGTACCTCAATACTAATAAGCGTGGAATAACATTGGATTTAAACGATCCCATTTCTAAGGAACTTATTCTTAAAATATTAGAAACAACTGACATCCTTGTAGAAAATTTTCGACCTGGAACGATGGAGAAATGGGGATTGGACTATAACTCAATTAAAAAAATTAAACCAGAAATAATATATGTTTCTATAACTAATTTTGGTCAAACTGGCCCCTATAAAGATTACAAAGCTTCAGATGCAATTATTTATGCGATGGGTGGAGAAATGTACTCTACAGGAATTATTGATAGAGAGCCAGTAAAATTAGGACCGAATATAGTACTGTTTCAAGGAGGAACAGCTGCAGCAGTAGGTGCATTAGGAGCATTTTTCGGAACAATAAATGATTCTTCAGGACAGCATGTCGATATTTCACTTATGGAAACTCAAACTGGCACTCAAGATAGACGTCAAGCAACAGTACTTGCATATCATTACAGTGGAATAATTAATGAAAGACAATCTTTAGGTGGATCAGCAACTTACCCTAGTGGTGTTTATCCATGTTTGGACGGATACTTTGAATTGAGTGGTGGACCGACACGCATTGGGAATATCATTAAAATGATGGGAAATCCTCCAGAATTAATGGATCCAAAATGGAAAAACCCCCTTTCTCAATCTGACCCTGCTCTTAAAGAAGAATTTGAATCGTATTTTTACCCATTCGTTATGGAAAAAACAAAACTAGAACTATGGAAATTAGCACAGGAAAATGGAGTTCTTTCAGCACCATTAAATTCTATGGAAGATGTAGCAAATGATCCTTATTTCCGGGAAAAAGAATTTTTCCAAGAATACATCCACCCTATAGCCGGATCTTTCATTGCTCCTGGAAAACCATGGATAATGCATGAAACTCCATGGGAAATAAAACGAAGTTCCCCTAATCTGGGAGAACATAATGCTGAAATATTTTCTGAATTTATGTAATAAATTAAATGCTATTACTTAAGAACACATCTATTTAAAGAGGGAATTAATGGAAAACTTACCGCTTAAAGGGATCCGTATTTTGGACATGACAGTGGTATGGGCAGGCCCGTATGGTGCTACACTGCTTGCTGATCTCGGAGCAGAAGTAATCAGAGTCGAATCCACTCAGGTAATGATGCCAATAACTAGAGGCACAATGGCACGTCCTCCACAAGCAATGATAGACAATATGCCTGGATTTGCCGGGGGGTTTCCAGATAAATTAGTTGGCAATCATCCATGGAATCGAAGTCCAATATTTAACTCGCATGGAAGAAATAAATTAAGCATGACGGTAGACTTGCGAGTAAAAAGAGGCAGGGAAATATTTGATGAATTGCTAAAAGTATCCGACGTATTTATTGACAATAATGTCAGAGAAACAATGGACAAACTTAATATTAATTACGAATCCCTTAGTTCAGTAAAAAATGACATTATTATGGTTCGTATGCCTGCCTATGGAGATAGCGGTGAATACAGTAAATTCAGATCGTTAGGAATCCATATGGCCGACGCTTTAGGGCATGGATTGATGAGAGGTTACACTGATATGGATCCTTCAGCAAACTCAGGTGAATTTGTCGTGGATGCATCTGCAGGAACACACGCAGCAGTAGCAACTATTATGGCTTTAATCCATAGAAAGCGTACAGGTCAAGGTCAGTTAATAGAACTTCCTTCCGCACAAGCGACTTTTGGATATATGTCCGAGGCATTTATGGAATATACTTTTAGCGGTATTTCTCCAAGTTCATTAGGTAATCGTCACCCAAGAGCATTACAAGGCTGCTATCAATGTAAAGGTAATGATCGATGGATAGTAATTACCATTTGGAATGAAAATCAATGGAAAATTTTTATTGAATTAATTGGAAATCCTGACTGGGCAAATAAACCAGAGTTCTCAACACATGATAAACGTGTTTCAAACCATGATCTTATTGATTCCTTAATAACAGACTGGACCACCAAACAAGATCACAAATCAGCAATGGAATTATTACAAAAACATGGTGTCCCAGCTGGTGCAGTTCTTGATGCAAAAGATTCGAGTGAAGATCCCCACTTAGCCTCCAGGAATTTCTATCAGGAAGCATTCACTGAAGATACTGGAACATATAAGTATGGCCGATCACCTTTTGTGCTTTCAAATACTCCAACCAATGTTAGAAGAGGACCTGTCATGTTAGGCCAAGATAATGAGTATGTTTATAAAACTATTTTAGGCATATCTGATAAAGAGTATGAAGAATTAGTATCTGAAGGACATATAGGTTCAGAATTTCACCCGGATATAACTTAATATTATTCACAAGTGAGGAAAAATTGGATTCTTTTAATTTTGGAATTGTGGATCAATCTCCTGTCCGTGAAGAAGGTTCAGTTGAAGATGCACTACGAGAAACAGTCGAATTAGCTGTATTGGCGGAAAATTGGGGGTACAAACGATACTGGGTTGCTGAACATCATAATTCAGATGGATACGCAGGAACCGCTCCAGAAATTCTTATAGGTCAAATAGCTTCCAAAACAAAAAATATATCAATTGGAAGCGGTGGAGTTATGCTGTCTCATTATTCTGCATTAAAAGTTGCAGAAACCTTTAGAATTCTTAATTCCTTTTATCCAGATAGAATTGAATTAGGTATAGGTCGGGCACCTGGAAGTGATCAGCAGACAGCTGCAGCACTAGCACATCCTCGTCCGCAAATGGATATAAATCAATTCCCACAACAAGTAGCAGATTTAGTTGGATTTCTATCTGGAACGCTTCATCAAGATCATTATTTTTCAAATATAAAAGCTCAACCTGGACCCTCACCTGATTCAATTCCGAATATATGGCTTTTGGGCTCAAGTGATTTTAGTGCTCGTCTTGCAGCAGTATTAGGCTTGCCATTTTCATTTGCAGATTTCTTTGGAACTTCATCTGAACACGGTCCAATGATTGTTGATTTATATCGCCAACAATTCCAACCTTCAAATTATTGCCCTGAACCAAAAATAAATGTTGCTTTGCAAGTAATATGTGCTGAAACACAAAAAGAAGCAGAATTTATAGCTTCAAGTAGGGATATTGCTAGAATAAATAGATTACGGGGAATCAGGGGACCGATGATAAAACCAGAAGAGGCATCAAAAATCAAATTCAGTCTTCAGGAAGCATATCATCTCGAACAAACAGGAAAACATATAATTCAAGGTGAACCAAAACACGTTAAATCTGAAATTCTTGAAGCCTCAGATCGTTATCAAACAAATGAAATAAGCATTGTAACTAATTGCTATTATTTCGATCATAGAAAAACATCTTTCAAATTGATCTCAGAGATTTTTAATCTTAACGATGCCTCATCGAGTTCTAGTGATCAATGATTTATCTTCGTCTCAATCTCTGAAATACAGAACTAGGTTCAAGTAATCTAGCCATTCCGGCAACTTCAGCAGTAATAAACCAATTTACTGAAAAATCACTTCCGTAAATAATGCTTGCTGGTATCTTTTCATTTTTATAACCACGAGTAACAATTTGTTCAATAAGTCGAGCTCCATTGTGGTCAGTAACTAGAATCGCTACCTCCTTAGCTTTTCTAATAAGTTTTAAAGAAAAGGTTATTCGATATTCATTCAGTTTTGATATCCAATTTGCTAGTATCAAAGATTCATCGTCTCTCATTCCTTCAGAACCAGGAAACAAAGAAGCGATATGACCATCGCTACCCATTGTCAGTAATATTACATCAAAAGATGGAGGGTCTGGAGAGAACATTTCAACAATATCTTCTTGATATATACGTGCAGAATCTTGAGGACTCTGTTTAAAAGGAACAGGATGTATCTGTGAATATGGAATTGGAACATCTTGTAAAAAATAATCTAATGCTTTCTTATAATTACTGTTCTCATTATTATGTAAACCAACCTTCTCACCATTCCACCAGATATGCCAATTAGACCATTTCATATCTTCATTCTCAGAATAATCACATAATTTTTTGTAAATTGGAACAGGTGTATCCCCACCACTTAGTGCTACAGAGAAAAAGTTATTGCTTTTATCTTTTTCATTCAAACGGATATTCTGAGCCAATAACCAGTTACATACCATTGAAGAAAGAATCTCTTCAGTATTACCAACATGTATTTTATGTTTAATATCCATTTCCACAAAAAATTCTGATTACTTGGAAGATTCTTCTTTAATCATTAAAATACTTCGCAAAATATCTTGTAATTCTAGTAAAATTTCTTCACTTTCTCCAGGAACTTCAATAATTGAAACCCTTCTTCCCCGTTCCCAAAGAACTTCAGCATCAGCATATGCCTGACTACGTGCAACCTCAGCAAAAGTATATTCTTCTCCAACAACTTTTAAGTCATTATTTTCAAAATTTGATGGGATAATAATTATAGATATCACATTATCCGGGCCTGCTTTGTGAAGTTGACCAGTAGAATGAAGAATACGCGGCCCATATCCAAATGAACTAGGTAATTTAAATTTTTCCTTAATTCCATACCTAAACTGGTCAATAATATATTCAAGTTCTTTTGAAGGTTGCATGTAAGCAGTTAGTGCAACATAATCATTATTTTTAATTGATTCGAAAAGTTCCAAAGTAGATAAATTTCCTTGCTTTGGGTCCCAGTGGTCTTCAGCTATCAAATTTCTTTCAGCTCTATTTTTTGAAAGTTGCACATCTGGCTCATTAAAGGGATTAATATTCATCACAGAACCTATAACAGCTACTGCAAATTGCCAACGAAAGATTTCACCTCCAATATCATAAATATCATCAATGAAATGTTCAATAACTGTTCTTCCTTCGCTTTTTAGTTCTTCTATAAACTCACTCCCAGTAATTTCAGGATCGGATTTCAAACGTAATACATAAAACATTCTATCGTCTGAATACATTTTAGAATTCACAAATTCCTTTTCAATTATTGGAATAACACCCTTATGGTTTTTACCAGTACTCTCAGCTAAAAGTTGTTCAATCCAAGAACCAAAAGGATAAAGCGACTCAGACAAAATAATTGTAAGTTTATCAATCCTTAAATTTGCATTTTCACCAATTAAATATCCGAACACACCCGCATGATTTATTGATCCTTCCTTTAAGTCTTGATGCATCTTAATAATTTTTTCACCAGATTGAATCAAACGTTTGACATCAATGCCAATTAAGAAAACGGGAAGTAATCCATAATAGGTGAATGATGAAAACCTTCCTCCAACATTATTAGGAGTAATAAATGTATCTAAGAAGTGTTCTTCCCGTGCAAGAATTTCTAACGGTGAATCTTTATCAGTTATAGCAATAAAATGTGCTCCAGCATTACTTTCTCCAACATCACTAGAAATAATTGAACGAAAATAACGGTAAGATAAGATTGTTTCTAATGTTTCTCCAGATTTAGACGCAACAATAACTAAAGTTGAGGTTAAATTTACATTTTCTACAACTGAATTTATCCATGAAGGAACTGTAGTGTCCAGGACAGTTAAACGAGGACCAGAAATATTTGGTTTTAAAATATCACGCAAAACCTCAGCTGTTCTACTACTACCTCCCATTCCTATAAGAATTACATCAGCAATTTTGTTCTCAATAACATATTCACGGAGATTTCTTAGACTTTCTTGTAAATTTTCAAATGCATGGATGCAATGCAACCATCCAAGACGATCAACTATTTCATCAGGCTTATCACTCCAAAGGAAATAGTCTTGATCCCATATTCGATTAATTAATCGAATATCTAATAATTTATTCAAAACAGTTTGAACGTTCATTCACCACCAATGAAGATCATTTTTGTCGGATACATTTTCAATTGATTCCTCCCAAGGCCTTGAAGGCAAGTATTTCCATCCACCGTCCGAAAACATAACTACAATTATACCTTTATCCATTTCTTCCGCTATTCTTAAAGCAATATTCATAGTAGCACCAGAAGAAATCCCGGAAAATATGCCCTCATTTTGTGCTAGCATTTTAGAAGTATCTATAGCATCCTGACTATCAACAAGAAATCTACCATCAATATCATTTAGATTCAAAAGAGAAGGTATGTATCCATCTTGTAAATTACGGAGACCTTGCAAACGATCACCTAAGGTTGGTTCTACTCCAATCAACCTGATATTAGAATTAATCTCTCGTAATCTCTTTCCAACCCCCATTATCGTTCCTCCAGTTCCAATTCCTGCAATAAACGCATCTACCCATCCAATATGATCAACTATTTCTTTACCAGTTGTAAGATAATGAGTATTAGAATTTATATCATTACTGAACTGACCCAAAAGATGATAACTATTTCCTACAGCTACTTCCTTGGCAGTTTCAATTGGGGTTTTCATTCCTCCACCTGAATCACACCAATGTATTTCTGCACCATAGAGTTTTAACAGGTCACCAATGCTCGGAGGCACCTCTCGAGGAATAACAATCAAGGCTTTATAACCTTTTTGTTGAGCAATCATTGATAAAGCAATGCCAGTATTACCACTACTTGCCTCAACAATTGTATCACCAGGCTTGATAATACCTTTTTTTTCGGCATCATTAATCATAGCATTAACAATTCTATCTTTAATGCTCCCTGAAGGATTATTGCCTTCGAGTTTAGCAAATATTCTAACAGTTTTTTTAGGAGAAATATGTTGCATTTCTATAAGTGGAGTATTTCCAATAGTTTCAAGTAATTTCATTTAAGCCTCTTAGTAAGACAATTATAATATTATCTAGTAAGTCCTAGTATCAGTATTCTTTACAATGACTATTCACTTATTCTCTAAAATAAATAGCTGATCGTATACTGTGAACATTTATCTTTAGTATTACCATATCATTTTTTAAGCATTCTTCAGCAAACTCCATTCCCTTTTCAGGACCATCATAATGTATAGCTATATTTCTGATCCATTCAGGATCAAATGGGTCCAAAATTTCTGCATCACCTTTTATAGAAATATATTTATAGGGTTTCTCGTTATTTGCAACTGAGATTGCTACATTTGAATTCGAAATAATATTTCGTATTTTTTCAGAATCCCTTCTGCTAAAAATATAAAATTCATTATTACTCCATATATACCAAATAGGAGTTACCAAGGGGTATTTTTTTGCATCAATTGTAACGAGATGAGCAATATTAGGTTCTCGTAAATATTCTTGGAATTCATTCGTCTCCATTTTAGCCATCACTTCCTCCAAATAAAAATTTCCCATATAAAAAATATTGTCAAGAATATGCAAATATTACAAGCAAGAGTACTATGGAACTTCTGTTTATTATTCTGCCATCAAAAACTAACTATAACAGGAACTTCAATATTGCTTAAGAAACCTTCGATATTTTATGGATGGATCATTGTTGCATCCAGCGTAGCAATGAACTGCTATCTTTCGATAGCATTTTTCCAAGGATTTCAAGTATTTTTTCTTCCAATGGTTAATGAATTTGGATGGAGTAGGGCCGCAACATCAGGTGCTTTTTCTTTAAGGCAGCTAGAAAATGGCATCCTCGCTCCATTAGTGGGTTTCCTTGTTCAACGATGGGGCCCAAGAAAAGTAATACTTTCTGGAGTAATCATAGGTGGATTAGGTTTAATTTCTATAAGTTTTATTAACTCATTATCAGCATTTTATATAGCATTTGCTGTTGCTAGCCTGGGTGTGTCAGGTCCTTCTCATGGAGTGTCCTGGCCTGTAATTGTATCAAATTGGTTTGTTCGACTTCGTGGACGGGCATTAGGAATAGCAATGATGGGTCCTGTTATAGGTGGACCATTTGTTTTTACAGCAGCATTATTAAATGACTGGCTAGGTTGGAGAAGTGCTATTGCATCTCTAGGCATTGGTCTTCTCATTATTGGAATACCTTTATCATTCACAGCCAGATCAAAACCGGAAGATTATGGATATTATCCAGACGGTGAAAATACTAATTCCCATTTAGATACAGAAAAAAATACACAGAAACAATTACACAATGATGGGTTTACAACTATGGAAGCATTAGGAAATAAATATTTCTGGATCATAGCAATCATATATGCAGCTCAATTTGCTGCGATTAGCGGATTGCAAGTTCATTTCATACCTTTACTAGAAGGTTTGGAATATTCAACAACTGAAGCAGCTACTATATTTGGTTTTATTTTTTTTCTTAGTGGCATAGGTAGAATAACTGCTGGATCATTAGCAGACATATTAGACCATAGAATTATACTTGGATCGCTTTTATCTTTCCAAGTAATTTCATTAGTGATTCTTATTCAAATAAACGTATCAGAACATTTTTTACTAGGACTCTTTTCTTTAATTTTTGGCATAGGATTTGGAGGAACAATCCCCTTACGACCTTTTGTTTTAGCAAGATTATTTGGACCTCATTCTCAAGCTGCAATTCTAGGTTTACTGCAAGGATTTTCCATTGGAGCAAGCGTTATAGGACCAATATTTTACGGGTGGATTTTTGATATAAATACATCATATTATTATGCTATTATTGGCTCATTAGTAGTCTTGTTGTCAGCAATACCCCTTGTCGTTTTTCTTCCAAAGGATACAATCATAAAATCTTGAAAATAATG
>CEUS01233008.1_pt1 | contig 14961 bp, 10 predicted proteins | sample 427031 | NCBI WGS metagenome assembly CEUS01 (sample SAMEA2622837, study PRJEB7988) | marine metagenome | biome: marine biome (ENVO:00000447); feature: marine epipelagic mixed layer (ENVO:xxxxxxxxx); material: "saline water (ENVO:00002010), including plankton (ENVO:xxxxxxxx)" | depth 140 m | reverse complement strand
GATCCAGCGATTCCGGGCGTTCCTGTTTTCAGCCGGTGCCAGGAGAGATAAGCTCTATTATCCACACACTTGGACTCGCGACGAGGACCCGTTGATGTTTACAGGAAGCTTGCTCGCCATTGGCATCACCACCACGGGCAGTCAGCCCATGGAAGCCCGGCAGCGGGTCACAGCGATCACGGGCCAGGGACTGGAGGGTGATCGCTATGCGACCGGTCAAGGCACCTTTCAGAAAGGTCCTGCCAAACCACTAGAACAGGTCACCTTGATTGAACGCGAAGCGCTTCAATCCGCGGCGCGTGATTACTCGGTCAACATCACGCATCTCGATACGCGGCGCAATCTGTTGACAGCAGACGTACCGCTGAACCACCTCGTCGGCAAGGATTTTTGCGTCGGGGAAGTGATTCTGCGTGGTGTCGAATTATGCGAACCGTGTGGCCATCTGGAAAAACTGACATACCCGAACATCAAACAGTCACTGCTACACCGTGGGGGACTCCGCGCCGAAGTCGTCCAGGGTGGTCACCTCCAGGTAGGAGACGAGATTCAGCCGGCCCCCGCGAAGCAGGACTGATGCGCAGCCGGCGGCGGGCGACCTGACTTCAGGAACTGGCTGAAAAAGGTGGCGGCACGAGGTCAAAATGCTCGTGCTGTGACTTGCCACGGACCAGGATTGGCCGCCATTTCCAGTCGGTACCAAGAGGACCGGCACCCAGTGGCCGCACGTGCGCCGGAATATAGCGCACCGCCACACCACACCTCCGGCGCTGGGATCGATTAGGAAGCGACCCATGCACCACAGTTCCCTCGTGCAAGGAAATTTCGCCCGCCCGCAATACGCAATCAATGGCTTGCGCTTCATCCTCCGGGGTAACCGCGACTGCTTGATTGACACTCAACAAGTTCCCCGCCTGGTCAGAACGCCCGTGCTCTAACAGCTGCTGTGGGTGCCGTCCCGGTATCACGCGCATGCAGCCATTTTCAAGGTCGCTATCGTCAATGGCATACCACGCGGTGACCTCCTCAAGGGGTTCCAGGCCCCAGTACGTCAGATCCTGATGCCAGGCCACGAAATGATCATTGGATCCGTACTTGCAAAACACATGCGTCGACAACACCAACAGGTGCTCGCCATAGAGTGCGGCCACACTATCCAGAATGGCCGGATGACTGGCAATCTCCCAGATAAAGGGCTGGTCGAAATGCCGGTCAAAAAGTCGGTTCTGCGCGCGCTGTACGCCCTCCTCGGACTCCAATCGGTCAAACTCGTTGCGGTAGTACTCGATCTCCTGGGACGAAGCGATCGCAATGGGTGTCGCCACACCCGTATCGTGATACTCGGTGACCTGGTCGGACGACAGTGGCATGACAACGGCCTTCACAACAGGAGCATCTGATCCACAGGCGGTATTCGGTGCACAGACAGGCTGCAGGCAACAAAAGCGTCAGGTCGATCCCGCCAATCGAAAACGTGTGCGGCCCGTATGCGCCGCATCGCACCCGCTGACCATGTCACACCAGCGCAACACAACATAGCAGTTTTTGCAACACCAGGCGGGCACGCGCCGGGTGCCACGGGGATCCCACACCAAAGCCGTGGACGCCTTGGGCACTAGGGATCAGACGTCTTCCAGGGTACCGGGTATTCCATATGGGTGGCCGTCTGTTCGGCCGCCTGGCGACCCAACCACTTCCGCACGCCGTAGAGCGACGCATCGAGCCCTGCCGCGATCCCTGCGCCAACGATGATCTTGCCATTGTCGATGAACCGCTCGCCCGCACAAAGAGTCGCTGCCGGTGCCAGCTGTCGGAGGGCTTCCAGTGACGCGTGATGTGTCGTAACGCGGAGACCGTCCAACACGCCCACCGCCGCTAACAACAACGATCCCGTACAAACCGAAATCACCAGTTCCGCGCTCTGGACCGCGGCGGGCAGCCAGGCCAACAGGTGCCGGTTTTCCAGTTGTTGTCGGGTTCCTCTGCCCCCAGGAATCACCAGGACTTGCGGGGACAGGCAATCTTCATATGGCAAGTCCGGTAGCACGCGCAGCCCATTGTGGGTCGTCACGACCTCACTGTGTTGGCTCACGGTCTGCACCCCAAACGAGGGCTCTACGTAGCGGGCGGCAACACTGAAGACCTCGATGGGACCCGCGAAATCGAGTAACTCGACTCCGTCAAACAACAACACAGAGACCCCACCGCGTGCAGACATGATCGGTTCTTCTCGATATTTTCAGCCGGGTCGGCGGCGCGACAGCGGCTGTCAACGCGCGGCTGCCGAACGGGTGGAGCAACCGGTTCGATCCGCTAGCACCTGCCGTGCCAGCATGCCACTGGCTGCCCGCTGGACCGAGGCTACCGCCCGGAACACGGCGGCGACCGCCAGCACAGGCCACCCGATATCCAATCTACCGAAGTACCAGAGGTGGGAATCGAACCCACACGCCCTTGCGGGCACGGGATTTTGAATCCCGCGCGTCTGCCAATTCCGCCACTCTGGCTTGGACTGGCCGCGACCTTCACGGTCATGGCGCCGCACACAGACAGGAACCTGCGGCGGCAGCGGCCCAGAGGCCGCACAGCACACAACTTCTGGCAAATCCGCTCCCTTGTCAACCGCCAGGATCAACCAATTCCGTGACAGCGACCGCTAAAGTTCTTCCCACTCTGGACCCGATGGAGTGGCGAGGGGCCGGTTCCCGATCGCGGCCTCCATTTCATCTCCTGAAACTGACACCTCGGTCCGTATGCCATCCACCCGCAAACCCAACTCTGTACCCAGCGTCGGATTCCTCACCGTCGTGGACAGCGGTGGCGGTTCGTTCCTGGGTGGCTATCTGGTTTTGAATGCCAGCGGACGGCCCTTGGAATTCCAATGTACTGCTCCGGTGAAAGCCAACCGGGCCCAGGAAATCCTCTATGGACCGACATTGCACCCCTACCTGTGGGGAGAACAAATCGGTGGCGCGCTGATCTCCAAGTCCCGCACGCGCCCCTTGTTTGTCTGCACCGATCAGTCCCACACGCTCGCCGTGCGCGCGGCCGTCGATCTTCCCGTGATTCAGGTTCTGCCAGCGGCCAAACCGTCCGGCGGCGCGCCCCCGAAACACAACATTACCGCCACATCGAGCGCCGAGCCTGCGGAGCGGTTGACTTTGGGCCGTTATTCCTGTGCCCTGTCGGGCAGCCACCTGACCGACAGGGCCACCGTCGAACGGGCCTGGAAAACACACCTGGACGATTTGCACCTGAGAGAACCTTTTGAGCGCATTCGAGAAGCCATTACCGAAGCTCAGCGAACCGCCGCCGGCCCCGCTTCCGGAGCTGCCGCCTAGGCCAGCAGCAGCAGCGCTGCCCGCCGCGGATGGGAACGCCCTGTTGGATGGGCTGCCCACTTGCCAGGCAATCAATCTGTCGCTGCCGGCTGAGTTGTTTCCCAGCGGCTGGCAAACGGCGCTGGCACGGGCGCCGCGGATCGTCCTGAAACCGCTGCCGGTGCAAAACCCGTCGCCAGCCACGATCAATGTCCCACTCCGACAGCCCGCAATCCGCACGTTTGGATTCACCTTCCCGGAACTTCCCGCAGCCGATCTGGGAGTGCTCGACACGCAACCCAAGCGACCTTCACAGCGTGCCGCAGTCGAGGAGAAGTCCAACAACGCCAAGCGAACAACCCGCATTAAGCCACCACAGGACATCATCAAGCTGCAGGATCGATTGTATTACGTCCTCCAGCCCCCACTGGAGGCCCTTACCGGCGAGCTCCGTTTCCCCTTTCAGCCGTTTCCCTACCAGCTCGAGGGCATCGCCTTCTTGTTTCCGCGGCACGCCGCCATTCTGGCCGATGAAATGGGACTGGGAAAGACGATGCAAGCAATCACCGCGATTCGCCTGCTACTCCACGCGCGCGAACTACGACGCGTCCTGCTGATTTGCCCCAAACCGCTGGTCACCAACTGGAAGCGCGAATTCCAACTCTGGGCGCCCGAAATTCCCGTCGGCGTTATTGAAGGGAATCAAGCGCGACGCAACTGGCAATGGCAACAACCGGCCACACCGGTACTGCTGGCAAACTACGAGTTGCTCGTCCGAGACTATCAAATTGCCGTCAACGAGGGGCTACATTTCGATCTCGTCCTGCTGGACGAAGCGCAGCGGATCAAGAACCGCCACAGCGCCACCAGCCAGGTGACCCGCTCCATTCGTCGCACTCGCAGTTGGGCACTTACCGGTACGCCGGTCGAGAACAGCCCCGAAGATCTGGTCGGTATTTTTGAGTTTCTCTCGCCCGGGCATCTCTCGAGCAATATGAAGGCACGGCGTATGGGCCTGGCTGCGCGCGACTATATCCTCCGCCGGCGGAAAGAGGAAGTCCTGACCGACCTGCCCCCCAAGATGTTCCGCGACGCTGAGCTGGACCTGACACCCGAACAATGGATTTCTTATCGTGAAGCAGAAGAACACGGCGTAGTACGTTTGACCCAAATGGGCGACGAACTGACGATTCAACACGTCTTCGAACTGGTGTTACGTCTGAAACAAATCTGTAACTTTGACCCCGCTGAGGGCAGCAGCAGCAAACTGGAAAGATTGCGCGCTGACCTCGAAGAAGTTATTGCCAGCGGTCAGAAGGCGATCGTATTCAGTCAATGGGTTGATTCCCTCAAACGAATCCGCACGGCGCTGCAACCGCTACCGGTCCTGGAGTACCACGGCAAGATTCCTGCCCGCAAGCGAGACCAGGTGATCGATCAGTTTCGCGACGACCCGTCCTGTCATCTGATGTTAATGAGCTACGGTGCCGGAAGTGTCGGTCTGAACCTGCAATTCTGCCGCTATGTGTTTCTGTTTGACCGCTGGTGGAATCCGGCCGTCGAAGATCAAGCAATCAACCGCGCGCATCGCATCGGTGCCAGCGGCCCGGTAACCGTCACTCGCATGATGACCATCAACACCATCGAAGAACACATCGATCAGGTGTTGCAGGAAAAGCGGGAGCTCTTTGAGACCATTTTCTCGGTCGCCGGAACCCCTGCTAGCGCGGGTCTTAACCAGGACGAAATCTTCGGCCTGTTCAATCTGCGGATGCCCCCGCGCAAGCCCCGCTCAGCAGCCTAGAAAATCGGTTCCAGCACGCCCGGCCTGGCAGTCCGTACCCGCTCTCTGCCACACTGTCTCCCGGCGGTTGCCGATCGCCTACAATGCAGGCTGTTGCTGAGCCGTCCCGAACCCGGTTCGACCGTTTGACCAGAAACCACTGGAGGTGATCTCGTGACCGATGAACGCGATGTTTCTCGGCGGCGCGTCCTGCAAGCTGGAGCAGGAACTGCAGTCGGCGGTTTACTCAGCACCTCAACCTCAGAGGCACAAGGGCAAGCGGACGTGCATAGCGACATCTACGCGGAATTGGGCGTCGAGACCCTGATCAACGCCGCCGGAACCATTACCACCATGGGCGGCTCTCTGATGCCACCCGAAGTACAGGCCGCCTGGCAATCCGCTGCCCGGCATTTCGTCGATTTGCTGGCCTTGCAGGAGCGAGTGGGCCAGGAAATCGCCAAACTCCTGCAGGTGGAAAGCGCGCTGGTCACGACAGGTGCGGCAGGCGGCATTCTGGTCGGCACCGCGGCCGCCCTGACATGGAAAGACCCGGAACGTGTTGCGCAGCTACCCTTGCACCCCGATCAGGGCATCGAAGTCATCCGGCAAAAAAGTCATCGCGCCTGCTACGATCACCTGGTCGAGGCATGTGGAGTGCGACTGGTCGATGTCGAGTCCCGTGAAGATCTGGAACGGGCAATCAATGAACGCACCGCGCTGATGTTCTCCTACAACGTCAACGAAGAAGCGAGCCAAATTAGTCGGACCGAGTGGATCCAGGTCGCCCGCAGTCGGAACATTCCCACGCTACTCGACGCGGCGGCAGACACACCTCCCTTGGAGCGGCTTTCGGAATACAACCGCATGGGATTTGATCTGGTCGTCTTCAGCGGCGGCAAGGCGATTCGAGGACCCCAGGATGCCGGCCTGCTGCTCGGCCGGCGGGAACTGATCGACGCTGCCAAACGAAATACCGCCCCCTATTGCAGCAATATTGGCCGCGGCATGAAAGTCAGTAAAGAAGATATGGTCGCGATGTGGGCTGCCGTCAAACGGTTTGTCCAGCTCGACCACGACGCCGAGTGGAACTCCTGGCTGGCGCGCATCGAGACGATCGCCGCCGCCATCCGCGATCTGCCGACCCTGACAACCAACACAATCGTCCCGCCGATTGCCAACGCGGTACCCCACCTGTTGATCGACTGGGAGCGCGAGCAGATTGACGTGACTCCCGCGCAGGTCGGCCAGCGACTCGCCGCCGGCAAACCGCCCATCCGTACCGCCCGCGTTCATGGAACAGGTAGTGCAGGGTTCTTGATCTCGGTCTTCATGCTCGAACCGGGTGAAGATCAAATCGTAGCCCAGCGCCTGCGCGAGGCACTCACCACTCAGGCCGATGGAAGGTAACGCCCTCACAAACAGCCAGGCCAGTCGCCGATTGTAACCCGTATCCCACGTAGCCGTACGTGGCTTGAATTGAGTTCACCTCTCGATTGCGTGTACACTGGACACGGCGTAGCACGGAAACCCCGTGTAGAACGAATCCCCCAACCGCGGACGCCAGAGCTGGCCCCCTGGCGCGATCCGCGTCTCCTCTGTCCGGATGACCTGGCTCATGAAACACAGAAGTTCGATCCCTGCATGGTCCTGGAGTGTCGCACTCGCCGGGTGGCTCCTGCTCTGGCAAAGCGGTCACGGTCAGCTGCCGAACCCGGTACTCAACACCGTTGCTCCGGCCGGTGGTCGCGCAGGTAGCTCTCTGGAAATCACGGTCAAAGGAAGCGGTCTGGAAGGTCTTCGTGCGTTGCGTTGCACAGCCCCGGGCGTTCAATTCGAACCTCTGGGAGATGGCAAGTTCCGCGCTACGATTCCCGCCACAACACCTCCCGGTTTATACGACCTGCGAGCCGTGGGCCAGAACGGACTGAGTTCCGCACGCACTTTTCAAATCAGCCACCGGACTGAACAACACGAACTGGAACCCAACGACGCACTGACCATGGCCAGTGCGGTGGTGACCGGCAGTGTGGTCAATGGTGTCATCGCGGCCGGCGGGGACCAGGATTACTTCCAGTTTTCCGCAACCAAAGGCCAGCGGATTGTACTGGAATGCTGGGCGCAGAGAATCGATTCGACCTTGCACCCGGTCCTGGAACTGTTCGATGCCAGTGGTAAACAGCTGGTGGCCAGCCGCTCCCACGTCGGTATTGATACGGTCATGGACTTTCAGGTACCGCAGGATGGACGTTACGTAGCCCGTGTTCACGACGTCGTCTTCTCCGGTAGTGCCAACCACTTTTACCGATTGGACATCGATCACGGGCCGCGCGTCGCGGTGGCTGTGCCAGCGGTCATTGAAGCCGGTAAAGCTGCCTCCGTGCGCCTGCTGGGCTGGAACCTGAACGACGCGACCTCAACCGGCACCGAGGAGAACCAAGGCGCCAGCGCGGCGCTCGATCAACGGGTCGTCGAAATTTCGGCCGCACTGGCACAAAGTCAATGGCCGCTCCCACTCGGATTCACGGCGGCGCAAACGGGAGTCGAAGGATTTGCTTACCAGCTACCCGGCGCACACGCCCCCGTGTTGATCGGGATCAGCGACGTTCCGGTCATCGTCAGCCAGAGCACCAATCGCTCCGCGCAGGGCAGTCAGCCGATCGAGTATCCGTGTGAGGTCACAGGCCAGCTCTCCCGGGGAGACGAGCGACACTGGTATCGTTTCAATGCCCGCCGTGGCGAGGTCCTGTATTTTGAAGGCCTGGGGCAACGGATCGGCTCTCCGGTCGATTTGGCGATTGGTGTGCTGGACGCGGACAACCAGAATGTGTTGTTTCAATGCCACGACGAAAGCCGCAACGTCGGCGGCAAGACACTCCCAACCAGTCACCACGACCCCTCGGGACGCTGGGTCGTACCGGCCGACGGACAGTTCCTGCTGATCGTACGCAATCTGACCGGCGGTGCCCGCGTCGATCCCCGCCGCGTCTACCGTGTAAGTATCCGCCGGGAAGAGCCGCGCCTGGATCTGGCGGTGATTCCCCACAATGGAGGTCCCGCCGGTTTGAATGTACACCGAGGAGGACGCTCCATGCTGGATATTGTCGCCTTCCGGCGGCGGGGGCTCACCGGTTCCATCCGCATCGCCGCGCGCGGTCTGCCGAGCGGTGTCTCCTGTCCCGATGTCTGGTTGGGCCCCGGCATGGAACGCGGCCAGGTAGTCGTCTCTGCCGATGAGACTGCCGAACCCTATATCGGTGCGCTACAACTGGAAGGATTTGAAGCCAGCGGCCCGCCGCGCCCAGCGCGCGGTGGCGTGGTCGTACGTGGGGGCACTCCCAATGGCTGGAGTCGCCTGACCGCTGAGCTTCCCCTGGCGGTCGTCGGTGAAGCGCCGCTGCGGATCACTGCCAACGGCCATGAACCCCGCAAACACCATCTTTACGGAGAGCTCAGTGTGCGGCATTCACCGGGCGGTATTCTCGATGTGGCAGTGCACGTGGAACGGCGAGATCCTAGCCACCGTGCCGATGTCCAATTGATCGGTGTCGGTGTCCCCGGCCAGATCGCCAACCAAACAGTCACCATTCCGGCCAATCGAGACAAAGGCTATCTCAGCTTTTATCTCCCGCCAACCCTGCCCGTGGGACAATACACACTGGGAATTCAAGCCAGCACAACCATACCTACCGGTGAAGACAAGAAAACCCAGCCGATCACCGTCCACAGTAACGCAGTGAATTTCGAGGTCCATCCACCGGCGTTCCAAGTCGCTCTCGACCCCTACGCGCCGCGGGCAATCAAACGGGGTGAGGTGATCCAAGTCAAATACACCGTCCGACGTATTAACGGTTTCATCAACAAAATCCACACCGAACTGGCAACGGCCCGCGATGTCACCAGTGTGGGCGGCTTGCTCTGCCGTGGCGTCACATTTGTCGGCCAAACCGAATCGGGAGTGCTGCAGATTGTCGCCAACTCGGACGCGCCTCTGGGAGCGATCCCTTTCCTGCGCTGCTACGCAGTTGGTGTTGTGGAAGATGAGGCCATCTACCACGGCAGTTGTCTCCTGCCGTTGAAAGTCGTCGAGTGACCAATCAATTCCACCACTCCCTGTTTTCTCCAGTACAGACCATGTTGCGTAGCGCCACGGGCCCTCTGGGCAAGCTGGGTTTTCTGATCACGTTGGGTTTTCTGATCACGCTGGACCGCGCCCCCACCACCGTGCGCGGCGACGATATCGTACCTTTGCCGGGAACCGCGCCGCTGATCGGGGCAACTGACCTGGCACTGGCAAATCTGCAGGCAGTCGACAGCTATCTCCTCAAGCTGATTCAGCAGTCACCCGTGACCCGCAAAACCCACTGGCACCACCAGTATGCCAGTCTGGCCGCCTACCGTGACTCGGTGGCTGCCAATCGCCAGCGACTGGCGCGGGCCATCGGTGCGGTCGATCCACGCGCAGCTCCGCAGGACCTCCAGCTCTATGGGTCCCTGCAGGAACCCGCCCTGCTCGCTGACAGCGATCAGGTTCGTATCTGGGCGGTGCGCTGGACCGTCTTCGCAGATGTCTCGATGGAAGGCCTGCTGCTCGAACCACGCCAGGCGCCCCGCGCTGAAATTGTGGCGGTCGCGGATGCCGACACCACACCCGAGACCTTGGCCGGACTCGATCCTCCGCAACACGGACAATTCGGGATCGCCCTGCAACTAGCCCAGCGTGGTTGTCGCGTCCTGATCCCCCGACTGGTCAACCGCGACCATCGCTGGTCGGGAAATCCCCGCGTGCGTATGCTCCGCCAGTCGCATCGCGAATTTATCTACCGTCAGGCCTTTGTCGCGGGACGTCATCTGATTGGTTTGGAGGTGCAAAGTCTGCTGGCCGCTGTCGATTACTTTGAACACGCCAACGCGCAACGGACCGAGCCACTGCCGATTGGTTGTCTGGGGGTCGGTGAAGGTGGATTACTGGCGCTGTATGCTGCAGCCCTGGATCGACGGATTGAGGGGACACTGGTGAGCGGCTATTTTCAGCCGCGTGAACGGGTGTTTGAAGAAACGGTCGACCGCAACATTTACGGGCAATTGCGGGAATTCGGCGACGCCGAAATCGCCAGTCTGATCGCCCCGCGCAGTCTGGTCATCGAAGCCTGTCGTGGACCCGAAGTCACCCAGGGCCAGGGCGACGCCGCCAGGGGAACCCTGCAAACTCCCTCGCTGGATGAAGTCCGCGCTGAATTCAGTAAAGCGGCCGGTTACTACCGACAGCTCCAGCGCGCCAATCAGCTCGCGCTCGTCGCCAGTGACCAGGGTGCTGGACCGGCCGGCTCCGCCGCGGCACTCGACCACTTTCTGCAGCGACTGGGAATTTCCCAGGCACGATCCAGCAAACCCAAGCCTCTCCGTGACCACCGTCGAGGCTATGATGCCCAAGAACGGCAGCGTCAGATGTTTCGCCAGTGGGTCACGCACGTACAGAAACATCTACGACAAAGTCGTTTTCGCCGCCGCGCTTTCTGGTCTGCAGCAGACGCCACTTCCATCAAGCAGTGGCAAGAGAGTACCAGGCGTTATCGCAAACTGTTCTGGGACGAAGTCATTGGCCGTCTGCCGCCCGCCAGCCTGCCCCCGGCAGCCCACACGCGGCGGATTTACCAGAACGACCGCTGGGATGGTTTCGAAGTCAAACTGGATGTCTACCCGGGCGTGTTTGCCTGCGGCGTATTGCTGCTTCCCCACGCCATCCCGCCCGGCGAGCGCCGCCCTGTGGTCGTCGTCCAGCACGGCCGTGGAGGGCGGCCCCAGGACATCTGTTCCCCCGAACAAGACAGCGCCCCGTACCATTCGCTCGGCGCGCGACTGGCGGACCGAGGTTACATCGTTTTTGCCCCGCAAAATCTCTATCTGGGCGAAGAAAAATACCGGACTTTGCAACGCAAAGCATTCGCCCTGGGAATGACCTTTTTTGCGCCGATGGTGCGACAGCATGAACAGATTCTGAAGTGGCTGTCCAGTTTACCCACCGTCGACGCACAACGGATCGGGTTTTATGGACTCTCCTATGGCGGCAAATCTGCCATGTTAATCCCGGCTGTCTTGCCCGGTTACGCGTTGTCAATCTGCTCGGGAGACTTCAATGAAGAAGTCTGGAAACATACCAGTATCGACGATGGTTTCAGTTTCATGTTCACCCTGGAACACGAACACACCGAATTCGACTTCGCCGATCGGTTCAACTACGCCGAAATCGCCTGGTTGATCGCGCCACGGCCGTTTATGGTCGAACGCGGTCACCACGACGGCGTCGGACTCGACGAATGGGTGGCTTACGAATACGCCCGCGTCCGCCGCCGCTACGTGGAACTGGGCCTTGCGGACCGGACACGGATCGAATTTTTCGACGGCCGCCACGAAATCCACGCTGTCGGCACGATCGAGTTTCTCGATGCCCACCTGCGGGCAACGCTCCAGTCCCCCCCCTGACCGGCCGTCGCGTCAACGCAGCGGTGACTTCCCCAGTTGGCGACGCAGCAAACCAATCTGGCCGGCGTGCAACATCTCGTGATGCGAGCAAAACCAGAGGGCCCCCCATTTATCGGCGGAAACCGCGTAGGGTTCGTCGATCGGTTCGGCGAGCATTTGTTCGGTGTACGCTGGCAACTCGGCGAGCGCTTGGGCATGGACGCGATGAAACACGTCGCGCACCTCCTGGACCGATGGCTGGCCGTCCTGTGACGGTGTCGTGCCACGGCTAAAACGCTTGCGAAACCGCGATGACATCAGGTCTAAATCGACTTCCCGGCGGCCGCGAATACGAAACAAACACAGCCCGTACTGGGCCATGGCCAGGTGACCCACCTGCCAGGCAATGTGGCTGACAGCGCCGCTGGGTTGCCACAACCACTCCTCGTCGGTCAGGTCTACCAGCAGACTCTCTGTATACTGCCGGGCAAATTCGATCTGTCGAATTGCCATTTCCAGCCGGCTGCCTTGATCCATCCCCCCCTCCCGGTTGTCGGGTTGCCTGTTTCCCTCCATGATAGGAGCCAGTAGCCGTACGGGCTAGAACGACCTGGGAATCGCCCCGCGCCACCGCCAACGGTACAGCGCTCCTGCGACACCCTCCGGTTTCCGCGGCTCCTCGAATCTGCTGGCTCCCTGTTTCCCTGTTCGCAGCGGCGACCGTATGTCTGAATCACTGTTGAAAATCACTGGTGGCTATGTGTACGACCCGGCCAACGGCCTTGACGGTCAAGTGCACGATATCTGGATCCAGGACGGCAAGGTGATCGAGCCGCCCACCGATCCGCAGATCCGGCCCAGCCACAACTTGGATGCGGCTGGGCTGGTCGTCATGCCCGGTGGGATCGATATGCACTGCCATATCGCCGGCCCCAAAGTCAATGTGGCCCGAAAAATGCGACCCGAGGAAAAGCGGGTCGCCGAACCCATTCGGCGCACCGACATCACCCACAGTGGCACAATGGGGAGTGTGCCGAGTACGTTTGCCACGGGCTACAAATACGCAGGACTGGGGTACACCACCGCTTTCGATGCGGCGGTCCCGCCGCTTTCGGCACGGCACGCACACGAAGAGTTCGCCGACACCCCTTGCCTCGACAAGGGCTTCTACGTCCTGATGGGTAACAACCACTACGTGATGAAGGCGATCCAGGAGAACGAACCGGAGCGTCTCAAGGCGTTTGTCGGCTGGCTACTGGGTGCGGCCAAAGGCTATGCGACGAAGCTGGTCAATCCCGGTGGCGTTGAAGTCTGGAAGCAACAACAGGCGGGAAACGTCAATCGGATCGATCAGGTAGTCGACTTTTTTGACGTCACTCCGCGGCAAATCATTCGCGAAATGTCGCGCACCGTCGACGAACTCTGTCTGCCGCACTCCGTCCACATCCACGCCAACAACCTGGGACTACCCGGTAACTGGGAAACCACCCTGGAAACAATGAAAGCCCTGGAAGGGCATCGCGGCCACATCACCCACATCCAGTTCCACAGCTACGGTGGCGGCGAAGGGGACGAAACCACCTTCTGTTCCCGAGTCGAACCGCTCGCCGAATACGTCAATGCGCATCCCAATATTACGGTCGACGTCGGGCAGGTTCTGTTCGGGGAAACGACCAGCATGACGGGCGACGGCCCCCTCGGGTATTTCCTGCAGAACATCTACGGCACCAAGTGGTTCAGCTCCGACACGGAAATGGAATCCGGCTGCGGGATCGCCCCGATCAAATACCGCAACAAAAGCATGGTGCACGCACTGCAATGGGCTATCGGGTTGGAATGGTACTTGATGGTGGACGATCCCTGGCGCGTCGTGATGAGCACCGACCACCCCAACGGCGGGTCGTTCCTGGCCTATCCCCAGATTATCCGTTTGCTGATGGACCGCACCTATCGGCAGGACGTGATCAAAACGGTGCACCCGGCCGTTCGTCAGCATTCGCAACTGGCCGACCTGGACCGTGAGTACACGATGAACGAAATCGCCATCATCACCCGGGCCGGTCCCGCCCGCATTCTAGGGCTGACCCACAAGGGTCACCTGGGCCCCGGTGCAGATGCCGATGTGACCATCTACACTCCGCACGAAAACCAACAGGTGATGTTCGAATTGCCGCGCTACGTAATCAAGTCCGGACGCATCCTGGTGGAACAAGGTGACATCCGCGAAGACTTCCAGGGCAAGACCCTGCACGTGGCACCCGACTACGCCCGCGACATCGAAACCAATATTTCGGAGTGGTTCGAACAGTACTACTCAGTGCGGTTCCGCAATTACCCGGTCGACTACCACTACCTGCCCTTTGCCGAGCAAGTGCCCTGTAACCTCCGCGAACCGGATTGAGCCGGAACCGGCTGGCGTCTGCTACGACTGGGGATGCTCGAGTTCTTCGCGCAAACGCGTCCCCAGGGTCGCGGCCATCGTATCGTCCAGGCAAATCGGATGAATCACCAGTTTGCCATCGGCCAATTCACCGTGACTGACGTAGATCGGCGGTGCCCCGAGCCGCAAGCGGCGGCAGACTTCAAACGCATCCTGCCCGGTCTGCGTCAGGTCGACTTCCAGCAGCGGCGGACGCTCTGGTGAACCGGGCGTGCGCACGGTACAGACCGCAGCGGTGTCCGCGACCGCCCCGGCGATCTGCTCCAGCAGTTCACGCTGGTGGGTCAACTCGCCGAGATAATCCCCTGCAGCAAAGAGATCAAGCGCCACCAGCAGCGCCACGATCTCCTCTTTGGAGACTTTCAAGCCGCGGCCGATGCCATGCCGGGGAATGCCCGCCAGCTGGCTGCGGTCGATCAGTTCCGGAGGTGGATCCCAGAGCTGCTCGTGATCGTCCATATCCAGCATTTGCAGCGCCGCTGAGGTGATCCAGTGCCGACGGCCGCAGAGAATCCCGGTCGACTGGGGTCCACGAATCGATTTTCCACCGCTATAGGCAACCAGGTCGGCACCCGAAGTCTCCGCCAGCTTGAGATTGGCGCGGGGGGGAAGCTCCCCCGCGGCATCCACCAGGACGGGAAGCTGGTGCCGCTGCGCCCGCTGGACCACTTCGTTGAGTGTCGGCGCCGCCGCAGACGAAAAGACGTACAAGACACCCGCAGTCCGCTCCGAAAAGGCGGCTTCGTATTCCCAGCCTTCTGCCCGTCGCACTCCGGCGCCAGCGACCACTTCGTTGAAACCAACTTCCACCAGCCGCGCACCGGCGGCGCGGACCGCGTGGTCGTAACCGCTGCGATGTTCGCGGGCCACCACGATCTCATGGGGAAACCCGCGACAGTGAGGCAACCGCTCCATTCGTCCCAAATCGTGACCTGCCAGCAGCGCAGCGGTACCCA
>CEUS01241171.1_pt1 | contig 14962 bp, 9 predicted proteins | sample 427031 | NCBI WGS metagenome assembly CEUS01 (sample SAMEA2622837, study PRJEB7988) | marine metagenome | biome: marine biome (ENVO:00000447); feature: marine epipelagic mixed layer (ENVO:xxxxxxxxx); material: "saline water (ENVO:00002010), including plankton (ENVO:xxxxxxxx)" | depth 140 m | reverse complement strand
AGATTATTGCCCTTGCATGGCACATATTATCCGTATGCGGTTTAATCGCAAATACCAAGCTTCATTTAAACAGTATTGGTTCATCTGATTGCCGCTCTGCGTACAAAGATGCATTGAAAGATTTTATTCGACCTAATCTGATGCAATTTTCAGAAACGAGCCAAAGGCGATTTGAAACCAATCCACTTCGTATTTTAGATACAAAAGCAGACCATGAAAAAAAACTGCTAAATGGAGCACCAATAGTTTCAGATTATTTCACAGATGATGACAAAATCCATTTTGATTCCGTACAGCAATTTTTGAATGCCATGGATATACCTTTCTCTTTAAATCCCAAATTAGTTCGTGGTTTGGATTATTATTCCCGGACTATTTTTGAATTCTCATCATCTGCTCTAGGTGCTCAGGATGCTCTCCTAGGAGGTGGCCGTTATGATCAGCTGGTAGAAACACTGGGTGGAAAACCAACTCCGGCCATAGGCTTTGCAGCAGGCATGGAACGAATTTTAATTGCCTTAGAATCCATTGAAAAGACCAAATCAGATCCTAATCTGGATATCTATTTTATTTGTCTGGAAGACGATGGCTTACCCGTGGCATTATCATTATGCCAGCAATTGCGTAACGCTGGTAGGAATGTAGTTATGGATTCCCTGCGCCGAAGCATAAAAGCTCAACTGCGGGAAGCAAATAAATCCGGTGCCGGACATGTCTTGATCCTGGGCAATGATGAAATTGAATCAAATACTATCATCATGAAAGATTTGAAAAAAGGGGAGCAGATGACACTTCAACAGTCATCTCTAATTGAAAAATTATAAAAATTTGACAAATTAAAATTTTTTGTCATATATTTTTTACGCGAGTGTGAACAGTTCGTTTTAGATAATTAAACAGGAAAAATTATTATGAGTCAGAGACCGTTATTGATCGTTGAGTCCCCTTCCAAGGCACGGACTATTGAACAATATCTGGGAGGTGATTACGAAGTAGCCGCCAGTGTGGGACACGTGAAAGACCTGCCTTCCAATGAATTAGGAGTTGATATTGAAAACAACTTTGAGATTCAACTGCACATCCTTCCAGACCGGAAAAAATTTATTTCTGATCTGAAAAAGAAAGCTAACGATGCGCCACGGGTATTGATCGCTACAGACCCAGACCGAGAAGGAGAAGCTATCGCCAGTCACTTGGCTAATGAAGTAGATCAGAAAAAGATTGAACGTGTAGAGTTTACCGAGATCACCAAAAACGGTATCACTGAAGCCATGAAAGAGGTTCGCAGTATTGATAAAAACCTGGTGGATGCCCAAACAGCCCGACGAGTCATTGATCGGCTGGTCGGCTATAAGGTATCCCCTGTACTTTGGGCAACCCTGCAAAAAAATATGAATTTTGTCCAGGGTTCTCTTTCCGCAGGACGGGTACAGTCTGCTGCTGTGAAACTAATTATAGATCGCGATCGTCTGCGGGCTAAATTTTTGAAAACAACTTATTTCGACCTGCTGGCGATGCTATTTAAAGATGAAAATGAACCCAACTTCAACGCTACCCTTTTTCGTGTAGATGATAAACGAATCGCATCCAGCCAGGATTTTGAAGCATATACTGGTCGGTTAAGAAATAAAGATGCAATTCTACTGACTGATGTTCAGGCCAATGATCTAGTAAAAGAACTGAAAACCGGATCTTGGCAGGTTTCTAAAATTGAAGATAAGCCAAGAACATCTAATCCTAGACCACCATTCACCACGAGTACCCTGCAGCAGGAAGCTGCCCGTAAATTACGTATGTCAGCACGTCAAACTATGCGAAACGCCCAACAACTCTATGAAAATGGTTTTATTACCTATATGAGAACCGACTCTACCCATTTATCAGAGGAGGCCATTTCCGGTGCTAGACAGATTATTACTGGTCTCTATGGAGATGATTATTTACCTAGGGAAGCCAATCGCTACAAGACCCAAGTCCGCAATGCCCAGGAAGCCCATGAAGCGATTCGTCCTGCCCATCGTCAGTTTCGTTCCGTAGACGAGGTTCAATCCATACTTGGGAAAGATATTGCAAAATTGTATGACTTGATCTGGAAAAGAACCATTGCCAGTCAGATGCTGCCTGCAAAATTGAAGCAGACGGCAGTTACTATCCAGAACCAGAAGGCCGAATTCCGCGCTAATGGCCAGGTAATTCTTTTCCCAGGCTACATGAGGGTCTATGTGGAAGGACGGGATAATCCAGAAGCAGACCTAGCCAACAAAGAAAGAATTCTTCCAGCCTTAGCGGAAGGTGACTTATTAACCTGCACTGAACTAGAGTCTCAATCCCACACCACCAAGCCCCCGGCAAGATTTACAGAAGCTTCACTGGTGAAAAACCTTGAAACTAATGGGATTGGTAGGCCTTCCACTTTTGCTTCAATCCTGGATACCATCGTTCGCCGTGGTTATATTGAACAGGAGAAGGGAAGACTTTCACCAACCTACCTAGGCCTAGCTGTAACCCAACTGTTGGAGAACCATTTTACCAACCTAGTAAATAATGAGTTTACAGCAAAGATGGAAGAAGGTTTGGATGAAATTTCCCGTGGCGAACGGGAAAGCCTACCTTTTATGACTAATTTCTATTATGGTGGAGAACGGTTCGCTGGCCTTGAAAATATGCTGGATGAAAAAGTAGATATTCCCAAAGCATGCACCATCGAAATACCAGAACCCATTAGGGGAACTACAGAAGGCCGTATCGGTCGCTACGGCCCTTATTTAAGGCGCGGGGATGAAACCAGATCCATTCCCGAAAAAATATATATCGGTGATCTAACCCTTGAAGCCATTGAAAAAATTTTCAGTGAAAAAGAACATATAGATGAACCTTTGGGGAAGGATTCAGATACAGGGGAATTCATCTGGATCAAAAAAGGACCCTACGGACACTACGTTCAGCTAGGCGAATCCAAAACAAGAAAATCTATTCCCAAGGGGACAATAGTTGCCGAAGTCACCCTTGAACTGGCCTTACAACTTCTCGCCCTGCCCCGCAAAGTTGGAATCCATCCAGAAACAGGAGAATCGATCACCGCAGATTATGGTCGCTATGGGCCATATATTAAATGTGGAAACCAGAATGCTAGCCTAAGGGGACCTGAAACTCCCCTAGATATAGGTGTTGAAAAATCTGTTGAACTTCTCGCCAACCGCAATAAAAAAAGTGCCGAACTAAGAAGTCTAGGTGAGCATCCGGAAACAGGAGAAACTCTGTCCGTAAAAGACGGCCGCTATGGGCCATATATTTCTGATGGGAAAGTAAATGCATCTTTGAAAAATGAACATGACCCCAACACCATCTCCCTGGAAACTGCCGTAGAACTCATCAACGTAAAACGGGCAGCCCCAAAAAGAGCCAGAAAACGAAAGAAAAAGAAAAAATAAGGCTTTATTGATCTGATTCAACTTGATTTTAGCGACATCCTTGAAATCAGTATTATTGCACTATATTTAACATCCCCCAAAAACCCTTCTCCAGCGGTAATTTCTACCTTATTTGGTATTCTATGGATGAAAAATTAGTAAGAGAACTATATTTGACGGATTAGGTAATTTCCCAACCTGATATTCACCTAGGCAGGTTTTTTTCTTTTTGAATCACACTTCGCCAAGTTCAGAAAAAAGGTGAATTTCTCAAAGTTTCGTTATGAACAACACAATTGAAAATATTGTTTCTCTGTGTAAACGCAGAGGTTTTGTCTTCCAAAGCTCGGATATCTACGGCGGATTTTCTGCTGTTTATGACTACGGTCCTCTGGGCATCGAACTAAAAAATAGCATTGCCAAGCTTTGGTGGAAAGAAATGACCCAAGTCCATGAAAATATCGTTGGGCTTGATAGCGGTATCCTGATGCACCCCAAGATCTGGGAAGCCTCAGGTCACATAGGTGCTTTCCATGACCCATTGGTAGACTGCAAACAGTGCAAAGCCCGCTTTCGCGCTGATGACTTGACCGAAAAACCGGAAGGGTTAAACTGGCAGGTAATTAAATGCCCTAAATGTGGCACAACAGGAAATCTTACTGATCCCCGTCAGTTCAACCTCATGTTTAAGACCCATACAGGACCTGTAGAAGAATCTGGTACGGAAGCTTACCTGCGGCCCGAAACAGCACAGGGAATTTATGTGAATTATCAATTAGTCCAAGTAGCAATGCGGCTGAAAGTCCCTTTCGGTATTGCCCAAATTGGTAAGGCATTCCGTAATGAGATTATAGCTCGCAATTTTATTTTCCGGACTCGGGAATTCGAGCAAATGGAAATGCAGTATTTTGTAAAGCCGGGCACTGATGATGATCTACTTAAGGAATGGAAAGAAAAACGGTTCCAGTTTTACCCCAATATTTTGGGCCTGAATGAAGCGAAAATCCGTTATCACCAACACGGTAAAAATGAATTGGCTCACTATGCCAAGGAAGCCTGGGATATCGAATATAAATTTCCCTTTGGTTGGTCCGAGATCGAAGGTATTCATAATCGCACCGATTTTGATCTTTCCCGTCATCAGGAGTTTTCCGGAAAAAACTTGGCGTATTTTGACCAGCCCAATAATGAACGTTTTTTGCCATTTATTATAGAAACATCCGCCGGTCTGAATCGCACGCTATTAGCCGTCCTTGTCGATGCTTACTGGGAAGATAAAAAAAATGATCGTGTGGTCATGCGTTTAAATCCGCGTTTAGCGCCGGTAAAAGCAGTGATTTGTCCACTTGTGAAAAAAGGTGGTCTACCTGAAAAGGCTCGAGAAATTGTTGACATCTTAAAACCTCATTTTAAAGTTCTCTATGATCAGCAAGGATCTATCGGTAAACGGTATTACCGACAGGATGAAGCCGGAACGCCTTTTGGAATCACAGTAGACCACCAAACAAAAGAAGATAATACCGTAACCCTGCGACACCGTGATACGCAACAGCAGGACCGGCTATCAATCGATCAGCTTTTGCCTATTATCCAGAAAAGTATATAATATAAAAATGGATATTCCCTTTAAATGGAATTCGCTTTAGTTAATTTATATCCATGAAAAAACTCCCACTCCATTGGCAAATTATTATCGGGCTGATTTTAGGCCTGATTTATGGGATCATTGCTGCCAATAGTGGTTGGCGCACTTTTACAACTGAATGGATCTCCCCCTTTGGGATAATATTTATAAACCTGTTGAAATTGATTGCTGTCCCGCTGGTGCTGTCTTCATTAATCACCGGTGTGGCATCCTTATCCGATTTAAAAAAACTTAGCCGTATCGGTGGGAAAACCATTGCAATTTACGTTGGCACTACAACAGTGGCCGTGACTATCGGTCTGGTTTCCGTGAATATAATTCAGCCAGGAAGAAAAGTACCAGATCAAATGAAGGCTGAGCTGCAGGAAACCTACGAGAAAGACGCTGCATTAAAATCAGGATCAGCACAAAATATAAAAACCCGGGGGCCGCTCCAGCCAATTGTTGATATGGTCCCCAGTAACTTTTTTTCATCAGCTTCCAGTAATCGTAATATGCTTCAGGTCGTTTTTGTGGCCTTATTCTTAGGTATCGGACTCATTCAGATACCAAAAGATAAAGGAAAACCTGTTTTGGATTTTTTTGAGGGTTTAAATGAGGTGGTGATCAAACTTGTAGATTTGATTATGATTATGGCTCCAATAGGTGTTTTTGCTTTGATTGCTCAAACAATGAATAAAGTTGTAGGGGATGACCTATCGCAGGTCATGGAATTACTGAGCGCTCTTGGCTATTACATGCTTGCTGTGATTATAGGCTTAATTGCGCATGGAGCCATCACTTACACTGGATTGCTAATAACCATTACAAAAATGCCATTGAAATTATTTTACAAAGGAATAGCACCGGCACAACTGCTTGCTTTTTCAACCAGTTCCAGCGGCGCCACATTACCGGTAACAATGGAGTGTTGTGAAGATAAGTTGGGTGTATCTGAAGAAGTATCCTCATTTGTACTTCCCCTCGGTGCTACTGTCAATATGGATGGAACAGCCCTATATCAGGCGGTTGCTGCTGTGTTTATTGCTCAAACTCTTGGAATGAATCTGGATTTAAGTTCTCAATTAACTATTATTCTAACGGCTGTTCTTGCATCAATTGGTACTGCTGCAGTTCCAGGTGCCGGCATCATCATGCTGGTGATTATTTTAGAAGCCGTAGGAGTTCCCAGTGCAGGGATTGCTCTCATTTTAGGTGTTGACAGAATCCTGGATATGATGCGAACCGTTATTAATATAACAGGAGATGCATCTGTGGCCGTAATTGTCGCCAGTTCAGAAGATCAACTAATTATTCCTAAAAAATAATTTATTTAAGCATAGCGCAAGTGACTTTTTGAATATAATGGTGAAATAATTAATATGTCCGTTCGGCAAAAAACTGGGATCATATTGGGTTTATTTGTTTTTGTAATACTTTTACTTATCCCAGTGCCAGATGACATGAATCCCAAAGCCATGAGAGCCATAGCCGTTTCGATGCTGATGGCTATATTCTGGGTTACAGAAGCAATCTCAATATTCTCTACCGCATTTATTCCTATTGCTCTATTCCCATTAATGGGTGTATTAAATGCGAATCATATTGTTTTGCTGCTTCTAGGAGCTTTCCTAGTAGCCAAAGCGATCGAAACAAATAATTTGCATAAACGGATTGCTCTTTTCACCATACTATTGATTGGTACAAACAGGCAGCATATCATTTTGAGTTTTATGATTGCTACAGCATTTTTATCCATGTGGACTTCCAATAACTCAACCACATTAATGATACTGCCTATCGGCCTAGCCATCATCCAAAGGGAACACGCCTTGGGTGTAAAAGATGCAGCATTCGGCAGTGCATTAATGCTTTCAATTGCCTATTCAGCAAGTATAGGAGGAACTGGCACCCTAGTGGGTACACCTCCAAACCTTTTATTTGTAAGTACCATGAAAGAAATATACCCAGATTCTCCAGACATCGTTTTTATTGATTGGCTAAAGATTGGTTTACCATTTGTAGCTGTATTTTTACCCATAGCATGGTTTTTTATCATCAAATATTTCAAAGTGAATGGTCCTCTTCATGGCTCTGATGACATCATTGAAAACGAGTACCATGAATTAGGTCTTATGTCCGTTGCTGAAAAGCGAGTCCTAGTAATCTGCATATGCTATGCCCTTGGGTTTATTTTTCGTAGAGATATGCAGATTGGTGATCTAACCATTCCAGGCTGGTCAGATATTTTAGGTGTACATATGTTCGTTAAAGATTCTACAGTAGCATTTTTAGCAGCAACATTAATATTTCTGTTGCCCAATGGATATTCCAATGGGAACGTTAGGAAAAACAAGTTGCTTGAATGGGATGATGCCAAAACAATCCCGTGGGGTATTGCCATGCTGATCGGTGGCGGTCTGGCTATTGCAGCAGCCTTTCGAGAATCAGGTCTCATTGTCTGGATAGGCTCAAATCTGGAATTGAGTGGAATCTCCGTATTTCTTATTTTACTGCTCGCAGTAACCAGCATGGTTTTACTTACAGAAATAAATTCAAATACAGCCTCAACGGCAGTATTTCTTCCTGTATTAGCCGGTGTATCAAACGCCGGTCACTTTCATCCATATTTATTAATGGTGCCAGCAACTATAGCAGCTTCTTGTGCATTTATGCTTCCTTCCGGTACAGGCCCCAACGCCAGTATACTCGCTAGTGGTGAGGTGACGATCCCCGAAATGGCAAAGTGCGGTTTCTGGCTGAATATATTTGCAATAATAGTAATTGTGAATCTCCTGTATTTTATAATCATACCAACTTTTGAGATTAATGGTACAGCACCGAATTGGATGTGATAATAACTAATAGCGGTGGAGAAACATTATTTATAAGATAGTATGCATTGTTATTTTTTATCTTGAAATCTTTAAGCAATAATAATAAATGAATCGACCTCTAGATGGTATTCGTATAGTGGCTTTAGAACAATATATGAGTGGTCCTTATTGTTCTATGCTCTTGGCCGATGCCGGCGCAGAAGTAATTAAAATCGAACGACCGGGTACAGGCGATCCGCGGCGTTCGATCCCTCCCTTCGCCAAAAAAGGCGAGAACAAAAAGGCCGGCGGTTTCATGGCCTATAACCGAAACAAGAAAAGCCTTGCATTGAATATTCGATCTGATTGCGGGAAAAAAGTGTTTTTAGACCTTGTAGAAAAAACCGATGTGGTGGTTGAAAACCTACGTCCCGGAAGCGTAGATAAAATGGGGATAGGCTATGATATCCTTAAAAACATCAATCCAAAATTGATCTACGCCGCCATATCAGGATTTGGTAGACTTGATGGATATAAAGGTCCCGATTCTCACCGTCCGGCCTTTGATATTGTAGCCGAGGCTATGAGCGGCATTATGAACCTAGTGGGATATGATGATAAACCACCCAGCTGGACAATTTATGGTATGGCTGATCTTTACAGTGGCCTCTGTACAGCCTATGGCATTATGCAGGCCCTTTTCATGAGAGAGCGGACAGGCAAAGGTCAATTCGTGGACAGTTCTATGCTAGACAATATGATATCTTTGAATGAACGTATGGTTATGCTTTATTCCATTACCGGTGTGGAACCTCGACGCGGCCAACTGAAACATATATTCCCTCGTGGAGCTTTTCCTTGTCAGGATGGCTATATTGCACTGAATGTCCCTGATGATTTAGTATGGGCTAAGCTTTGCAAAATGCTGGAAAGGGAAGATTTAATTCAAGATAATAAAAGTAAAACTGGGACAGCTCGCGCCTCCAATTCTGATATATTAATCCCGATTATTGAAAACTGGATGATGGAACGAACAAGAGATGAAGTTGAAAATATTTTAAACAAAAATGGGATACCCGTAGGACCTGTGTATACAGCAAAAGATGTTTTTGAATCAAAACAGGTCCAAGCGCGAAATAATCTGTTGAGCATTGATGACCCCCTAGTAGGAAACCACCAGTTTGCCCGCACACCAATCCATTTATCAACAGCCCCGGAGATTCCTGCCAAACCTGCACCAGAATTGGGCCAGAACACAGAAGAAATACTATCAACACTATTAAACTACGATGATGAACAGATTAATAAATTAGAAAAAAATGAAATTATCCAAATTTATCAAGATTAGCGCTTCTATTATTTTAACTCATTCCATATTGGTTTTCCCCGCCAGTTCTGATCCCGTATTCAGTAAAAATGGCATGGTGGTCTCTACTAGCCGCCAGGCTTCTGAAGCCGGGATAGAAATTCTAAAAAAAGGTGGTAATGCTGTTGATGCTGCAGTAACTATCGGTTTTGTATTAGCGGTTACTTCATCTTCAAATGGGAATATTGGTGGTGGTGGTTTCATGGTTGGGGCAATGTCTGATAATACTATGTTTACATTAGATTACCGGGAAAAAGCACCTTTAGCCGCTCACCAAGACATGTACCTTGATCCAGATGGAAACATAGTTGAAGGCATGTCTCTCTATAGTCGTGCAGCCTGTGGTGTTCCAGGAAGTGTGGATGGCTTATTAAAAGCTCTGAGAGATCATGGATCAGGAAATATCAGTCGTCGACAAGTCCTGGCTCCTGCTATTCGACTGGCTTTAAAAGGATATCATCTCTCTCATTATGAAGCAACAAGATTAAATAATAACCAGGATCTTTTTGAGATGAATGAAGCGGCGGCAAAAATATTTGTTCGAAAAGATGAACGCCTCTGGCAGGCAGGAGATCGATTGGTCCAGCTAGAACTGGCTAATACCTTGAAACGAATCAGTAAGCTTGGAAGGGACGGGTTTTATAAAGGACATGTCGCTGATTTAATTGTAGCTGAAATGAAACGTGGGAACGGTCTTATTTCTTATAAAGACCTGGAAAATTATTCATCTGTGTATCGTACACCTATAACTGGTACATTCCATGAATATGGTATTTTATCCATGGGACCTCCAAGCTCTGGAGGAGCTTTATTGGTCAATATGATGAACATGCTGGAAAATTATACCTTAGATACCTTAGGTTGGAACTCTTCTGATTACGTGCATCTGCTAACAGAGATAGAGCGTCGGGCATATGCAGATAGGGCAGAACATTTTGGTGATCCAGATTATTGGGCAGTACCATTAGATATGCTCACTTCCAAGACCTATGCTGCATCCCGGTCAAAGGACATATCCATGAATAAGGCCACACTCAGCTCCACAATATCTGCCAGTGAACCTTTCAGCAATGAGAGCAGGGAAACTACTCATTATTCTGTGGTAGATAAGGATGGGAATGCTGTCAGTGTCACCACAACCATAAACTTGAGTTACGGAGGCGGGCATCTTGTAGCTGGTGCAGGTTTTTTCTTAAATAATGAAATGGATGATTTTTCATCCAAACCTGGTGTGCCGAATGCATTCGAACTTGTGGGAAATAAAGCTAATTCCATTCAATCAGGAAAACGCCCTCTAAGCTCTATGACTCCGACTATAGTTTTAAAAGACAAAAAACCATACCTTGTTATTGGATCTCCTGGAGGATCAACCATCATTACCACAACCATGCAAGTGATTTTAAATGTGGTCATATTCAGAATGGATATAAAAGAAGCTGTTTCTTCTCCACGGTTTCATTCTCAATGGCTACCGGATGTAATTATGATGGAACCTCGAGGATTATCAAAGGATGTGATAAAAAATCTTACATCAAGGGGTCATACTTTAATCCCTTATCGCTGGGGGTATATTGGCGAGGCCAATGGAATTCTTATTGATAAAAATGGATTCTATGGCGGCGGGGATAGCCGAGGGGAAACAAGTTCCGTAGGATATTAGCCTATAATAAAATTCACTACCCCGAGTAATTCATTGATTATAAATAAATTAAACAAATAGTCTACTTTTCCTTTAAAAAGGGAAATATTTTCTTAGCCAAGAATATTCTCAACTAGGTTAAGATAAATGGATGTTCCCACAGAAAGTGCTTTTTCATCCATATTAAAGTGGGAGCAATGGTGGGGAGTACTAAATTGGTTCTGCCCATCGGGCGCAGAACCCACAAAGAAAAAACAACCAGGAATCTTTTGTAGATAATAAGAAAAGTCTTCACCACCCATGGATAAATAAGGTTCCCCTGCGCCTGAATCCACAACATCTTGTGCAGCTTTCAATACATTTCTAACTGGTTCGGCATAATTAATGGTCGGAGGATAACCTTTTTTATAATTAAATGTGATTTTAGCACCAAAAGACCTAGAAACGCCATCAATGACTTCTTCCATCCGCCGTCGTATCATAGAACGGTTTTCTTTGGTATAAGCCCTTGTCGTACCTGCCAGATAGACCTTATCCGCAATAATATTAAAATTATGTCCACCTTTGATCTTCCCAACAGTGATGACAGTGCTCTGCAATGGATTGGTATTCCTGCTGACAATCGTTTGCAAGGCTTGTATTAAATGAGCTGCTACAACCACGGCATCCACTGTCCCTTGGGGTGTAGCACCATGTCCACCAACCCCCTCGATAATGATATCGAACAAATCTGCTGCCGCCAAAACGGGTCCTTCTTTTACCCCAACTTCGCCCAAGGGTTGATAATTCCAAACATGAATTCCGTAAATCTCATCTACTCCTTCCAGACAGCCATCTTGTATCATATATTGGGCACCGCCTCCGCCCTCTTCTGCAGGTTGAAAGATAAATCGAATTGAGCCAGACAGTGTATGGTCCATTTGAGACAAAATTTTTGCCGCACCCAAAAGCATGGCCATATGGCCGTCATGACCACAAGCATGCATGACTCCATCGTGCTTCGATGAAAATGGTAGTCCGCTTGTTTCCTGAATTGGTAGTGCATCCATATCTGCTCTCAATGCGATGGTTGGCCCTTTACCAAACTTCAAATCTGCCGTAACACCTGTTTTGCCTACACCTGTTTTAGGTGACAAGCCAAACGATATAAGCGTTTCTGCAATGACACTGGCTGTGCGATGTTCCTTAAATCCTAATTCGGGGTATTGATGAAAATCTCTTCGCCATTGAACTAGAATATCTTTAATAGCTTCAACTTCAGGTCTAACATTCATGATTTAAATCCTTTTAGAAATAGTTAAATTAATTAAGCTATATTTTATATTCAGTTAAACATCAACTAAATACTATTATTTGGTTCTGGTTACCAACTGACCACACCCGGCATCAATTTCTACACCTTTACTCCAGCGAACCGTGACCGGGAAGGGCGCTTTTTCTAGTATAGACAGGAAAGATTGAATATTTTCATCTTTTGGCCGGACATAGTCTCTGCCGGTCTTATTATATGGAATAACATTCAATTTACAATTAATAGATGAAAGCATTACCAACAAACGTTGGGCATCCTCAATTTTTTCGTTGATATCTTTCATGAGCACATATTCAAAGGTAACCCGAGTTTTATTCTCTAAGGTATAATTTCGGGCTACTGAAATCAACTCATCCAATGGTTGTGTTGCGGAGATAGGCATTATCCTTATCCTCTGCTCCTGATTTGATGCATTTAAACTTATCGCCAGTTTATATTTATGTGCTTCAATACTGAATTGTTTTATTTTTGAGATAATACCAGCGGTGGAAATTGTAATCCGTTTTGACCCCATATTTATTCCATCAGGATCATGAAGTAAATCTGCTGCTGCAATAACGTTTTTGTAATTTAAAAGTGGTTCACCCATGCCCATAAAAACCACATTGTTGATAGGACCAAAGCTTAATTTTTTAAGCTGGAGAAATTGATCTACAATTTCACCAATTGATAAATTCTGTACAAAACCCATTGTAGCTGTTGCACAGAAATCACAGTTTACAGCACAACCCACTTGTGTGGATAAGCAAATTGTGTTTCGACTCCCATCTTTCATCAAAACAGATTCTATTTGATTCCCATTCTGTAGCTGAAAAAGGAATTTTTTTGTCCGTTTAGAACCAGAATCAGATTGTGCAACCTGAATCAAAGGGTGTACAATTGCCGAATTTTTTACCTGATTACGAAACCGGGCAGGTAAATCCGTCATTTCATCAATTGTATCTTTTTTCTGGTGGTACAGCCAATCAAATAATTGTCTACCTCTATAAGATTGCTCACCCAAAGATACTGCAAATGATTCCAGCTGTGTTTTGGACATCCCCACAAGGGCTTGATATTTAAGATTCTGGGAATGATTCATGATCAGGAATTTCTTATTTCCGCTACGATTCTAAAATGCCAAATATTTATTTAATTTTTTTATAATATGTAATTGATTTCAGTGTAGGTTAATCACTTTTACGGTGGATTGGAGTGCGGTAAGTTTTGCCCCATTCACCCTGATAATACTAAACATAAAAACTTTTATATGACTGATACAACACAAGATCTTGTAATCCTTGATAAACTTAAAGATTCGCGAAATCAATTTTTCAACGAAATTGGTAAAGTGGTCATAGGACAGAGAAAAATTCTTGACCATATGCTTATCGCTCTATTATCCAAGGGCCATACTCTGCTTGTGGGTGTACCTGGTCTCGCTAAAACATTATTAATCAAATCTTTGGCGGATGTATTGGATTTATCTTTCAAACGTATTCAATTCACACCAGATTTGATGCCCAGCGATATAACCGGCACAGAACTGATCGATATTGATCCTACTACTGATCAGAGGTCCTTCCGTTTTTATAAGGGACCGGTCTTTGGCAATATCATTTTGGCAGATGAGATCAATCGTACTCCTCCAAAAACCCAGGCAGCCCTGCTGGAAGCTATGCAGGAGCATAAAGTCACTGCTGCTGGTCATACCTACAATCTGGAAGAGCCTTTCTTTGTAATGGCCACCCAGAATCCCATTGAACAGGAAGGAACGTACCCGCTGCCAGAAGCACAGCTGGATCGCTTCATGTTTAACCTGAAGATTGATTATCCCACAATAGGTGAAGAAATAGAAATTGTTCAGAGTACCACTGCCAGTGAACCGTTTAAATTAGACAAAGTTATGTCAATTCATGAAATTTTATCCTATCAGAATCTGGTACTTCGCGTACCCATCGCAGAAAATGTGATTGAATTTGCCGTGAAATTGGTATCGGCCACACGATCAAAAAGTGAATTTTCGCCAGATTTTATTCGACAGTGGGTAGACTGGGGTGCGGGCCCTCGGGCATCTCAATATCTTGTTTTAGGCGCAAAGGCAAAAGCTTTGTTGGATGGACGCCCTACCCCAGACATCAATGATATTTGTGAACTGGCATTACCCGTTCTTCGTCATCGGGTTTTACCAAATTTTAATGCCGAAGCGGAAGGCATGAAAGTGGATGATATCCTTAACCAATTATTGGATCATTTCACAGTATAAATATGAGCCTAGAATCCGATAAAAGGAAATTCTTGCAACCGGAAACGGTGATTCTATTAAATTCTATGGCCCTGCGTGCCAAGATGATTGTAGAGGGCTATATTATTGGTCATCACCGCAGTCCCTATCATGGTTTCAGCGTGGAATTTGCTGAACACCGCGCTTATGGATCTGGGGATGAAATCCGCCATATCGACTGGCGACTCTACGGTAAAACTGACCGTCTTTATGTTAAACGATATGAAGAGGAAACTAACCTCCGATCGTATCTGATACTGGATACAAGCCGTTCAATGCAGTATACAAGTGATAATATAACTAAGCTACAATATGGGAATTTTTTGGTCGCAGCATTGTCCTATTTAATGATTAATCAACAGGATGCCGCTGGCCTAGTCCAGTTTGATGATAAACTTCGAAGTTTTATTCATCCCAGATCCACACCCAACCACTTGAACACAATTCTTTCCCGGCTCAATGACAAAACGGCGGGTAAGGACACTCAAATTGAACCAGTACTACATAAAATGGCGGAACGAATAAAAAAACG
>CEUS01274520.1_pt1 | contig 14965 bp, 11 predicted proteins | sample 427031 | NCBI WGS metagenome assembly CEUS01 (sample SAMEA2622837, study PRJEB7988) | marine metagenome | biome: marine biome (ENVO:00000447); feature: marine epipelagic mixed layer (ENVO:xxxxxxxxx); material: "saline water (ENVO:00002010), including plankton (ENVO:xxxxxxxx)" | depth 140 m | reverse complement strand
CCCAGTCCCAACCATGACCCGCAAGGTCACCAAAGGGGAATCTGGAACCGCCAAGCCGAGGGTTGCTGTGTCCTGACCGACATCCCCGACACACCCCCATACCAAAGCAACAGCCGCACAGACCAGAATCACTCGTCTACTCATTACCGGTCCACCTCTGTCAGCAGAACAACTGTACGATTGGCGGCCGAAAAATAGGTATTAACAACACGACGGATATCATCGGCAGTCACCAGATCGTAGAGTCTATAAATCCGATTCACTGTCTCAATATCGCCAGTCAATTGCAGATAGTGAGCCAGTGTTTCCGCAATTGGCCCTGGACTGTCGAGCCCACGAGCAAAAGAGTACCGCATGGCAGACTTTGTATCAGCCAACACCTCTTCATCGACAGGTTCAGTCTTGAATCGCTCAATCTCAGTCAGAATGGCATCCTGCACAAGAGCGACCTGTGCAGGCTTTGTAACGCGGGCAATGATCTCAAATAAAGGCGGGTCACGATGATCCACAGCACCACCGGATAACACATCAACGGTTTGATCACGCAAATACAACTGCTGGTAAAGTGGCGCATTCTGTGAGAAAAGCAACTGCGACAATACGTCGAGAGCTGGCATATCGATAGCTTGGTCTGAAAACGCCGGCACATGGAAAGCTAGCATGAGAAGCGGAAGTGTTGAGTTGGGCCAACTTATCCTAGCCACCCGCTCATCAGTCTGCCTTGGTTCAACCGGTATATTCGGCTCGTAGTCGCCAGGCTCCCAGGCGCCATAGTAACTAACCGCCAATTGCTGAAGTTCCGTCGGATCAAAATCCCCTACGACAATGACAAAACAATTGTCAGGTCGGTAATGTCTACTGTAAAACTCGAGACTGTAATCGTAATGTGCAGGCATTGCCTGAATGTCTTCGAGAAGACCGATAGTCGTATGGCCGTAAGGGTGCGACACAAAGGCCAGTTCGCGCACCTTCTCTCGGAGCAGTGAAACAGGATTCGAAAAATTGAGGTTATATTCCCCTAAGATAGCGCCCGCTTCCGTACGATAATCATCAACCGAGTAACTCAGATTCAAGAACCGATCGGACTCCAGTTCCATGATGGTCTCAAGGGCATCCGCACTAGCTACCGTGTGATAGGCGGTCCAATCGTCGGTCGTAAAAGCATTAGAGTCCGCACCTAATCGTTTAATCTCCTCGTTATAGGCTTCGGTCGAGTAAGTCTCGGTCCCGCGAAACATCATGTGCTCAAAAAAATGGGCGTAGCCGGAGAATCCTGGTTCCACTTCATTGCGAGACCCAGTACGCACAACCGTGTAATAAGCAACAATGCCAGGACTGTCGTAATCCACGCCGACTACCGTCAAACCGTTGTCTAGCTCGAATACACTGACTGGAAAAGGGAAAATATCCTCATCACCCTGAGCTTCAAGAACTACAGATACCGACAGCCAAGCGGACAAAACCACCATTGGATAGACCCAACTTTTAGTCATGAGGTGCTCCTTTCTTGTTCTTGAACCGGTCTGTATGCCAGCCGACACACCCAGAAACTTGTTTGCTCGCCCCTGCGACTGGCAGGTTCCGATCATAGCAAGCCTAAGGCAACTGGCCTGGCTCTTGGCGACCATCCTCCAGGTAGCGGTAAAACCCAAGGTCTCGGCCGGTCAAGCCTTTGGTTGCCCAGATCACCTGACCACAGTGTTCAGCTAAATGCTCGACAACGTGGTAGACCGCATGAAGCACCGTCACCTCGTAGCCTTGGATTCGTCGTAATTTCGGCAAATCGGCGACGGTCAGGCGCTCCAAAACCACTTCGGCTTCTCTTGCCACAGAACGAAGTCGACTGGTCAGTTCAAAGGCCGACAACGGTTCCCGCTGAGCAAACTCGGCATCTCGATCGCGATTTACAGACTGTCCACCAATTCCGCCTACAATCCACTGTCGGATGTTGCCACATAGATGGATTACGAGGTTGCCAACGGCGTTCTCTACCTCATGACGACGGGCCCAGACTTGATCGTCCGTCAGCTGATCAAGGCATACCTCAATCCGCCGAACGCGTGTGCGAAGTTGGTGAATAGACACACGTAAGAAATCGTCCAGCGGAGAGAGAGAGCGATTTTGATTCACCATACGACCTGATCGCCTAAGCCATCAACCAGCTCGAAAATATTAAATCTCTATAGCTTGTCTAGACAGAGACGAACTGGCAAGCCAACCATCTAACTTCAACAATTGATGTTGCAGCCACTAGGTGACTCTACAGCAGCATTGGCCAAGGAGCACAAAAAAACAGACTCTGGTATGACCCAGAGTGAACCATCGTTCACATCAATGAATTACCTGATCTTCGCTCATGTCACCCATCAGTTCATCGATCGATTCGAGGTGAGGAATCTCAAGCGAGCGAACCGCTTGTATCGCAAGGAGCAACGCCTCGTCCACACTGCTAGAGTTAGCTTCATCTCTCAACCACGCACGTGTCTGCCTGAGTTGTCGAAGCACCTGCGCCCGATCGAACCGCTGACCTTCACAATGCTCACAAAAACCCATGGACTACTGCCCCTTTCATCATCGCTCAGCGTCACAAGCCTAGCGAAACCCGTGGCCGAAGGGCCATCTTATTCTGAGAACAACCATACCCGCAACCAAACCCTGTTTGCCACCTTGATCAGCGCAATCAACAACCCTTAATAAAGCACCTGCCACCAAGAAGCCCACCGAATGCACTCCCCTTCAAAGTTGACCTCAGGCAAGAAGTCTCACCTCGCCAGCCCACTGGGTTTGGAACTGCCACAGTTCCAACACTCCGTAAACTGTTCTTCTATGGCCTCCCCGCACCGACACAGCCAACCAGTAGTCATGCAGTCAGACTGTGGAGAACCTCGACCGTATTCACCCGCTAACTCTCTCGCTCGATGCAAACGCTCGTCGTCAAACACCCAGACTGATGGGCGAGTCTCCATCTTAAACAAGTTGCCCCCTTGCAGGGGAACGAAGTTATCGCCCCTTACAACGGCAGCAATTCCCTCCTGCTCTAGAAGCTGTTTCAATATATGTGCATCAACGGCGTTCGCTGCAACGTACAGCTTCGTCAGAGACGACATCACATCTGCCAGCCTACACCCCAAGCCAGCTGTCTTGTAACAGCCTTGATATCACTATCCCTAGCAGGATCAAGAGGCTACGGGGACCCTTTCCTGAACAAGTCCACCACCACTCAAAATTTGCTTAGCCTGATGACTGAGTGCCCCGCTCCTTTTACCACAGAGGAAGGCCCTCATCAGCCGGTTTTGGGCTTTAGTCAACTTGTGAACCGGACAACGACATGACTCCAATTGACATCGGTTGCCTACATCTTGAGGGCAGTCTGAAACTATGGTTTTAGCTAGAGCCTCAAAACGAGGCTCAGAACTGTAATGTTCGAACACTTCAGAGGAGTCCCTAGTTTTGAACCCCAACCCTAACTTCTAGTTCAGCGCCGAACAGCATGGTACGGTCGCGGTCGCGCGCAGCCCAATCCAGCAAAATCCGAGGGTTCGGTTCCACGATTCCCTCGAAGGATTCCACGTCATTGGTAATAACCTTAATCGGAGCCGTAAAGTCAAACTGCTCTGGCGAAAGCAAAAGTTTGTATGCCTGCACTCCACGAGTTGCCACTCTTATTTCATTACCATTTCGCAGCAATTGCACGCGACCAGACATGAGAGCTCTGGGAAAAGCTTGCCGCGACGGAGGCATAGTACTCCTGTCCGGCGGCGTTAAGACAAACGACAGCGGCTGTCCATCTCGCTCAATCCGTATCGACAATCCTGGAGTTTCGCGCGGAGTCTGGATTGCCGCTCTCAGGTCATCCACCGTCGCCACTGGAATATTATTAACCCCTACCAGCACATCACCAGCACTCACCCCTGCGGACTCGGCGATCGACCCAACCATGATATCGATAAGCAAGATACCCGCACCACTATCGAGTTGCCCTAGCCTATTAAACCCAAGGGGAACACGAGCTCCAGGCGGTGTGATCTCGTTAAAATCATCGAAGCTGTTCTGACCCGAAACATCCCCCAGCTCAGTAATCACCACCCAGTGCGCTCGGTTGAACCGTTCGGTCGATTCCGTTTCCCAAACGACCCGGTCCGGTAACGGTTGACGCCCCTGCCCCACTACGAACGCATCGATATTTGCACTCTCTTCATCCCACCACTCCATGTTATGCCCCGACTCAGGCTTCGGCTGAAAATCAAGATAGACCCCAGCATCGACAAATAATTGGAAGAATGGGACCACCGAATTGACAGGATAAAGCCGATCCTGGCCGCCGTTAATCACAAAAAACGGCTTATTCCGAAGGTTCGTCACATACATCTGTCCATCAGCACCAGTGGCAGGGTTCGCCAGGACCACAGGGTGTCCGTTAAACGAGAGAAAACCGGCCCACGGGGTTGGGGCCTTGAAAGCGTGGTAAAAAACCCCTGTTGCGCCATCTGAAACCCCAAGTAGATGCACCAGGTTCTCGTTAATGTTGTAATCCCGTTTAAGGTCGTTGAGCACACCTGCGAGGTTCTCTATCTGATTCGCCTGCCACCACATGGCATCTCCCCACGCTTCCGGGAACACCACGATGCTATCGGACCTCGTGTAGCGATCTTGGTTACGCCACCAATCCGCTTCATCACGCCGGGGTCGACTCACTCCACCATGGAGGTAGACCCGCAATGGATAACGCCGACCGGGATCGTAATCGTCCGGGATGTAAACAAGGTAACGATATTCGACACCGTCGGCATTAGACCTAGTCACCAACTGTCGTCCGAGAGGGACATCCCCGTCATATGAGATTCCGGCCCGGACAAGCGGCCACAATGATTCAATGCCTGGCTTGAGAGCTAGTACAGTAGAAATCGCTTCCTCAACCTCCGCAATCGACTCTGCAGCCCAGAATTCGTCGACTGCTCTTGGGAGATCCTGAGCGGTAATTGGAGCAACTGCGACCAGAAATCCAACTACAGAGGCCGGCCATACAAACAGTGTCGTCCACCGCCTCCACCCTCGCGCGCCAATGATCGAGCGATTCACAAGCTCCTCCACAACTTTCGTGATTCAGTCAGAGCCATTGCCTACCGCTGACTATTTTTCCAGCTACTGCCCACCTCCGTTCGTCGTAGCCGAAATACCAGTCCCCAGACCGTGCTTCTCAAGAAACCGATCGATCGTCTCGAAAATAGACACCGTTTCATCACGATTAAACCCTCCGTGTCCCCCGCCAGGCACAACATGCAATTCACTGGAAACACCGACACCGGCCAACGCCCCATGCAACCTCGTCGCATGCTGGTGAGGCACCACAGGGTCAGCGTCCCCATGAATCGTTAGAATCGGAGGCAATCCGGCACGCACGTAGGTCAGTGGCGATACACGTTCGGCAATCTCAAACCGGTCGGTCATACTTCCCATCCAAGTAACAGCGTAAGTTTTCATATTGGGGCCATGGAGCAGATCACCGACATCAGTAATACCGTACCAGTTAATCACGGCAGCCACTGACAGATCTTCCGGCCCTGGGCACTCACGGTCCAACCCAGCCGACGCCGGAATCATGCCAGTCGTGAGCGCCAGATGTCCTCCAGCGGAGTTACCCGTCACCACAATCCGAGATTGATCGATGTTGTAGTCTTCAGCATTGCGAATCACCCAGCGCAAGGCACAGAGACAATCCTCAACAGCAGCCGGAGCAAGTGACACGTTAGCCAGTCGATATTGCACATTCACCACCGCCCAACCCTTTTCCAACCACGGCAGCAACCGCAAGATATTGCCCTCTTTTGAACCAGCTCGCCATCCTCCACCATGGATATACATCAGCACGGGAGTTGGCCCATCGGCATCACGGGGCAGATATAAATCAATCTTGTTTTCTCGGTTGTTCGCGATGTGGTAGGTCACATTCGGCAGGACTCGGTAGGTGTTCGAGAGATGCGACGCCCAAGCCGCCGTCTCGTCAAGTTGTGCCTGAACATGTCGGGGCGCTCCCAGCAGTGTCGAAATGGCCAACACTCCCACAACGGCTAATAGTCTGAACATCCTCATCGTTCTTGCCTCCATGAATAAATAGATAGCAAAGCTCGGCGCAAGGCCTTCCCATCACCTGCTAAGTTCCACAAGCCAACTTTAGCCACCACCGTCACCGGCAGTTGGCAGCGCAATAGGCCGTAACGTGGTGGTGCTTTCGGTCACAGACTCCACCTTCGATCTACTGAAAAAAATCGGGAAATACTGGCCCTTCCCCCACAATTCAAAAAGGTCACGATAGTGAGGACTATCAGGATCACCCGATTGGCCAGGCGCGTTCAAACCGACTGAATTGTCCCAATCTGAGGTGTCAGCCACGATCATAAACGAAGCCCCTGATGTCTGATTATCGGAGTTTCCTGTGTTATGAACCGTGCCTCCATAGCCCCCTCGAGGCAGCGGCCCGACATCGAGTCGACGTCGCAATTCAGCATTAACGGCCGCGGTCATTGGGTGCCTGATGAGGGCATGTTTGAAATCGCGCTGCCCATATTGCCATGACGCCATGTCCGATCCAAGCTTGTCTTTCAAGGCAGACAAGGCTTGGGCCAGACTCTTTGCCAGAACCGCATCGCGCCCAGCCACCGGCGTATCCCCAAATCGGCCATCTGGCGCAACCAGCCAATCGATAAGTCGCTTTGTATTGACACCACCAAAAAGTGATCGTGCTTCTTCAGGAATCACCAACTCCCGAACGTTGCTTCGCAGACGCCGCTCGAAGGACACGTAAATAGCGGCTTCAACCGACTCCTTGTCTAAGACATAATTCCAGTCAAGCAAGCGGTCCCGCAGGTAGGCAACATCAGAATCATCAATATCCACCTCTCTAAGAAGTGACACGATGTTACGACCGGCTACAGTCAGTTCATCATGCTGGAATCGCATCATGTCGGCCACCGTCAGATGCCGCCCCGAGTCGAGCATCTCCTCCACACGGGCAGCCCTCATCTGGTCACCCCAGGTGTAATGGAGAGCCTCCCAGTGGGGATAGCCGTCTGGAACAGTGTAGTTATTCGCCGTCCCGAAAAAACCTTTCTGCGGGTTGTGGACATTCGGCAACGCCTTGATCGGCAGATAACCATCCCACTCGTAGCGCCCATCTCCAGGGACCGGCAGCAGTCCGCTGTGATTTGGACGAATCGGCGAGACCCCCACTGCCTGATAACCAATGTTCTTGTCACGATCTGCCCAAATCATGTTTTCCGAGGGAATACGACTGTAGTGACACGCCTCCCGGAATTCCTCCCATGTCCGGGCTTGATCCATCCGTAAGCTAGCCAAGTAAGGAGCCGAGCCATAGTCAAGCCAAGCAGCACGCAACGCATAAGCCTTGTGATTCACAGGGTCCTCGAAGAGCACTGGACCATGCCGCGTGTATTTCAGTTCAACGTCAACAGCTGGCTCACCCTTGACTGGCACTCGATCGGCGATGATGGTCATCTCCTCCCAACGACCCATGTATCGGTACTGGTCTGTGTCACTTGGATTGGTGTCGTAAACGTAGAGATCCTCGTTGTCTTGTCCGAAGACCGTCAGTCCCCAAGCTCCATACTCGTTGTGACCAATCGAAACTCCAGGAAGCACCGGTTCCCCACCACCAATCACGTTCCAACCGGGCCCAACCAGGTGCACCCAGTAACGCAGCGACGGTGCTCCTTGCGCCCGATGTGGGTCATTGACCATCAGCGGAAATCCGGTCAATGTGCGGCTGCCAGCCACCACCCAATTGTTACTTCCGATAGCTTCGTAATCCTGTTGGTCGAGATCAATCTCACTTGGGAGAGCACTCGCAAGACGTTCGAATGTCTCCTCGTCGCCACGGTAGGCTAAAGCTACATCTTCCGGCTGAAACTGAACCCGACGGCGATGGGACCGGTAAAGATCAAGAATGTCATCAGATAGCAATGACACATCTACAGCCGGGTCAATCGTTAAATCCGGATCGCCATAGTAATAGTTCAGCTCCTTAACAGCCTCGGCACCCAAAAGGGCCACAGCGCGGGCATTGTCGATCTCAGAAACCACGTTACCGACCAACCCTTGGTGACGAGAAAGAACGACCTCAGGGGTCCAATGTTTCGGCTCAATTCCCAACAGCTCAAATTCAATAGGAAGCAGGTCAGGATCCCTAGCCGTCTGATCGATGTAAGCATTAATGCCAGCCACAAAAGCTGGGATAATCTCTGCTCCTCGGTCATGGTAATGGTTCATTTCAGTTATCAAATCACCACGAAATTGATGCAGCCGCGCACCGATATCACGCTTGAGCTCGCGTCGGCCAAGGAGCTCAGCCACGGTGCCAGTAGCCTGCCGTCTCCAGATTTCGAACTGAAACAAGCGATCTCTGGCCGCGGCATACCCCTGAGCAAAAAATAGGTCCGCCTCATGCTCGGCATAGATATGGTTGATACCCCAACGGTCTGTGATAACCTCCACCGGGGCCTGCAATCCCTCAGACACCAACGTTTCAGACTGCGCCTCAACTGCCACATGAGCCGCGCATCCGATCAGGAATCCAGTTAAAGCAGTCCTCCAGGCGCGAACACTCGAACTCATCATCTGTACCTTTCTTGTGGACTGGCTAATTCAGCCGCCATTATAGTAATAAGTTCAGATATGGATCACGATATCGCCCCAGCCACCAGCCGTCCGACCCTGCTCACGTCAGAAGATTGGTGGGCCGTCTGGCTTGGTGGTCTGCTCATCGCAGCCGCCTCATTCGGCCTGATCACCGCCGTCGCCGGCGTGGCCCGATGGACAACCAATCCAACGGACGCCTTCGAGGGTCAAGGGCTTTCATTGCTGATACTGGGCTTGGGTCTCGCTCTAGTTACAGCGTTGGCCGCGAGAGCGATGGGCGGTTCATTCATTCAACACCAAGCTGGATTTTTTTTCTTATTCCTCCTGGCCGTTCTGTCCTACTTTCTGGCCAATCAGACCGGTATCCGGGCAGCTGGAGTAGGGTATGCTTTTTGGGCGCTACTTATAGGCCTACTCATCTCAAATACCTCCGGGACTCCCAACTGGCTCAAGCCTGCTCTTCGGAGCGAGTTGTACATTAAAACCGGATTGGTTCTTCTAGGTGCTGAAATCCTTTTCAATCGGGTGCTGAGCCTAGGTCCAGCTGGACTGTTCGTAGCCTGGCTGGTTACACCAGTCGTGATTCTCTTCATGTGTTTCCTTGGCACTCGAGTGTTGAAAGTCAGCAGTCCCTCGTTGGTAATCGTTATTGCTGCAGCGACCTCAGTGTGTGGCGTTTCAGCTGCGATCGCCACAGCCGCTGCCGCTCGCGCTAAGAAGGATGAACTGACCCTCGCGGCGGGAATGACCCTGATCTTCACTGTAATCATGATGATTCTGATGCCAATCGGAATCCGTGCGATTGGAATGGACCCAATCGTCGGTGCGGCCTGGATCGGCGGCACCGTCGACGCAACCGGCGCTGTGGTCGCCGCTGGCGCAATGTTGGGCGAAGAGGCTGGCCAAGTAGCAGCCATCGTCAAGATGATCCAAAACATCCTGATCGGGGTCATAGCATTCCTCGTAGCAGTCTATTGGGTAACCAATATCGAAGATTCTACAAATGGCAAGAGACCTGCCATGACTGAAATATGGACTAGGTTCCCAAAGTTTATCCTCGGCTTTGTCGGTGCATCTCTCTTGTTCTCTTTTGTCCTAGCACCTACGCTTGGTGACGAGACTGTCACCGCTATTGTCGATCTCACCTCAGATTTTCGCGGCTGGCTTTTCTGTCTGGCATTCGTCAGCATAGGATTGGAATCAAACTTTCGAGCGCTCGCGAGCCAAGTTCAGGGAGGTCGCCCCATCCAGCTCTACCTCGTCGGCCAAACGTTTAACGTCGTACTAACTCTTGCTGCAGCCTACGTTGCATTTGGAGGAATCCTCTTTGACAAGGTACTCTGAGGTGCCCGGTCCAAGGGCCGTCCAAACAGATCGACAAACCACCGAGACAGGCTCGCGAGTTCGCTGGCGACTGGCGATTTACATACTCGCCGTCTTCACACTCGCAGTAGCGTTGTCACAAACCAGCCGGCTGCCAGGACCGTTGGGGGAAGTGCTACGGGCAAACATCACCGCAGACCACGACACAACAGCGCTCTTCTACACCGAGGTCAATGGCTGGAAAGATTGGGGAGGCCGGTAGACGAATTCAATATTCCCAGAGCCACACAAGACTTAACTACTCCTGGGAAAAACGTCCACCGTGATGCCCCCACCCCACTTAGGCTTAGTTCCCAGCTCCTCGCCTGCGCCGAAAGTAGTCCACCTGATAGTCTCGAACGTTCCGATTATGCTCGCGTAGCGTATCGGCAAAAACATGCGACCCATCGTTACGACTCACAAAGTAGAGATAACTGACATCAGCCGGCTCGACCGCAGCAATCAGATCAGCGGCTCCTGGAGCCGCGATGGGACCAGGCGGCAAACCGGGATAAACGTAAGTATTGTATGGAGAATCAAAACGAAGATTAGCCCTTGTAAGATTTCCGTCATATAGACCAGCGAGTCGTAACCCATAAATGACCGTTGGGTCACACTGCAGCAACATCCCACGCCCCAAACGATTGAGATAAACCGCAGACACAACAGGACGCTCGCGATCCAATCCGGTCTCCTTCTGGATTAGTGATGCCAACGTCACCACCTCGCGAACACTCAAACCTCGCTCAATCGAACGTTGCCGCAATCCATCATCAAATACCCGACCAAACTGAGCTACCATCGCCGCAACCAGATCCTCAGCGATTGCCCCCCTTGGTAAGGAATAAGTTTCGGGAAACAAATACCCTTCGAGACTCGGCGCCTCTGGATCCCACGAAGCGACAAGCTCAACTCGTTGACTGGCGTTGAGAAACGAGTCGGCAGAACCAAAGCCAGATTCCTGAAACAGCTGGGCCATCTCGCTAATAGTCAGTCCCTCGGGGAAAGTAATTGCTCGTAAGTGCACCCGCCCGTTGGCCAAGGTGTCTACGACGGAACTCGCAGAAGCAGCCTCAAAGAACCGATACTCGCCGGCCTGTAGGACTTCACCGAGTCCACTGCGCCACAGAGCAAGCCTGAACACCCACTCATCACGGATGACACCTGCTGACACCAACTGGCGCCCTATCTCGCGACTTGACGTCCCCCGATGGATTTCTACAAAAACATCCGATGCAGTGTAGCCACGGTACGGTTCTTCAGCGCTTTCGTAGAAACGCTTACCCAGATAGAGACCTACTCCTACGAACAACAACAGCAATATCCCTATAACACTGACAAGTCTTCGCATGAGATCTAAAAAAACCTCTCAAGCTTTCCCAAATCCAGCTTTCACACAACTGCCCCGTTGAACGCCAGAATCCAGGTAGTCCTGGAGAATGATCGCAGCAGCAGCGGCATCAAGCCGGTCTTTCCGCTTCCGCCAGTCGCCGACGCGCTCTGCGAGTCTTTGCTCGGCTTCAACGCTCGTCAACCGTTCATCTTGCAGGCTGACCGGTAAGCCAGTCCGCCGTTCAAGGTCTTCAGCAAGAATCTTCACCCGAAGCCCGTCCTTGTGGGACCGGCCATCCAAGTGCCAAGGTAGTCCAAGAACAATACCAACGAGGCCACTCTCTTCCCTTCCAAGAGCTCTCAGGAGCACAAATAGCCGCTCTGCCACCTCTTTATCGGACCCTCGCCCGTCGACAAAGCCCCAAGGGGTTGCCAAAGTGCCGGATGGGTCACTAACGGCGACCCCGATGCGCCGCCGACCGAGATCAAAGCCAGCAATTCTCATCTCGATAGAGTAACAGTATGTGGAAAATAGCCAACCCCTTAGCAACTAGCCTTGCCAACCTAACAAAGGAGGGACTGTACGACAACCAGATGGACTATCAACCCCCGTCCCAAACACAGCCCATCCGGTAGAGCACCGTGGAGGCAAACGGATAACCTTCCAATGCCCCAGTAATTACCCGTTAGGTTCGACGACCTGCAGAGAATCCTATAGAATGAATGCCTAGCAGGCAGCCACTAGCCTGTTGTAACCGTTTCCTCGGAATGATGTCGCTACCGTGACCTCCTAGGCCATCACCGAGCAACCGAAAGCTTAAGGATATTAGGCTTTATGACCAACCGAACACGCTTTGCTATTCTTGCTGTAACGGCCCCTATTCTGGCATTCACTTTGGTCGGTGGATTACTCGGAAGGGCTTCGGCCAACGAAGACACCTACCGCTACCTAGCAATCTTCGAAGAAGTCGTTTCGCTAGTCACAGACAACTATGTAGAGCAGGTGGAACCTGAGCGAATCATGGAAGGCGCGCTCTGGGGACTAGCTGAAGCGCTGGATCCCGAGAGCTCATATTTGACGCCGCGCGAGGTTGAACTGTTCGACGAGGGTACCGGGATACATACCGATAACATCGGTCTAGTGCTGACACGACGCTATTACATCCAAGTGGTAGCTCCCAGGGATGGGTCTCCAGCGGATGTTTCCGGCCTCAAGCCTGGTGACTTCCTTCGTGAGATTGACGGTCAACCTACCCGCACAATGTCCACCGTGCGAGCATATGAACTCTTGAACGGACCCGCTGGTTCAACCTCGTCCATCAGCGTCATCCGTAACAACGCAGCTGAACCTATCAGTTTGGAATTGACCCGAAACAACACCAAATCAAGATCTATAAGCAGTCGATTCGTCGGCCCGGGTGTCGGCTACCTACGAATCGCGGAATTCGATGACACAGCCACGGAGTCGATAGCATCTGCCACTGAACAGCTTGCGGGTCAGGGCGCGCAGAATCTACTCATCGATCTTCGTAATACCGCAAGCGGCACCTTCAAAGCTGGAATGGCTGCCGCTGAGCTTTTCACCCCCGCTGACACACTACTCATCCGGGAATCATCAGACTCCCAAGAGCCCGTCATCCGTATGGGACCTAAGTCATCAATAAGTTGGCCGATAGTGCTGATAACCAACCCAGGGACGGCCGGGGCGGCCGAACTCTTCGCCGCAGTATTGACCGACACCACCACAGCCGAATCGGTGGGAACTCGCACAGCCGGCCGAGCAGCAGAACAAACACTGGTCAACTTGCCAGATGGTGGAGGGCTCCTGTTGTCTTCTAGTCATTACTTGACAGCCTCCGGAACCTCAATCCACAGAACTGGCATTGAACCAGCAATAGCTGTTCAAGAACCGACCATCGAGCTAACCCAAACCCCTGTCGTGCCAATGGAAGACCCGTTGCTGGACCGGGCTCTCGAACGGGTCCTTCAGATGACCACCCAACTGTAATCTGGCTAATGCAGCTATTGCGGAGAGCACCAATCTTCACTCAACCCATTAAGGAAAATTCTTGACCGTTAGCACTACACCTTAAGCCCTTCCTGAAAATTTCCAATCGTGTCTCTTGATATAATCGAGCTATGGATATTGACTGAATTTTGGTGACCTTGCTAAACTGGCTGATTCGCGTTTGCTTCGGCGTAGGCGCGTAGCTCAGTCTGGTTAGAGCGCCTGCTTGACACGCAGGAGGTCGGCGGTTCGAGTCCGCCCGTGCCTACCATACGTCATTAAATTCTCAACGTGACTACAATGAGTCAGGTCACCGTGACCCTCCCAGACGGTTCCACACGAAGTGTCCCCACCGACACACCCGTGGGTGCCGTTGCCGAGAGCATTTCCCCTCGACTGGCGAAAGCTGCCTTGGCAGCCACAGTCGGCGACTGCATCGTGGACCTATCCCACCGACTCAAATCAAATACGTCTGTACGCTTCCTCACGGCCAAGGACGGTCCTGAGGCACTTCGTCTCTACCGGCACAGTACCGCCCACCTCCTAGCTGCAGCAGTAACCAGCCTGTTCCCTGAGGCTCAGTGCGGCATTGGACCGCCGACGGAGGACGGCTTTTTCTATGACTTTGTAGTAAACCGTCCGTTCGTACCGGAAGACCTGGAAGCCATTGAAACTAAAATGCGTGAGCTGGCCTCTCGCAACCTAGCCTACGAACGCAAGATAATGAACAAATCGGAGGCTAAAAAGTACTTCGCTGATAGGGGCGAACCTCTAAAAGTGGAACTAGTAGAAGAAAAGGGCGGGCCTGAGGTCTCGTGCTACACCATCGATGATGTCTTCATGGATTTTTGCACTGGGCCTCATGTCCCTACAAGCGGCGCGCTGAAAGCATTCCGAGTGTTGAACAGTTCCAACGCCTACTGGAAAGGCGATGCCAACAACCAACCAATGCAACGGATCTACGGAACTGCATTCTTCACTGAGAAGGATCTCAAGGTCTACCTCACTCGGCTGGAAGAGGCCAAGAAGCGAGACCACCGAAAACTCGGTCGTGAACTCTCCCTATTCACTTTCCACCCCTGGGCTCCCGGAGCAACCTTCTGGCTCGCTGCCGGTACAACCCTATGGAACCAATTGGCCGACTACATGAGGGCCCTTTTATTCCCTGAAGGTTACGTGGAATTACGCACCCCACTTGTCTACAACAAGCAGCTCTGGGAAACATCAGGACACTGGGAGCACTACAACGAAAACATGTTGTTGGTGGAGTCTGAGGGTGAAGCCTACAGCCTAAAGCCCATGAACTGCCCCGGCCACATGTTGGTTTTTGCCAGTGAAGTACGCAGTTATCGCGATTTACCAATTCGTTATCACGATCAGAGCGTTCTTCATCGAAACGAGGCGTCTGGCGTACTTGCTGGATTAACACGGGCCAGGCAATTTTGCCAAGACGATGCGCACTGCTTTGTCACCCGAGAACAAATCGCCGACGAGGTAGAACTCCTGCTAAAACTAGTACAGAAAGTTTATAGCGACTTCCAACTTCAGTTCTCAGTCGAGCTGTCCACCCGCCCGGAAACGTTCTTGGGGAACGCCGACACATGGGATCAA
>CEUS01034352.1_pt1 | contig 14987 bp, 13 predicted proteins | sample 427031 | NCBI WGS metagenome assembly CEUS01 (sample SAMEA2622837, study PRJEB7988) | marine metagenome | biome: marine biome (ENVO:00000447); feature: marine epipelagic mixed layer (ENVO:xxxxxxxxx); material: "saline water (ENVO:00002010), including plankton (ENVO:xxxxxxxx)" | depth 140 m | reverse complement strand
TGAGTCCATAAGGGAATTTCCCGCTTCCCTACTAGCGAAAGTTCGTAGATACCACTTGATGGTCTATCAAACCACCCGTACACATCTCTATAAAGGATATCCCTCGCCTTGGGGTCTCTGGTTGATTGAGCGACCAGAGAAGCCTTAGTTGGTCCATTAGACTGGAGAAACAAAGCTATCTCTAAAGCTCGCTGGCGGTACGCCGTCATAATACCTTTACGGACAGATGAGCCACCTAAGTTTGGGTCACCAACTCGCCTCACAAATTCCCCTAGCAATTGTTCTCGCCGTTCCTTCAATGGCCGTGGTTGGTACTCTTTAGGATCCAGTACAATATCGACTCCATGTCGTTCGACATCAACATCAACAACCATTAATCCCAAACCTAGCATCCTAAGCAACTTGACCATCTTGCGTCGACGCGTCTTAAAACTATAGCTTCCGACAGGTATCCCAACATACACCTTAGATGTGACAGCAAGGCGTTCAACGGCCTGCATTATGAGTTCTAAATTAAAGGAAAGTTTCAATTCAACGACAACCAACTCTTCATTGCCGCGCAGAGCAACAACATCACACCCTTTCACTTCACCTTTTACCTCATACCCTTGTAACTCCAGGAAATCCTTCACTGGAATATACAGATCCGATTCGCTCAATGGCTTTTTTCTACAAATGGTTGCCATTTCAAAATCTCCTGAGGCTAAACACCACCTTAATAAAAGTTACTAACGATAAACCGTTAGTCAATGTAAGTCCGGTCTAAGTCAAACATAATCAACGATAAAGGTATGACAATTCAGAGTACGGCAAAATATAGGATGTACAGAAACCTATCTATTACACACTAGAGGTATCAAACCCCCACTCCACGAGTCTAGACACCATCCTTCGTATTCGAGGACGGTCACTATTAACATATGACAGAGCCGGACGGAGACCATATTTCCATCTCTTGTAAAGCTTTTTTACATGTGCTATCTGATCATCCGTCTTAGGATTCTCCATAAAATTAATTGCATTCTGCTGGCGTCCGGAGCTGCCACCGAATGAAGCATGAAGTGTGTCCTCGGTGAAAATAACCAGATCTCCAGGACATGTCTCAGCTGCGTAACAAGGCAGCTCTGATGATTCCATACCGAAAGGGCGAAAATCAGGGTCACTATTGTTTTCTCTGAGAACTTCAAAAAGGTCAGGATTAGATGCCTTATGAGAACCCGGAACAAACCTGAGTGCTCCAGTTTCTTTAGTAAGCTCGCCAAAGTAAAAATTTATCTTAATCGTCCGCGGGTGATCACCGCTCCCCCATCCTCCTCCTCCATGCCACGGCGTGTCTCCAGCTCGTGACCTTCCTTCAGTCTGCACCAAAATGAAATCTGGCCCCACCAGATCCACACCGATCTCATAGATTCGGTCATCATCAACAAGTGTGGACATGTAAGGCTTCCTCTCAAAGAATGGCTGAACATACTGAGTTGTTTCAGTCAGAGACTCACCATTCCTATCCTCAGAAAAAACCTCATCTGCCTCCCGTCTAATAAGTGAAACTTCTTCAGGATGGAACACTTGCCTTAAGATCACAAATCCAAAAGTATCGAAGTGGGCTATTTGTCCTGGTGTTAGCATTCTAATCCCTAACATCAATCATTGAAATTATCACCCCTTTTATAAATGTATCCATAACATGAGATTATACAAGCTTGCTACCGTAATATTATCTCATCTATGTAGCCTGAGAATTCAAGCTCCAGACCTACACATTCTAGATATTCGTGGCATAAATTCATAGTGAGGAACTACAGCAGAATAACAGTCAACACATAACTGCAGCACTAATTACTTATGGAAAATGAGAAGAGTTAAGTGAGAATTTAAACAGATTCGATTCACATTTAGCTCTGGTAGATATAAGAGTATGGAGAACAAAGTCTAGTCGTTCGAGGGGTTTGAGGCTCCTGAAAAGCTAGTGGATTCTTAATCTACCAGAGCTATAAATGTAAATCGAATCAGACCTAAAAAAGTTAGTGTTTATTACTGCACACCACCCATTACAGCAATCTTGCAGGACTTCTCATCGGTTAGATGCCACCGTACCACACGATACACGAAATTGACTATTCCCTGGATTATAATAACCGCATACCTAGCATCTCATAACCTTAATAATATTCTTTCATACGTCGTGCCTATCATCGCTATTGGAAGTCCAAGTTGGCCTATCCATATTGAACCTGTTATTTACATGTACAAAATCCGTATATCCCAACCTTCCGATTGGGTGTAAATAGACAGGGTCAACTTTGCCATCTATTATCACTCGATCGTCAATGTGAACACCTATCACTTCTCCAAACACTACTGTGTTCGGGGAAGCCTTGTCATTTGAAAGCATTTCAATTGATCTTATATACCTACACTCTAAATGAACTGGGCTCTCTTTAACCCTAGGACAACTTACGATTTCGCTTTTCTCCTTTGTAAGACCTACGTATTCAAATTCATCTATATATCTCGGAGCGGGTACAGCACTGTCATTCATTTGAAAACGCAAATCCCAAGTGGCTATATTCACTACGAATTCTCCGGAGTTTTGAGCGTCTGACACTGCGTCTTTTAGTCCCCCAAATGCATGGTTGCTAGTAGCCGCAAACATAACTTGAGGCGGTTCATAAGCTACTGCGTTGAAAAAAGAGTATGGAGCCAGATTAGGTGTGTCATCCTTGGAAAGTGTAGAAATCCATCCGATCGGTCTCGGAATTACTATAGCATTTAAGGGATTAGAAGCCAGATTGTGGCCGTTTATCGGCTCGTAAAACATTTTCAACTCCAATCTTGGATAAAACAGTTTGGATGTTTAGTGGGTACTTGCGCTTAAACTTCTAACATTCGACTAAGATATACTGTCAGGCCATGTACAACGATTAGGAGATATGCTATGGCAGTTGCGAGTGAAAGTCCATCCAAGGGATTCAGAATATCACCAGACGGCGTTCCCAACGATGGGTTGCTGTTTGTAGATCATCAAAAATTTGGTAGATCAGGTCACGGAGGCAACTGTATTACCGAGTGTCAGAATGGTGATATCGTGTCTTTCTACAGCAACGTATCCGGAGAGATCCAGGCGGGCCACGGCGCTGCCGGATGGTCGGAATACCGGAGGTCAAAGGATGGAGGAAAGACCTGGAGTTCACCAAATATCCTAGACTATTCTAAACGTGCATGGGAAGGTAACGAGGTTTATTCTGCCCTAGTATTCGCGGTAACTACTGCACCCAACGGTACGCTCATAGCTTTCGTTTTACGATTTGAAGGGGAATTGTGGATCAAGAAACTTCCGCCTGTCTATCTTATGAGTCATGATCAAGGTCATACCTGGAGTGATCCATATCCTCTGGATACGGGATCTGATGTCGAAGAAGTTTCATTTACACAAGATGCAGTTTTTGTTCATAACAATCAAATCTTCGCGGTATTTATAGGTGGATCTATCAGCTACTGTGATGGCCCTTACAGTCTATATGTCTCTGAAAACAATGGTGAAACTTTTGAGAGACGCAGTTTACTCCCCTTTGATTACCGGAATTACTATGCCACAGCTGGCGTGATTGATAAGGGTAAAATCATAGTTTATTCCTATCCCTACCGTACCGATACAGTTATCGATGAATACAACATAGATTATGTTATAAGTCTTGACGAAGGGCGAACCTGGTCAGAGGTACAAACCACAAGATTCGCACGTGCTATACGAAATCCTCAACTGTCTTCCAAGATAGGCAGTTTATACTTTCTTCATGGACGCAGCGGCAACATGAGCCGTGATTCTAGAAATCTTGTGCTATATTCATCATCGGATGGTATCCACTGGGACGATGGCACCATTTTGCATCGCAAATCTTTCGCGAATGCTTATGACGCATATTCAGCAAACGAAGTGATAGGTAAGTATGACCAGACAGTACCGAATCGTCTCTTGATACAGTCGAGCATTGCCTACGACACCGATAGTAGGAAGGTTAATGAGCATCATTGGTGGGTTGAAGAAATAGACGGAACTTGATTCACAATTATTAGTATATTTATATTACGGCATCCCTGTCAGCATCAGAGCGGCGATGATACCAACGGACGATGAGAACAATACCAATTGCGATCGAAATCACTCCGCCAATTATTAGATCTAGTGGCGAAACTCCGTCTCTCGCTAGCAACCGTGATGTATCGTCTAGGTTATTTGGCCCAGGCAGTACTCCCTCGATAACCTTCCATTCATCTTTAGACAGTTCCATAGTAAGTACATAGACACTTTTTGTAGCTTTATCGAACATATCATAAATTGAGTATCTGTATCTACATTAGGGCCTTCCTCAGTTGCTTGCCAAGAAACTAAATACTACCTTTTTATTTAATTACTACATTGTATCTGTTCGCCATATTAGCAAGTGGTTGACGTATTGGCAAAAACATATAATAATAATAAGAATGGTTCTCATTCTCATAAATAAGAGGAATTACGTAATGCGTTTTAAATATATACTGAACTTTGCTGTAGCCACGATGTTGCTTTTGCTAGTTGCATGCAGCAATGGTGACGGGACCTCTAGCACAACAGTAGAGAAATCTTCCGTTGACTCTTCAGTCGACGAGTCTAAAAGCAAGTTAGTTGTCCTGGCGACTACACCGATGATTGGGGAATTAGTTAAACAGGTTGCTGATGACAGTATTGAAGTTAATATATTAATGTCATATGCAGTCGACCCTCATTCTTTTGAACCATCACCCCAAGACGTTAAGAAAATTGAAGAAGCGGATTTGGTTTTTTACACCGGTTTAAAATATGAGTCCGTCAATCTTCTTAAATTACTTCAAAATTCGGTACAATCACAGGAATTACTTGTTGAATTAGCCGCCAGAATCAATCCTATAGAATTTACAGAAGATGACCACGACGAACATGGTAATGAAGATATGCATGACGATCACGATGATGAAGACATGCATGATGATCACAACGAACATGGTAATGAAGGCGAACACGTTGGTCATGACCATGGCATATATGACCCTCATTTTTGGTTTGATCCAACTAGAGTTGCTTTAGCAGTCGGTGAAATCAAAAATGAATTGATAAAACTAGATCCCGATAATAAAGATGCTTATGAATCAACGGCAACTAGTTATATCGCTGAATTGACAGCTTTAGATGAAAAAATAGAGGCTTTAATTCAAACAGTTCCTTCTAATAATAGGCAAATGATTACTACTCATGAATCTTTAGGTTATTTAGAATCTAGATACGGTTTGAAAATTCTAGTTACTATTATCCCAAGCATCACTAGCGAAGATGATGTCACACCTAAACAATTACTCAGCGTGATTGAAGAAGTTAAAGAACATAAAATAAAAGTAATATTCCTTGAGACTGAGAGTCCGACTAAATCTTCTGAAATTATTGCTCAAGAAACTGGTGTGTCTTTGGTTTCAGGGTTATGGGTTGAAACTTTGCAAGAGAATCAGTCTTACATTGATTTCCTAAATACCAATGTGAATTTAATTGTGGAAAATTTAATCAAGTACGGTCACGACGATGATCATGGTGATGAAGATATGCATGAGAAGTAACACTTATTTGTTGCTCACAATAAGTGACCTCTAAACCCTCCAACAGGAAATCATATGTTTGCCTCCAAAACATATGATTTCCTGTATAGTTACAGATTATGATGAGAACTTCCCAAAATAACCCCTGCCCTATAGTCTCAAAAGGATGTTGCGTTCAACTAGGCAATGAGTTGATTCTAGATGACGTTAGCTTCTCAATTAATGAAGGCAATTTAGTTGGTGTTGTCGGTCCTAATGGAGGCGGTAAGACAACCTTATTTAATGCTATTTTGGGTTTAGTTCCAATTGCTCATGGTTCAATAAAAATAAATGGGGTGGATCCTAAGAAAGCAAAAGGACTCATTGGGTACGTCCCGCAAAGGGAAGAATTCAATTGGAAGTTTCATGTAACTGTTAGGCAAGTTGTCCAGATGGGGATTACCAAGAACACATCTTTTTTTTCTTTCACATCTAAACATAATCAAGAAATAATCGAGCAATCGTTAGGCAAAGTAGCATTACTAGACAGAATTGATGATCGTTTAGAAGACCTATCAGAAGGGCAAAGGCAAAGAGTTTTTTTAGCTAAAACCCTCGCACAAGGCGCAAACATTTTACTATTAGATGAGGCGTTTAGTGGTGTAGATATTGGATCTCAAGAAACATTGGTAGATGTTTTGAGGAATTTAAAAAATGATGGGAAGACAATTTTAATGGCAACCCATGATTTGAATACTATAAGTGAAAGATTTGATGAGATTTTGTGCTTGAACCGACATTGCTGCGCGTATGGAGATCCAGGGAAGGTTTTGACTAAAGAAATTATGATAGAGCTATATGGTTCTCACAGTTCAATGTTTAAAGACCATACCTTAGGTAAGCACGGACACAACGATGTGGATTGAATATATATACGAACCATTCTCCTACAGTTTTATGATTCGATCTTTGATTGTTGCAGTTTCAGTGGGGGTGATTCTACCTCTGTTGGGCTCATATGTTATCAATAGGAATTTAGGGTTTATGGGCGATGCAATGGCTCATGCCAGTTTACCGGGACTTGCTTTTGGATTATTGATAGGTGCCAGTATCTTTATAGCAGCTATACCTACAGCAATAGTTATTGCTTTGGTACTTGGATACCTGATTAACAGATCAAAAATAGGAGAAGATACAGCAATTGGCATCATATTTTCATCATTGTTTGCTTTAGGTTTTATTATATTGTCGATATATGATCATATTTTGCTCAGCGTAGAAGATTTGTTATTAGGGCAAATTCTAGCTGTGTCAAGTTTTGATGTTTGGGCTACTTTGATTTTGTCTACAGTTATTGTCATCACAACACTATTCTTGTATAAACAGTTTTTGTTTATCTCGTTTGATCCCAAGGGAGCTAAAATATCAGGTTTAAATGTAAGACTATTCGATAATATTTTTTTAGTAGTTTTGTCTTTATCTATCATCTCATCAATACAATCAGTAGGAATAATTTTGGTTTTGAGTATGCTAATTACTCCTGCAGCCGCATCTAAATTAACAACGAAAACTTTCTCTGCTGCAATGATTACAGGTAGTGCTTTTGGAGTTATTGCTTCAATAAGTGGGCTGTATTTGTCTTATTACTTAGATTTCCCTTCTGGCCCGTCAATGGCTTTAGCCGCCACATCAATATTCATCATTGTTTGGCTTGCAAAAAGAAGCTTTAGGTACGCAAGTTAGTGAAGTGGAATTACTAAATAAAAAGAGATGGTGGGCGGTAATGGATTCGAACCAATGACCTCTGCGATGTCAACGCAGCCCTCTAAACCCCTAAGCTAACCGCCCTCAACAAACTACAAGTCATGGTTAGTCCAAAATTAGACTAACATGTCCTTGGGCAGAAAAATCATTAAAGTTTAGGTATATCCTCAACAACTTCGTCATTTTTAAATAGGAATGGAGCCTCAGACAGTGGTGAGGCAGAACCTATTTTTTGTGAATCTAATTCATCGAGACCAAGAATTTCCCGGCCTTCTTCAGAAATATCATATCTGGCTGGAATAAGCCTACAGGAAAGGATAGAGGGCAAGCTGCTGTATAGACCGTGGTATTAAAAATGGGGGTCAAAATGGGATTCAAAACGCTAAGTCAGGGGGTTATATCAATGGATAAAGGTACATGCCAATCACCCACGAACACCTACAACATGCGGTGCAGGGCGTGGCAGGAGCGACAGGACTCGAACCTGCGACCTGCGGTTTTGGAGACCGCTGCTCTCCCAAACTGAGCTACGCTCCTATGTCAAAATCAACCCAAACTTATTCGATTCGAAACAGATCAAAATCGCTAAATCGATATAGCCTAAACCTCACACATCAAGTGATCTAAACAATCTGATGAATAGATCCTGCTATAACAACGGAAGAAGCGGCGTTATCACTTGATTCATCATCCTCTTTTGTACACATGCTAGCTGCAACCACAACCCCTATAAGGATAATCACTACAAGTATCATGCCGTCAACTCCAACCTTACTTCGTATCTTACTTATCCATCCACTAGTGTCCATAATGTATGCCCCCCATAAATACAACCTGCTCTTTGATCACCTAATCATGACATCAACATCCTGCCAAGGGTCCAAAAGTAAAGTGGGAGCATTCTAAGCCTGACAACAAAATGTGTCAATGCAGTACAAAATGATGTCTATTCCAAAATCACCTATTAATACTTACTGCACAAGGCGGCCGATAAGCCGAGTTCTGTTACTAATGTAAAATTTGTTTACACCCAAATATTTCGAGGCTTCATCCAAATACTAAATTAGTCGACGACCATCTATCTAGCCACGATGTTGCCATCGTGGTCAAGCAGCCAACCCAGGGGCAGCCCTCCACAGGAAAAAACTGAGGAGAGTCTAACTTTAGTCAGACCGAGTACTATAACCCCTTACTAGGCCTTGCTCCAGATGGGGTTTACCTTGCCTCCGATGTCACCACCGAAGCGGTGAGCTCTTACCTCACCATTTCACCCTTATCTCAAATAGTTCGAGACGGTATATTTCTGTGGCACTTTCCGTCGGGTCACCCCGCCCTGCCGTTAGCAGGCATCCTACCCGGTGGAGCTCGGACTTTCCTCTACTTCGAATATTCCGTCGAAGCAGCGGTCGCCTGGCCGCCTTGCACCGCTAAATTGTACTTCGGAATCATATCCGACGTCACTCTCTACGAAATCAATCCTGATTTATGACTAACAGCTAAACAACAAAATTTATACTGTCATCCTGTACGTTTATCCTAACAATATGATTAAGTAGAAACTTCCTTCTCGAATCAAAATCTAGAGATTCCCAGTTATCTAATTGTACTGTTGTGTCTGTGTCATTGCTGGAACCTCTATTCACTTGAGCTTCTCGGGAAGAATCCAATTCTCTCAAATACTCACCAAGAATTGTTGACCTCACATCGCCGCGAGCTACCCTCTTGAGTGATTGAAGAAACTGACGCTCCGCATTTATAACACGTTGATCATACTTTACAGATTCATTATCTAACGTGGAACCCGAATATCTTTCACTGTCTAGACCATTGTCGTTGCTCTCAATAATATATTTGACTCGATCTATAACGGCTGCCTCCAGTTTAGATGTTCGCCAAGTGTGATACCCACATGTACTCAGGTTATTCCTAGACTGACATTGGTAGTACCGGTATGAACGTCTATTTCGTCGGCCATCCTTACCTTTCCATGACTGCCTTCTGGTAACTCCAATCATTTTATTATCGCAGTAAGCACAGTACAACAATCCTTTCAATAGGAAAGGTTCATATTTAGATATTCTACCTATTGGTCTGCGAGATTTAACAATATCTTGGGCTAACCTGAAAGTTTCAGAGGGTATTATTGCTTGATGTATTTTTGCTTTGCGCATACCAAGACGAGAATAAGTACCGGTATAGACAGGGTTTCTAAGAATATCTCGTATAGCTATTACTGCCCAACTCCTATCACGCCTCGTATTTATACCTCGTTCATTAAGATGTTGAGCAATAAGCCGAAATCCTAATTTATCTTTGGTGTATAAACGATATATTAGCTCCACTACCAAAGCTTCCTCAGAATTAACTTCTAAAATGCCCTGCAACCCTACTCTATAACCATATGGAGGCCGCCCCATTGCCTTGCCCTCTGAAACTCTAGCTCGCATGGCTTCACGTATACTACGACTTCTCGTGCGCGACACGCCTTTTACTCCGAGTGTCTGAAAAGCATTCTGTATCGGGTCAGGGAATTCCTCATCCCAGCAAATCAACTTGCAGTCTAATTTTTCTAATTCAATAACTGCTCTTGCCACATTCTCCAAATCGTTGGCTATGTGAGAAGAATCTGGTATTACAACCAAGAACCCTCCATCTGTAAGGTTTATGTACTCAATAAGATTTTGGAACTCTTGAGAAATTCGACCTAAGTCTTCGCCTACAGATATAAACGTTTCCATAGGACGATGCATATTAAGCTTACAGTATTCGTTGAATTTCCCTTCCATGGAATCCAAGAGTGATTGATCTGATACCGAAACGTTAAAATAACCTATAGCACGCACAAAATCACCGTCTTAAACTAAATATAATATCCGACCACAATTGTTACATTGCACAGTATCATCAGAGTTGTGAACTTTCTGAAGTTCTAGTGTCGGGAGAGTAACACGGCAACCTTGACACATGCCACCTTCTACTTTGGAAATAGCATGCCCTCCCTTTCGTTGAATAATCGATTCGTATTTGGACATAACCATAGTCGGGATATCTGGAACAAGCTTATCTCGCTCACTTCGAACTTGATGAATATCTACATCAAATTGCTCTTCTTGAAGCCTGAGTTTCCGAATTTCTTCAGGCCTTGATTCTTCCAAACTACTTAATTCCTCTACCGCCTCAGTCTTAGATATCTCTATCTCTTCTGCTTCGACCATTATTTCAAGCAAACTGTCTTCTGCCTCACTGATCTGACTAATAATAAAAACTTTCTCCTCTTCAGCGGCTTCCATAGCTTTTGGGTTGGTGATCGCACCACTGTATAACTTCTTCTCTATTGACCCAAGACGCTCATTTAGTTCGGACACGTTTCGCTCCATGGAACGACGCCTAGCCGAAAGATCGTCAAGAATAGAGATCAATCTATCCCTGTTTCCTTTAGCTAGGTCTATTTCTGATTCATCTGAGATCAGTACACGTATCTGGCTTAATTGCTTCTCAAATTTACTGATTCTCAAATCGAGTTCCTGTATATCGTAGAGCTTCTTTAGATTTCCTATGATTTTCTCCCCTTGCAAAACACTTCCACAAATTGACGTTTGGATGGAACATTGTAACTCAACACACAAAACGGTTTCATCTAAGATTCTATGAAACTATATCAAAATCTCTTCTGGAATTGTCTGTCGTAACTATAACTAATTTGGCACATGTATGGCCTCTAGTCATATTGACCGTGGAGTGTCAACAATCACATAATAGCATTCAAGGCCTTGTTAAGAATCATACGGAGTACCACAAATGGACCTAGATATACGTCCCAAAACAAAGATTATTTGCACACTTGGTCCTGCTAGCTGGTCTGAACAAACCCTGGAACGATTGATATCTAATGGCATGAGTATCGCTAGATTAAATATGTCTCATGGCTCACTTACAGAACATGATTCCGCCGCAAAAAGAGTTAGGAAAATTTCAGATGAACTAAATATCCCCATAGGCATTCTAGTAGATATACCAGGTGCGAAATACCGCACTGGACCACTAGAAAAAAAATCATTTGAACTGGCGACTGGCGAAAACATAACACTTACAAGCCGAGATATTATTGGTACCAGTAATGAAGTATCCGTATCCCCCCCTGGTATACATAAAGACTTAAATCAAGGAGATTCGGTACCTGTAGATGACGGTCGTATTGAGCTACTCGTCCTTGAAATCCAAAACGAAAATGTAATATGCGAGGTTATTAGAGGCGGCTTTCTAACAGAAAAACGCGGGGTAGCAACTCCGGGTAAAATACCGTCACAACCATATCCTGACAAGGCTACATTTAAAGCATTCGAATTCGCAGCAAAAATCAAAGCTGACTTCGTGGCATTATCAATGGTAACTACCAGCGCAGAAGTTTTTAATGCTCGAGTAATACTGAAGAAACATGGATTGAATCCATTTATCATATCTAAAATAGAAAGATCAGAAGCTATCGGAAAATTTAATGAGATCTTGGATGCTAGCGATGGAATAATGGTTGCAAGAGGGGACATGGGAGTAGAAGTTAATGTAGCCCAGATACCTGTCATACAAAAGGATCTGATTTCTCGCTCAAACCTAAGTGGTAAACCTGTAATAACCGCGACCCAAATGTTAGAGTCTATGGTCACATCTCCTATACCAACTAGAGCTGAAGTTACGGACGTAGCTAACGCAATTTATGATGGAACAGATGCAATAATGCTCTCCGGGGAAACGTCGGTTGGAGATTTCCCTGTGGAAGCTGTGACATTAATGTCGGAGGTTGCCATAGAAGCAGAGACTCACATACCATACGAACGTATACTGATTGAAAAAAGAGAGCATCTGGAAAGAAAAACAGATGACGCAATCAGTTATGATGCGTGCCAAACCGCCAAACAATTAGAAGCAAGTTTAATAGTTGCTTTTACTGAATCGGGAAGTACTGCTAGTAGAGTATCCAAATACCGACCGATTACTCCAATCATTGCCTTGACACCTAGCGAAGCAACCCAGCGCAAGTTAACACTTCGATGGGGAGTCACACCTATTGTCGTACCTAAAATGAATACAGTAGATGAACTTTTTGCTATTGGAGAATCGAAAGCTACGGAGGTGTCTGGAGTAGAATCAGGCAATTTGGCAATTCTTGTGGCTGGATTACCAATCGGAATATCAGGTGGTACCAACCTACTTAGAGTACTAACCCTACCATAGAGTCATAGCCACTTGATATTCTTGGATGTAGAATTTATGGAGCATGAAATCTTAACTCCTTTTACATATTATGTTTCGAAATCTTGTAGCAACATGTAGACTTCAGAATATTGGAGATTTAGTATGCATTTGACTTTATTATGGCTACAGCTCGCTGCAGTGGCAGTGGTGATTCTGATAGCATCTCATTTCCTCGCCAAATCAGCGGATACAATTGCCGAGAAAACTGGCTTAGGAAGATCTTTAGTTGGAATATTACTACTAGCAACTGCTACATCTCTTCCTGAAATGGGAACTGGGATAAGTTCTATAGTCATGTTTGGATCTCCCGACTTGGCTGCCGGAGATGCTTTTGGGAGCAACCTTTTCAATTTACTTATTATAGGCCTTCTGGATCTTTACTGGAGAAATGGACCAATACTTAATGCAGTCAGTAAGAACGGTAGTCTAATCGGATTATTCTCTATTCTATCCATTGGATTGGCATCTATCGCAATTTTCGTTGACACGGGCTCAATTTCAGTTTTCGGGCTTAATATGAGTCCCGTATCATTCCTAGTAGTTATAGTTTTTATATGTGCAACATACACAATCTATCGACGCAGTAGCAACAATGAAGAGCCTGAAAATAATACTGAGAACAGTCCTGAATTAGATTATGCAAATACAACTGCATCAAAAGCAGCTTTAATGTACATAATTTCAGCGTCAATAGTAGTTGTTGCTGCTGTCTTATTGGCTAAAACAGGTGATACGTTAGCAGAAGAATTGGGATGGGAAGCTAGCTTCGTAGGTACCTTGTTCCTAGCCTTTAGCACATCTCTTCCTGAACTGGCTACATCTTTCGCCGCACTAAGGATAAAAGCACCTGAATTGGCTATCACCAACGTACTAGGAAGCAACCTTTTCAATATGGGCCCTGTCTTGCTGTTTGATGATATAGCATATTCTCAAGATTCGCTTTGGAACGGAATATCGAACATCCACACTCTCAGTGGAGGAATAGCCGTGTTGATGACTTTAATAGTCATAGCAGGTATTAGAATGAGACCTAGACAAAGACCAACAAGCGCTCTGACAATTGAAAGCTCCTTACTAATTGCTCTATACGTAGCAGTCAGTGTCCTCGTATTCCTATTAGCATGATGTCTAGGATTATATTTTCGCAATAAAATATTTTAGAATCGTCTATCCACTACATATTCAGCCAATACTTCAAGGGATTGACGAGAACGATTTAGTTCAATATTTCTTATGCTGTCTAAGGCTTTGGATGAATACTCCCTGGCTATCTCAATCGAGTCTTGTATAAATGAGTGGTTGTGAATCATTTCTAACGCAGTTTTCAATTTTTTTTCATCAGATGGGTCTTCACATAATGCAGATATCGGATTATTTACCGGATACTGCTCAAGTGCCAGTATGGCAGGCATAGTAAGGATTCCTTGGGTTAAATCGTTGCCAACAGGTTTGCCAACCTCTGCCTGTTTTCCATCAAAATCGAGGACGTCATCCACAATTTGAAATGCCATCCCTAAGTTGTATCCATAATCTTTTAATGCTTTTATTACATGTTCAGGTGAACCAACCACCATCGCTCCTGATTCTGCTGCTGTAGTGAATAAAGATGCCGTCTTACGATATATACGATCCAGATACTGATTCCTGGTCAAATCTTTGCTATAAGCACTCTCAATTTCACGTAATTCCCCACTAGAAAGTTCCATAGCTGTCTCAGCGAAGCGTCTAATCACTCTAACATTCTCAGTATCACAAACAAACTTTGCAGATGTCGCAAAGACGTAATCCCCTAATAAAACAGCCCTTTTTGGTCCCCAAAGACTGCTTACAGTAGCCTTTCCTCGTCTAACCTCTGAACTGTCCACAGTATCATCATGAATCAAGGTGGCCATGTGAAGCAACTCCACAGCTGCAGCCAACGTCTCGACATCACAATCATCGTTGGAATGAAAATTTGAGGCAAGTAACACTACAGTGGGGCGAATTAATTTTCCGGTAGCATCAAGCACGTGGTCAAGAAGCTCTGACAATATGCCTGGTTGCTGACTAACTAGTTCCGATAACATTTCTACAGATGATTGCAGACGGTTTCTAACTGGATCATAAACGTATTCAAGCAAATCGGAACTGGTTTTCGTACTATTCATGTAAGAACTCATACAAATCTTCGTTAATTGAGGGAGTAATGACTGATATCAAAGGTGTTGTCATCAAATAATTCTCCTGAATTAGATTTAAGACCTATCCATTTTCTTAGCCTCATGTTGTACAAGATCCTCATCTAACTTATGAAACAATGGCTCAGGGGTACCCAATTTCTGCCCTGCTATAAGTATCTCTGGATCCCAACCCCATCCATTATCCATTGGGGACCCGTGAAATCCAAGCATTAA
>CEUS01178806.1_pt1 | contig 14988 bp, 16 predicted proteins | sample 427031 | NCBI WGS metagenome assembly CEUS01 (sample SAMEA2622837, study PRJEB7988) | marine metagenome | biome: marine biome (ENVO:00000447); feature: marine epipelagic mixed layer (ENVO:xxxxxxxxx); material: "saline water (ENVO:00002010), including plankton (ENVO:xxxxxxxx)" | depth 140 m | reverse complement strand
GGCTACGAACTAGGAGGTAGAGGGTTCAAATCCTTCCAGGCCCGCCATTATTAGGAAAAAAATATGATAAATATAAATAAAACAGTTACCTTTATTCTTGCTTTGCTTTTTAGTGCTTTTGCACTATCTAGCACAGATAGATTAGAGGGTAAGCTCGAAAGGAATTTGGACTCCTTAATGGAAAAGGTTATTGAATGGCGACACGACATCCATGAATATCCAGAGTTATCTAACAGAGAATATAGAACGGCTGAAAAAGTAGCAAAGCATCTTGAAAGTTTAGGTATGGAAGTTAAAACAGGAATAGCGCACACAGGAGTAGTTGGTATCTTAAAAGGAGATAAACCAGGTCCTATGGTAGCTTTAAGAGCTGATATGGATGCTCTTCCAGTAACAGAGATGACTGGATTACCTTTCGCTTCGAAAGTTCGCGATAAATTTAATGGTCTTGATGTAGGTGTAATGCATGCATGTGGGCACGATGCTCATGTAGCTATTTTAATGGGAGTTGCAGAATTTCTTACTTCCATTAAAAATGATCTTGCTGGCTCAGTTATGTTTATTTTTCAACCAGCAGAAGAAGGACCACCTGTGGGAGAAGAAGGGGGTGCTCAATTGATGCTTAAGGAAGGTATTTGGAAAGATAAAAAACCTGAAGTCGTCTTTGGTCTGCACGTAACTAATGCACCAAATGGGATGATTGCTTATCGTGAAGGAGCTGCAATGGCCGCAGCAGATCCTTGGAAAATAGTAATTAACGGAAAGCAGGCCCATGGGTCTAGGCCTTGGGATTCTGTTGACCCTATTATGGTAGCCTTCCAATTAGGTAATAATCTTCAAACCATTGTTTCAAGAAAACTCGATCTTAGAGAATCCCCAGCAGTTATTTCTGTAGGCAGTATACATGGAGGAGTGAGAAGTAATATCATTCCTGAAGTAGTTGAAATGGAAGGAACTATAAGAACTTATGATTCAGGAATTAGGGATCAAATATTCAAGGAGATGAAAAAAATTGCTCAAAATACAGCTGCTATGGCTGGAGCATCAGTTGAAGTCTATTTACCAAACGGACAAAATTATCCTGTTACTTTTAATGATGAAGATCTCACCAAAAGAGTGTTGCCTTCACTAACTAGAATAGTTGGTGAAGAAATGATTGTTAGATCAGAGAGAGCAACTGGAGCAGAAGATTTTAGTTTCTTCTCTCAACAAGTTCCTGGATTCTACTTCTTCTTAGGAGTGAATAAACCTGATGCTGATCCCTCCACAACACCAGGCAATCATTCACCTTTTTTCTATATTGATGACAGTGCTTTACCTGTTGGACTTAAAGCCTTGTCTCATCTAACTATAGAATATCTAAATGGAGAAATTTAAAATCCCCAGTTGTTAGCTGCTAACCAAGTTACAGAAACCCATAAAGCTAAGAAAGCTTGTATAGCCAGAATAAACATAGAGCTAACTGCCCCGACTGTTCTAAACATGCTTTTTGACTCTGGTTGTAATATTCCATAAGCATGCGCAATTCTAGAAAGAACAAAGATATCGCCTAAGATTCCGATAGTCATGTTGGAGAATTGCCCACTAGCTTCCATAAGACCAGTGAGTATGAGAAAAAAGACTGCGTATTCAATTAGATTAGCATGAGCTCTATGAGCTTGAAGTAGCTCAAAGTTATCTCCTGTACCAAGAAGGATCTCTGATCCCAGTCTTCTTTGCACAGTTTTAAAAGCTAAAAAAAGCGCTATTAAGGTTAAAGCACCTGCATAAAATAGTGTAAGCATATTAAATCCTTATTATTAGTTAAGTTTTCAATTTACAATTATAGTCTAGAGCTCAAGATAAGGAGAGGATATGAATGCTGTAGAAAAATGGTATCAAGTTATGAAATCTAATAATTTAGATGCATTAGATAATTTACTGGCAGAGGATGTGGTTTTTTATTCGCCTGTTGTTTTTACACCCCAGAAAGGCAAAGAAATAACTAAAATGTATTTAATGGCTGCTAGCGGGGTTTTAGGCGATACTGAAACTAAAGATCTAGAAGATAAAGATAAAGATAAATCAAGTTTTAAGTACATTAAAGAGATAATTGGAGCAAGTTCAGCTCTATTAGAGTTTGAAACTGAAATGGAAGGTATATATGTTAATGGAGTAGATTTAATTACCTGGAATGAACAAGGTCAGATTACCGAGTTTAAGGTTATTGTGCGGCCGCTTCAGGCAGTGAATATGCTTCACCAAAAGATGCAAAGCATGCTTGAAAGCATGAATTAGTTTTTATGGTTAATAAAGTTCAATCTTGGTCAGTACATTTTTTTACAGCTTCAGGGGCTTTAGCTGGTTTTTTATCTTTAGAAGCTATTTATCGTAATAATATTTTTGAAGCATTCTTGTGGCTTTCTGTTGCTTTTTTTATTGATGGTGTAGACGGTTCTTTAGCTAGACGTTATAAAGTTTCAGAGCTGGTACCTAGCATAGACGGCTCTATTCTTGACAACATAATTGATTATCTTAATTACGTATTTATACCTGCTGTGATGGTTTACGTCTTTAAGCTTGTTCCGGATAACTTAAGCATAATTTCTGTAGGCCTAATCTTAATAGTCTCTTGTTACACATTTTCAAATACGAAATTGAAAACTGAAGATTACTATTTTCAAGGCTTTCCAGCCTTATGGAATATTGTAGTTTTCTACTTATTTGTTATAGAAACATCACAATTTATTAATTTTCTTAGTATTGTCTTCTTATCAGTAATGACTTTTATTCCCCTTAAATACGTTCATCCTTTTAGAGTAGAAGATAAAAAGACCTTAAATCTATTAATGACAATCTTGTGGTCAATTTGTTGCGCTTTACTTTTGATAGACTTAAGAGAGACACCAGGACCATTAAGTTTTTATAGAGATTTTTATTATTGGATATGGATAATTCTAAGTCTTTTTTATGCTTACGCTTCAGTAATTAGATCTTTTCGGGAAGTTAAATAAATTTGTAATGACTAAATCCGATTTAAAGATAATACCTTTCACCAGTACCCATAAAGATTTTAAGAAACTTTATGAATTAGAAAATACCTTGGATTATCATATTAAAGACTGGGGAACTGTTGAGATGTTGAAATACCATGCAAGCCTAATTCCAGAAAAATGTAAACCTGAGACCAATTTTTTAAGTTTAAATAATGAGATTTTTGGTTATGGATACTCAGCTCATGATGAGTGGGCTTTTGATCCTACTTTACTGGATTCAAGTATTTCTTTTCCAAGTAAAGAGAAATACCTTCCTCATGCTCAAGAATATCTTGACTACCAAATCTCTGTAGCTCAAGAAATGGGTCAGGTTAAAACATTAAGAGCTTGGTTGTGGCATGGGAATAATTTCTATACAAACTTTTATAAAAAAAACGGTTTCGAAATTACGCTTACTGAATATTTATCCCTTATTTCTTTAGAAAATTTTAGAGTGGAAAACTTCAGTAATTATATTTCTAGATTTAAAGAGGGTACTTTAGAAATTGTTAACCTAGAAAAACTTCAAGAAATTTACCCAAACTGGGAAGAAAAATTGTACGAGCTTTGGCACAGAATTGAAAAAGATGTACCAACAGATCTTAAAGATCCAGGGGGAGATAAGGATTCTTGGAGAGGGCATTTCTTTACACCCTGGTTCAAGGCTGAAGATCTATACATTGTGATAGATGGAGAAAAGTGGGTTGCTCTATCCAGCTATAATAGATCAGATATTACGAATGATACGATTAGCACTGAGTTAACCGGAGTTCATCCTGACTATCGTCGAAAGGGGATCTGTATGGCATTAAAGTTATTTGCTCTTGAAGATTTGAAGAAAAAGGGATTTAAAAAAGTATTTACAGGAAATGAAGAAAACAATCCCATGTTTCAAATTAACTTAATATTGGGATTTAAAAAAATTGCCACAGAAGTGGGTTGTAAATTAGAACTGTAAGAACATGGAGCCTATATCAATACCAATAATTTTCTTTTTAGGCGGTTTGGCTGGTCTTTTAAGCTTACTTATGAGCTTTTTAATTATTAAGGACAAAAACTTAAAGCCTTTAAAACAGCTATGGATTTTTATACAAGTCTTCTTTCTTTGTTCATTAATTTCAATTCTTGGTGGTATATTGTTTGTAACTTTATTAAGTTTTTCACATGGGTAAGAAACTATTTCTTTTAAGCAGCTTGCTTCTTTCTACTCTTATCTGGGCTGAATACTATTCCTTTGAAACAGGGGAAGAGATAAAAAAGAATGACTGGATACTCTTAGATGAAATCTTAACTAAAGATAAAAGTGGAAATGTTTTGGGAACAGCTTACAAGTATTGCGTTATAACAGATATCGTTGATGAAACTAAAAAAACACCCTCTGCTTATTCAAATAGAGAAGAACCTCATCCTTTAAATGCAGTAGGTTATGTTTGGTTTGTACTGAATGGAACACCAGTTCAGTCATTTACAACAAGATTTATTTTTAGAGATGCTTTAACGGGGAGAAGGGATACCACTCTTCCGGAGGGGTGCGAATTAAAGTTACAAATACCTGAAATTTAATAGATGAAGAAAGAAGTCATAAACATTCATAATTGGAATAAATCACCAATTAACCGAAAAAGCTTTCAGGAGATAGAAAGTTTATTTCCATCTTGTAGATTAAAAAAGGGTTCCGGACCTGTATCTAATCTATCAACAAGAAATGATTCGGTGGAAGAAATTGAATTTATTGATGCAGCTGGTAAGACAAGAAGTATAAAGTCTATGCTTGAGGAGACTTATACGGATGCATTCCTAGTTCTTAAAGACGGTATCTTAGTATATGAAGAATATGCAAATGGTATGCTTCCTAATAGCTTCCATCTACTTAACTCCATATCAAAAACATTTCTTGGAATGCTGGTAGGTATTCTCAAAAATTTAGAATTAATTGATATTAATAAAAAAGTTTCTGAATACATTCCTGAATTTAAAGATACAGCTTTTTCAGAAACTACCGTGCAACACGCTCTAGATATGGCTGGAGCCGTAAGATATGGAGAAGATTATACTGATCTGCAAGCTGACTTTTGGAAGGAATCTTCTGTTGTGGGATGGAGGCCTGATTTAGTTCAAAAGGATTCTCCTAAATCTTTGCTGGAATATGCTTTATCACTCGAGGAAAGGGAGCAGGAAGATGGGAAAAAGTTTCATTACCGAACTGTTTTTACTTCTGTTATTTCTCTAGTTCTTGAAAGATCTTCCGGTCAGAAGCTTCAAGATTTACTTGAAACACATCTTTGGCAAAAACTAGGTCCAGAGCAAGATGCTGTTGTGGTTGTTGACCCAACTGGATTCCCATACATGGGAGCAGGTATGAATACTTGTGCTAGAGATTTAGCTAGATTTGGTCAAATGATTTTGAACAATGGCTACTTTAATAACCAACAAATAGTACCTAAAGAATGGATAAGAACTACTCGGAATGGAAGTGAAGAACATAAAAAAATCTTTGCTGAAAGTGATTATGGACCCATGATGCCAGGAGGTCATTACATGAACCAAGTTTGGGTTGAGAATCCAGAAGAAGGCTCAATATTATGTCTAGGAATATATGGACAGACTATTTATATTAACCAAGCTAATAAAGTCGTCATAGTAAAATTTTCTACACATCCAGGTCCTGAAGATGACTTACTGTGGATAAATCAACGCAAGGGCATTAGCGCCATTAGTGCTTCTCTATGACCAAAAAAAAACTAGTTTTACTCATCACTCTTTTATTAGCGACTAATGTTTCTGCTAATTCGATATTCAGTCAATGTGAAAAAAAAGAAAAGGTAGATGCTTTCAACCAACCACCTATTCCTTTAAAAAAGGAAGCACCCAAATATCCTCGTAAGGCACAAGCTTATGGTGAAGAAGGTACAGTTTTAGTTAAATATGATATTGATGAAGGAGGCCAGGTAATTAATACAGGAGTGATATGGAGTGAAAACAAAGTTTTTAATAGTAGTGCTTTAAATGCCGTTTCTTCATGGACATATAAGCCAGCTCTAAAGGAAGGAAAGCCTATATTTTATAAGGAGAAGAAGTATCTGATTTATTTCCTTATTGAAGGTAGCGAAAATGAACTAAATCTAGGAAGTGAATTTAATAACCTTGTTATGAGAGTGAAAGCTGGGTTTAGAAAAGGAAAGGTAGAAGGCCTTATAAAAAGAATTGATACTTTACTAGCTAGAGATAATCTAGATGAGATGGCTAGAGCAGGCTTCTTGTATCTCAAAGCCATGAGTCTTTATAAAATCAAAGCTTCTAATGAAGAAATTAAAAAACTTCTTTTAGAAAGTAAAAAGTTTTATGAAAAGGAAATAGTTCAGCACAAAAAGAAAAGCGTAGGCATAAAAAGTGTAACTTCTATGAAATTACAGACCTTTGGCGGTATTCTTTTAGGACAAATGTACTTTGAAGAGTCGAATTGGGAGAAAACAGAAGAAGAGATATCTGAAGCAATTCGTGCTTCCCTAGGCTCTGGTTTAAAAAGCCAAAGATTCTATACAGCCTATCTTCAACTAGGAATTGCAAGCTATAACCAAAAGAAATGGTGTCTAGCTGCCAAAAGTTTAGAGAAAGCTGAAGACTTAGCTGGAATTTACAAGATAACTTTTCCTGTTCAATTATCTGCTCCGATGAAATATGCTCAATCGCAAATATAGTTTTTGTATAATGCTACATCAGTTTAGTGCGGGTATCGTATAACGGCTTATTACCTCAGCCTTCCAAGCTGATGATACCGGTTCGATTCCGGTTACCCGCTCCATCCTATTATGACAAATAATTCTAAAGGCAAAATAAAGATAGAAGCAGGAAAGAGGTATTCTTGGTGTAATTGTGGTGAAAGTGCTAAATACCCTTTATGTGACGGTAAACACAGAGAATTAGATAATGGAGTAGAGCCTGTGAGGATCTGGTTCCATGAAGATTTAGAAGTTTCCTTTTCTAGAGAAAACGGTAAGCTTCAACTTCAGCTAGAAAAAACGGAGAAAAAATAAAAGTGCTTTGGTTTAAGGTGTATATGACTGTCCAGTCGTTTGTTTTTCGTATTTCAGGCGGCAGACTTATGAATAAGATAAAGGGTATGGATATTTGTGTTGTTAGAACAAAAGGTGCTAAAACAGGAAAAATTAGACATATCCCTTTAATGCTAGTTCCGTATGAAGAAGGAGTAATTTTAGTGGCTTCTTTAGGAGGTTCAGACGTTCACCCTAAATGGTATTGGAATATCAAAGCAAACCCTGAGCTATTAGTTCATTTAAAGAAGAAAAAATTAAATCTTATAGCTAGACAAGTTGATGATGAGAAGAAAGCAGAACTTTGGCCTTTAATTTGCTCCTGTTATCCTCCTTATGACGCTTACCAAAAGAGAACAGAAAGAAATATACCCGTTTTTAATTGCCAACCCGGATAGGAGATATTATGGAAGAAATAAAATTTGAAACAGTACAGTCTAACGGTATTAACATTAGATTAGCTTCAATAGGCGAGGGACCTTTAGTTATATTTTGTCATGGCTGGCCAGAAAGTTGGTACAGTTATCGACATCAGTTACCTGCTATAGCTGCAGCAGGCTATAAAGCAGTTGCTTATGATGTCAGGGGCTACGGTGAATCTGACAAGCCACACCCAATAGAAGAATACACAATGCTAAACATGGTTGCAGATGTAATAGGTATTGTAGAAGCATTAGGTTATGAAAATGCTATAACAGTTGGCCATGACTGGGGAGGACCCATTGCTTTAAATACTGCAGCTCTTCATCCTGAAATAATTAGGGCTACTGGCACAATGTCTGTTCCTTACATGTCTAGAGGACCAATGCCAACTTTAGAGTTGTGGGAGAAGATTTATAAAGATCGTTTCTTTTATCAGCTTTATTTTCAAAAAGAAGGCATTGCTGAGGAGGAATTTGAGAATGACCTTCAAAGATCCTTGAGGTTAACTTACACAAACAGCGATGGTAGGGGGATGGCTAAACAAATAGAAAAGGGAGAAAGTGGATTAAATCCAAAAAAGGGTCCAGATTCTACCTTCTTAGAAGGTATGGAGGATTTTAAGAAATTACCTGATTGGTTAAGCCAAGAAGATATTGATTATTTTGTTAGTCAGTTTGAGATTAGCGGAATGCGAGGACCCTTAAATCGTTACCGGGCTCAAAATATAGATTGGGAAGAGCTTTCTCATTTACCAGAAAAGATATCTCAACCTGCATTTTTTATAACTGGTACCTTAGATCCAGTAAATTTCTTTGTTCCGAGTGAACAAAGCTTAATGGAAAGAATAGGTTCTAATTATGAAAATCTTCTTATAGCTGAAGAACTAGAAGGTATAGGTCACTGGACTCAGCAGGAATCACCAGATGAAGTGAATCAGTTAATTTTATCTTTCTTAAATAATCTTTAATTATTTAGTCATCTAAAGCTTTTTTTATTAGCCATTGGAGAAATTCTCTGTGTGCTTGGGTTTCTGCATCTTGTGATCTTTTCTTTGTCGTCTTTTCTATATTTCTTAAAGCAGAATAAACAGCCGCTGAAGTCATTTGATAGGGAGGGTTTTCTTCAATAACCTGAATAAGTCTTCGAACATACATGGTTTGAAGATTTTGCCTAACAGAATTTACTTTAGTGTTGACATCCGCTTGAAATATTCCTTCAGTTAGATCACTTATCATTTCATTGGTGCTATAAGTATTACCGTAAGCACTTGAATCAGTTAATCGATCTAGGGTCCATCCATTAAGTAGATGTGAAAGAACTGCTGACTGTATACCTAAAATTTTTCTATGAATTTGAGGGTCTTCATGTTCTCCACGGAAATCAAAACCTCTTCTTTCTTTCTGGACCATCATCAAAACTTCTTGGCTAATTGGAAAAGCATTAGGAGAAAAAGCATGGTCAAGGAGTGCTTTCATCGCTCGTTTTTGTGTTTCCTTTTTAACCGGTTGATAAGGATTGCTATCAGAATTTTGATCAGGTGTCGTTCGGTTTACATAAACACCACCTACAAAACGAGAAATAGTTTGAAGTGATCTACTAGATTCCCTAAAAAGTGTTTGGTAAGCATTTTCATACTCTTCCCAGGATGTAGCATCTAATTTACTGGGCAATTCAATTAAAGTTTTATTAACCAGTTTTATTCTTTGTATTGCATAAGTTATAGGGTCATTCGTTAAATCATTGGTCATAGCCCTTGGATCTATTCCCCTTCCAGGGCTTCTCATGTCATCTGCATCATTGCCAAAAATTAGTTCAGGTTCATCAGATCTAAATAAGATTTCCCTTCTTCGATCTTCACTCAGTTTGGGGGTATATCCAAATTCAATAGCCCAGTTATCATAAGGTCCAGTAACTACATCATAGTAATCTCCTTGTTTAACGCCTATAGGGGCCAGATTAACTGCAGGATACTCCATAACAGATGCTGTCACTCCAGTTACTTGAGTTATTTCAGGATTATGAACAGAAACAGGGTCATGCAGGTGACTAGCCTTGAAGTTATGACTTAGGCCTAGTGTGTGTCCTACTTCGTGTAGAGTCAGTCTTACTATGCTTTGCTTAACAATTTTTGGGTCGGGATCTCCATTTAAGTTACTTGAAACTATATTAGCTAGAATGTTTGCTTCTTGTATTTCACTTCCTGCATAACAAAGATTTTCATCTGAGATAGGAAAAATTGAATTAATGTTTACTCGATTGGTTAAATAAACCCATTCGAGCATGATGTCAGCTCCAATAATTTCACCAGTTCTTGGGTTTGTAAAACTTGGACCGTATCCTCCAAAAGGAGGATTAGGTGAGGAAGTCCATCTAAGAACATTATATCTGATATCTCCGGCATCCCACTCGGCTTCTTCAGGCTGTATTTTTACTTCTAGGGCATTCTTAAATCCTGCTTTTTCAAATGCAGCATTCCAAGCAAGAACACCTTCTTCAATATAAGGTCTTAACTCAATTGGTGTAGTATTTTCCATCCAGAATGTTATTGGTTTTATAGGTTCTGATAACTCGGCTTCTGGATTCTTCTTCTGTAAATTCCATTTATTGATTAAATCACCATAAGGGGTTAAATCTTTGGTGGTAAGATTTGTAATCCTATCTGTAAAGTACCCAACCCTTTGATCTGCTAATCGAGGTTCAAAATTATTTTCTGGCATTTGAATAAAGCTATACCTTAAGGAAATACTTATATTTCTAGGATCAGCTGCATCTTCTAACTCATATCCATAAGATGGTGGATTTTCAAATACATATTCAATCTCGACGTCTGTATTTTGCGGATAGTTATGGAAAGACAAGACCCTAGATTTTTCCATACTTAATTGTCCCCACATAAATTCAGGTGGAGGACCTTCTGGATAAGGTATGGGTTTGATGGGTGTTAAGGATTCTGAAACTAATAAGGAAGAGACACTAATTAAATATTCATCTTCAGATTCATTGGTGGCAGTAATTGGAAAAACTTTTATTACTGAGTCAGAAATATTAGCACCTGCAGATTTTGATAGAGCTGAACTCTCATCAAAAGAGAAGTTAGTATTAACTCGTAAGAGTCTGATGCTATCAAAGTGTTTTTCAAATTTGAGTACGCCATTATCTAAGTAGCTTCCTCTGTTCTTTCTTGCAGTTACAACACCGTCTTTCACATGTGCAAAATAAATAATCTCTTTATCTAACTGATCCTTATTAATTTTAAAATATAAGGAACTTGATTTAGGATCTTGATAAACATGGATAAACCCTTCAGAGGAATTAAAGCCTTCAACCTTATCTTTAATTAGATCTTTATCTTTTTTTTCTTCGATACCTGTGGGCTGAAGAGATGAAGATTCATTAGTTTTAGCTTCTAGTTTTTTATCAGACTCCTCAGCGTAAGAAATAACTGTAAAGCCCAGTAAAAAGATAAGAAAAATAAATTTTATTTGCGTCTTTTTAAACATATCAAATAACTTCCAAACCCCTTAAATCATTATTAAACGGGTGAGCATTATAGGTAAAAATAATAATTTAACCTAATTGAAGTAAAATAATCCTATATGTTTGATCTACTTATTAAAAATGGAACCATCTATGATGGGACGGGAGAAAAACCTTACGTTGCAGATGTAGCTATTAAAGATGAAAAGATTGTTTCAATTGGTGTCTTGGAGGGGTCTTCTAAAGAAGTAATTGAAGCTAAAGGAAAGATAGTTGCACCTGGTTTCGTCGATATACATACACATTATGATGGCCAAGTAACCTGGGATCCTTACTTGAGGCCTTCAACTTATCATGGTGTAACGACAGTTGTAATGGGCAATTGTGGTGTTGGTTTCTCACCTTGTAAGCCTGAAGAGAGAGATTGGCTTATAAGCCTAATGGAGGGAGTTGAAGACATTCCTGGCACAGCCTTACATGAAGGAATAAATTGGCAATGGGAAAGTTTCCCTGAATATTTAGATACTCTAGAAAAGAAACCTTTAGCAATTGATGTGGGAACACAAATTCCTCATGGAGCAGTTAGGGCATATGTTATGGGTCAGAGAGGTATTGACAGGGAGGAAGCAACGCAAGAAGAAATTGATGAGATGAGCACCATTGTTAAAGAGGCTGTTAAAGCAGGAGCTTTTGGCTTTAGTACTTCTCGAACTGAAAAACATAAAGATTCAAGTGGTGAACTAACGCCCAGCATTACAGCCCATAAAAATGAATTAGTATCTATAGCAAATTCTTTAGGAGAATTAAAAAGCGGAGTTCTTCAGGGCATTTCAGATTTTTATGATTTTGAAACAGAGTTTGATATTTTTAAAGAAATGTCTAAATCTTCTGGAAGACCTATATCTATAACTGTAGAGCAAATGGACCAAAGACCAAACTGGTGGCATCAACTTTTAGATGGAATTGAAGAGGCCCAAGATGAAGGAATAAGTATGTACGGACAAGTTCCACCTAGAGCAACAGGAATTAATATGGGTTTAACTGCTACTCTTAACCCTTTTATTTTTTACCCATCCTTTTATGAAATTTCTAAAAAAAGTTTGGAAGAAAAGGTATCAATAATGAAAGAACCATCTTTCAGAAAAAAAATCTTATCTGAACAGCCTGTTTCAATTGGTAATCCTTTAGTAGAAGAAATTACACAATCTTTTAATAAGATGTTTAGGTTGGGTGAACCTGCGAATTATGAACCTGAACCTGAATCTTCTTTTGAAGCCATTGCAGGTAGAGAAGGAGTATCACCTCAAGAAGTTGCCTATGATTGTTTACTAGAGAAGGATGGTAAGGCTCTTATCTATCACCCTTTATTTAATTATTTACCTGGTAATCTTGATTATGTAGAGAAGATGCTTAATCACCCTTATTCTATTTCGGGATTAGGTGATGCTGGTGCTCATTGTGGAGCTATAAGTGATGCTAGTTTCCCAACTACTTTGATACAGCATTGGGGCAGGGATAGAAAAAGAGGAAAAAGAATTCCTTTAGAAAAACTTATCAGCATGCAAACACTAGAAACTTCTAAACTTTTGGGTATAAATGATAGGGGTGTACTAAAAGAAGGATTTAAAGCTGATATAAATGTAATTGATTTTAAAAACCTAACACTTCACGAACCAGAGGTGTTATATGATTTACCTGCCGGAGGCAGAAGATTGGTCCAAAAAGCTAGTGGATATGAGTACACAATTGTGTCAGGCCAAGTAGCTTTTAAAAATGGAGAGACTACTGGAGTCTTAAACGGCAGACTTATAAGAAATCAAATTAATTAAAAATGGAAAGATTGGACCTACATGGAATTAGACACCATGAGGTAGATTTGATTGTAGAAAATTTTATCTTTTTAAATCAAAAAGAGGTCCCTTTAACTATAATTTGTGGCAATAGCAGTAAGATGGTAGCGCTTGTAAGGCAAGTTTTAGACAGAACCGGTTGTGAATATATTGAAGGAAAAGGATTTGATTTTGGAAGAATTACTGTAATGAAACTTTAATCTGAAATGAAGATAAAAAGAATTAGTCCTTTGGGAGCTGAAATTAATAATATAGATTTATCAGAGAATTTATCATCTGAGAGTTACAAACTAATAAAAAAAGCTTTCTTGGAAAATCTAGTTTTAATTTTTAAAGATCAAAATTTATCTCCTGAGGATTTATTATCAGTAACCAAAATCTGGGGCCAACCAGAATTACACCCTGTGTTTAAAGGATTAGATGAATATCCAGAGATAATTAAAATTGAAAACTACGGAGAAGAGTTTCATGCCAATGCCCATTGGCATTCTGATGTAACTTTTGAAGAAAAACCACCGGACGCAACTATTCTTTATGCTTTAAAGATGCCCGACAAGGGAGGGAATACTCTTTTTGCTAACCAATATTTAGCCTATGAATCACTCGAAAAATCTATAAAAGAAAAACTTTCATCCTCACTAGCAATAAATTCAAATAAATCAGTAATTCTACTTGCAGGGGCAGATGTGTCTCTAGTAAAGTCAGTTAAACATCCTGTATTTAGAACTCACCCTGAAACTAACAAAAAGGCTTTATATGTAACACAAGCTTTTGTAGAAAAAATTGATGAATTGCCTGTTGACGAAAGCGAAGAATTATTGGGTCTTCTTTATAGCCATTGTAGTAAGAAGGAGTTTATATATGAACATAAGTGGCATAATGGCGATTTAGTTGTTTGGGATAATAGATGTGTTCAACATTATGCAGTTCATGATCATGGAAACAAAACAAGAACACTACACAGAATAACAGTTAATGGGAGTAAACCTTTCTAATGTCAGAACTAACAATTAAAAATGCTACTATCGTGAATGAAGGAAGTCTTACTCAGAAAGACTTATTTATAAAGGATGGTCGGATAGAAAAAATTGAGGATTCTCTTAATGAAAGGGGAGAGTTTATAGATGCAACTGGTCTTCATTTATTTCCAGGATTTATTGATGATCAGGTTCATTTTAGAGAACCTGGTCTGACAGCAAGAGGGAGTATAAAATCTGAATCCATTGCTGCTGTAGCAGGTGGAACCACTTCTTTTATGGATATGCCAAATGTTATTCCTCCGACTTTGACCGGTGATCTCTGGCAAGACAAAATTAATATTGCGCAGAAAGATTCCTTAGCTAATTATTCTTTTTACATGGGAACAAGTAATACAAATATCGAGGAAATAAAAAAAATAGATCCTCAACAAGTTTGTGGAGTAAAGGTTTTTATGGGCTCTTCAACTGGTAATTTACTTGTAGATGATGAAAAAGCTCTAGAGAATATCTTTAGTCTATCTCCGGTTATTATTACCACGCATTGTGAGGATACACCTCTCATAAGTATAAATGAGCAAAAGGCTATAGCTAAGTATGGAGAGTCAATACCAATAGAGCTTCATGAAGAAATTAGATCTAGACAGGCATGTTTAAATTCAACTATGAAAGCCATTCGCTTAGCAAAACAATTCAATTCAGATTTGCATGTTCTACATATCACCACTGAAGATGAGATTAGATTATTCAAAGAAGGAAACATAGAAGAAAAGAAGATTACTTCAGAAGTATGCATACCTCACTTAATGTTTTCATCTCAGGATTACAAGAGTCTTGGAACTTTAATTAAGTGCAATCCTTCTGTTAAATCAATTTCTGATAAAACAGCTTTAAGAAAGGCACTTAAGACCGGTGCTATTGATTATGTTGCTACTGATCATGCCCCTCATGTCCTTGAAGAAAAGAAGAATACTTATTTAAAATCTCCTTCAGGCATGCCTTGTATCCAGCACTCTTTTCTTGCAGTTTTAGAGATGGTCCATGATGGAGATCTGGAAATAACTGATGTTCCTGAGGTTACTTCACATAAAGTTGCTAAGAGATTTAAGATAAAAGATAGGGGTTTTGTTCAGGAAGGCTTATGGGCTGATTTAGTCTTAGTAAATATGAATGATGCATATAAAGTGAATGAAGA